>JAANMT010003046.1_pt1 | contig 12655 bp, 11 predicted proteins | sample 7279711 | NCBI WGS metagenome assembly JAANMT01 (sample SAMN14094538, study PRJNA606508) | bioreactor metagenome | isolation source: A lab-scale SPAN reactor treating ammonium-rich wastewater day 1 | place: Ireland: Galway | collected 2017-01-16 | reverse complement strand
AATTCATCGGATGGCTCTCAATCCCCTGAAGGTGAACCCACATTAACGGGGGAGTGTATTTCTGTCCAGAAGTAGGGGCGCCACGGGTGGCGCCCAAAATTCTTTTCGTGCCCGAAACCCCGATCACAATTCGGAGTGCCACTGGATTCCCGCTTTCGCGGGAATGACGATGGAGGGAATGACGATGGAGGGAATGACGATGAAGGGAATGACGATGGAGGGAATGACGATGGAGGGAATGACGATGGAGGGACCGCGAATGACGGAGAAGGCTGTCATCATCGGCTCGACCGGGGATCCAGACTGGATTCATGTTCTCCCGGCAATATGAGCAGCGAACCTCAATTCGAAGTTGACACCTGCCTGAACCATTCGTAGCATCGAACCCGTTACAGACTTCCCCATGGGGCCTGTTCCGGTTATTTTCCCGCTTCATGACTCAGCCGAGTTTTGCTGAGTAAAAACAAACAATTCAACCGGGAGGAAGCGACAGTGAATCTGTTCACCGAATTTGAGAAATCCGCCCAGGCACATGCCGATCTGGTCTGCATCACTTATGAAGACCAGGACTATTCATTCGCCCGGATTCTGTCCTCATCCAAAAGGCTGGCGGCCAGGCTGCTCGAGATTGCTCCAGGCAACTCCAGTGAGGCGGAAAACCACATCGCTCTCCTCGCTCCAAATCTGCCTGGTTTTGTGATCGGGTTTTATGGAACCCTGGCAGCCAGCAAAACCACAGTCCCTCTCAATTTTCTGCTCAACCCGAATGAGATCATGACTATCGGAGCACATGCCGGCATCCGCACCATCATCGCCGCGGGACCTTTTTATGAAAAAGCCACCGAGATGGCTCAGACACTGCCGATTACAGTCATTCGGGCTGAGGATTACCTCGATGATGGCCCTGCTCCGGATCTGCCGGCTGTGACACGGGGGGATGATGACACCGCGGTTCTCATGTACACCTCCGGCACCACAGGAACTCCAAAGGGAGTCGAACTGACCCATGCCAACATCTATGACAATTACAACAGTGTGAAGGATGCCTGGCCTTTCCATACCGGCAATTCGTTCATCTGTGTGCTGCCTCTTTTCCATTCCTTCGGGATGCTGGCCAAATTGATTCTGCCGAACTTCCTGGGGGCGCGTGTGGTCCTGGTGCCGCAATTCGCCCCTCAGAAACTGGCCGAGTATTTCAATACTTATCCGGAGTGCATCTTTTTCGCAGTCGCTCCGATGTTCAATGTCCTGGCCCTCCTGGCCCGCACCAAGGGATTGAAATATCCCAATCTGCGCCTGTGCGTCACCGGCGCGGCAGCCTTGCCGATGAATATCAAAAACCACTGGGAGAGTGTGACTGGAATCGATCTCTACCAGGGGTATGGATTGACCGAGGCCAGCCCTGCGGTGAGTTTCAATCTGCCCGAGGCCCATGTTCCAGGAACCATCGGGCGTTCGATAAAAAATGTTGAAGTTCAAATATGGGATGATGACAACCACCTTCTCCCCAATGGTGAGATCGGTGAGCTGATGGTACGTGGGAAGAATGTCATGAAGGACTATTACAAAAATCCGGAAGAAACCGCTCGAACCATCGCCCCTGATGGCTGGCTGCACACCGGTGACCTGGCCAGGATGGATGATCAGGGATACATCACCATCGCCGGACGCAAGAAGGAGCTGATCATCTCCGCCGGGGAAAACATATACCCGCTGGAAATCGAGGATGTGCTCCTGTCCCATCCGGCGGTGAATGAAGCGGCGGTGATCGGGGTGCCTCATCCCAGCAAAGGAGAAGAACCGAAGGCCTATGTGGCCCCGGTCCCGGGGATGAGTGTGGATGTGGCCGAACTGCGCGCGCTCTGCCGGGAGAAACTGGCATCATTCAAGGTTCCGGGAGACTTCGAGATCCGTGAATCCCTTCCAAAGGGGCCGACCGGGAAGCTTCTCAAACGAGTCCTGGAGGCCGAAATCGGCAAAGGCTGATCAGTGATCTTTTCAGCTCCCTGGAAGGATTGACAAACAGGGGAGATCTTTTTAGTTTCGCTTTTTTGTGGTATTTGTATTCACAAAGTGGGCGCTTAGCTCAGCTGGCTAGAGTACTTCCTTGACATGGAAGGGGTCACTGGTTCAAGTCCAGTAGCGCCCACCACGAATCCCCGGAGCATCCAACACCCATTTCCTGCCTCCGTGGGCCGGGAACGGGTTCTTTGTTTTCCTCCCGGCTTTCAGGATGATGGATCCAATGAGTTTCCGGGCGAATTTCGTGCCAGGAAACTATTAATTATGGCAAGTGAACCAACAGTCCAGAACATGATCTCACTCACACTGCCGGATGGTTCGATCCGTGAAGTGGCCGAGGGGACGACCAGTCTGCAGTTTGCCCAATCGATTGGCAAACGGCTGGCGGGGGATGCCCTTGCGATTTCGCTGAATGGGCGAACCACCGACCTGAATATCCCATTGACCGCCTCTTCCGAAATCAGAATCCTGACTTTCAAGGATCCGGAGGGGCGTGCGGTATTGCGCCATAGCTGCGGTCATGTCATGGCGCAGGCGGTGATGGATCTGTTCCCGGGTGCCGCACCTGCCGCTGGTGATTGGGCTGATGAACGCTACTTTTATGATTTCCAGGTTTCACGCCCGTTTACTGCAGAGGATCTCCAGAAGATCGAGCAACGGATGACGGAAATCTGCCAGGCGGATGTTCCATTCAAACGAATGGAGCTCCCCGCCGATCAGGCCCTTCAGGCACTGGGTTCCACACGCAACCTTTTCAAGGAAGAGATTATCGGTGACCTGGCTGGCCAGGGCCAGGTGATCTCCTGCTACAGCCAGGGAGACTGGGTGGATCTGTGCCTGGGAGCGCATGTCCCATCCACTGGAAAAATCGCCGCCTTCAAGCTGCTCATGACCGCCGGAGCCTACTGGCATGGCGATGAATCCAATCCGCAGCTCCAGCGGATCTACCTGACTGCTTTCCCTTCCCGGAAAGAGCTGGATGAATACCTCTCTCAGATCGAGGAAGCGAAAAAGAGGGATCACCGCAAACTCGGGCAGGAACTCGACCTGTTCACCATCTCCAGCGATGTCGGCAGCGGCCTGGTGCTCTGGATGCCGAAAGGGGCGGCACTCAGGTTTGAACTCGAAACCTTTCTTCGCGGAAAACTGGTCGAATATGGTTATCAGACAGTCTATACCCCCCATATCGGGAAGCTGGACCTGTACCGGACCAGCGGCCATTTCCCTTATTACAAAGATTCTCAGTTCCCTCCCATTCACATGAATGAACATGGGGCCGAGGCAGAAGACTCCGAGGAGGGGTATCTGCTCAAACCGATGAACTGCCCGCATCATATCAAAATCTACGAAGCCACCCCGAAAAGCTACCGGGATCTCCCCTATCGCCTGGCGGAGTTCGGCACTGTCTACCGTTACGAGCAGTCGGGAGAACTTTCCGGCATGACTCGAGTGCGTGGATTCACCCAGGACGATGCGCATCTTTTTGTCACGCCCGACCAGCTCGAGGAGGAACTGCAACGGACAGTCGATCTGGTTTTGTTTATCCTGCGCAGCCTGGATTTCAAGGATTACCGGATTCGCTTCGGCAAACGGGATCCCCAGAGTGAGAAGTTTGGCGGTTCAGCCGGCCTCTGGGACCGTGCGGAATCCAATATCCGCAATGTGCTGCGCGGAATGAATATGGATTTCTCTGAAGAAGCGGGTGAAGCCGCTTTTTATGGGCCGAAAATTGACTTCGTGGTGCGCGACTGCCTGAACCGTGAATGGCAGCTCGGCACAGTCCAGGTGGACTATGTGCTGCCAGAACGTTTTGATCTGAAATATATCGGTTCGGATGGAAGCCCGCATCGCCCGATCATGATCCACCGTGCCCCATTTGGTTCGCTCGAGCGGTTTGTCGGCATCCTGATCGAACATTTCGCCGGGGCTTTCCCAGCCTGGCTGGCGCCGGTCCAGGTCCGGATCCTGCCGGTTGTCGATGAGGTTTTACCCTATGCTGAAAAAGTGTATGCTGCCTGCCGCGCACATGGATTCCGGACCGAACTGGATTCACGCGCTGAAAAAATCGGTTATAAGATCCGTGCCGCTGAAACTGAAAAGGTTCCTTTCATGCTGGTTGTTGGCCGAAGGGAAGCCGAAAGCGGTTCGGTTTCACTCAGGAAAAGGACCCAGGGAGATCTGGGAACCCTTCCTTTGGAAGAAACTATAGGTAAACTTCGCGGGGAGCTGGCCAGGCCAGCCGAATGAGATTTTAGGTCGAGGAGGAAAACAGCGATCCTTAGGCGTCCACGTTTTGTGCAGGGGAAAATTCCCAAACCCAAAGACCGGATCAACTATGACATCCGCGAGTCCGAGGTTCGTCTGGTCGATGAAAATGGCCAGCATGTCGGGGTGATCAACACCCAGGAAGCCATCCGGCGGGCCGAAGCGGCGGGTCTGGATCTGGTGGAAGTATCTTCTGCTTCAAGACCGTATGTCTGCCGCATCATGGACTACGGCAACTATAAGTATGAACAGGCCAAGAAGCAGAAAGATGCGCGCCGGAAACAGCATGTCATTGATGTCAAAGAGGTGAAATTGCGGCCACGAATCGACGAGCACGATTATGAGGTTAAAATGAGGAATGCCCGCAAATTCATTCTGCAGAACGACAAAGTGAAATTCGTGGTCATGTTCCGGGGTCGTGAACGGAACCATTCGGAGTTCGGAACGAAACTCCTCTCCCGGGTGATCGAAGAACTTCAGTCGATCGCCATTGTGGAATCCCGCCCCCAGTCGGAAGGGCGAAACCTGATCATGGTGCTCGCTCCGGATCCCGCGGGAGTGAAAGCCGAAAAGGCCAGGCTGGAGAAACTTAAAAAACTGGAGGAAAAGGAGGCCGCATCAAGCGCTGCTTCCCCCCCAAAAGGAGTTCATAATGAACAAGATGAAGACTCAACGGAGCGCAGCGAAGCGGTTTTCGCTGACCAAGAAGGGTAAGATCAAACGATCCAAGGCCTATCACAGCCACCTTCTGACTTCGAAAAACACCAAACGGAAACGCGGCCTGCGCAAGGCTACGTATATCTCCCCTTCGGATGAGGGGCGGGTCCGCCGCATGTTGGGATTGTAACACCGTCTGCCAGGAATCCATGATTCATGCAGGCTTTCATCACACGAACAGGAGCATAAAAACGAATGCCGCGCGCAACCAATAATCCGGCTTCGCGTCGTCGACGCAAGAAGATCATGACCCGGGCGAAAGGCTTCTTCTCCGGACGGAGAAAGCTTTACCGTTCCGCTCATGCCGCAGTCTGGAAGGCACTGGTGTATTCCTACCGGGATCGCCGTGTGCGGAAACGTGATTTCCGCGCCCTCTGGATTACACGCATCGGAGCGGCTGCCAGACTTGAAGGGATCAACTACAGCCAGCTGATGAATGGCTTGAGGAAAGCCGGCATCGAAATCGACCGGAAGACTCTGGCCTCTCTGGCGATTGAAGATTCCGCCGGTTTCCAGGCGGTGGTCGACAAAGCCAAAGCGGCGCTGGCTGCCTGATTCCAGTCTTCACCCCCCGGGATGACATTCTGACCCCCGATGGCAATTCTCTCCGGCGAACTTCAGAACCAGCTCGAATCCATCCGCCAGGAGGCCCTGGCGGAGCTTTCGGCTGCATCTGACCTGCGGGCGCTTGAAGAAGTTCGAATTCACTTTCTCGGGCGCAAGGGGAAAATCAAGGACCTTCTCAAAAGCCTCGGCTCACTGCCTCCTGATGAGCGTCCTCTGGTGGGTGCCCAGGTCAACCGGCTTCACGATGAAGTCGAACTTGAACTGAACAACACCAGGATAAACCTTGAAGAAAAAGCCCTCGAAGCACGTCTCGCCGGTGAAAAAATCGATATCTCCCTCCCAGGCCGTGATGCGGATATCGGCTCCTTTCACCCGGTCAGCCTGATTATCGACGAAATCGCCTCCCTGTTCCTGCGGATGGGATATGATGTCTATGATGACCGTGAAATCGAAACCGATTACTACAACTTCGAAGCCCTGAACTTCCCGGCGGACCATCCCGCTCGCGATATGCAGGACACCTTCTTTCTGGATGGGGGCCTGCTGCTGCGGTCCCATACTTCCAATGGGCAGATCCACTACATGGAGAATCACAAGCCGCCCCTCAAAGTGATTGTTCCCGGGCGGGTTTACCGGCGTGACAGCGACCCAACCCATCTGCCCATGTTTCACCAGGTTGAAGGCCTGGTGGTAGGCAAAGGTGTTTCCATGGCCAACCTCAAATGGACCCTCGAGACCATGATGAAAGCGCTCTTCGGACCTGATTCAACCCTGCGTCTGCGTCCCAGCTTTTTCCCTTTCACCGAACCAAGCGCCGAAGTCGATATGTGGTTCGACACCGGAAACGGGCAGGGGCGCTGGCTTGAAATGGGCGGGGCGGGCCTGGTCCATCCCAATGTCTTGCTGGCCTGCCAGATCGATCCGGAAGAGTGGAGCGGCTTCGCTTTTGGAATGGGAGTCGAACGGCTTGCCATGATCCGATACCGGGTTCCGGACATTCGCATGTTCTACGAAAACGATGTGCGTGTGCTCGAGCAGTTCCGTGGTGCACGCCGTTATTCGGCTTTCTCCTGATCCTTCCTGACAAATCATGCCTGGTGAGAGGTCAGCTGACCCCGGGATGACCGGGTATCCGGAAGTGTGTTCATGGGTTAATATGAAAGTGCTGAATACAGAAGTTCAGAAATACGCTCCACAATCCTTCCGGTTTGCTTCTTGATAGAATCTTGCCGGTTTTTTGTCGATGTCATGACAGGTTCAATCTCACGCAAAATATCTCTCCAGGGCACAGGTACATTCTCGTCTGGTACCGATAACGAAATACGGCGGATTCGCTTGATTCACGAAGCCCACTCTCCCTCTCAGGCCGATATCTGGCTGGTGGAATGGCAGGGCAGGGAATGTGTGCTGCGGGATTACTCGAAACCCCGGCATTTCTATTGGCGTTTCATCTGCCGCTGGGCGGTTCGGCGGGAAATCAAAGCCCACCAGCTGCTCGATGGAATCGATGGCATCCCCCGCCTCCTTAAGGTCATAAACCGGGACAGCTACCTCATCGAGTACATCCAGGGTTCTTCCCTCCATTTTAGAAAGCACCAGCCAACAGGCGAGTTCTTCGATAAGCTGGGATGGATTGTTGGCCAGATGCACTCCCATCAGGTGGCTCACGGAGATTTCCGCAACAAGAACATCCTGGTCGGGCCGGATGATTCCCCTTATGTGATCGATTTCACAACAGCCTGGTGGGGAACCACCTGGTGGCGAAAACCGCTCTTTCGGTTTTTCTGCCGGCTCGATGACCGTCGCCTGGCTGTTTCCCGGGCGCATTTCCTTCCCGAGCAGTTTACAGAGGAAGAGCTGGATCGGATTGCCACTGGCCCATTTTACATCCGTATCGGCAAGTTCTACCGGAAGAAAATTTACCCGCTGTTTGCTCCTTCAGCGAGCAAAAAAGCCCAGAAAAGAGCCAACCGTAATCGGTAGTTTTTTTCGGGCGAAGCAAATTCACTCCAATGTTTCCATTTCCGGGATGTCCGTGGTAAATTAAGGACATCCTGGCAAGGAAATTTCTGCCCAATGACGAACAGTCTCGCTGATCCATCCCTCGAAACCTCCAGCTCCTGGCTGGGGGGGCTCAAGAATCGTTTCTGGAATGAGCTGGAAGAGCCATCCGGATTTCTGAGGATGCTGCGGCTGTCACGTCCTGTTGCTAATCAGAGCTGGCTCTGGAGTGACCGCCGCCTGTCGCACCGGCTGGCCTCCCTTGAAAAGCTGGCCTTCTGGAAATCTGAAGAATGGCGCCTCAACCCCGAAATCGAATCCACCCGCAGGGAGTTTCTGACCGGCCTGCGTGAATCGATCGGCCCACGGCTGAAAAAGATCGAGAACCTGAATGAACGGCGCCGGATCAACCGGTTCCTGACACGGGTCGAAGCCAGGCTGGGTGTGGTGGATCCCTATTGCCGCCCCACTCGTGCGCGGGTTGAACTGACCGATGCCTGCAACCTGCGCTGCCCGATGTGCCCTCAGTCTTTCTGGGAATGGGACCGCCGACATGCCGATGAATGGATCCTGGAACGGGCCAGAAGCCTGTACCCCTGGCTGACCCAGCTCGATTTCACCAGTTTCGGCGAAACCCTGCTCTCTCCATTGTTTCGCAAGGCCCTGCGTGACTCGCCTTCCCATGCTCACACACTGCTGATCACCAATGGGCTGCTGGTCAATGACGATATGGCCGAGTTCATAGTCAGCAACAATCTCAGCGAACTGCATGTTTCGATCGATTCCGCATCCCCTGAAGCGTATCTTGCCATGCGTGGCGTGGATGGGTTCAAACGGGTCATCGAAAACTGCCGCAGGCTGGTCCGAGCCAAACTCAAAGCCGGCAAACAGGAACCTGTTCTGGTGTTCAACTTCACACTCAACCGAAAAAACTTCGAGGAACTCGAACCCCTGATCCAGCTCGCGGCTGAAATTGGTTTTCAACGGGTTCATGCCAATTATCTGCTGGTCTGGCGGCCGGATTTGCGCGGTGATTCGATCTTCTGGATCCGTGAACAGACCTGCGAGCTGCTGGACCGTTGCGATGACCTGGCGGCACGCTCCGGGATCGAATTCTTCCATCCTCCCAAACCCCTGGCGGAGCATGAAGGTCGTGAGCGTTTCGAGCGGTTCTGCCCGGAAGCCTGGGAGTTCATCCATATCCGCGCGGTCGGGCGGATCGCGGTGTGCTGCATGTCTGCAGATGAATTCGAAGCACCCCCTGAAATGTCCTGGGAAGAGATCTGGGACTGTCCCGCCTACCAGAACTTCCGCCGAATGGTCAATCTCCCGGGCGATGAAGCGCCCCCGTTGTGCCGGAACTGCCACTTCGGCCGTGACATCCAGCCCGGTGACCCGCGCTTCCACTTTTTCGAAGCGACCCTCGATGAACACCTCACCGGCCAGGCCAAAGATCCTTACCTTCGCAGCCAGGGCGAATGCCTGACCCTCTGAATCTTCCTCTGATGAAAGGACACCAATCTGTGGCCCGTTATTTCCTTACCCTCATGGCGGTTTTCCTCCTGTTTCTTCAGGGGTGTACGACTGAACCTTCCAGCCCACTGCCGCCAGCCGGCCAGGAGCCGAAAACAGGTGGTTCGTCTTTATCGGATACCGCTTCCCAGGCGCCCAAGCCAGCACCTCCAGTCAAAAACCTTTACGATGAAAAAGCGGATGCCTCCCGACAGGTCGCGGATGCCCTTCACGAAGCCCGCCAGGACCATAAGCATGTCCTCATCCAGTGGGGTGGCAACTGGTGCCCCTGGTGCTTCAAACTCCATGCAGTGCTCGAGTCGGATCGCAGCCTGCGGGGTCTTCTCCGCGCTGAATATGTCTATGTGCCCATCGAGAGCAAGAATGTGGATTTGGCGGCCTCCTATAAGGCCCCGGTCAACAGTGTCCCCTTCCTGACTGTGCTCGATGCCGATAATAAAGTGCTGGCCAACCAGCCCACCGATCCTCTCGAGGATGGCGACCATTATGATGCGGCCAAAGTCAAAGCCTTCCTCGAGCAGTGGAAGCCGGCCCCTCTCGATGCGGAGCAGCTGCTGGCGGCTGCACTCGGACAGGCACGCAAAGACCAGCGCTCGATCCTGATTCACTTCGGCGCGCCCTGGTGCATCTGGTGCAAGCGCTTCGATCGCTTTCTCAGCCGGGAGGATATCCAGCCGCTGATCTCTCCGGATTTCATCAACCTCAAAATCGATATCGAACGCATGGCTGGTGGAGAAAAGGTCTACCGGCAGGTTCGCAAACAGGGGCAGGGAATCCCCTGGTTTGCCATCCTCGATGCCAATGGTGTGGCTGTTTCCACCTCGGATGCTCCCGCTGGGAATATTGGATTCCCCATCAGCCCGGGTGGCATCGATCACTTCCTGGGAATGTTAGGTTCTTCGGCTCACCATCTCTCCAACGAGGGAAAAGGGAAAATCCAGGCGGCGCTTCAGGCGGAGGCAGATCAGGTTCTCACCTCCATGCGCACCTCCGGAAGACCCAACTGAGCGACCCTGGCCCGAGGGGGAGCTCGACCCCGGTCTGTCTTCCCTGTTACGGCTGATCAGGCTGGAACCAGCTCCTGCCTGGCCCGCTGGATGAACAAGCGCATCAGATCGGCATCCTTGATGCCCGGCCTGGTTTCCACCCCGCTGGCCACATCCACTCCGCTGGGCGAAAGCCGTATGATCGCATCGGCCACTGTCTCCGGGTTAAGCCCCCCCGACAAAATCCAGGGGGCTGGCGGAGTCCAATCCTCCAGGATCGACCAGTCAAAAGGCTTTCCGGTTCCGCCACGCTGGTGCGGGTCGAAAGCATCCAGCACCAGGGCATCACATGGATAATCTCCACAATCTTTGAGCGACTGCGCGCCTGAAACACGGATCGCCTTCCACACACGCAGCCCTTCATTGCGAAGATCCCCAGCAAATTCAGGCGGCTCCTGGCCATGCAGCTGAATCGTATCCAGCCGCAAGGCTTTGGTGATCTCCATCACACCCTCAAAAGTTGGATCGACAAAAACTCCCACACGCAGTCCGAAAGGGGGAAGGTGATCGACCAGCTCCCGTGCTTTCTGCAGATCGATGTAACGGGGCGAACGGTCATAAAAATTGAATCCCAGAGCATCAGCGCCGAGATTGAGCGCGGCGAGAGCATCCTCCCGGCGGGTGATTCCACAGATTTTGACTCGCATGGACATCGCTTGATTCCTCCTGGCACCGCATCCACTTTCAGGTTAAAGCTGACATTCCATTTCTCAACCCGCTCGATGCACCCCACCGGGTTGAGAATTCATCCGGTCAAAAGTGTGAGCAGGGCATCCCCCCCTGTCAAGTGTTATTAAAGGTATGTCTTAGCAGTAAATGTGCCATCTATTGGGTTATGGCACCAAAAAGGTTGATGCCATCTCAGAAATTGACTGTAGAGGAAGCGGAAGTCAGTGTGTTGTGGCTATTTATGGCTGTCAGGCATTGAAATGTACCCTTTGGTGAGAAAAGTCACAAAAGTCGCTTTAGTCCAAGGCAGACTTGGCCGATAATTTATGGTTGAAATACTTTTTCAGTGTGAATTGGATGGGGAATTCTGGCGAATAAATGCAGTTAAATCAGGCTTTTTCTCAGCAAAAAAGATTTCAAAAAAGGGCGTCAAAGCTGTTGACAGACCTCTTTCGTCTAGGTTATATTCTCAGTCAGCGTGCCCAATCTCTATCTGTGTTGAGTCCAACTTAGGGGGTATTCTCTCGACGGGGTCGAGGGATCTGATTTTGACGGTTTGCAAGGAGAGGTGCTGTGTCTGAAAGTTCATCCGCCGATTTATCAATCCCTGGACTATCACCAAAGTGTTTTAATGGTTTTTGCAGAATAGAAAATTTGAGTCAGAGGAGGAGTAAGATGCAATCCATGCGATCTGCACTAATCGCCGGGATCCTGTTGCTTGCGATGGTCGTCGCTTTTGTCCCGGCCTCTCAGGCGGCAACCTACACCAGTCAGTTGTTCCTGACATCGGAGCCGGGTGGAAATGTGAGGATTCAATTCACTGCCACTGGTGTCGCACCGATGACAGCCAATATTTACCGGATCAACTCCGGCATTATGCCGCTTTTGGCTCAATTCAATGCGGGAACCCTGGTCGCCCCAAACATTCCAGTGACTTCCGGGGTGCCCAAGAACATCATCAACAGCCCCAATGAGGCAACCAACCAGGGGAATGGTTTTCTTCCAGGAACAACCACTGTCAGCGGTGGCCAGTATTGGTACCTGATCCGGGTCTACGAGCCTGGGCCGGTGACAACCAATTCGATTATCCGGGGTGCGGTTGCGGATGAGAATCCGACTGCCACCATCATTCCGGGTGGTCTGGTTGTGACCCCCTGTGGTCCCGGGCTGAATGCCACATCCGTGGTCGAGTTCAGTTTCCCGAACCCGTTCGACGAGGTGGTCGACGCCGGCGCAAACATCGGGTTGAATCCGGGGTCGGTGAAGCAGTTCGCTTTTCCGAGCTCGGCCTACCATTTCCATTATCGCCTTTACCGGGTGGCCAAAGCGGTTCCCTTTAATGTGATCACCGACCCGATCTCAGGGAATGATGTCACCCCGGCCAGCCCGACGAATGAAATTTACCCGTATAACCGCGGCGCCATCACAGTCCTTACCGACACCTCCGCTGCTCCTGGCACCGCTTATGCCTATGGCCTTCGACTGATCGATACAGTCGGCAACCAGAATGGCGGTTTCCCACTCACTGCCAATCAGACCTTCCAGGCAATCAGCGCTCCGGTCGATGCCACTGTCACCGAAAAGCTGACTCCCTGCAATGCCTATAACGAACTGACTTTCACTGTCGATGCATCCTCGATGCCCGGTGGTGTCTATCAAGTTTATGTATCGACAACAGGGCCAGTCAATTCGGGCAACCCCGGAACCGCCTTGACTCCTCCCGGCGGCCTTCCTGTTACTCAGGACTCGATTACTTACATCCATGATTCCAATTCGGTCGTTCCCCGTGCGCTTGGGGTCACCTACTGGTATGCAGTCACGCTGCAAATCCCCGG
>JAANMT010003045.1_pt1 | contig 12663 bp, 9 predicted proteins | sample 7279711 | NCBI WGS metagenome assembly JAANMT01 (sample SAMN14094538, study PRJNA606508) | bioreactor metagenome | isolation source: A lab-scale SPAN reactor treating ammonium-rich wastewater day 1 | place: Ireland: Galway | collected 2017-01-16 | reverse complement strand
CTTTTATTCAGATTGTATCAGCTTAGGCATCTAATAGATTTTTTTGTATCCAATCCTTACAAGTTTCAAAATAGAAAAGAGATTTTTAGATAATCATACAGTGAGTCAGATTTATATTCTGCATTTAATAATTTTTCGAGAACAATTTTTTAGCGGTATGGATTAACAAAATCTAAGTTATTTCCTTGTTTCTGTTACGCATCACAAATAATTTAGTGGTGTTAATTTTTAATTAATATTATTCACTTAATTAGAGGTTCTTGTATGAGTCTCAGTCTTATCGCAAAATCAATTAAAGCCTCACCAACTTTAAAGTTGAATGAAAAATTTGCAATTCTAAAAGAAAAAGGAGATCCTGTAATTCACCTTGGTGGAGGTGAACCAAAAAGTAAAGCACCAATGGATGCAATGCTGGCAACTATTGCACATGTAAATACAGGTGAAGTCAGATACGCTCCGGCTGATGGTATCCCCGCATTAAAACAGGCAGTCATCCGGTATACCGAAGAATTTTATGAAAGAAAAGTAAAGCCAGAAAATGTAATTGCTTCAAGTGGTGCAAAGCAAGCAATAATGGTTGCATTACAGGCAGTATTAAATCCGCAGGAAGAAGTATTATTTCCTGCACCTTATTGGGTTAGTTATCCGGATATGGCAAGATTGATTGGCGCAATTCCGGTTGCAGCTTTGCCTGAAGACGGTTCATTTTATCCAGATATAAAAGATATTTCCAGCAGAGTTGGATCTTATACAAAAGCGATTATTATCAACAGTCCTAATAATCCTACCGGCGCAATGTACAGTGCGGATTTTATTGCAGAGATAGTAGAATTCTGTGAGAAGAAAGATATCTGGCTTATTATGGATGATATCTATCATCGTCTTATCTTTGATGGAAAGAAACCAATTAATGTTTTCAAGTTTGCAAAAAAGCTGGATGATAACTCTAAGATTATAGTTATTAACGGAGTTTCAAAGCAATATGCTATGACGGGTTACAGAATCGGCTGGGCTGTCGGAAACAAAAAAGTTATCGAAGCAATGGCTAATATTCAGGGGCATCAGACTTCCGGTCCATCTGTTCTTTTGCAAAAAGCAGCAGTTGGAGCTATTAACGGAATACAATCAGGTGTTGAGAGTTTACGCACAACTTTAGAAAATAACAGAAATGTTATGATTGATCTCTTAAGATCTTTTGAAGGAATTAAAGTTCATAAACCTGATGGAACATTTTATTGCTTTGCCGATTTCAGTGCTTATATGAAAGACTCAAATAAGCTTTCAGAATTTTTAATTGATAAAGTACAGGTTTTAACTGTTCCCGGTAAAGAGTTCGGTCTTGATGGTCATTTGAGACTAAGTTATTGCGGAACAATAAAAGATATTCAGGAAGGTATTGAGAGAATGAAATGGGCTTTAGACCCCAATTCACCAAATGAACTTTATATTGGTGATAGAAAATTAGTGAGGGACTGGGCATGAGTAAATATTTAGAATTCAATACACCAGCAACAAAGCAGGCACAAGAACTTGCTTCAGATTACAGATTAAAGAATCAGGGATTTACTGATCTTGATCGTGTGTTCTGGAATTTACCTGATGAAGCTTTATATGAAGAAGCTATCTTCAGAAATGAAGGTAAACTTTCTAAACACGGACCGCTGATTGTAAACACCGGTAAACATACAGCGCGTGCCGCTGCTGATAAATTCATTGTGCAAGAAGCAAGCACCAAAGATAAGATTTGGTGGGGCGTTTATAACCGTCCATTCAGTTCTGAAAAGTTTAATCAGCTTATGGGAAGAGTGCAGGCTTATCTTCAGGGTGAAGAATTATTCGTTCAGGATTGCTATGTTGGGGCAGACCCCGAATACAGAATGCCTATTAGAATTATCACTGAAAAAGCATGGCACAGCTTATTTGCAAGAAATATGTTCATTACAACAGAAAACAGAGACGAATTGAAAAAATTTGTACCTGATTTTACTGTTCTTACACTTTCTGGTTTCAAAGTTGATCCCGCAGTTGACGGAACAAGAACTGAAACAGGAATAATCCTGAACTTTGAACAGCGGATAGCAGTTATAGCAAATAGTCTCTATGGCGGTGAGATTAAAAAATCAGTGTTTACACTTCTTAACTTTTTATTAACATTCGAAGATGTTCTCCCAATGCACTGCTCAGCAAATGTTGGTAAAGATGGTGATGTAGCTTTGTTTTTCGGATTAAGCGGTACGGGTAAAACCACTCTTTCAGCAGATCCAAAAAGAAAATTAATCGGAGATGATGAACATGGCTGGAGCTCACAAGGTGTTTTCAATTTTGAAGGCGGATGTTATGCAAAAGTAATCCGTCTATCTGCTGAGCACGAGCCTGAGATTTATGCAACAACAAGAAGATTCGGAACAATATTAGAAAACGTCGTCTTTGATCCTGTTAGCAGATACATTGATCTGGATGATGATCAGATTACTGAAAATACACGATGCTCTTATCCATTAGAATTTATTCCAAACGTTGTTCCAGATGGATATGTCAGAACTCATCCGAAGAATATAATCTTCTTAACTTGCGATGCATCGGGAGTACTTCCGCCGATTGCAAAGTTAAATCCTGCGCAGGCTCAATATCATTTTATAAGCGGTTATACATCTAAAATTGCCGGAACAGAAATCGGGCTTGGAGTTGAACCGCAAATAACTTTCTCTGCCTGCTTTGGCGCACCATTTATGGTTCGTCATCCATTTGAATATGCAGCAATGCTTAAAGAAAGAATGTTAAAACATAATGCAAATGTTTGGCTGGTAAATACAGGATGGGTTGGCGGAAGGTTTGGAGTAGGAAAAAGAATAAGCATACGGCATACAAGAAATCTTCTTAATGCTGCACTGGAAGGAAAACTTGAAAAAGTAAAGTTCAGAAAAGATAAATTATTCGGATTTGAAGTTCCGGTAACTTGTCCTGATGTTCCTGAAGATGTATTAGAGCCATCTAACTCATGGGGCAATAAAGACGAATACTGGAAAAAGTATGATGCACTTGCTGCAAGATTTATTGAAAACTTTAAATTGTTTGCTGATGGCTGTTCTGAGGAAGTTAAAGCAGCAGGTCCTGCCAGATTCTCAAAATAATATAACCGGCGAGCTAAGGCTCGCCTTTTTTTAGCACATCTTCCTGAAAATGATTGACAATTAAATCTCAAATTATTAGGTTAAAATCAGTTAATAAATAGTTATTAACAAATCCAACAAATAAGTAACTAAAAAAAACAAAGGAGTGTGTTATGAAAAGAACTTTTTCAATACTTACTGTGCTCTTCTTATCTATCCTTTTTTTAACGGATGTATTTTCTCAAAGTTTCTATACAGGAGCAATAGGTGTAAATCAAAGTAATGGGGGAAGACAAAGAGTATTCTCAGACAATCTGACAACCAGACAAATTGAGAGAATTTCTATTTTAGTCGGTGTAAGTACCTCAGCAGTGTTTGATTATAATGAAGATCAGAATTCTGAAGTTCCTGCAGCAACAGTTGGTTCACCATTAATGAGCGATTTTGAAGTTACATCTACAATCAACAATACATACTCTAATCTGCCGCCAAATGTTAGTGTAAGCTACAATATTTACGGTTGGACAAATGATCCTTATTTATTAGTTAAAACAACTGTAAAGAATAACGAAACTTCTGCTATCAATGCAGCAATAGGTTTGGAGATTATACCACGTATCAATGGTACTTATGAAAATGATACTTTACAATGGGATGCTACAACACTTTCCTTAATGATACATAAAGGATTCTATGTTAATGCAAAGTTTTTATCACATACTCAGAAATCACTCAAATTGATTCCATGGACAGACCCTTATGCCAATGATTCACTTTATTATACATGGTTAACACAAAATTCATTCGATCCGATACTGGTTGCTAATACTGCTGGCGATGGTGCAGTAGCTATTATGGGTCAGGATCCGGTAAGTATAAATCCCGGTGAATCAACTGTTTTCTATTACGGTGTTTCAATTGGTGCAAATTATAATGCCTGCGTATCAAATATGGCATTATGTATCGCAAAATATAATCAGGTCGTTCCTGTTGAATTAACTTCATTTACTGCAACTGCTCAGGATCAGCAAGTTACTTTGAATTGGTCAACTGCAACTGAGTTGAACAATAATGGATTTGAAATCCAAAGAAGTCTGAACAATAGTGATTTTGTAACTGTTGGATATGTTAAAGGAAAAGGAACAACAACTAATAATACAGATTATGTTTATGTTGATAGAAACTTAGCTCAGGGAAACTACTCATACCGGTTAAAACAAATAGATTTCAACGGTCAGTATGAGTATTCAGAAGTAATAAATGTTTTAGTTGCAAGTCTTGATAAATATGCTTTAGTTCAAAATTATCCGAACCCATTCAATCCTTCGACAAAGATAGGATATATTCTTAAAGATAATGCTAATGTAAAGTTGTCAGTCTATAATTCGCTTGGCGAAGAAGTAGCAGTTCTTGTAAATGATTTACAGGAACAAGGATATCATCAGATTAATTTTGATGCTTCTGGTCTGCCAAGTGGAATTTATTATTACACGATTAATGCAGGCGATTTTGTTCAAACTAAAAAAATGCTCCTCATCAAGTAATTATTTTTTCTGATTATAAGAAACCGCAGCTTAATCACTGCGGTTTCTTTTTATATAGCCGCTTAATTTTTATCTTTGTCTGTCAGTTCATTATAACTAACTATTTTAAAAATTTTACTGAAAGGAAATACAATGAGTATGATTAAAGAATTTAAAGAGTTTGCAATGAGGGGCAATGTTGTAGATATGGCTGTTGGTATTATAATCGGCGGTGCTTTTGGCAAGATCGTTTCATCTTTTGTTGCTGATGTAATTATGCCTCCAATCGGAATTTTACTTGGTGGAGTGGATTTTTCTAATCTTGCTATCACAATTAAAGAAGGCTCCGAAGGTGTCGAACCCGTACTTCTGAAATATGGTATGTTTATAAATACAATTATTGACTTTTTAATTATTGCATTTGCAATCTTTATGGCAATTAAAGCAATGAACTCATTGAAGAAGAAACAGGAAGAAGCACCTGCTGCACCACCCGAACCCCCGGCAGATGTTAAACTGCTAACTGAAATCAGAGATTTGCTGAAAAAATAAAAAGCTTAAAAGAATTAAGCTTTTTGAAATATATTTATTAAAATTAAATCGAGTGAAGTCGAAGAATAATCCTGTATAAAATTATCTGTTCCCGGCTTCACTCAGGATTGATAATCAAATTTTAGCGGCGGACAGCATTTACAGTTTACTCAACATCAGAAACATATCTTAAAAACTCATCAGCGTTTACAAATCCGGTTATTCGTTTTGTTTCATTTCCTTTCGCATCAATAATCAGAACAGTCGGCATTCCGATTACATTAAATTTTTTTCTGAGCTGTTCATTGGTCTCATTATTTTTTGTCATATCTACTTTGTAAACAGTAAAGCGATCAAACTTTTCAATTACCCGTTTATCTGAAAATGTAATTGCATCTAATTCTTTGCACGGGATACACCAATCGGCATAAAAATCAATAACCATTCTTTCATTATTATTCAATGATGATTGATATCCGTGTATAGAGAATTGCTTCCATTCAGGTTCAAGTTTTTCAGAAGGGATAAGTACATAAATTGATAATGCAAGCACAACAACTGAAAATACTGTCTTAAAAGTTCTGAATCCCTTTGCATCATTCGCAGTTTTATCAATAAATAAAAGTATCAAAGCAGCTATTATTCCAAAAACTGGTAAAACATATCCCTGAACAACTTTTGGCAGAATTGGGTCTAAGAAATACAGTGCCATTCCGATTAGTATAAAACCAAAAATGTGCTTAACTCCCTCCATCCAGATTCCTGCTCTTGGTAAACTTTTAATTTTACCTGAAAAGATTGCAAGGAACAAATATGGAAGTCCCAGCCCGAGCGCAAGAACAAAAAACATAAGGAATCCATAAAGCGGGTCTCCTTTTGCGGCAACATAAGTTACTAATCCAAGCACAAACGGACCAATGCAGGGTGCAGCAACAATACCCATAGTCAGTCCCATAAAAAATGCTCCGAATGTTCCGCCTTTAGCACCACCGGCTTTAGCAACAAGTGAATCCGGTAATTTAAATTCATAAACACCAAACTGGCTTAGTGCCAATGCAACAAACAATAAAACAATTACTATTATCACAAATGGGTTTTGCAAAAGCGAACCGAACACTGCACCGCTAAGTGAAGTAATTACTCCCACAACAGAATAAGTTAAAGCCATACCAAGCATATACAACAAACCGAGCAGAACAAGTCGGCTTGTTTTACCTTCTGCTTGACCTCCAAAATATCCTATTGTAATTGGAATCAAAGGATAAACGCAAGGAGTAAGGTTTAATGCAAGACCGGCGAGAAATACAAAAATTAAACTGAGAAATATTCCGCTGCCTTCAAGTGTAGAAGCAATTGAATTTTCATCAGAAGATTGGCTCTGCTGAGAATTTTTCTTTAATTGCTCAAAATCGCTTTCCAAATCTTTCACATCAGTATCAGAAGTAACTGCAACCTGAGAGGTATCCATTGATTGATTCTCAGTAACTTCAATTTCAAACTCAGCAGCTACATCGTTCGGCGGCATACAAGTCATATCATTACAAGCCTGATAATCAAGTGTAACCAGAACTTTCTGTTTACCAACCGGTGCATTTTTATCGACTCTGAAAGTTAATTTAGCATATGCAGTCCCTTCATAAACTGAAACCAATTCTTCAGAGAATGCGAGTTTAATATTATGTGCTTCAGGATAGATGACCTTTATTAACTTAACACCATTTCCCTTTGCAGTAATTTCGCTTGGTATTAAAAAATCATCGTTAGGTTTCTGGGAATTAATATGCCAGGTTTGATCAATAGTAATTTCGAGAGTTGTTTTAAATTCATCTCCCTGACTAACTTTTACAGAAGACTCTTTAACAGCAATTTTAACTACATCACTCCCCTGCGCAAAAATAATTTGCTGAAATGATAAAACGATAAAGAATAAAAGATAGCCAATAAATCGTAATCTTGTCATTTGCATCCTTAAAATTTTATTTTATTAAAACAAAGATAAAGCCTTAATGGAATTATCTACAAGCATAAAAAAACTAGATTTGATATTTGCTTCATTAAGATTCTAACAATGAATAAATGATTTAACTATTTGATGACTGCAAGCCGTAAAAAACATCAAAGTTTAATTAATATTAATTAAGTTTGCACAGAGAATTTTTTTATGGATAAACCAAATATCAAAGCATACTTTGCCTGGATTGCAATATGTATAATCTGGGGAACGACATATCTTTTTATCAGAATCGGGGTTGAAACAATGCCGCCAATGCTGTTTGCAGGATTCAGATGGGTTGCTGCGGGTTTATTTTTAATTGCAATTTTAATTTTTAAAAAGAAAGCTCTTCCAAAAAAAGGTGACATAAAACATATTTTGATAATTGGAACTGCATTGCTTGGCTTCGGAAATGGGCTGGTTGTTGTAGGAGAACAATGGATTGAAAGCGGATTAGCAGCTTTACTGATCACAACTGTTCCTTTCTGGATGGTTGGGGTTGAATCTTTACTTCCCAAAGGACCGAAGTTAAGCCGATTAACGATCTTAGGTTTAATTGTGGGTGGTTTAGGTGTTGTTCTGATTTTTGGCGGCGATCTTAAATATATTTTTGATTCAAAATATTTGATCGGTGTTTTATGTATCCTTGGTGCAGTGATTGCTTGGTCTTTGGGATCAGTCTATTCTAAATACAAAAAAGTAAGTGTTCATCCTTTAATGAGCGCTTCAATTCAAATGCTGTTTGCAGGAAGTGTTCAGGTTATTTTGGGATTTATTCTTGGTGAGTTTAATCATTTACAATTTACTCAAGATGGTTTTTTATCTTTGGCATATCTGATTATCTTCGGCTCAATTTTTGGCTATGGTTCATATATTTACGCACTTGAGCACCTGCCTCTTTCACTGGTTTCAACTTACGCATATATTAATCCGGTAATTGCACTTTTTCTCGGATGGGTTTTTCTGAATGAACAATTGAATCTTTTCATTGTTATCGCATCCGTTATAATAATTGGCGGAGTGGTATTGGTAAAGATCGGTAATAATAAAAGGACTCTGCTAAAAAGATTTTAATTTAAAATCTTAAAGATGCTGTTAGAACACCTGCTCGTGTGTTAAACAATGAAGCGTTCCAAGTCCCCAGATCAAATCAACAGCATGAATTCCTATTACAGGACGATCATGAAACAACTCAGATAAAATCCCCAATGCAGTTTTGTCATTTGGATCGTTAAATGTTGGAACTAAAACAGCATAATTGGAAATATAAAAATTAGCATAACTGGCAGGTAATCTTTCACCCTTAAAAAAAACAGGCAAAGGCATTGGCAATTCAACAATTTCTAAACCAGAACCATCTTCACGTTTTGCTGATTCCAGAATCTCTTTGTTTTCCATCAAAGGAATGTAATTAGAATCGTTTGGATGTGTCTCAATAACTGTAACAACTGTATTCTTGTTTACGAATCTGGTTATATCATCAACATGACCATGAGTATCATCACCTGCTATTCCTTTATTAAGCCAGATAACATTGGTTACTCCAAGATATTCTTCAAAAACTTTTTCATAGTCTTTTTTTGTAAATCCGGGATTACGCACCTGAGTTACAGAATCCATTAAACACTCTTCTGTAGTTATTATTGTTCCAAAACCATTGTAATCAATACTGCCGCCTTCCAGCACAACATTTCGATTTTTGTATAAGGCTTTAATTAGTTTTAACCCAAGCTTATCGGAGATCATTGCCGGAATTTTATCATCAAGTTTGTAATTGCCGTACTTTGCCCAGGCATTAAAGCCGAACTTTACTAAAACAGTTTCATTCTTTTTATTTTTTACAAACTGAGGTGCTGCATCTCTCAGCCAGTTTCTATCTGTTGAAAGCTTAAAGAATTCGATATTGGAAAAATCAGCATCAACTGCATTTAAAACTATTTCTGCTTTTTTCTGATGTTCTTTTGATTGCACAATGATTCTAACTTTTTCAGCACGTGAAATATATCTTACAATTTCACCATAGACCCATTGAATTGGTTGAAACTTACCAGGCCAATCTTGTTTATTTGCGGGCCAACCAATCCACGTAGCTTCGTGATATTCCCACTCTGCAGGTAATCTAAATTTTGTTTTCATCTTTTAATAAATCAAATTTCTTTTAAACGGATTTGATAAGGTATATACAGCACTTTATTTCAAGAACCTCTTATTGATATCCCCGTAAGAATCAATTCTTCTATCTCTTAAAAAGGGCCAATTGCGTCTTATATATTCAATTCTATCAATATCAATTTCGGCAATCAAAATCTCTTCTTTATCGTGCGACGCTTCTGCTATAATGATACCTTGAGGATCGCAGATAAAACTTTTTCCCCAAAACTCTATACCTGCTGAATCTTTTGTTTCCTTTTCAAGACCAATTCTATTAACTGAAGCGACATACACCCCATTTGCAATTGCATGTGAGCGTTGTATAGTTTGCCAGCTTTCAAACTGAGGTTTGCCATGATTTTCTTTTTCATGCGGATGCCAGCCGATTGCAGTCGGATAAAACAGAACACTTGCGCCTTGTAATGCAGTTAATCTTGCACCTTCCGGATACCATTGATCCCAACAAATCAATGTTCCGATATTCCCAAACCCGGTATCAAAAGATTTAAAACCCAAATCACCGGGAGTAAAATAAAACTTTTCATAAAATGCAGGATCATCTGGTATGTGCATCTTTCGATAAACACCTGATACTTCACCTTTTGTATTTACCACTGCAATTGAATTATGATAAAGTCCCGCCGCCCGCTTTTCAAAAAGAGGAACAAGCACTACTACTTTAAGTTTTTTAGCAATCTTAGAAATAGCATCAGTAGAAGGACCCGGAATAGTTTCAGCTAAATCAAAAAAATTAATGTCTTCTGATTGACAGAAATACTGCGAGCGGAAAAGTTCAGGTAAGCAGATTACCTGTGCACCTTTTTCAGCAGTCTTCTCTATCCATTCAACAGCTTTATTTAAATTACTGTCCGGATTTTTTGAAAGGCTAATTTGAATTAAACCTACATTAAATTTTTTAGGATGGTTTTTCATATTCATCATAATTTGTTTTATGTACAAATATATAGTGATGTGTTATTAAATAAAAAAACCCGGGATATTTACCCGGGCTGAATAAAACAAACAATATCTATTCGCTATAATGATCTTCTTCTCTGTCAGCGCTGTATCTGTGAGCTAAATTTGATTCGGTAGCATCAATCGCAAAAATACCTTGTTTAATAAACTGATATAAAAGATCATTTTCAATCAGATAACCAAAGCTCTGTTTGAATGCTTCAATTGATATCCCTGCTGTTGCTGCAAGTTTAGCCAGTTCATGCGGATCAGCAAAATCAGCCTGATTTAATCTAAGCATATAGTGTCTTGCTATATAAAAGCTTTCTGATGCCGGATCTACCATCCTTACTTTGGTTTTCATAGTTGCCGGATCAATTATATCTTTAAAGTACATCGGAACAAACATACCATTCTGTATTGATACCATTGCACCGCTTCCTTCTGATAAAATAAACTGAGCAGCCGAAAAACCAAGGTCTCTTGTATATTCCATATCAAAGGGAATCGGATCAGCACATCTTAGCTCATAACCAATATTCTTTGCAACTATTGTGGACTTTAATCCAAATTCCTTTAATCTCTCCTGAACTTTCGCTTTTAATATTTCACCAAAATTTATCTCCGCAATTCTGATATTATCATGTGCATCTCTTTCTATTTCCACTAAAGTATCTAAGTCTGAAGTATCAAGATGTTCAACCAGTCCTTCGGCAATAATCGCAACGCCATCAGGCTTACCATAACTTAATCTTTTAATGATTGCACCGACAAGAATATCTACAATATGAGACAATTTAATTTTTTTATTAGAAAACTCCTCAGGAATTAAAGTTAATGTAGCTCCGGTTGCTTTACCAATTCCAAGTGCAAGATGTCCGGCTTTTCTACCCATCGAAATAACAAAATACCATCTTGAAGTTGTTTGTGCATCAACCATCAGATTTTTAACCAGTTCTACACCAATATGTCTTGCAGTATGAAAACCGAAAGTCGGGATTCCATGCGGCAGGTCAAGATCATTATCAATTGTCTTTGGAACATGAACGACCTTAATTCTTCCGGAAGCCATTTCATTAACTTTAAGTGCGCTGTAAGCAGTATCATCACCGCCGATAGTTATAAGTTTATCAACATTAAGCCTTAGCAAAGAAATAACTGTATTTTCTAAGTGTTTAGGATCCTTTGTTGGATTTGCTCTTGAAATTCCTATATAAGATCCTCCTCTAAAATGGATTCTGCTGACATTGTGTATAGTAAGGTCCTTCACATGGCTTATATCTCCCTGCATTATCCATTGAAAGCCATCTTTAATTCCTATAACATCAACTCCTTCAACTGCTGCTCTAATTGTTGTAGCACCGATAACACTATTAATGCCCGGCGCCGGTCCTCCACCTACTAATATTGCGAGTTTCTTAGGTGCATACGTCATTTGTAACTACTCCTGTTAAATTAAATCAGATTATTATAATACTTTAAGTTTAGCAAATTTAAGCATTAATTGTTTAACATTATTTCCTTCAAAATGAACTGTTGCTTTAGTCATATCTCCGGCTCCAGTAACGTCAATAACTTTTCCTAATCCAAATTTATCATGCATTACTCTACTCCCGATCTTCAGAGTTGCGCCATCATTATCAAAACTTTCGTAACCAACCTTCTCAAAATATTCATAGTACATCTCTTTTTTTGTTTTACGATTAGCTTTTCTGTTAAATCCGCCATTCAGTTCTTTATACGTAGCAGGATCAAGTTCATCAATAAATCTTGATCTGCTTTGATAAGCTACTTCACCAAATCTATAACGTGATCTTGCGTGTGTGATATAAGCTTTTTTCTGTGCACGGGTTAACGCAACATAAAACAATCTTCTTTCTTCACTTACCGATGCATCGCTTAAAAATTTATTGGCAATAGGAAAAACTTCCTCCTCGCATCCGCTTACAAACACAACAGGCCACTCAAGCCCCTTTGCAGAATGCACTGTTAAAAGTGTAACACAATTCTTATCCTCTTTATAATTATCAACATCTGCAATAAGAGAAACTTCCTCCAGAAATTGTTCCAGTTTAGCATCAGAGTTCACTTCAGAAAATTCATTTAAGGAAGCAAGCAATTGATTAATGTTTTCCATCCGCTGCAGTGATTCCTGAGTTGCTTCTTCTTTAAACATTCGTATCAGAGCCAGATCATCAACCATAGCTCTGGTAAGTTCACCAACAGATAATTGGTCTTTTAACGAAATATATTTATCTAATAGAGTTTTAAATTGTTTTACATTCTTCTGAATTCTTTCTTTTATATCAATTACTTCAAACACTCTTCCCATAGTCTGAAATAAAGTGATATCATGTTTTCGTGCAAATGCAATCATACGGACAATTGTAGTACTGCC
>JAANMT010003042.1_pt1 | contig 12665 bp, 9 predicted proteins | sample 7279711 | NCBI WGS metagenome assembly JAANMT01 (sample SAMN14094538, study PRJNA606508) | bioreactor metagenome | isolation source: A lab-scale SPAN reactor treating ammonium-rich wastewater day 1 | place: Ireland: Galway | collected 2017-01-16 | reverse complement strand
ATGTTCATCTCGCTGCTGGTGCTGCTGGTGGCAGGAGTGGCTGCGGGGTTCATAGGAAGCTGGTGGCGCTTCGGCTGGATATGGCTGTCGATCGGTCTGCTGGTCGCGCTGGCTGGTTGGATGGGCTGGTACAGCGGCAGGCACTACAATCCCCTGCGCCGGGCAGCCGGTCTGCCGTACAGGGAGGGCAACAAAGATCAGCCTGCCGTCGAACCGGCCAGCGACGAGGAGATCGCCGCCATCGCCGGGAATGCCAGCCCGGTCCTGCTGGCGGCAGTCAGCATCGGCGTGACGGGGGTCATCCTCTGGCTGATGATGTTCAAGCCTTTCTGATGGAGGGCGCAGAGTGGGTGTACAATATCCGGGATGGCACGCGCGGCACGCCGCCCAGATGCGAGAGCAGAGAAGCCTGATGATCACGCAGCCCGAACCATCCGAATCGGCCCAGGACGCAGCCCGGCCTGAGAGGGTCAAGGCCCTCTCAGGCTTTTCGTGGCTGGCCGCCGCGCGGGCGGTCTGGGTGATTACCGCCGTGCTTGCAGTGGGTTTCCTGCTCGCTTCCATCCCCGGCTACGTGCTGGCGGCCACCGAAGGCCACTACGCGGGTCGCGTGGTTGAGATGGACGCGAGGCTGCTGGCGGTGCTTGATGCGCTGGGGGCGCTGATCTCGTTCATCGCCGCGCTGGTATATCTGGCGCTGGCCGGGATCATCTTCTGGCGCAAGCCTGCCGACCACATGGCGCTCTTCGTCTCGTTCTACCTCCTGGTGACCGGCGTCGTGCTGGCCGGGCCGCTGGAGAGGCTGGACGCGCTGGTGCCCGGAACGGCGCTGCTGGCTGCCGGGAAGCTACAGCCAATCCTCGCGGGAACTCCGGCAGCGCTGTTCCTGGGCCTGTTCCCTTCGGGCCGCTTCGTGCCCGGCTGGTACAGATGGCTGCTGCTGCCCTCCCTGCTGGTCACGGCGATGGCAATCGTGTTCCCGCCCAACTTCTGGGCCGACACTTCGACCGTGCAGGCGTGGGTCGCGATAGTGCTTGTGCTGGCCACCCTGATCGCCGGCCTGTATGCGCAGGTGTACCGCTACCGGAACGTCTCCAGCCCGGTTGAGCGGCAGCAGACCAAATGGGCCGTCTTCGGCATTACGCTGTCAGGTGTTTGGTTCATGCTGATCTCAGTACCGTATGTGTTTGTGCTGAATCTCCCTCCCGACGCACCTCTTGCCTGGTGGGTGCCTCTGTCGTCGTTCGCCTGGTGGATCCAGCTGCTGATCATCCCGCTCTCCCTGACTATCGCCGTGCTGGGCTACAGGCTGTGGGACATCGACGTCGTCGTCAACCGCACGCTGGTGTATGGGGCGCTGACGGCGGCTGTGGTCGGGCTGTACCTGCTGGTGATCGGCGCGCTTGGCGCGCTGCTACAGGCGCGCGACAGCCTGGTGCTCTCCCTGATCGGCGTCGGGCTGGTGGCCGTGGTTGTCCAGCCGCTGCGCGAGCGGCTCCAGCACACCGTCAACCGCCTGATGTATGGCGAGCGCGACGACCCTTATGCCGTGCTCTCGCGGCTGGGCAGGCGGCTCGAAGCCACGCTGGCACCTGAGGAAGGGTTGTCAACTATCGTCGAGACGCTGGCCCAGGCGCTCAAGCTGCCGTATGTGGCTATCGCTCTGAGAAAAGATCGCGGATTCCAGATCGCTGCCGCGACCGGGACCCCGGTTGAGCTGCCACTTGTGCTGCCCCTCACCTACCAGGGCGAAGCGGTCGGGCAGCTCATCTGCGGGCCGCGTGGCCCCGGCGAGCCGTTTAACGCAGCTGAACGGGGCCTTCTGGAAGATGTGGCTCGCCAGGCAGGCGTCGCAGCGCACGCGGTGCATCTGACCGCCGACTTGCAGCGTTCGCGGGAGCGGCTGGTCACGGCACGCGAGGAGGAGCGCCGCCGCCTGCGCCGCGACCTGCACGACGGGCTGGGACCGACGCTGGCCGCCCTGCACCTCCAGACCGGGACGCTGCAGCGGCTGATCCGGGCCGACCCCGGCGCGGCTGAAGCGATGGTCCTTGAATATCGCACGGAGATTCGCGCGCTGATCGACGACATCCGGCGGCTGGTGTACGAGCTGCGCCCGCCAGCCCTCGACGAACTGGGGCTGGTCGGGGCGATTGAGAGCCGGGCTGAACAGATCGGCCTTGGGGATGCGGCTTCCGGGCTGCGCGTGCAGATTGAAGCGCCCGACGACCTGCCGCCTCTGCCCGCAGCGGTTGAAGTGGCCGCCTACCGCATCATCCAGGAAGCGCTGACCAACGCCGTGCGCCACGCGGAAGCATCGACGTGCACGGTTCGCCTTGAACTGGATCACGGCCTGCGGCTGGAAGTCCGCGACGACGGGATCGGCCTGCCGCTGGAGCGCCATACCGGGGTCGGCATCCTCTCTATGCAGGAACGGGCCGCCGAACTGGGCGGTTGGTGCCGCGTTGAGCCATGCTCCGGGGGTGGCACTGCCGTCCGCGCTCACCTGCCGCTGCCGGAGGAATAAGGTCATGGCAGAAACTCACCACGTCCTCATCGCCGATGACCACCCCCTGTTCCGCAAGGGGCTGCGGACTCTGCTGGAGTCGGAGCCTGACTTCGCGGTGGTCGGTGAGGCTGCTAACGGGCAGGAAGCCATCCAACTGGCGGACACGCTCCAGCCAGACCTGATCCTGATGGATTTGCAGATGCCCGGCAGGAGCGGGCTGGAGGCAGCGCGGGCTATCAGCGCGGCCAGCCCGCACGTCCGCATCCTGGTGATCACGCTGTTTGAAGACGACGAGTCGATCTTCGCCGCGCTCAGGGCGGGAGCACGGGGCTACGTGCTGAAGGATGCCAGCGAGGAGGAACTGCTGCGGGCTATCCGGGCAGTGGCGCGGGGAGAGGCTATCTTCAGCCCGGGCATCGCCAGCCAGATCATGGGCTTCTTCTCATCATCCAAGGGCGTTGTTCCGGATGAAGTCTTCCCGCAGTTGACCGAGCGTGAGCGCGAGATTCTCGACCTGATCGCCAGGGGAGAGACTAACGCGACCATCGCTGACAGACTGTCGATCAGCCTCAAGACGGTGCGCAACCACGTGTCCAACATCTACAGCAAACTGGAAGTCGCCGACCGCGCCCAGGCGGTGATCCGCGCCCGCGACGCCGGGCTGGGCGGGGGCGCGGCGGGGAATGCCGACTCTGGCGCTGGGTAGGCGCTCGCTCCGGGTCGCCGCAAAGTGAGTCTGCAAGCGCGGGTGGGGGCCGAATTGATGACAGTCGGCCAGCCACCCGCGATTCTTGACACTACCCAACCTGCCCGCGGATGCGGTTACAATAGGGAGACGTTACGGCTGAAACCGCAATGCGCGCTGCGCCACAGGCGAAAGAGGAGAACCCATGCGACTATCCAGGCATTTTGGGCGAACGCTGCGCGATGCCCCATCCGAGGCCAGCATGGCCAGCCACCAACTGACCCTGCGCGCCGGGCTGGCCCGTCCGGTGGCGGCGGGCATATGGGCTTACCTGCCCATGGGCCAGCGCGTGATCCGGCGGCTCAAGCAGTTGATCCGCGAGGAGTTGGCGGCTGCTGGCGCAGAGGAGCTGCTGATGCCCGCCACGCTCCCTGCCGGGGTGAGCCAGACCGCCGGGCATGGCGCGGTCGTCCTGCACCTGTGCCAGAGCGATGTCGAGAGCTACAAGGACCTGCCGCGCGCGGTCTTCCATTTCCAGGCCAGGGCGCAAGACGAGCCGCGTGCGGGCGGCGGCCTGCTGCGCCTTCGCGAGTCGCTGGCGGCAGATGCGTACGCGTTGGATCGCGACGAGGCCGGGGCGGAAGCAGCCTGCCAGCGCGCTCTTGAGGCGTGCGGGCGCGTCTTTGCGCGCTGCGAACTGCCTGTGGTAGCGGCGGAGGCGGGCGTGGGCCCGTCGGGCACAGGCCCGGCGGACGGCAGCCCGTCACACGCGTTCATGCTGCCCCACCCGCACGGCGATGACCGGCTGGTGCGCTGCGCCGCCTGCGACTACGCCGCCAGCATTGAGGTAGCAGCCTTCGAGCGGGGCGAGGCGCTGTATGGCGAGCCCGCGCCGCTGGATAGGGTCGAGACGCCGGGCTGCGCCACCATTGCCGACCTGTGCGCTTTTCTGAGCATCGAGCCGCAGCAGACGCTCAAGCTGGTCATCTACACGATCAACCTCAACCAGCCCGGTGAGGCAATCGTGATGGCGCTCATTCGCGGTGACCTGGACGTGAGCGAGGCCAAACTGATGCGTGTGCTGGGCGTGAGCCAGATCGAGCCTGCCACCGAGGACATCATTGCCGAGATCGGCGCGTCCGCCGGGTATGCCAGCCCGATCGGCTTGCAGGTTCGGCGGGAGGGCGCAGGCGAGGGCGTGGTGGTCATTGCCGATGAGTCGCTGCGCAAGATGAGCAACTTTGTGACGGGCGCAAACGACCCCGGCTATCACTACGCCAACGCCAACTACCCGCGCGACTTCGAGGTGACGGTGTTTGCCGATATCGCCGAGCCATACGATGGCGCGTCATGCCTGCGCTGCGGGGGCGCGCTCAGCGTGGAACGCGCGATCAAACTGGGGCACACTTCCCGGCTGGGCACGCGCCTGAGCCAGGCGGCAGGCGCAAACTACCTCGACGATAAGGGCCAGGAGCAGCCAATCGTGATGGGGACAACCAGCCTCAGCCTGGACCGGCTGGTGGCGGCTGTCATCGAGCAGCACCACGACGATCACGGCATTCTCTGGCCGCGCGCGGTCGCGCCCTACGACGTGCACATCGTGGCGATTGCCAAGGACGGGCAGGAAGCCGCCGTCGAGGTTGCCAGCCAGCTAGCCGACGACCTGCAGGCAGCGGGCCTGGCCGTGCTGCACGACGACCGCCTGCTCAGCCCCGGCGTGATGTTCAACGATGCCGACCTGATCGGCGTGCCGCTGCGCGTCACAGTCGGCGCAAAGAGCCTGGATCAGGGCGGCGTCGAGGTCAAATGGCGGCACGAGCCGGAGCGCCAGATCGTGCCGCTTGATGGAGCAGCGCAGGCCATTGCCCGCCTGCTGGCCGAGTAGCCGCCGCGTTTCTTTGGTTTATGCCTGCGTTTGTGGTAACTTGTGCTGCGTGAGCCTGTAATCCTGCCGGCAGGTGAAGCGCCCTCGCCCATCTAGAACCCGGCCCAGCCAACGGCCAGCTACAGCAGAGGAAGCATGCCCGAAGTAACCATCGTATACGGCGAGCAAACCAGGACGGTCGAAGCCCCGGACGGCGCGCTGCTGGGCGACGTGATCACCAGCACGGACCTGCCGCTTGAGCAGCCCTGCGCCGGGCGCGGCACATGCGGGCTGTGCAAGGTGCTCGTCGAGCAGGGCCTTGCCCCGCCGGACGACGTCGAGCACCAGCATCTGACGCCCGGCGAGCTGGCGCTCGACAACCGCCTGGCCTGCCGCGCCCGCATCATGGGCGATACGCGCGTGGTGCTCTCGCCGATTGTCGTCTACTCCAACAAGATATTTCGCACCAGCCATCGCTACAAGAAAGATGGTGTGCCGCTGGGGCTGGCGGTTGACCTGGGGTCGACGACGGTCGCCGCCTTCGTCACCATGCTCGATACAGGCGAAGTAGCTGCCGGTGGGGCCAGCCTCAACCAGCAGACGGCCTACGGCGCAGACGTCGTCTCCCGGCTGGCAGCGGCCATCAACAGCCCCGTCGACGCCGAGCGCCTGCACCGGCTGGCTGTGGCGTCGATCAACCAGGCGGTTGACTCGCTGAAGCTGTCAGACCGGGTGCGCTCGCGCATCGAGCGGGTGACGGTCGTCGGCAACGTCGCCATGCACCACCTGCTGGCCCGGCTGCCGCTCGACACGCTGGGTATGATGCCCTTCCAGCCCTACCGGCGTGACGCGATCCGCGACGCCCGTGAGCTGATGGAAGGCATCTTCCCCGAACAGGTCAGCGTGACCCTGCCGCCGCTGATCGGCGGCTTCGTCGGGTCGGACGCGCTGGCCTGCCTGGCCTACTTTGATTTCGACCACGCGCCCGGCCCGATGGCGGCCATCGACCTGGGAACCAATGGCGAGGTGATGGTCACCGACGGGCAGCGCATCCTGACCGCCTCGACCGCGGCTGGCCCGGCCTTCGAAGGCGTCAACATCTCGTGCGGGACGCGTGCGGTGGACGGCGCTATCGTGCGTGCGCGGATCGAGGATGGAGAACTGGCGCTGGAAACCATCGCCGGTGAGGAGCCGGTCGGGCTGACCGGGTCAGGCCTGCTGAGCGTGGTGTACGAGCTTCGCCAGGCAGGCGTGATCGCGCAGACCGGGCGCATCCCCGAAGACCCGCCGCTGTTCGCAGATCGGCTTGGCACCGACATGCACGGCTCGCGCCAGCTCTCGCTGACGCCGGACGGGCGGCTCAACCTCACCCAGTGGGATGTCCGCGAACTGCAAAAGGCCAAGGGTGCAATCCGGGCGGCGATAGACGTGCTGATGGGCCAGCTCGGCCTGGAGCCAGCCGACCTCCAGCGCGTGATCCTGACCGGGTCATTTGGCGGCCAGGTGGACATCGACGCGGTGCTGGGCATCGGCATGATCCCGCCGGTGCAGCGTGAGTTGGTCGAGACGGTGGCTAACGGCGCGGGGTTCGGCGCGGCGATATTCCTGACGGACGAGGGCTTTGCGCGCGCCGAGCAGCTCGCCCGGCACGCCAGGCAGGTTGATCTCGACCTCGACCCGGACTTCCACACCCTGTACGTCCAGGCGATGGCGCTCTCGCCCAACGGCGAGCTGCGATAGCCGTATGGATAGCGAAATACGCTCCCGCTTCACCGGGCTGGCGATGGTCGTCGCCGCGACCGCCTGCTGGTCAACGTCGGGCATCCTGATCAACCTGATCGTCCGCAACAGCGGCATCACGGCGGTTGGGCTGGCCTTCTGGCGTGACCTGGGCACGTTTCTGGTGCTGCTGGTGGGGCTGGCGATTGTGCGGCGCGACCTGCTGCGCGTGAACCGCCGCGACCTGCCCTGGCTTGCGGCGATGGGGGCGGCCAGCATCGGGGTGTTTCACATCCTGTGGAATATCTCGGTCACCACCCTCGGCGCTTCGGTGTCAACCGTCATCCAGTGCAACGCGCCAGTTTTTGTGACGGTGCTGGCCTGGCTCATCTGGCGCGAACCGCTGACGCGCCGCAAGATCGCCGCCATTGTGCTCGCGGTGGTAGGCACCATATTCATCGCCCGGCTGGACAACCTGGGCACGGTTGACATCACGCTGCTGGGCGTGCTGATCGCGCTCGGTTCCGCGCTGATGTATGGCTCGTTCAGCCTGTTCGGCAAGAAGTTAAGCGGCTCGTACAGCTCGTGGACAATCCTGGTGTACGTGTTTGGGGTAGCCTCGATCGTGCTGTTCCCCTTCCAGTTCGGATCGTCCTCGCCGTTCCAGGCCTCGACGCAGGTTGTTGGCTACTACCTGGCGCTGGTGCTGGTGACTACCATCAGCGGCTTCGGGTTGTACACCGCCGCCCTGCGGCGGCTCCAGGCCAGCGTGGCAGCCATCACCGCCAACGCCGAGGTGCCGTTCGCCGCTATTCTCGCTTACCTCCTGCTCGGCGAGCGGCTGGACGGCCTGCAGGTGCTCGGCGCGACGCTGATCATCGTCGCCGTCGTCCTGATCTCGATCCCACGGCAGACGCTGCAACAACTCACGCGCAGATTGTCCGGCCAGGCTGCGATCGCAAAATCGCCCGCGCAGCCTGACCAGCCCGCCTAGCCGTCAACCCCCTGGCAATCCCTCCCTGTCAGGCCCCCAGGTACGCCTGGCGGACCTCCGGCCTGCGGATCAAGTCTTTGCTCGGCCCGGTCAGGACGATGTTGCCCGTCTCAAGCACGTAGGCGCGGTCCGCCAGCTTAAGCGCCTGGTTGGCGTTCTGCTCGACGAGCAGGATGGTCGTTCCGCGCTGGTGGATCTCGCGCAGGATGTTGAAGATCTCCTGCACCAGGATGGGGGCCAGCCCCATCGACGGCTCGTCCAGCAGCATCAGGTCACCGCCCGTGACCAGCGCCCGGCCAACGGCCAGCATCTGCTGCTCACCCCCGGAGAGCGTGTCGCCAAGCTGGTTCCTGCGCTCTGCCAGGCGCGGGAAGATGTCGTATACCCGCTGGATGTCCTTGTCGATCTGGGCGCGCTCGCGCCGCGAGAAGGCAGCCAGTTTGAGATTCTCGCCTACCGTCAGATTGCCAAAGATGCGGCGGCCCTCCGGCACCAGGGTCATGCCAAGCGCGACGACCTGATGGGCCGGTACCTTCACCAGGTCTTGACCCTTGTAGAGGATAGACCCGGAATCTGGCTCAAGCAGGCGCACAATGGTATTGAGGATAGTAGTCTTACCAGCGCCGTTCGCGCCGATCAGGGTAACGATCTCGCCTTCCTCGACCTCAAACGAAACGCCGTGCACCGCCTTGATCGTGCCGTACGACACTTCGAGATCCTGTATGCGGAGCAGCATCAGGCCACCTCCTCCACCTGCTCGCCCAGGTAGGCCTCCAGCACAGTGGGGTCATTCTGGATCGCTTCAGGCAGGCCCTCCGCAATGGTGCGGCCAAAGTCAATGACTTTGAGCGCCTCACAGATGCGCATCACCAGCCGCATCTGGTGCTCGATCAGCCAGATGGTGAGCTTGAACTCCTCCCGCACCCAGTGGATGAACTCCATCAGCGAGTCAATCTCGCCGGGGTTCATGCCCGCCGCTGGCTCGTCGAGCAGCAGCAGCCTGGGGCGGGTGGCCATCGCACGCACGATCTCGAGTCGGCGGCGCTCGCCATAAGGCAGGCTCTTGGCCTTCACCTCCGCAAACCGGTCGAAGTTGAACAGGCGGAGCAGGTCCATCGAGTGTTCCTCGATCTCGCGCTCCTGCTCGCTGTAGCGCGGCAGCCGCAGCAGAGCGTCCATCACCCCGTACGTCACCTGGCCGTGGTGCGCCACCCGCATGTTGTCCAGCACGGTCAGATCATCCCATAGCCGGATAGTCTGGAAGGTGCGGCTGATGCCCAGCCCCGTGATCTTGTAGGGTGCCATCCCGGTGATGTCCGTGCCGTCGAAGATGATCTCGCCCTCGGTGGGCTTGTAGACGCCCGTCACCAGGTTGAACACGGTCGTTTTGCCCGCGCCGTTCGGCCCGATGAGCCCGATCAGATCGCCCTCTTCAAGCACGAAGTTGAAGTCGTCCACGGCCCTCAGGCCGCCAAAGTTGTGTGAGAGGTTGTTAATCTGCAGCAGTGGCATCGCCAGCCCCCTTGTGGCCATCTTGCTGGCTTCCCTTCTTCCGGAAGCCCAGGTTGAGCGTGATCTCGCGCCCCCCGAAAAGGCCCTGCGGGCGGTAGATCATCAGCAGGATCAGGATGAGCGGGATAAACACCCACTTCAGCACACCCAGCGGGCGCAATGCCTCGACCAGGATCGTGAAGATCAGCGCCGCCACAATCGAGCCTGTGATACTCCCCATACCGCCCAGATAGACCATCACCAGCGCCTCGGTCGATTTGAGGATGCCAAACGTCCCCGGATTGACGTAAGCCAGCACGTGCCCGAACAGGCCTCCGGCTACCCCGGCCAGGAACGAGGAGAACATGAAGGCCACCAACTTGACCCGCCGTGTGTCAACGCTCATGAGGTCGGCGGCGATCTCGTCCTCGCGTATGGCAATAATGCCTTTGCCGAGGGTGGACGTCACCAGGTTGCGCACACCCAGGACGGCCAGCAGCGTGACGACGAACACCCAGGTTACGTTGCTCCACAGCGGCACGCCGTTCAGCCCGCGCGCGCCCCCGATGGCGTTCATGTTGTTGATGGCCGCCAGCACGATGAAGTTGAGCGCCAGCGTGACAATCGCCAGGTAGTCGCCGCGCGTTCTGAACGACGGGAAAGCGACCAGCAGGCTGACAATGGCTGAGGCCACGCCGCCCGCCAACAGGGCGAACACGAAGCCCACGATGACGCCAAGCCCCAGCGGGATACCCACCACGAAGGGCAGCACGGCTGCGCCAAACACCTCGTCGTTGGTAAAGAGCCACATCGTCAACACGGCGGAAACGTAAGCGCCCACCGCCATGAAGCCGCCATGCCCCACCGAGAACTCGCCCATGTAGCCGTTGATCAGGTTGAGGCTGACCGAAAGGATGATGTTGATGCCGATGTACATCAGCACCAGGTCACGGTAGGCGCTCTCAGTGCCCCACAACCGGATAATGGCATACAGGACCAGGATTTGCAGCGGCAGGTTCAGCCAGCCCGGCAGCCGCTCCAGCAGCCAGCTGGTGACGCCTGCGAGGAGCAGAGCCACCACCACAACCGGCACGACAAATACCAGCAGGTCATAGGCGACAACCTGGAGCAGTGTCAGCAGAGCCGGAGGAATGTCTGACAGAAACGCGCCAAGCACCGCGAGCAGCGCTTGCCCGGCCTGGGCGAACGGCGCCACCTGGGGTTCGACCGGGAACAGCGGCGCGAGAATGCCCGACAACTCCAGGTTCCCGAAGTGCTGGAGCACGTCGGTTGTCCCAAAGAGCGTCGGCAGGTTCCGCAGCCCCAGAAGCCGGGCGATAGCCCGCCCCGCCGTCATCTCGATGCCTACACCGGCCAGCCCGCCGAGCAGGTAGGCAAGCAACGGGGCGCGCTTCAGGCGCGCGAGAGTCCAGGCGACCACCGCGCTCTGACGTAGTTGTGAAGCCCTCGATGATGCTGCCATGGTTTCCTCTAGACCTTCTGACGCCGGGCCACCCCGAAGATGCCGGTTGGCCGTACGACCAGGATGAGCAGAAGCAGTGCGAAGGCGATCAGGTCACGGTAGCTTGAGTCGAAGTAGTGGGCTGCGAAGATCTCCACGAAGCCGAGCAGCAGCCCTCCTGCCACTGCGCCCCGGATGTCGCCGATGCCGCCAACAACAGCAGCCGTGAAGGCTTTCCATCCCACGCGCATACCCATATAGGGGTTCAGCACCGGGTAAGCCACCCCCCACAGGATGCCCCCTGCCGCCGCCAGCCCCGCGCCCAGCAGAAAGGTGAGCGAGATGATGGTATCCTGTGACACGCCCATCAGCGGGAGGGCGAACTTGTCGTAGGAGATGGCCCGCATCGCCATCCCCCACTTGGTGTGCTGCACCAGCAGGTAGAGCCCGGCCAGCAGGACGATGGTCAGCACGAAGATCAGGACCTTGATGTTGCTGATGCTGATCCCACCGATGTTGTACACCTGGGTCGTCACGAAGCCCTCGGGGTAACTGCGCGGCCTTGCGCCCGTCAGGGCCAGCATGCCGTTTTCGAGGAACAGCCCTACCCCCAGGGCGGTGATCACCGCCGATAATCGCGAGGCGTGCCGCAGCGGTTTGTAGGCGATGCGCTCAATCAGGACGCCCAGCACGGCAGTCATTCCCATCGAGACCAGCAGCGTAGGCACGAAAGGCAGCCCCAGCGTGAAGGCAGCGAAGACGCCGAAGAAAGCGCCCAGCATGAAGATGTCGCCGTGCGCGAAGTTGATTAACAGCAGGACGCCATACACCAGGCTGTAGCCCAGCGCGATCAGGGCATACAGGCTACCGAGCTGTAGGCCGTTCAGGAATTGCTGTATGAATGTCATCGGGCATGTTTCTCCAGAGCCAACCTGAGCGGTCAAGACAGAGTGCCCGGCGTCCCGCCCATAGGCAGGACGCCGGGTAGCCAGCTAGCGAGCTACATACAGTTTCACTCTAGGGGAAACCGGCCGGGCACGCCTGGTCATAGTACGTGAACTGGCCGTCCTTGATCTGGATGATCACGGCGCACTTCGTGGGGTCACCTTGCTCGTCGAAGCTCATGATGCCCGTCACCCCCTCGAAGCGGTCGATGTTCGCCAGGGCATCGCGGATGGCCGCCTTGTCCAGTTCACCGGCATCCCGCATGGCCTGGAACAGCATCTCGAACGCGTCGTAGGTCAGGGCAGCCACGTCGTCGGGCTTCTCGCCGTACTTCTCCTCATAGGTCGAGATGAAGCGCTGCGCCACTTCTGTCGCGATGTCCGGAGCGTAGTGGGTGCTGAAGAACAGCCCCTCGCAGTCCGCCCCGCACAGGTCGATCAGGTCGGGCGTCCCCCAGCTGTCGCTGCCCGCGATCGGCATTGTGAGCCCAAGCCCGCGCGCCTGCTGCACGATCAGCGGCACCTCGTTGTAGTACTGAGGCGTGAAGAGCACGTCAGGGTTCACTTCAGCGATCTTCGTCAGTTGCGCGCTGAAGTCGGTATCGCCGGACCCAAAGCTCTCAAAGGCGACGATCTCTCCGCCCTGCGCGACGAACGCATCGCGGAAGTTCTCCGCGAGGCCCTTGGGGTAGTCGCTGCCGATGTCATACAGGACGGCAGCCGTCTGGGCTCCGAACTCCTCGCGAACAAAGCTCGCCATCACCGGCCCCTGGAAGGGATCGAGGAAGGCGGCCCGGAACACCCATGGGCGGTTGAAAGTTGTGTCGGGGTTGGTCGACCATGGGCTGATCATCGGCGTTTCGCGGTCATTGGCTACCTGCCCGGTGGGCACAGCCTGCCTGCTTGCCTGAGGCCCGATGATGGCGAGGACGTTGTCTTGAGTGATCAGTTTGGTAGCTACCGCAACCGATGACTCGGCCCTCGCCTCGTTGTCCTC
>JAANMT010003038.1_pt1 | contig 12687 bp, 21 predicted proteins | sample 7279711 | NCBI WGS metagenome assembly JAANMT01 (sample SAMN14094538, study PRJNA606508) | bioreactor metagenome | isolation source: A lab-scale SPAN reactor treating ammonium-rich wastewater day 1 | place: Ireland: Galway | collected 2017-01-16 | reverse complement strand
AGACTTAAATGTCGCATCCTGGACGATCATAGGGCCGCTTGCGGAACAGGTGCATGCCTACGAAGAGCGGCTTGAAGTTTACCTTGTGTCGGCGGTAGACGAGAACGCCAGCCGCCTTGAGGAACTTGAGGAGTCTGCGAAAGATGACCTGGACGTTCTCCGCACTGGCCTCACGGAGCTATGCGCACAAATGCAGACTGTCCTCAAGGAGATCGCAAGGGGACAGACTTCCATAGACAACACCGACAATTAGTCGCTACGAGGCGTCGTCATGGAGAGTAATCCCAAGGCCAATCAAGGTGCTGGCAATGAGTTCGTGGCGAAGAAGGCGAAGGGCAAACCCCAGAAGAAAACGAAGCGATGACAACGGCGGCAGCGACTCCTGGATATTCCCACACGCAGAAAGCCCCGCTCTGCCTGATCCTCTACGCCTCCGCTCTGGCCTGCTTCGTCCTCGTCTTCATCATCGGTGAAACACCCGGCATCTACATCGGCGGCAGCGTGGGGCTGCTGATCGCTCTGCTCGGCCCATGCTTTCACCACCTGACCGTCGAGGATCAGGGCGAAGTGCTGGCAATCCGTTTCGGCCCGATACCTCTGTTTCGGCGGACGGTTCAGTACGCCGACATTGGCTCCGTCGAGATCGGGCGGACACTGCTGCTGGACGGCTGGGGCATTCACCTGAGCATCCGGGGCGGCTGGGTCTGGAACTTGTGGGGCCGGACTTGCGTGGTCGTTCACTTCAGGAACGGCGGCACGCTGCGGATCGGCACGGACGACGCCGAGAATCTGGTGGAGTTTCTGCGGAGTAGGATTGGCGAGCGGGGGACGTGACCGTGGGAAACAAACTGAAACTCGGCAAGGGGACGGCCTTCGTCAAGACGCACATCAAGCGACTCAAGAAGGAAGCCGATACCTGGGAGGCCGACTTCCGAGCCATGCCCAAGCCGCATGGTCAATCAGAAACGCACTACTTGGGGCTGGTCGTCGCACTTCCCGACAATAACCCCTTGGCTCTGATTCCGGTTGAATACACGCCGGACGTGAACGACCTTGCCAATCTTCTTGCAGCGGCGATGCAGCGACCGATGATTGATGATGCCCATTGCCCGAAGCGGATCATCTTTCGGGCTAACCCTCGTTGGGAGGAAATGTTTCAGCATCTCAAGGAACTTGGAATCGAAGTTTCGATTCAGAACGACTTGCCTGCTGTGGAAGCGGAATACCTGGACTTCCTACGTCAGATGCGGCGGTCGAGGTCTACTCCGCTTATCCTTACGAAGTCCGGCACGACCGACGTTCAGAAGACATTCCCCGCAATTGCCAAATGGGTCAACGGCTTCGGCCATATCGAGATCGGCGACCAGGAAGGTTTTGGATTCATCGTCCGGGCCATCGACTACGGCGGGGTTATATTCGAGGACGACAAGCCCGATACTCTGGCCGAGGCGATGGCCGCTCTGGAGAAAGGGTTGGCCGAGTATTTCGAGCAGGAGGGAATCGAGTGACATCATGAGCGACCACGCCAACATCTTCGATGACCTCCCCCAGCACTTGCCGAAGGAAGTCGTCCAGACGCTCATTCAAGCCGCCGACGTGCGCATCGAGCGGATCATCTCCCACGGTCACGCCTCAGCACCAGATTTCTGGTACGACCAGCCCCAGCACGAATGGGTGATCGTCCTGAATGGAGCGGCCCGGTTGCAGTTCGAGGATGGCATGGTCGAAATGAAGCCCGGCGACTTCATCAACATTGCAGCATTCAAGAAGCACCGGGTTGATTGGACGACGCCGGATGAGCCAACTGTGTGGTTGGGCGTGCGGTATGGGTAGCTTGATGTACTCGGAGATTCCATACCGTGTCGCCCTGGTCGTCGTCATTGCACTCACGATGTCGGTCACGGTCTACCATCGCCTGCAAGCTGCAAAGTCCGGTGAGACGATCTCCCGAAAAGCAGAGGGCTACGCCTTCGCCATTACGCTCCGACTTGCCGGTCTTTGCCTCTGGATCGCCACGTTCGGGTATCTGCTGTTCCCCGATTTCTTTCATTGGGCAGCGGTCCCGCTGCCCGATTGGGTTCGATGGGGCGGTGTTGTCGCCGGGGTATTCTGCTCGCTGCTGATGTACTGGACGCTTTCGAGTCTCGGCAGGAACCTGACGGATACAGTCGTGACTCGGAAAGAAGCGACACTCGTGACGATAGGCCCGTACCGCTGGGTCCGGCATCCCTTTTACGTCACGGCGGCGCTGCTCATGTCCTCGGTCACTGTCCTGACGGCGAACTGGCTGATCGGATTGACGAGCCTGATCGTCCTGGTGCTGCTCGCCGTGCGGACACCGAAGGAAGAGGCGATGCTGATTGAGCGATTCGGGGACCAATACCGTGATTACATGACGAAGACCGGCAGATTCATTCCACGACTCTTCCGTTAGATGATAAGGCAAGGAAGCTGACCGCAATGACCACCACCTTCACCCCCGGCCCCACGCCGAACACCGTCCGAGCCGCCGACGGCAGAGTGCTGACCGTGCCCGCTAGCTGGATTCTCGTTCCTCCCGGAGATGCCGCCCTCACTCGACGGATCAAAGCCGCTGGGGAACATTGGGTGGTACAAGAGAAGAAGGGCCGGAAGGTCTTCGCACGGGGCGTCTGGGCACCGGCAACGACCATTGAGCGGATTCAGTCCGAACTCGAAGCTGAGCGATCCACCGAGAGCTTCGCCAAACGCAAAGAAGCCGATGCCAAGCGACGGGAAAAGGCCCAAGAGGTTTACGTCGAAGACTTCAATCAAGCCGTGGTGAGCTTCCTCGCCTTCCATCCCAATCATGCCGATCTTGCTCAGCGGCTTGCCAAGGTTGTTGCCGATCACGCCACGCCGGTCGGCAGCGGCACCGTCGCCCGAACCAAACGGATTTCCGTCGTGCAACGGGCCGAAGCCGCCGTCATCGCTTGGATGAGGCACCAGACCACCGCATACGACTCGATGGCGATCCCACGAGTGAAGGGCAAGCGGCGGGAAGTTCGCCGGATGCTGGCCCAGCGGTCGAAGGAGTTGCTGGCCCGGTATCGGCGGGGCGAAATGAATGGGGACGAATGCCCGCTGGCGAGGACGTTGGCGGGAACTTGACCCTCCAAGGGTTCTTCTCATCCTTTTTCACTCCGCTCCCAAGTCATCCATCGCCTGCCCTAGCACGTCCTTGCCTTGGCGGTTTTCGAGAGCATCCGTGTGGGCAACAAGGGCGGCAATTACCTCTGGTATTGCGAATTGTGGAATAAATACCCTGCCATCCTCCACACAACCTCGATCCGGTGCCGAGCGTCGGAGTTCAACGGGAGTAGAGTCCTCAAACTGAAGGACAACTCCCCTTACGCCACTAATGTTGGCGAGGTATGCCCCTTGAAAGTTCTCGATGGTTTGCAGCATAACGTAGTTTCCTTAAACGAACTGGTGAATATTCCGAACATGATCTAACGACGCAAATTCTGTCACCGCTTCAACGCCTCAGCCTTCACGAACAACTCGGCCGGTGCCGACTCGAAGTAGCGGAACAAAGCAGGACACAGCCAACCTTCGCTCGGTGGCTCGTCGGCCTTGTACCAGTTGCCGCCGAACTCTTCACGGACCCATTCGAGCTTCCGCTGGTAGCCCGGAAAAGGACCGGATGAGAACAAGAGCCGGAACCCGCTGCGGGCATCGGGAATGTCTGCCACTAGGTCGTCAATCATTTCCGGCACGCCGCTCACGAATGGCTCTTGGACGAGGCCCACCCTTTCATCGTCAAAGAGCCAAGTCCCATGCAGCCAGTAGGGGCTGATGATCTGAATCTGGTTGCTCATGGCGTTTCCCCTTTGCGCCGGACTTCCCGTGTGATCGTGTCGAGCAACTCGGCAGGAGCCGATCCCCGTTGCGGTTCAAGGGCGATGGTTACGAAGACGTTGTGCCCCCGGAACTTCCCCTTGAACATCATTTTGGGGCGATGGCAGCAGGCGGCGCACTGGCTGGCCACGGCAAAATCTTGAAGCCAGAGGCCAGTCTCTCGTGAAAACTCTCCTGCCTCGAAAACGAAGCCGGTCCACACTTGCTGCCCGTCCTGCTCACCGCCGAAGACTTCTTGGTAAGCGGGAGAGGCTTCGACTTCCCATGCCAAGCTGTCGGTCAGGTAACGGGCGTCGAAACGAATCGAGTTGCACGGGCCGTGGTGTCGCCAGTGCTTTTCGATGAGCTTGAACAGGCGCTGAACCCACCGTGGCTGATTTGTAGAGTCCCGGTCCATTTTTCTTTTCCGCCTTCCGATTCTGTCGTCGGAGTCCCAAGAGTTTCAGGAGTCCCAATCTGTTCGGGAGTCCCAAGGTTCTGGGAAGGAGTCCCAGCCATGTTTGGAGTCCCAGCCCCTCTGACAATCCTTTGGAGTCCCACGAAAAAAGACACGGGGGCATAGTTGCGTATTTCTCAAACCCCCATGTTTTCGTGGAGACTTTTCTCAAAAAAGTTTTTCGATTGTTATCTTTGCAGAAGTTGCTACCCAGCAAGATTCGTCAGCCCCAAACGATCCAGCAGCGTCTCTCGTGACTGGATGCCGACCAACCGATGCACGATGGCACCTTTGTCGAACACGAGGAACGTCGGCACGGCGTTGACGCCGAGCTTTCCGGCCAGTCGTGGTTGTTCCTCGACGGCGAGTTTGGCGACCACGGCCCGGCCTTCGAGTTCATTCGCAAGCTGCTCAATCAGCGGCATGATCCTTCTGCAAGGCGGGCAGCCGTGGCCGAATACATCGAGAAGCACAGGTAGCTCGCTTTTCAAGATGACAGACTCGAAGTTCTCTTCGTTTACAGAAATCATGGTTGTGTCTCCCTTTTGATTGGCCGCACGGTCTGGGCTGCAACGTCCAGAATCTCAACGGCCTCGGTGTCTCTCTTGGGTTCAAGCAATACCATCAGATCGAACGGGTGATCCTCGAATGTCCCCGCCACTTCGAGCAGCGGGTGTGGATTGCAATGCACGCAGCAGGAAGCCCCTTCGATGTTCTTCACTTTCACGCCGTCAACCTTGAGCAGTTCGCTCACCGAGAACCGGAAGCCTGTCCAGACCTTCAAGCCGTCGTCACTGCCCCCGACAATTTCTTGATGGACGGGGTAGGCAAACAGGATGACGGGGTTGAACAGGTCAAACGTCTGAAACCAGCCGATGTTGATGGCGGGTCCGTGGTACTGCCAGCAGCCTTCCACAGACTTCTTCAGTCTGTCGATCCATTCCATCTAGTATTCCTCTGGTCGCAAAATCGTAGTCGCTTCCCGCTGACCATTGTCGTCTTCCGCTTCGGTGATGACCCAAATTTTGGTGCCGTCCTTGAGCTTGTAAGCACTCAAGAGACGGGAGCCGTCCTTCAACGCCTCGTCGTTCAATGCCGCATCGTCGGCGTCTACGTCACCCCAATCGCTCTTCGCATGGCGACCGAATATGAAAGCCAGTGGGCTTTCGCCGGTTGCTGCCAGCGCTTGTTGAGCGCCGTTGGTGATGAGAAGACGACCAAGTTCAAACTTCGGAGTAGTCACGGTAATCACGGTGTCCTTTCTGGTTCGGGAGAATGTTGCCCGATCCGTTCTGGTACGCCGTAACTTTCGCCTTCAATACGGTCGCCGCTCTTCTACTCCCACTTACGCCGACACTTTCTTGGACCTTCGCTTCCGTGCCAGCTTGACGGCCAGTTCGAGCAAGTAGTCCTGAAAATCACGGCTGTTATCCGTCGCTTCGGAAACGAAGTGGGCAAGCTCTTCCAACGCCACTTTCAGCAAGCGGTTCGACAGCACATCCTGCCCGGCAAACTCCGACGACGTGCCCGCAAGGTCGGCGTTGATGTACACGGTGCCTTCCCGGTAATACCCATTCAGCATCGTGCCGCCGTTTAGGATGCTCGTGAAGCATTTCACGGGTGGCTTGCTCTTTCCGTTCGTCAGCCCGGCTTCCGTGATCCAGCCCCACACAAGATCGACGGCAGCTTGGGCGTCAGGGCTAGGAGGGGTGATTTCTCGGCCCGATAGCTCATCCATCGAGAGAACGCTGGTGGCGGTCTGAAGTCCGTAACGTGAAGCGGCATTCACAAGCCCTTCGGGAGCCTTCACAGGCTTAAAGCCCTTGCGTTCGAGTTGCCCTGCCGTTCCCTCTTGGGTCAACACAGCATCGTCACCGGCAACTTGCACAAACGCTTCTTGCCAGTTCTTCTGCCGCTCCCGGTCGGCATCACTGTCCCGATACGTCGGTTGAAGAGCGTAGGTGTCGAAGCTGAACTCCCACACCGCCTTGTCCGAGTTCAGCAGGTGATCGAACAGGATGGCCAAGGTGGGCTTGTCGGCCCCAGCCAACGCACGCCCACAATGGTGCCGAACGTCCCAATCGCTGGCTTTCCGAGCTTCGTCAATGGTCAGGTCGTTCAGGTTGTAGTCGAACAGGCTTTCCGTATCCGATGACTCGAACTCACGGACCCGAACGCCACGGCGATAGATGACCGCAGCTTTGCGGTCGCCAAGATTGCGGTTGCGTTTGGGAAGAATCGCCTTGGTGAGCGATTCCGGTTCCGAGAAATGCAGAAACCACTTCCCAAGATCGTTGTAAAAGGCCAGCACTTCGGAACTGAGTGGGACGAAGACACGAGTATGTCCAGCCTTGGCCCGCACTCGGCTTTCGTCAACGATTTCGATCTTCACCCCGGACCAGTCGCCATGCTCCCGAATGGATCGGTCGATGGCGTTGCTGACGAATTCCCGAAGGGCGAGGGCCACTTCATTCCAATCCTGCTTGCCGTAGTCGAGGACGAAGCCAAGGTCTTCCGTGGCGCTGCGGTTGCTGCCGGTGATCGGATCGGTGCCGCCGTACTTTACAACGACCCTTGCGAATTCCTTCTCGGCTAGCCCATCGCCCACTGTCTGCGGCTTTGTCCCAAATTCGAGCTTGAGTGTTCCGGCGAAGACAACGGGGTTCAACTCGTTGCGAAGCAAGAGGGCGACACCGTGCTTGTTGCCGGACCCGAATTGTCCGATGACGCCTTGCCGGTCAGTCGTATCAGCAAGGCTGACGCCCAGCACGGTGAAGCCTTCGGGCGGTGCGACGCCAATGTTCTCGATCTTCAGGTAGGCTGGCATTTCGTTCTCTCTGATTCGTTCGTTGTTCGGTCCTGTCCGAATCTGGTACGCCCTAACATCCGGTTCAAAGCCAATACGGAGATTGGCTCGCTACTCCCACATCTCAGGCCGTAATCGGGGCGACGACGCCAAGTTTGTGAACCCAGCGGCGGGCTTTCTCCACGCTCTCGAATGCGGCGTGAACTTTGCCGTCCTGAACCACGTCGATGGTCAGCACCCGGCCATTGGGAAGCGTGACGGGTTCGGCCTTGGGGCGAATGGCCAAGGTGCCGAAGTGATAGGCTGGGTGCTGGTAAAGGACTCGACCACCAACACTCGACCGAATGCGGACGATGCAATGGTCGAGCATGGCCCCGCCACCAAGACTGCGACGGTTGGCAACGAGCAAAGGAACTCTAACTGGCCCCATGCTGCGCCCGACGTAACCGTGGGCATCGAACTCTTCGAGCCAGTCTTTTCCCGTGGCGGCATCGCCGTAACTGACGTGAAGACGGGTGCGGTTCTGACGTGCCCGCTCAAGCACGTCGATGACGGCGGCGGGCGTTTCGATGTGATAGCTGGTTCCGTTGACGACGTTGTACTCAGGCATCTGGCGTTCCTTTCTTTGAGGTTCGCCGGATTCTGGTACTTGCTAACTTGTCCGAAGAGACTCGATGAATCGGACCATCGCTTCCTCAAACGGCCCAGCTTCGTCAACTTCAAAGACGACGGTTTCTTCCCGCTCATCCCGCATGACAGCGCTCTCGAACATCAGATTCCCATCGGCCAGCCGGATCACGAATCCGTAGCACGATGAATCGTCAAAGAATCCTTCGCCGTCGTAATCGTCGGGCAGTTCGAGTTGGGTTCCGTCCGCCAACTGGAAGTTCTCGCCTTCGCCTGTACTGAAGCGGGCGAATACGGATTGCCCGCTTTCGAGTTTTTGCATCGGCGTCGTTGAGGGGTCGTAAATGGCGAAGCCATCATCGACACACTGGAATGCTAACTCTGGTTCCTCAATGGCGGCGATGAACCGGGGAAGGTCGAAGTTAATCAGGGGTATCGTGGCTTTCATGGATTACTCCACCGGATCAAAGTTCAACGCCTCGAACGCTTCCCGCATTGCCTCTTCGCTGGGGTATCCGCCCTGATCGTCCCGGTTTTCAAGTTCGCCGCTGCGGTTTTCTGAAAGCCAGTCATAGACTGCCCACACCCAGCCTTCGGGCAACTCGAACTCGTTCTTCAGACGCCAAGCGGCATTTTCGATATTTTCCAACGTGGCTTCGAGTTCCCGCTCCGAGTAGTCGCTTTCGTCCAGAATGGGGTAGCCGTCCATCGCCTCGGAAAGCTCGTGGTACTTGCGAAACGCTTCGGTGACTTCGCCGTTGCCATCGAAAACTCGAACGCTGAAGCCGTCAACGTGCCCCACGGCCCAATGGGAATGACTCTCGAAAACCACGTCGGGATCGTCGCCTTCCGTAAACGGGGCCATTGCCTTTGCGATGACGTTGGCATTGCTCTGGTCGAGCAATCCGCTGTCTCGGTTGTGCGTGTAGATGATGGCCCAGCGGTTGGCGTCTTCGAGGTCACGGTCACGAAACCACACGAACGAATCGAATCGCTGCCAGTTTCCAGCGGCCTTTTGAGCGGCGTCTTCAAGGGTCAGGGTTCCAAGAGTCGGCATTGCGTTGGCTCCAAAGAGAGGCGGTTGTGTCCGGCTCTCTCTGGTACTTGCCAACTATCATAGCTTCGGCAGTTTGATCCGGGTGATGCTCTTGATCGAGTAGACCGGAATCCGAGTTTCAGTGACGCCTGCGAGGTCTTCGATCAAAACGTAGTCGGGGCCAACCTCGATGACCTTGTGTCCGCCTTCCATCAGCGTGAATTCGTAGCGTCCGGCTGATTCCTTCAGCACCACGCCTTGCCCTTCCTTCAGCACGGACAAGAAACTCTTCCGACCCTTCTCTTGTCCGCTGGCTGCTGGCGACAGACAGGCGAGGGCAAGGGTTGCACAAAGGAAAACGGCGAAGAATGAACGGTGCATGGGATGTTCCTTTCGTTGGTTGTGGTCAATACGTCACCTTCTCCGCAGCCGCCGCAAGTTGCTCGTGGCCCCGTTTCGTGTAGCGGGCCGTCGTGTTGAGCGATTCATGCCCAAGAATCTGGGCCAGCGAAACCAGATCGTTCCCCGAATCTTCGAGAAAGCGGTGAGCCATCGTGTGGCGAAGCAGGTGCGGGTGGATTCGGAACCCGCAAATTGCTGTGTACTTGTTGCACAATTCCCGTACACCCCGATCAGTCATCGGTCCTCGTTGCCCGGCGAAGACCCGCACATCCTGCACAGGCGGGCGAGTATCGAGATACTCCTGCATGGCCCGACGAGCCGGAAGCGGCAAGGGCACCGAACGCTGCTTATTCCCCTTCCCGAAATTGAAGACCACCGATCCCGACCGTTCCGAAATCATCAGGTCTGGCAAAGAAAGCTGCACAAGATCGCTGACACGGCATCCGGTGAAGAGGAACAAGTGAAAAATGGCATTGGCTCGAATGTCGCCTCGGAGTTCCACTTCACGGAGCAACCGGCGCACCTGTGGGCGATCCAAACCCTTTGGAGCGAGTTGCTGGCGGCGAAGCTCCTTCACCTTCTTGGCGGGGTTGCTGGTCAATTCGCCCGCTTCGACCAGCCAAGTGAAGAAGGTGCGAATGGCAACGAGCGCCCGGTTGACCGTGCTGACGGCCTGATTCTTCTCCCGTCGCAGATGATCCCGAAAGCTGGCAATATCGGCAGTGGTCACTCGCCGGATGTTGAAGGGTTCTCGGTTGGCTTGCTGGAACCAGTTGGTGAACTTCCCCAAGTCGTTGATGAACGCTCGGCGGGTGTTTTCCGAGTAGTCGTTCTCGGTCAGGAAGCGGGCCACCAGCGAGTTTTCGCCGGACTCAGGCCCAGAAACATTATCGGTTGGGTTTTCCACTGGTTAGCTCCAAGAATTTGACAAGTAAATGGCACTGAATCCTCTGAACTCGGCTGATATTGACACTTATTGCCGGTCATTATCGGGGGAGTTCTGACGGCGAATTCGCAAGAAAACCGCCCGGAAGACTTCCTCTTGGGGCACGCCGGTCGTCCCGGTCGGGAATAGTTCCTTCACAACCGATTCAATTTGGGCGGTGCTTGCCGTGATCCCCATGACGGCCAGATGGTCGATCAGATCGGCGTTAGGGCTGACGGCGGGCTTCGTCTTGTCAACCTTCTTCCGGCTCACGCCTACATCCCGACGCTTGGCGTAAAACATGATTGGCTTGCCGTCGATGCCACAGTTTCGCCGCCGCACTTCGAGGCACTGCCGTTGCTTGTCCTCGTTGAAGTAAGGGCGCTTGCTCCCCTCCTCAATGTCCGGCGTTGGCAACTTGCCCTTACGAATGAGTTGGTACAAGCGGGCACGGGAGAGGCCCATCATGGTTGCCATCTCGGTGACGGACACCGCTGTTTTGGTCCCAGAATTGGAAAGCATTTCTACGACTCCACTTCACGAATTAGACAATGATTACCGGGTTGTTTCCGACCTGCACATGCCCTTCAGAGGTCAACTGCCGCTTGCCGTTATCGTCCTTCACAACCATTCCAGAGCGAATCAGAAAGGGTTCGACTACTTCGGCCACGGTGCGAGTTGGCAAACCCAAACGACTGGCGATCACGTTCAATCGTGTTGGCCCTTCGCTGACGATCCGCAAGTAGCGCTGCTCGGTCGGCCCCAGCCCCATCGAGTCGATGCCTTCCAGCAGGCAAGCCCGTTCAAGATGGTTCAACGTGATGGAGCGATCCCCTTCGCTTCGGGCGACCCGATGAGCGGATTGAGCAAGGCGAAGGGCGAGGCGTGGCGTCCCCCGACTGCGTTGAGCGATCAGCGGGAGAACTTGCTCGTCAACATCCCAGCCCAACGCCCGGAGCCGCATCCGAAGAATCGTGACGAGTTCTTCGGGCGTGTAAAACTCGAACCGCAAGACCAGCCGCATCCGGTCACGAAGCGGTTGAAGCAGGGAGAATTCATCAGTCGAGGCTAGTAGCAACGTGAAGTCCGCAACCGGCACGCTCATCGGCGTACTGCCCTTGCGATTTCCTTGGATGATGACCTTCCGCTTGTCGAGAGCGAGATAAAGAGCCGTTTGCAGGCTCTTGTCCATTTCGTGCGCTTCATCCACGAAGACAACGGCCCGGTCGGTTGCGGCGATCAGCACGGCGTTTAGATCGGCAACGCTTTTGATCGACTGGCCTAGCAACTCGTGGTAATCCATCGCCATCTCAGCACCGATGATCTGGCTGATTTGCGTTTTGCCGAGGCCCGGAGGCCCAACGAGCAAGGCGTGATCGAACTTGCGGCCATCCTGCTGGGCGGCATCAAGGGCGACACGAACTTGTTCCTTCACCGCCTGCTGGCCGATGATCCTCGAAATCGACGTGGGCCGAATATCGTTTATGTCGTTCATGGAGTTCGTTCCCTTTGTCATCTCTGGTACGTCGCAAGTTACGCTGATACTGCCTCTTCCTCGACCACTTCCGGTTGATCGGGGTTCGTACCACGGCTGAAGGCGAGGATGTAGTCCGCAGCAAGCGAGGCTCGTGATGCAGCGACAAAAAGAGCTTTCGGGCTTTCCGCAATCATTGAAGCCCACGACTGGATGTATGCCTTGCTGTTCCGCAGATTGTCGGCGTGGGGAATTCCCACCGCCGCCATCAGGTAACTGCTGGTGATTTCAGCAAAAAGTTCTTCTTCTGGCCGTGTTCCCTCGATATTGAGCCGGTGCTTGGGCTGGGTCCAATGTCCCAATTCGTGGAACGTCGTGGCAGCATAGTCCGGCCATGAGTCGAACCGACCCACGTCGGGCATGATGATCCGGTCTTCAAGAGGAAGGTACGCAGCGATCTCATGTCCGTGGTCAATCTGGGCCTTGGTCGAAGCCACAACGGTGTCGAATTCGCTTCGGTCGTCAGTGAAAGCCTTCGGCGCTGGCTTCGCAAAGAACTTGTCGATGGCCGGGCCTTCCGCCTGACTGATATTGAAGAACGAGAACACACGAAGAAGCGGTACGGATTTCTCGACCTCTTGCCCGTTGCTGTCCTTCACCATCTTCTTGACGTGACTGAAGAATATCCCTCTCGTAGCCTTCTCACCTTTCCGAACGTGACAACCGATTGAGCGGAACTGATTGAACGTGGCCCAATAGGACACAGGCCAGCCATTTCTTGCTTCTGCGGCGAAACCGAGAATTGTGTTCATGCCCGAATAACGGGCATTCGTTACGAAGTTTGTTGGCAATCGTGGCCCTTCGTGGCCGACCCAAGGTTTTCTCCATGCGATCCGGCCCTCTGTCAGCGATTGAGCCAGTTCTTGTGCGATCTGTGCCCGGATTTCGTGTTGGTTCATGGTGCAGTCCTCCTGCACCATTCGGGTACACCCTAACTTGCGAATGTTTTGCCGTGCCGGAATGGCAGCAGTCCAGGAGGACGGTCAGGTTGGTCGTCGGCACCCGGCCGAACAGCTCGGCCAGCTCGTCATCGATCAACGGC
>JAANMT010003027.1_pt1 | contig 12721 bp, 11 predicted proteins | sample 7279711 | NCBI WGS metagenome assembly JAANMT01 (sample SAMN14094538, study PRJNA606508) | bioreactor metagenome | isolation source: A lab-scale SPAN reactor treating ammonium-rich wastewater day 1 | place: Ireland: Galway | collected 2017-01-16 | reverse complement strand
CCTTAAAAATGAAACTCTATATCTCTGCTACCCAAACAGCTTTCAAACAATTACGTCATCTAAATGTTGTCAAATTCTTACCTACTGCGTAAGGTCAGATATTAAATCCTTTATTGGCACAGGTCCCAATGCCGTATGTATACAGATATGGACGGCTTTAATTACCATACTTCTACTAAAAGTGCTCTTAAAGCAATGGTAAAATACAATTGGCATCTATCCAGTCTGATGGCATTTATTCGGCTTAACTTATTTGTCAAGATCGACTTAATACAATGGTTAGACAAACCCTTTGAGCCACCCCCAGAACCTATGAATAAAATTACACAAGGGGTTCTGTTTGAATTTAAGCCTTCAATAACGCTTAAATGCTTATCATTGCTGAATCGTTTCTTGAAAATTAAAACGTTTAGGACAGTAATGATTACGGACTTCCATCGGTAAAAAACTTCTATCAGGTCAGTTTACATTCGGTAACAATTCCGCGATTTATCGTCATAACGGGCAGACCTTTCAGAATATAACCGTCGAAAGGTGTATTCAAAGATTTTGTGCAAAAAAGTTCGGGCGATACCACCCATTCTTTATTAACATCAACAAAGGTCAGATTTGCCGGTTCGCCGCTGGCGATTAACGGTTGCGGCAGATTCAAAACACGTCGTGGGTTCACGCTCATAAGCTCGACAATGCGCGATAATGACGCTACGCCGGTATGATATAGATACGTTAGTGATAAACCAAGTGAAGTTTCAAGCCCGATAATACCGTTTGCGGCAAGAGAAAATTCCACGTTTTTCTCGTGCAATGCATGGGGCGCGTGGTCGGTGGCAATGCAATCTATTGAGCCGTCGGCCAAACCCTGCAATATCGCTTCAATATCGCGGCGGGTTCGCAAAGGCGGATTCATCTTTGCATTTACGTTAAAACCTTGAACAGTACTTTCATCGAGAATAAAATGATGCGGCGCGACTTCGCAACTAACGCGCTGACCGCGATTTTTTGCTTCGCGAAACAGCCTTACCGCGCCCGCAGTGCTTATATGCGCTCCGTGATAGCGTCTGTTTCCGCAATAATCGGCCAATAAAATATCGCGTGCAACGATAATATCTTCCGCTACGGCAGGATAGCCTTTCAGGCCCATTTTTGCCGACATTTCACCTTCGTTTACAGCAAAATTTCGCGTAAGTGAATGTTCTTCGCAATGCTGTGTAAGAAGTAAATCGAATTCGGCTACATAATCGAAAGCGCGGCGCATCATCTCGGCACTTTCCACGCATCCGCCGTCGTCGGAATACATTACCGCGCCCGATTCCATCAAATCCAAAAGCGGTGCAAGTTCTTTTCCCGCACGGGCTTTCGTTATTGCAGCGCAACAATGTGCATCAACCGCCCCGTTGCTTGCTCGGCGTTGAATATATTCTACCGTCATACGCGAATCAATAGCCGGTTCGGTATTCGGCATACAAACAACGCCAGTAAATCCGCCGTTTGCGGCTGCCAATGTGCCTGTTCGAATAGTTTCTTTATGCTCGTGTCCGGGCTCGCGCAAATGCACGTGCATATCGAACAAACCGGGCATAACGGTTAAATTATCCGCATTAATTACTTCTGTTTCACGTCCGATTTCGGCTTGTTGCGGCGAACAATGGCGTATTTTCCCGCCTTCAATCCATAAGTCGGCACGTGTATCCATATCTTGCGCCGGGCTGATTATTCTTATGTTCTTGAAATAACGATTCATGTTTCAGGTCAAATAATTTACGAAGAAAAGTAAGACGATGAAGAGGGCAAGGCCCGAATTTTTTTAACGCTTCAATATGACTTTTTACACCGTAGCCTTTATGTTGGGCAAATCCGTATTCGGGATAACGAACGTCTGCAGTTTCTATCATCCAACGGTCGCGTGCAGATTTTGCAGCAATAGAGGCCGCAGCTATCGAAAGGCATTTTGCATCGCCGTCGACTATTGCAGTAAACGGTATGGTTTCATGCAAAAAGAAATTGCCGTCAATCAAGGCATGATACGGTTGCGGCGAAAGTGCGTCCAAGGCTGCAGTCATGGCTTGCAAAGTAGCACGGCGTATATTTATCGCGTCAATTTCATTATTGGAAATAAAGGCTGTTTTAACGTCGTAAGACTGTTCGTATATTTGAGGCAACAGTTCGGCGCGTCTTTTTTCGGATAATTTTTTTGAATCGGCAAAGCCCGGATTATGTCGCATCGGCATCAGAATTACGGCGGCCGCAACAACCGGACCGGCAAGCGGCCCGCGCCCGGCCTCGTCAATTCCGGCCACAAGCAACCTCTTTTCCCAGAAAGGAATTTCATAGTCTGCGTCCGGAATTTTGCCTGTCATATTACGACGCACCTATAAGGGACAGAAATTCGTGCCGGAGCGTACTGTCGGTGCGCAAACCGCCGCGCATCACGGAAGTTGTCATCAAAGAATGTTTTTCATCTTCTTTCACTCCGCGGGCAATCATGCAAAAATGTTTGGAACGAATTACCACGCCTAATGCTTTCGGACGCAACAACATTTCGAGAAAATCCGCAATTTGCTCGCCTAATTCCTCTTGTATTTGCCCGCGGCGACAGAACCAATCAACGATTCGATTAAATTTTGAAAGTCCGAGAATATAATCGCCCGGTAAATAACCAATGGCACATTCGCCCACGATGGGCTGCCAATGATGCGAGCATAGCGACATCACCGTAATTCCCTTGCTGATAATAAGTTCATCAACGTTTTTTCTGTTCGGAAATACGGTAACTTTCGGCGGCGGTGTATAGCGCCCGTGAAACAGTTCGTTTGTCCACATTTGCGCAAGGCGATGCGGTGTGTCGCGGCTGTTGGGGTCGCGGCGCGAAATGCGCAGTATATCGAACATTTCACAGATTTTTTCCTCTAATTTTACCGCCATATCCGCACGTTCATCGTCGCTAAGCGGGCGATTGGCATTTGCGTCGAACAATTCGCGCCCTAGCGCGTCAACACTTGGAAATTCGTCGGTTTCGCAAATGAAGTCGTGTTCTATTTCATTCTCGGTAAGGTGCGAACCGCTTTGGAAAGAAGAATTTGAGTTGTGATTCGTCATAAAGCAGTCGTTCAGGCCTTTTCGGCGAATTGTTGCGTGTGAAAGCGATGCAACGTTACAGGCTCGCCGCGATATTCAACAAAATTATTTTCCGACTCGAACAATTTTACGCAATGTAAAGCTCCGGCGGGAATTTTTTTCTCCAAAATGCGCCAAGCCGTTACAGCTAAATGCTCTGCCGTCGGTATCAGTCCGTCGAGAAATTCTACGTCTACATTAAGGTTTTTATGGTCAACTTTCTCGATTATTTCCGCTTCTATTATATCGCGCAGAATTTTCAAGTCAATTACATAGCCGGTTTCGGGGTCGGGAAGTCCTTTTACGGTTACGTCCAGCGTATAATTATGTCCGTGTATATTGTTGCATTTATCGAACACCATATCATTCCGATCCGCACTGAACGACGGATTGAACAATCGGTGCGCAGCCGAAAATTGCGAGCGTCGGGTTACGTAAATCATTTTCGTCAAATGTTAGGAAACAAAAACGTTTGGACGGCTGACGCGAAAAAATTGTGTGTTATACTACAAAAGTATAAGTTTTTTGCCGTTTTCCGGCTATTCTCGCCGGGATTGAATATGCTTTAAGATTTGAGTTAAATTTACGTGCCGGCACTTTTTGCCGATTCGATATAACGTCGCTTTTTATCTTTTTTTTGATTTTATTATGTCGTATTCTTCGGACGCAGCCCATGAGATTCTTCAAAAGCATTTCGGCTACGCATCGTTTCGTGCCGGACAGGAAGACATTATACGTTCGGTAGCCGAGCGGCATGACGTTATCGCCGTAATGCCGACGGGCGGAGGAAAATCTTTGTGTTATCAAATTCCGGCAATGCTTTGCGATGGCATAGCATTGGTTGTTTCGCCGCTTATCGCGCTGATGCAGGATCAGGTAGACGCACTTATTCGCGCTCGGATTCCGGCTGCATTTATCAATAGTTTGCTTTCGCAGGAAGAAATTACAAACCGCTTGATTGAAGCACGCGCCGGACGGCTGAGATTGTTGTACATAGCACCGGAGAGATTGGACAGTACGTCATTTCTCAATGAGTTACGTTTAATTCGACCGTCTTTTCTGGCTGTGGACGAGGCACATTGTATTTCGGAATGGGGGCATGATTTCCGCCCGTCGTATCTGCAAATTCCGCGACTTTTCAAAGCAATCGGACGCATTCCCGTTATTGCCCTGACAGCTACTGCCACAAATGATGTTCGCATGGATATTGCGCGACATCTCGAACTTCGGCGGCCTAAAGTATTTGTACGCGGCTTCGACCGGCCGAATTTAGCGTATTATACCGAAACCACGCAAAATAAAGCGGAACGTATCTGCGATATTCTAGACGAAACGCCGAACGGGTCAACGATTATTTACTGTGCGTCGCGCAAACGCGCGGAAAATTTCGCCGAAAGAATACGCGAGTATAGGCGTTACGCGCTCGTCTATCATGCAGGGCTTTCCGACGCACACAGAAACTATGCGCAAGAGGAATTTCTGTCGGGAAATTGCAAAATACTTGCAGCCACAAGCGCGTTCGGCATGGGAATAGACAAATCCGATGTACGCAACGTAATCCACTGCGATTTAACGCTTACTCTCGAAGCATATTATCAGGAAGCCGGACGTGCAGGCCGCGACGGCTTGCCGTCGCGGTGCATTATGTTGTATCAGCCCGCAGACCGTCGGCTTATGGAGTTTTTTATTCGCTCCGCCTACCCCGAACGCGAGCAAATACGTATTGTTTACGAAACTTTATACGAAATAACGGGAACGCCCGTGGGGGCAAAGCCAAACGCCCCTATTCTTCTCGACAGCCGGCAAATAGCCGCACGCACACAAATACCCGAAATCAGCGTTTCTGCAATAATGTCATTGTTTGAGCTTAACGGAATTACAAGACTGACAAAAGCGCAACCCTTTGCAACCGTACAGTTTACGGCAAGTCATGAACGGCTGAAAGAGTATTTTCACAACACTACGGCCGACCGGCAAAAAGCACTTTCCGCATTACTTAGAAGCGTTGGCGCACAAGCTTTGAGCGGGCCGGCCGAAATAGATATGCCGGCAATGTATGCAAAGCATGATATTACGCCCGACGTGTTCGAACCGGCCGTTCGCGCCCTCGAATATGCCAGATTACTGCGCTTTCATCAGCCGGGGAAAGACGGAGGTCTTGCACTTGCGCTCGAACGTATGCCGTTTGAACAAACGCCAATAGACCTGGAGGCTCTCGAACGACGACGCAGCCGTGCTTTCCAGAAACTTGATGTGGTGGAACGCTATGCAACCACTGCCGAGTGCAAACGGAATTTTATACTGTCGTATTTTGAAAGCAGTGCAAAATCCGGTAATTGCGGCGCGTGCAGCAGCTGTATTGCAGTGCCCGAGCATAAAACCGAACTTAATAAGCGCGAAGAATTTCTATTGCAAATTATACTTTCTGCAAGTTCCGAACTAGACGGACGTTTCGGAAAAACGGCCTTGTCGGATATGATTTTAGGAGAAAAAAGCCGAAAAATCAAGAATTACCGGCTTGACGAGTTGCAGACTTTCGGGCAGGCAAAAGGATTCTCGCGAGAGGAAACGGAAAGTATTATCGAATATGCACTTGCATCGCGATTGCTGCGTTATGGCGCGGAGCTCTATCCGGTAATTTCTCTTACCGAAGACGGAGTGCGGCGAGCTGTTACCGTGTATAAGCCGATTGCCGCGTATCGCTCTGCATATTCCGAGCCGCCGTCCGATTTGCTGGCACGGTTGCTCGAATTGCGCGAGAATTATGCAATGCAGGACGATATCCGCGCCGATGCACTTGCCGACGACGACGCGCTCGCAGCCATTGCTTTGGCGGCTCCGACAACTCTGGGCGATTTATCCGCAATCCATGAGGTAAATGCCGCCTTTGTTGCCAGATGCGGACACGGCGTAATAGAAGCTGTCCGTTCTTGGCGGCTTGCAGAAGAAAACCGTGCCGCCGCCCAACAAATATCCGAAACGGCGGCGAATACGCTTGCCATGTTGCGACGCGGCAAATCCATACAGCAAATCAGCGAGGAGCGCGACCTTGCACCGACCACAATAGCTATGCACATCGAAGAAGCGGCGCAGGCCGGCGCGGACTTCAGCGGCATATTCATCGTATCCGACGAACTAAGTGCGGCTGTCGGGGCCGAAATACGTCGCAATCCCGTAATAACACTTAAAGACTTACGCAGTATAGTAGGTGCAAAATACGGCTATCCCGAACTACGGGCGGCGGCGGCTGTTGCGCGGCAGAAATCAGGCTGAATTTTAAGCGGCGCAGTGCTTAAACATACTCCAAATGTGCCGTAAAATGCCGCAGATAAGGTGCTTCGTAAATAAGTTTCATTCCGCGCAAATCATTGCGTTTTTCGTAAGCTTCAACTATTGCCTCGATGCAATAATCAATGTGGCTTTGTGTGTAAACACGGCGCGGAATTGCCAATCGAACAAGCTCCATAGGCGGTGCGATATGTTGCCCGTTCTCTGCTGTTTTGCCAAACATCAACGAGCCTATTTCCACAGAACGAATACCTGCGATTCGATATATTTCGCATACTACGGCTTGCCCCGGAAATTGCTCCGGCGGAATATGCGGCGCAAATCTACGCGCATCGAGATATATGGCGTGTCCGCCGGTAGGAAGAAGAAGCGGTACACCTGCTTCGGTTAATTTTTTACCGAAATACTCTGTGGAACGAATACGGTAATTCAAATAATTTTCGTCGAGAACTTCTTCCAAACCTTGAGCTATTGCCTCGAGGTCGCGGCGGGCAAGTCCGCCGTAAGTTGTGAATCCTTCGGTAATTATCAGAATATTCTTAGATTTTGCGGCCCAATCGTCATTGTTCATGGCCAAAAATCCTCCCGTATTTACCATGCCGTCTTTTTTCGCACTCATAGTGCAACCGTCGGCATAAGAGAACATTTCGCGGGCAATTTCCCTGACGGATTTTTGTGCAAATTCCGGTTCGCGCAATTTGATAAAGTAAGCATTTTCGGCAAATCGGCAAGCATCTATAAACAGCGGTATATTGTAACGGTCGCATACGCGCCTAACCTCTCGTATATTCGCCATAGAAACAGGCTGTCCGCCGCCGCTGTTATTTGTTACGGTAATCATAATCAAAGGAATATGTTCCGCACCGCGCTCCTGAATAAGGCGTTCGAGTGATTCAACGTCCATATTTCCCTTAAAATCGGCTATTACTTCCGGTTTTTTGCCGATTTCATTAAGTAAGTCTACCGCTTCCGCGCCGCTGTATTCCACATTTGCCCGCGTAGTGTCGAAATGCGTATTATTGGGGATTATATTACCCGCGCCTCCTACTACCGAAAACAGAATTTTCTCGGCGGCACGGCCTTGATGCGTCGGAATAATATGCTTAAATCCGGTTAAGTCGCGGACAGCATCTTCAAAACGAAAATAGCTGCGTGAGCCGGCATAAGCCTCGTCGCCGTCCATTATGCCCGACCATTGCTTTGCACTCATGGCCGTTGTGCCGCTGTCTGTAAGAAAATCAATCAACACATCTTCGGATTTCAGAAAAAACGGATTGTAATAAGCTTCGCGTATCAGCGCGGCGCGCTGCTCGGCAGTTGTAAAGCGAATAGGCTCAACCGATTTTATTTTGAACGGTTCTATGGTTGTTTTCATACGTTTTGTAGAAAAATGAAGAAATTTTTATGCAAAACTAAGGCTATTTGCAATAACTCTTTGCGGCGGAGTATATAAAAAGAGCGAAGTTGCAAGGTTTGCGCCGAAATTTACGGATAGAACTAAAGATAAAAACCCTAAGCGAAACTTGCTGTTTTTACGAGATGTACAAGCGTTTAGGCTTAATGGCCGGAAATTGCGGCAAGGAAAAATTACTACGGACGGCTTTGTACGCGACGAACAGATGTTTTGCTGAGGCCTGCATCGAGGTTTATTATTATTTTGCGCTTTGCATCGTCAAAATTCGGCGTTTGCCAATCTTCATCGCCGTTAACCTCAAACCCGTCGAAAGAGAAGGAATTCGGGCCGTCTTCGCCTATAATTTTACAACCTGCGGAATCAGGAACTTCTATCTGCATTTTCATTATTCCGCCTTCGATATTGACGCTGGAAGAGTCGAACATATCGCCGAGTTGCAATACTGCATTTGATGCGCCGCAAGAAATATTAAGCGAACGAATGCGATATTTTCGCAGGTCTAATCGTGCGGCGGCGGCACCGAACTCAAAATTCATATCCCAAACAGGAGCGGAATTTAATTTGATTTCAACTTTATTTTTTGCCGCAAGCGACGCGGTGGCGTGCGGCACGTCGCCCATAGCCATTACAACCGATGCAATGGAGTCGGCAGGCGACATATCCTCGAGTGAATAATCGCCAATCGAAGATTCCACAATCGAGGCAACAAGTTCCGGTGTAGTATCGCCGATTTTTATAGATACCGCACCGCCCGAAAAATGAAACTCTGCATTTTTAACGGACTCTTTATACGGCAGATTGAACGTTTGCGTGGGCGCAGCCACAGCCGTAGGGGCAGCAGTTACTTTATCCGCAATCCGAGTTGTCATAATATAGGCTGAATACAGCGACGCACCGGCTATACAACCCGCCATGCCGTATAATACGGTTTTGGCAAAACAATGTCGCAACAAAGTGGCCGCTCCCAAAAACACCAATAATGACGGCCAAAACTTTATTGCGATTTCGTTTGCGAATATCCAATCAAAGCCGAACGACGAGAGTAATGCACAAAGAGCAAGCGTAAGAAATGCCATTCCCAAGAACATAGATGCCGATCCTTTACAAATCGTTATTCGAGCGTAAAACCCGCAACAACACACCTGCGCCAATACCTATAAGCAGTAATGGCCAATAACTTGTAATATCAATATCGGGCATAAAATTACGGGCAAGCAATACTCCGCCCAGCGTAATAAGAATAATACCCATAGTTATATTGCCCTTACAGCGCGGAATCATATCCGAAGCATCCATAATTTTCTTGGAACAATTACATTTTTTTCGGTTACGGTTGTCAATCGAATACAAGCAAAACGAGAAATAAATCACGGAAACTATTCGCCGGCGTACTTCACCCGTACAAATACGGCAATATGTTTTTGATGTTGCGCTTATCCCCGTACCGTTGAATTTCGTATCAGGTAAGCAAGGCACTTTTTGCTTTGCACTCATTGCAAATTTCGCGACAATATCGAAATGCGCAATAAATGCCGTAAACTACAAAAACTCCGCCGACGGGCGCACTTGCCCGGCCGAAAAATTCATATTCACAAACAGAAAACTGTCGTTTTAGCCGCCGCTTTCGCCCATTTCCCGTAAATTAGAGTTAAATTTTTGGGCATTAGTATCTATTTTAATCCGACTTTATGCCTTCTGCCGCAACAGATGTCGATGAATTAAAACGACAATTCGCCGACTTTCTCAAGAAAAAAAACTATCGCAATACGCAGGAACGTTATCGCGTTTTAGACCGTATTGCCGAATTGGACAAGCATTTTAGTGCCGATGATTTATATTTTTACATGAGTGGCAAGGGCGACCGTATATCGCGTGCAACAATCTATTCGACGCTCGATTTGCTGACCAAATGCGCAATATTGATGAAGCATCGCTTTCAGGGCGACAGTGCGCATTTCGAACTTTCATCGCGTATGCCCGACCACGACCATTTGATATGCGTAGAGTGTGGTCATATAATCGAATTTTACGAGAAAGAGCTGGAAGATTTGCAAGAAAGGGTTTGCAAACAATTCGGATTTAAACCCGTGAAACATTCCTGGCAAATTTTTGCGGCTTGCCCGGATATTGCAGCCTGCGAATTTAACAAGCAAAAATAATACTTATCGAAAAATGCAAGTGAAAAAAACATCTCAATAAAACTTGCAAAAACCGAAAATTAAATACCGACAACAGACAATCATTTATGGCAAAGAACCTGGTAATAGTGGAATCTCCCGCTAAAGCAAAAACAATCGAAAAATATTTGGGCGGCGATTATATCGTAAAAGCATCGTTCGGGCATATTCGCGACCTCTCGAAAGAAGATAATGCAATTGACGTTAAAAACGGCTATCGCCCGCGATACGAAGTGCCGAACGAAAAGAAAAAAGTTGTGTCGGAACTGCGTAAACTGACCGAATCGGCCGAAATGGTATGGCTTGCCACCGACGAAGACCGCGAAGGCGAGGCTATTGCATGGCATCTTTACGAAGAGCTGCAATTAGACAGAAAAAACGTTAAACGTGTTGTATATCACGAAATTACGAAGCCGGCGATTATGGCGGCATTTGCCTCGCCGCGCGATATTGACTATAATTTGGTAGATGCACAGCAGGCGCGGCGAACTCTCGACCGATTAGTGGGATTTGAACTTTCGCCCATACTTTGGAAAAAAGTGAAGCCCTCACTTTCGGCGGGGCGTGTGCAGTCCGTTGCTGTTCGCCTGATAGTTGAACGAGAGCGCGAAATAGCCGGCTTTGAAAGCTCGTCCGCATATAAAGTAACAGCCAGTTTATTCTCAATTCCTACAGAAAAATCGTTCAAGGCGGAATTATCCGAACGATTTGCCGTGCAAAGTGATGCGGGAACATTTTTACGCCAATGTACAGGTGCAGAATATACCGTAAAAAATTTAGAGATAAAACCCTCAAAAAAATCGCCTTCGCCGCCGTTCACAACATCTACATTGCAACAGGAAGCGAGCCGGAAACTCGGATTTTCGATAACAAAAACGATGAAATTGGCGCAAGACTTATACGAAGCCGGGCATATTACTTATATGCGGACCGATTCGGTAAATCTTTCGGACATTGCTCTCGGCATGGCGCACGAAGAAATATTAAAATCTTGGGGTGAAAATTACGCCAATACCCGACGATATTCTACCAAAGCGGCCGGAGCGCAAGAAGCGCACGAGGCTATTCGACCTACCGCTTTCGACCGGCGCACGATTGACGCTCATGACCGCGACGCTCGCCGCCTTTACGAGCTGATTTGGCAACGCGCCACAGCCTCGCAAATGGCCGATGCGCAGATTGAGCGCACGATTATTACGGTAAATGTTTCCACCGTGAAACAAGACCTTGTGAAAAAATACCTTCTGGAACAAGACCTTGTGAAACAAGACCTTATTGCAAAAGGCGAAGTGCTGAAATTCGAGGGCTTTTTGAAAGTCTACGGCGAGTCTGCCGATGACGATGCGGAAGAAGATGATACGAACCTTTTGCCTATTGTGAGCATAGGCGAAAAATTGGGTTTCAATTATATGACCGCCACAGAAAAATTTGCCAAACCGCCTGCCCGATACAATGAAGCAAGCCTTGTAAAAAAACTTGAAGATCTCGGTATCGGCCGCCCTTCAACTTATGCGCCGACTATCCAGACCATTCAAACACGGAACTACATAGTAAAAGAAGACCGCGAGGCAAAACAGCGCGATTATTCGATTTTGACGCTTTTGCCGGACGGAAAAGTTGAGAAAGAAGTAAAAACGGAATCCTACGGTGCGGAAAAGCAAAAATTATTTCCTACCGACGTGGGCGGAATCGTAACCGATTTTTTAATCAGATATTTTTCGCAAATAATGGACTACAATTTCACGGCAACCGTGGAAAAACAGTTCGACGAAATCGCCGAGGGACAAAAGCAATGGGTTGCGATGCTCGACGAGTTCTACGGGCCTTTCCACAAAACTGTGGAAAACACGATGGGCGAAGCAAAGCGCAACGACCGACTGCTGGGCACAGAACCCGGAACAGAGCGTAAAGTAATTGCAAAATACGGACGTTTCGGGCCTATGATACAAATCGGCGAAGCCGGCGAGGCCGACGTGAAGTTTTCAAGTTTGCCGCCTCATACTTCTTTGGAAAGCATAACTTTGGAAGAAGCGATTGCATTATTTCGGTTGCCGAGAATCGTCGGAATGTTCGAGGGTGCGGAAATGAAAGTTGCCATCGGGAAATACGGCCCGTATATTCAGCACAGCGGGCAATTTTGCTCAATAGAACCGCCGGATGACCCGCTGACCATAACGGAAGCACGGGCGATTGAACTGATTATACAGAAACGGGAAGCAGTGAAAAGCGCGGTAATACGTGAATTTGAAGGCGATGCCACCATGCGCATATTACGTGGGAAATACGGACCTTACATCAAAGCCGGCGAGCTAAATGCAAGAATTCCGCGAGGCGTAAATCCCGAAACACTGACATTGGAAGATTGTCGCAAATTAGTCGGGGAACAATTTCCGGCAAAAGCAGACGCGAAAAAAGCTTCTGCCGAAAGCGGAGGTGCAAAAACAAAAGCAGGTGCAAAGAAAACAAACGCAAAAAGCGGAGGCACAAAAACAAAAGCAGGCGCAAAAAAAAACAGTAAAAAAACAACAGAATAAATATCATGCAAGCCGTCTGCTCAGGATTGTTTTTTATGCTTAAACAGAGGTATATCTGCTCGTTCTTTCCGCAGACTTACTGCAAATATTCATAGATTAGAGTAGTTGTTACATTGTAAATCAATTAGTTAGACAATAATTCCATAAACCTGCACAAACTTCTAATACTTCATTGTAAAAATTTATATTGCGCA
>JAANMT010003025.1_pt1 | contig 12732 bp, 11 predicted proteins | sample 7279711 | NCBI WGS metagenome assembly JAANMT01 (sample SAMN14094538, study PRJNA606508) | bioreactor metagenome | isolation source: A lab-scale SPAN reactor treating ammonium-rich wastewater day 1 | place: Ireland: Galway | collected 2017-01-16 | reverse complement strand
GCCTGCCTGCTCGACTCCACCCAGGTAGTCCGTTCCTGGAAAGTGCACAATGATGGCTTGCGCGATTGCGTCTGGCTTCATCCGTGCCAGCCGGGCAAGCTGCATCGCCGCCGCGCTGGCATAGTCGCCGTGCTCGGCATTGCGGGGCCGGGCGACGGGCACTGCGGGAACATCAAACTCAGGTAGTGCGCCCGCCTGCTGCGCTCTGCGGACAGCCTGCTCGACCCTTTCGGCCAGGTCTTTAGGAATGCGGATCACGGGTGTCTCCTCACATTGTGGGATTTGCGCCGGGATTGTAGCATGGGGGCCGCTGCCCTCCAACAAAGAGGGCAGCCCATACGCTGCCCCCTGGCTGTTCGCGCCGACTCTCGCGGCCTACACCGCAATCTTCCTTACGTCGAGTGGGATTCCCTTGCGCTCGTCGAGCGCCAATGTGATCGCGCCATGCGTGCAGCGGCCCTCGCACACGCCGCATCCCATGCAAAGCTCCCAATCGACGACGGCGCTGTAGTCGAGCGTGATCGCGTCGAACGGGCAGGCTGCCGCGCAGTCGCCGCAGCCCAGGCACGCCTCGTCGTTTACTCGCGCCACATAGCCCGATGAGGAAACCATTGGCACGCCATTTGCCATCGCCTCGATGCCGCCACAGCAGCAGGCGCAGCAGTTGCAGATCGCGTAGAACTGGTTGTTGCACACGTCCTTGAAGTAGGCAGCGTGCACGTGCCCACGCTCATGCTCGGCGCGCAGCAGGTCGAGCGCTTCCTGCTGGCCGATGCGGCGCGAACTGCGCGGGTTGTGGTCAAGCACAAAGCTGCCATCGCCGATGATCATACACACCTGCGTCGGCTCGCAGTGGTCTTGCTTGGAAAGACGGCAGCCACACTCGTAGATTGTCACGTCAGGCGGGCCGCTGAGTACGATGTTACGCGCGGTGGGGTAGGGGATGATCTGCTCCAGGTCACGGCGGGAGATGTCGTGGTCAAGGGTAATGATTGCCTCGGCCAACTCAAGCGGCACGACTTTGCCGTGATAATGGTCGGCCCAACGCTGCTTGGCCTCTGGACTCATCAGTGGCATCAAGACACGGCGGGCAAAGCCAATATACTGGTTCGTCCAGCGTCCATAGAAATAGGCGTGCACCACGTCGAGGTTCAGCTTGCGGGGTGGTACACCCACATCGCCCTTGAGCGCGGCGCGGGTCGAAGGCAGGCCGAGCACGCGGCCACGCTCGCCGATCACCCACACAAAGGCGAGCAGTATCACAAATGCAGCAGGTATGCTGAGTATCCAGAGCCAGGCCATCGGGGGGTTCTCCTCGTAGTTGGGCAGATTATGGAGGCAACGTGGCTGCCCCTAAACAGGCTGACGTTGGTGTGGCATCTCGACCACCCCGCCGTGCACCAGGTAGACAGCACGGCAGGTGCAGCAGGCTAATGACGTGGCATCCTCCTCCCAGTCTGATGCTTCGCAGCGTGGGCAGCGCAGCGCGCGGAGCGGGTGGAGCGATGGTTCAGGGGTCAGGCGGCCTGCACGCAGGCCCCAGACCAAGTCGTACTCCACCTGCCAGGGCATGATCTCGACGTGCGCGATACCCAATTGGCCTAGCAGCTTCCGCAGCACAGCGGGGGAGTGCGTCTTGCCGGGCATCAGCCGGGCGTTGATGCCTCGCCTCCGCGTGGTCAAGAGGACGCCGCCGGGCCTCAGCACGCGGATGACTTCCGCCAACTGCGCGCCCGGATCGGGCGTGAACTCGACCATCTCCAGACAGCTTACGGCGTCAAACGTGCCGTCGGCGAACGGTAGCCGGGCTGCGTCACGCCAGACCAGAAGCAACCGGTGGGCATCACCGCGCAGCTTATCCGCCGCAATCGCCAGCATCCGCCGCGAGGCGTCTATGCCGACTGCCTGTCCGCGGAAACCCGGTTGGGCGAAGAGCGCGAGCGGTAGGCGTCCCGTCCCGGTGCCGACGTCGAGCAAGAGCGGGCGGGGCACAGCACGCAGCGCCTCGGCAAGCGGGCGGCCAAGGAAAACCGCTTCCATCTCGACGTCGTACTGCTTGATCATATCATACTTTTGGGCGGTGAGATCGTACAGCCAGGTGACGATGCGCTGGCCGAGGTATGCCCCTTCGGCGACGCCGATCTGCCAGTAGGCAAGCACAGCGGCAAGAGCAAGTCCGAGCGCAACCAGCGCCCAGGGAAACCAGGCTGGCATGGCGGCCTCTACAGGATGCCCTCGGCGCGCAGCCACGCCTCGCTGCGCCGCAGGCCCTCTTCCAGCCCGACCTCTGGCTGCCAGCCGAGCTGCTCTACGGGCTTCTTGTTGCTCACCTGCCCGCGCCCGCACATCTGGGTCACCACGTAGGTCAGCTTGTAGCGCTGTACGAATGGATCAACCAGCGCCGCGACCGGCTTCGCCAGCCAGCAAGGGAGGCGCAGCGCGCGGGTTGTGCCTGCCATTCGCATATAACCGTCCAGGAACTCAGCTAATGTGACCGGGCCGTTGTCTACCCCGTTAAAGACCTCACCAGGCGCGGCGGGGTGTGTGGCACACAGCACCAGCAGGTCGATCAGGTTGTCGATGTAGATCGGGTAGGCGCTTCCTCGCCCGCCACCGATCAGCGGGATTTGCCCACGCTTGGCCCACTGCGCCAGGCGCACGGTCCAGCCTGGGGAGCCGGGCCCGTAAACCATGCCTGGCCGCACGATCACAACCGGCAGGCCGGTCTGGTCCGACACCTCTTGAAGCGCTCTTTCGGCGCGTATCTTGCTGTCGCCATACCGGTCGCCAAAGGGTATGAGGGGTGTTGCCTCATCCACACTACGCTCACCATGCGGGCCATAAACTGCGATGCTGCTGGTGAATACCAGGCGCTCGACGCCCGCCGCGGCGCTGGCTTCGGCCAACGCGCGGGTTGCATCAACGTTCACGATGTCCGCCTGGCGGGGAGGCCCGCCGCTGAGCCAGGCTGCGATGTGCATGACGTGGGAAACGCCCTGCGCGACGATCTCGGCCATGCGCGCGTGGTCGGTTATGTCGCCGCTCAATACCTCAATGCCAAGCGTGGCGAGCGATTTCCCCTTGCCAGGCGTACGTTCCAACGCGAGCACGTGCGCGCCGTTGCCGTGCAGCCGCCGGGCAACGTACCCGCCGATGAACCCCGTAGCGCCGGTTACAAGAACGCGTTTGCCAACCAGTGATTGAGCCAGGGCGATAACCCCTTAACGCCATCTCAGCCTGAGGAATCGGCTGCCTGCACGAGTGTAGCCACGCGGCTGCTCCGCTGCAAACCAGGGATTCTGGCCCGGTAAACCGGCCCTGCTGCGATGTGGCAGCCTTTTGGCCTCGGTGCTAGAATCCCGCACTCTCAGCGTGTCGTTGATAGAGGAGAACGAAGGATATGAAACTGACGGTACATCCCATTCTTGCATTGCTGACTACCGGCCTGCTGGCTGGCCTGCTGGTGGCCTGTGGCGGCGGAGCTGCGCCCGGCGCAGCACCGACCCAGACCCCGGTCTTTGTTGTGATTACCGATACGCCGCACGCCAATGCGGAGGAGAGTCCTGAACCGGCCCAGACCGAGGAACCTGCCGATACCGCGGACGAACCGGCTGGCAGCTCCTCCGTCGAGCCGGGGCTAGTACCCGTGCCGACACCCTTCCTGTGTAAGGCTGAGATCGTGCAACAGACCTACGAGCGTGGGGTCATGTTCTGGGTCGGTGCGACCATCGACGAGCGGTGCAAAACCGAGCACGATTTCGAACCGGGCAGTGGGGAAATATGGGTGGCCATCTACTCCCTTGATGGCAACCACGAGTGGCTGACCTTCACCGACGATTGGGTTGAGGGAGTAGACGCGGAAAGTGACGAGGACCTGGAGGCTCCTGAGGACCTGCTGCAGCCCATTCGCGGCTTCGGGAAGGTGTGGCGTGAAGGGCTCACCGCTGATCAGGTCGAGGCCATAGGCTGGGCGACCGCGGGCGAGTTCAAGTACGTCACCGATTACCGCTACGACGCCGGCGGCTTCCTGAACGACGCAGGCGAGTATGTGCCGCGGCCTGGCATGCACCGGTTGGTGGCGTTGGGCGGCGAGCAGTACTTTTTCGATGAGACAAGTGGTACGGTATTCTTCATCCCGGCTGAAGACTAGCCAGCGCAGTCCTCTCACAAAACACACTGGCGGAGGTTATCCCTCCGCCAGTTCGCTTTCCGAGAACTCCTCCACCTGGTAAACCTCCACTTCGATGCCAGGTATGCGCCAGTCTCCTTTTTGGAGGCCCATCTTGTGGCTCAGCATATCCAGGAATTCTTCGGGGTCGGGGATGCTGCGCCACACCTGTGGGAGGAAAGTCGCGCGGTATGGGCGGCGGTACAACGTCACACCGTGGACACCTGGCCTGATGAGCCTGGGCAGCTCTGCCGGGTCCGGTACATCGAGCCGCACTGGGGGCGTCAGAATCGAGATTTCGATCTCCAGGTTGGGAACTTCCTGCGAAACCACTGGGCAGAAACGCGGGTCGCGGCGTGCGCTCTGAGCCGCAGTCTTCACGATTTCTCGCGCCAACGGCCCCTGTGCAACAAGAACCCCGGTGCAGCCGCGCAGCTCGCCCGTGTCGCGCCAGCGCAGCGTTACAAAGCAAGCACCCCTTTCGGCCAACGCCGGAGGAAGAGCGGAAAGGTCGACGGTGGGCAGCGACTTCCCTGCGGCCGTCGCCTCGACAGCCGCGCGGGCAAGATGCAACAGAGCCTCACGCTCTTCCGGCGTGTGCTCTCCCGCAGTTTGGTCTGGCATGAACTGCCTGCTTTCTGGTGATAACGACACGCCGACTGTGTCCGTTTCGCGGCGCTTGGCCCACTGCTTCAATGTTAATGGCAACTGGGCAGAGGGGTCAATAGGCAGCCTGCGGCCCATTCGACGTGAGCATATCGCGAATGCGGGGCGCGAAGTGCGTGAGGTCCGCCAATCCCTCCGCGAAGGCGTGGCGCTCCCGGCCAACAATCAACGCTGGGACCGGATTGGTTGTATGGCCGCGTGCGGTCAGGTCCTCAAGGTTCCCGTGGTCGCTGGTGAGAACGACGAGCCCGGCATCGTCATCCCAGGCATCCAGAACGCCCTTCAGGGCTTGGTCGAGCGCATCCAACTGCTTGATTGCATCGCTGAGCGTGCCGCGATGCCCGATGTAGTCTGTCAGCCAGTGATCGTAGAACGCGAATGAGTACTCTGATGCCAGTTGGGCCATACGCTGCCCCGCCTGGTAGGGAGTCACGATCGGCGCATCGGGGTAGCCCAGCACCGTGCGCCAGCCCTCGCCAGTCAGGTCCCCGGAGAGCGCATGACCTCCGTAGAGGGCCTTTGCGCCACGCAGCCTGACCCCTGCGCTTTGCATTGCGAGCTGGTTTGCCGAGGGAAGCCGCTTGCCGCTGTTCAAACCCTCAAAGAAGCCAGGTGGGTAGGCGTTCAGAAAGGCGGCACGCAGCCCCCGCGCCGTCAACTGCTTGATCACATTGTTCTGCCGCACGATGGCGCTCACCAGGACGTCTGGCTTGGGGCCGTAGTGGTGGCCTATCACCCTGGGTACGTTGATGCCGGTCAGGATAGCCGCCTGGCCGGTTGCGCTTTGTGGCTTGCCGGTTACCCCCAGGCAGGCATCGGCCTCGATAAACACCGCCCGCTCGCTCTCGATGCGTCCCAACCCGCGCAGCCACGGCTGCCCATTAGTGACGGCGTTGAGCGTTGGCAGGTCAACAGAAATGAATGGGTTAGCGTTGGGGTGGTCGTCGCCAAGACCAACGCCATCCACGAAGATGAACAGGATTCGCATCTACGCTTCTTTCCTCCTGGCGAGACGATACCACGCCGATCCGGCCCGCACCGAGGAGTCTCGGCCCAAGCTAGCCGACACGACGGAGAATTGCGGCGCAAACAGCGCCTCGACCGCTTCCGGCTCAAGGCCCTGCGGGCGCTCCGGCGCCGGGCGGAACATATAGAGCATGAATACACCGCCCGGCCTGACAAGCTCTCCGAGGCTCCGGGCGTAGGCCGGGAGGCTGCCACCCGGCAAGCCGTGCGCGCAGCCGATGTCCACCGCGAGGTCGAATGGCCCGCTGAGGTCCAACTCTGCCAGTCGGGTCACGTCACCAACCAGGAAGCGGGCGGTGTCGGCAAGACCGGCGCGTTTCGTTTTACGGCGCGCCTGGCGGATGGCCCGCCCCACAAAATCGATACCGACCGCCTCCCAGCCATGCTGCGCCAGGTAGAGCGTGTTCGTCCCGGTGCCGCAACCCAGGTCGATCGCCCTGCCGGGCGGGAGCTGCTCGCTCTCGACGAGCGCCACGATCTCCGGCGGCGTGATACCCGTATCCCAACGAGCGGTGCCCAGGAGGTACCGCAACCAGAACGCTGTGCGTCGCACGATGGCTATTCCTGTTCCGACCCAGGTTGCCGCGCGGGGGCGGCGTCTGACCGGCAAAGGTTGAGCATGGTGGAGTGGAAGAGATCGCTTACCGCAGCGATCCGAGGTAGTCCGTGTTAACCCCGCACGTACATCAGAATATACCGGTCTTTGCCGTCAATTGCGACGGGAATGGCCGTGTAGGGTGAGCCGGGGAGCATCGCAAAGCCAGCCGCCCGGATCAGCGCATCGATAAACGCGGCGTCAGGCAACAGGGAGGTTGTCGCAACAAACACGCTGCCTGGCTCAAGGTGACCGGCACAGGCGCGCAGCGTCGCCTCCCAGCCTGCCCGGTTAGCAACAATGTCGGGGTGACGCACCAGCGCGAGGTCGTAGGGTCCGGGGGTGAGGCTGGCCAACCTAACATCATCTTGATCAATGGTTGTGAAGTGCGCTGATGCGAACAGCCTGAGCAGCCCGGTGTACGCCTCGGCGCTGCCCGCCGCGCCGACCACCAAGATCGACCTCACCAGGGCGCGCGCGTCCGGGGGAAGCGTCCGCTCCAGCGCGTCCAGCAGGCGGGTGGGCTGCTCGGTCACGCCTGCTCAGCCCTGCGCCCGGCCCGGAAGCGGCGCAGCACAGCCAGTGGCAGCGTGCGGACTTCCTGGATGCCCAACAGCAGCGCCAAACCGAAGTAGACACCCACTCCAATGGCTCCGCCGCCAACCAGCGTCACAAGCACGCCGGGGTCAAATGCCAGCTTGAAGGCGACAATGGCCCCGGCCATTGCACCGGCGGCCAGCGCCGCCTTGCCCGCGTCGACCAGGATGCGGCGCGCGTCGACCCCGCGCCAGCGAATGTGCAGGATCGTCAACCCGACGATCGATTCGATACCAACTGCGATCCCGTTCGCGAGCGCCAACCCGCCATGTGCCAGCCGCTCAGGGCGCGAGAGCCAGATCGCCAGCCCGATGTTGAGCGCGGTGGTGAAGAACGACACGATTAACGGGGTCAGCGTGTCCTGCTGCGCGGCGAACGCGCGTACCACCACCTCCAGCATCGACTGGCTGATGAGCACAACGACATAGAACTGGAGCGCGTAGAAGACCAGTTCGGTGCTCTGGGCGGTGAACTCGCCGCCCTCGAAGAGCAACTGGATAATCGGCTTGCCGAGCACCAACAATCCCGCTGCTGCCGGGAAAGACAGCATCAGGATAGCGCGCAGCGCGCCGCTCAATGCGCGGCGCTGGGCGCTGACATCTTTCAGTGCCGCCAGCTCGGCCATCGTGGGGAAGATGGCGATGCCAATGGCCGTCCCGATCAACGTCCAGGGCATATTCATCAACTGGTAGGCGTAGCGCAGCGCTGAGACGCGCCCCTCGCCCAAACCCGATCCCAGGTTGGCGTTGAGCCAGTCGATACTCACCCGCGCCATCAGCAGGTCTATCACGCGCGGCGCCATCAGGATCGCGACGCGGTGCAGCGCGGGGTTCCGCCAGCCGAAGCTGGGTCGCCAGCTTATCCGGTAGATGAACATGCCTGGCACCTGCACCAACAGGTGCAGTCCGGCGCCAAGGACTGCCCCCCAGGCCAGCCCGAAGATGCCGAGCGACGGCGAGAGGACCAGCGCGCCGAAGATGATCCCGCCGCTGTAGAGCACGGGGTTGATGGCGGGCAGGATGAAGTGCTGGCGGGCGTGCAGCGCCCCGGTCAGGATGCTGCTGACGGCAAATATGATCGTTGAGAGCAGCAGCACGCGCATGAGCTGCACGGTCAACCGCTGGATCTCCGGCGGGAAGTGCGGGCCTACCCCCCATGGTGCGCTGACCAGGGTCGGCGCAGCCAGCGCGACCAGGGCGGAAGCGACGCCCGTCAGCAGCAGGATTGTGTTGACAACCTGGCTGAAAAGCAGGTTGGAACTGCCCTCCGGGCCCGTCTTTATCAGTTCGGCCAGGATCGGGATGAAGGCGAAGGAAAGCGCCCCACCGGCCAGCATCACGAACAGCAGTTCCGGGATGCCGTTGGCGGCGGTGAAGGCGTCCATTTCGCCGCTCGTCCCGAATCGCGTGGCGACGATGCGCTGCCGCACCAGCCCAACCAGGATGGCAGCCGCCAACCCACCCATCACGATCAGCGTGGAGCGCGCTACCCGACCGGCGCGCCCTGCCTCGACGGCGCTTCCCGCTTCGCTCATAGGCTGTGTCCTCGTGTCGCTGGTTCTTGCCCTGCTTCAGCGGGCGCTCTACAGGCCTAAAGAGAGCACTGAGGAATAAGGAACCAATGTCCTCTGCCTGCCCTCCCTGCTCCCTGTATTTGCAGTTGTCAGCTGTCGCCCAGCGCGTTGAGCGCCTCGCGGGCGGCGTGGTAATTCGTGTTGTAGCTCAGGGCCCTGTTGAACTGGGCGCGGGCTGCGCGCGTGTCACCCCCGGCCAGATAAGCCAGGCCCTTGTAATAGTAGGCTTCCTCAGAGTAGATGTTATCGTAGATCACCGTGTCCGCCAGCGTGCGGACATCAGTCAGCCGATCACCGCCGACCCCCAGATAGGCTTCATACGGGCCAAACTGGTACCATAGCATTCGCCAGGGCGTCCCTCTGGCGCGGGCGAGGTCAAAGGCGGCTGCCGCGCCGTTGTAATCGCCGAGCGCGACCAGGTTGGTGCCAACATTGAACCAGCCAAACGGGTCGTCAGGATTCTGCTGTACCTCGGCTTGCGCGCGCTGGAGCGCCCGGCTGAACATTGTGAAGTCGTCCATGTCTGGCCCGACGATGGCCGCTACCTCCGCCGCCTGCGACGGGTGGTAGGCGACCAGGTACAAGCGGTTGAAGTGCCGCCACATCCGGTCGATGTGATCGTAGCTCTCTGAGCGGTTTGGGCCGAGATACGAGTCCATTGTGGTGAACGTTGCGGTTTGGTCGGAGTAGCCGGTGAGTAGCAGATAATGACCCATCCAGCCGAGACGGTCGGGCTCAGGGTCAAAGCCCTTCTCAACGATAACCGGGTAACCGGAGGCGATAAAGCGTTTGAGCAGGTCAAGATCGCCATTGACCCGCACGATCATCTCATACCCCACGCTCGCTACGTAGGCCTGCAGCTCGTCGGGACGCACGTTGCGGTCCTCAGGGTTGGGCTTGACGAAGTTTGCCACGTTGTCCTGCGTCACGCCGAGGCTGTAATAGCTGAGCAGAGTGGTCAGCGTGGCCGGGCCACAGTTGTTCCAGCCCTGGTAGGTGTGTGTGAATTCCTCAAGCTGGGTGCTGGACGGAATTGGGCCAAGCTGAGCCTCCGGCTCGGCCTGCACGAAACCGGGCGTTGGCCCAGCTTCTTCGTCCGGCTCAGAAGGGACGTCTAGCTCCTCCGGGGGGGCAGGCGTGATCACCCCGTAGCCATCTGGCACGGGCGTTGGGCTGTCAGCGTCTGCCGGGCCAAACCCTTCGAGCAGCGCACCTGCTACCTCATCGCCAACGGGCGGTGCGGTGGGCAGCATCAGGGATGGGTCTTGCTCGAAGACGACCGCCTGGAGGGAGTCAGGCAGGTAGGCCGCCAGATAGCGATCGGGGATGACGGCGCGCAGCAGGCCCGGCATCCACAGCGGGGTGGCCACCGCCAGCAGCAGCACGGCGACAGATCCCCCCACTAGAATCGTCGGCAGCCAGCGGCGCTTCTTGCGCTGCGCGTTGGCGTACGACTCCGTCTGGGGGAATTCCTCTCCGTTGAACAGCGCCACGCTACGACCCTGACGTACCTAGCTTGGCAAGCTCGATGCGTGCCGCCTCAAAATTGCGGTTGTAGCGCAATGCCTGGTTGAACTGGTTGCGAGCCTCTTCTTCTCTCCCCTGGGCCAGCAGCGCCAACCCCTTGTAGTAGAAGGGTTCCTCAGTGGGGATCTTCTGCAGAACCGCGTCGGCGAGCGTGATTACGTCGTCATAGCGGCCCACGGCGAGGTACGCCTCGAAGGGATCGAACTGGTACCACAGGAAGCGCCAGGGCAGGCCGATGCGCCGCGCTTCGTCGTAAGCTGAGGCGGCTTCCTCGTAGCGCCCCAGGCCGGTCAGGCTGGTGCCCAGGTTGAACCAGGCAAAGGGGTCCCGGCGGTCGAAGCTTAGCTCAGCTTGCGCTGCGTGCATCGCGGAGGTGTACATGGCCTCGTCGTTCATTTGGTCACCGATAATCGACGCGACCGCAACCGCCTGGTCGGGGCGGTAGGCAACGAGGTAGCGCCGGTTGAACTGCCGCCAGAGGGTGTCGATCTCCTCGTAGCGGTAGAACCAGTTGGGGCGGCGGTAGGTATCCATGGCGATCAGCCCGCCGTCCTGCTCGGAGTAACCGACGATGGTCAGGTAATGCGATGTCCAGCCGATGGTGTCTGGCTCCGGGTCGTAGCCCGTTTCAATGATGACCGGGTAACCCGCCAGGATGAAGCGTTTGAGCATGTCAAACGTGCCCCCGTGGCGGATAATCATCTGGTAGCCAAACGTCTCGGCGTAAGCCGCCATTTCATCCGGGCGCACGTTCGGGTCCTCAGGAACCGGTTTGAGGAACTGGCGCGCTTCCTCCAGCGTCACCTCGTGACCCCAGTAGCTCATCATCGTCGCAAAGGCTGCCGGGCCGCAGTTGTTGACGCCGGTTTGCTGCACAAACCTGAAGCCGGTAAGCAGGCGGTCGGCATGGCTCAGGTCGGCCTGGTTCTCGCGGTCTACAGCGCGCGCGTCAACCGGGACGGCTGCGGCGGGCGTCATGGTAGGGGTCGGCTCAATCGGTACTGGCGTTGGCTGCACATAGCGGCCCCCACCGGGTGTGGCAGGCAGCACAGTGCCCGGCGCGTCTGGCGTAGGGGTAGGGAGCGGGAAGGGTGTTTCCGGGGTTGGCAGGCTTTCCAGCAAACCCAGCGCCTCGCTGCCGCCGGATTCGCCCTGTGGGGCTGGAACCTGTTCGCTGACATCGATGCTGAAGATCGCCTGCTGTACCGGCTGCGGAGCGTAGGCCATGATGTAGCGGTCGGGTACCACCAGCCGAACGGCGGGCAGCCAGAAGGGGGCAGCGATGACCACGATCAGCAGCGTCAATACCCCAGCAACAAGCGACCAGATCAGGTTGCCGCGACGGCTGCCGTGCCGGTTGACGTAATTCGAGATTCGCGGCATGCTGTCGCGGCGCGCCCAGAACGGTCTGCTGCGCGCCGGTGCGCCGGATTTGAGATCGGGAAGCCGCTTGCGATTCTTCAATGCCATACCGGTTCTGTTTCGCTCATCTACCGCCAACGTGACCGGACTCGTTAGTTATCTATAGCGAATCTTCCCGGTTCTTGCCACTTACCGGATGTGTAGTATAACGTGGCAGGGGTTTACCTGCCACGCAAAAAGGCCTGCATCTGGCAAGCCTTTTGCGCTTGCGACAACCCGGCGCGTGCGTATTCCCGCTGTTTGGCCTCCGATCAGGCGACGATGGCAAAATCAGCCGTAAAGTGACGCAGCAACTCCGGCTGCTGGACGATCCGTACGCCCTTGAGCGCATCCTTGCGTGCGGCGATCTCGGCCAGCGTCTCTATCACATAGTCGATATGGGCCTGAGTGTAAACCCGCCGGGGAATCGCCAGGCGCACCAGCTCGAGCGCGGAGTGCACTGTTTCCCCCGTGTGAGGGTCGGGGTGGGCGAAGGCTACGCTGCCCAGCTCCACAGCACGGACGCCACCTGCCCGGTACATCTCGATGACGAGCGCCTGTCCCGGAAACTGCTCGACCGGGATGTGTGGCAGAAACCGTCCGGCGTCCACGTAAATCGCGTGGCCGCCGGGCGGCTGGACAATGGGTACACCGGCTGCGAGCAATCCCTCACCAAGGTACGCCGTCTGTGCCAGCCGGTATGCGAGGTAATCCTCGTCCAACCCCTCATGCAGGCCACGCGCCATCGCTTCGAGGTCGCGCCCGGCCAGACCGCCGTAGGTTGGAAAGCCCTCGCGCAGGATCAGCGCCTGCTTGGTCCGCTCGAAGAGGTCGTCATCGTTCATGCACAGCAACCCGCCGATGTTGACCAATGCATCCTTCTTGGCGCTCATCGTGCAGCCGTCAGACAGGCTGAACATCACCTGGGCGATCTCCAGCGTCGTCTTACTGGCGTAGCCCTCTTCACGCAGCTTGATAAAATAGGCATTCTCGGCATAACGGCAGGCGTCAATGAAGAACGGGATGCCGTAGCGGCGGTAGACCTCGGACACGGCCTTGACGTTGGCCATCGACACCGGTTGGCCGCCGACTGTGTTGTTGGTGACGGTCAGCATCGCCAGCGCCCCCGACCACCGGTAGAGGATGATCATGATGACGACGACCAGGACGATGCCGAGG
>JAANMT010003022.1_pt1 | contig 12737 bp, 9 predicted proteins | sample 7279711 | NCBI WGS metagenome assembly JAANMT01 (sample SAMN14094538, study PRJNA606508) | bioreactor metagenome | isolation source: A lab-scale SPAN reactor treating ammonium-rich wastewater day 1 | place: Ireland: Galway | collected 2017-01-16 | reverse complement strand
GGCCCGCTGCGGACGCTGTTCTCTGCAGACGGTGAGGCAGGCAGCGCTGGCGGTGCGCTCGCCGCCCTGCGTGGAGGCAGTGACGCGTCGCCAGCGGCTGGCGGCGCTGACGACCTGATCTTCGTCTCCAACCAGCTTGACCGCGGGCTGGTGCCCTACACCATCATCCCTGACCGTCCGCGCAACCGGGTGATCACCTACACCGTGCAGCCCGGCGATACGCTGACTGGCATTGCCACGATGTTCAGCCTGGACCGGACGACCATCTTCTGGGCCAACGCCGACACGCTCCAGGGTGACGTGCACATGCTCAGGCCCGGCATGGACCTCTACATTTTGCCGGTGGACGGCGTCTATCACAAGTCGGATGGCAACCGCAGCTTCCAGTGGATCGCTGACAAGTACAGCGTCCCGGTTGAAGACATCATCAACTCGGAGTACAACGAAGTGGCTGGCCTCGGCCCCGACGACATCCCTAACTGGGGGATGCGTCTCGTCGTGCCCGGCGGCGTGGGCGAGTTTACCGACTGGCGCTCGCCTATCCAGGAGACAGTGGACGCGGCGACCGGCGCTGTCACGCGCTCCTTCATGCCCGGCATGCCCGGCTCGTGCGCGGCAGGGATCACCGGGTCAGGCGGCAGCGGAGCCTGGGCGCGGCCCGTGCAGGGCGCATTCTCCTTCAGCCAGCCGTACTACCCCGGCCACACCGGTGTTGACCTGGCGGCCCCGGTCGGGACGCCTGTCACCGCTGCCGATGGCGGCGTCGTGGTCTACTCCGGCTGGGTGCCTGCAAGCTGGGGTTATGGCATCCTGGTCGTGCTCGACCATGGCAACGGCTGGACGACCTACTACGCCCACCTGAGCGTCAACGGGGCTGGCTGCGGGGCATTCGTGCCGCGCGGCGGTTACCTCGGCCAGATCGGTTCGACGGGCAACAGCAGCGGCCCGCACCTCCACTTTGAGATGCGCTGGGGCCACGTGCCGGATAACCCGGCCAGCTACATCGGCTTTTAGGCAAGGCGAGCACAAATGCGCCGGGCGGGGTCAAGCCGATCCCGCCCGGTTTCTTTTCTCACCGAGCCTGTCGCCCCTACCCGATCACGCCCAGCTCTTTGCCAACCTTCTCAAAGGCCGCCAGGCCCTTGTCCAGGGCGTCCGGGGTGTGGGCGGCGGTGTTCATCACCCGGATGCGAGCTTTGCCCTGCGGCACTGTCGGGTAGCCGATTGCCATCGCGAACACGCCCTCCTCGAACAGCCTGCGGCTGAACTGCTGCGCGAGCGTTGCCTCGCCCAGCATGACGGGCACGATAGGCGTTTCGGTCAGCCCGGTATCGAACCCCAGGGCCTTCATGTGGCTCTTGAAGTATTCGGCGTTGCTCCACAGCCGGTCAACCAGCTCGGTGCTTTCCTCAAGCAGATCGACCGACGCGAGGCAGGCGGCCACGTCCGGCACGGTCATCGCCGACGAGAACAGGAAGGGCCGCCCGCGCTGGCGCAGCCAGTCGATAATGACCTTCTTACCTGCCACTACCCCGCCTACCACGCCGAACGCCTTTGACATCGTGCCCACTTCAATATCCACCTTGCCGTGCAGATCGAAGTGATCGACGATGCCGCGCCCGCCCTTGCCGACCACGCCCTCGCCGTGCGCGTCGTCCACCATCAGCAGGATGTTGTAGTGGGCGGCCACCTCGTAGATCTCCGGCAGCGGCGCGATGTCACCGTCCATGCTGAACACGCCGTCCGTCACGATCAGCGCCCGCCCGCCGATCTCGGTCTGCTCGATGACCCGCCGCAGATCGTCGGGGTCGCGGTGGGCGTAGCGCACGATCTCGGCGCGGGACAGGCGCGAGCCGTCGATGATGCTGGCGTGGTTCAGCTCATCCGAGAAGATGACGTCGCCCCGCCCGACCAGCGCGGGAATAGCGGCCAGGTTCGCGTTGAAGCCGCTCTGGAAGGTGATCGCTGCCTCGACGCCCTTGAACTCGGCAAATCGCCGCTCAAGCTCGACGTGCAGGCCCATCGTCCCGGCGATGGTGCGTACCGCGCCTGGCCCTACCCCGTATTGGTCGATGGCCTGTTTGGCCGCTTCGCGCAGCCGAGGATGGTTGGCCAGACCCAGGTAGTTGTTGGCGCAGAAGTTGAGCACGCGCCGGCCGTCAATCGTCACCCAGCCGTCCATCGGGCTTTCGATGGTGCGGATGGTGGTGAACAGCCCTTGCTCCTTGAGGCCATCAAGCTCCTGCTCGATCCAGTCTGTCTTGGTTACGGTTGCCATGCAGTGGCTCTCCTCTCACGAGTCGCTTGCTATGCGGCAGAAGGCTGCTGCACCCTGCCGCGGTTGGATCTGTCGGGTGTTTGCTGCCCTTATTATAATGCCAACCGCCCCATCTGTACCCGGTGGTTGGCTGGCTGTTTCTGTACGGCGCGGCGAACACGCTGCCAGCCACCTTTTTGATTTTTTGGCCTCAAGGTGACACAATTGCGCCTGTCTCTCAAGGCGTATTGAGGCTTGCCCGTGTGCGGCCACCTCGCCTGAAGGGCCTGTCTGGGCCGCTCTCTCTGTAAGCCCTCGACCTCAGGAGGTTCACAACATGAGTTTCTGGCAAGGCCGTAGAGTTCTGATCACCGGCGGCGCTTCGTTCATCGGCTCCCACCTCACCGACTCGCTCCTGGAGCGCGGCGCGAAGGTCCGCATCGCCGACGATCTGAGCAGCGGTCACCTGGCGAACATCCAGGCGCATCTGGCGAGCAACGCAGTCGAGTTTCTGCAAGCCGACCTGCGCGATCCGGGCATCACCCGGACGGCGATGCGTGATATTGACATCGTCTTCCATCTGGCCGCCGACCACGGCGGGCGTGGCTACGTCGATCTGCACCAGGCGGGGCCTGCTTCCAACCTGTTTCTGGACGGCGTCGTCTTCTGGGAGGCCCGCCAGGCGGGCGTCGAGAAGGTCGTCTTTGCCTCATCGGGCTGCGTCTACCCGAACTTCCTGCAGAGCAACCCTGATGAGGAAGTCTTCCTGACCGAGGAAGTGGTCAAGCCGCCTCACGATGCCGACAACATGTACGGCTGGGCCAAGCTGATGGGTGAGCTGACCCTCCAGGCGTACCATAAAGAGTACGGCATGAAGGCCGCCTCCTGCCGCTACTTCACCGTCTACGGCCCGCGCGGGCACGAGAACCATGCTGTGATTGCCATGATCGCCAAGGCGTTCATCGGCCAGGACCCCTTCGAAGTGTGGGGCGACGGCACCCAGGTACGTAACTGGACGTATATCGACGACATCGTGAGCGGCACGATCCTGGCCGCCGAGAAGATCGACGACGGCACGGCCATCAACCTGGGCACGATGGAGCGCATCCAGGTGCTGGAGGCGGTCAAGATGGTGATGGACTTCACCGGCCACCAGGCGGAGATCAAGCTCCTGCGCGATATGCCCACCGGCCCGCTGAACCGCGTCGCTGACAATTCGCTCGCCAAGCGGCTGCTCGGCTGGGAGCCTCAGGTTGCCTTCCGCGACGGGCTGAAACGCACGATTGACTGGTACTTCGGCGCGAAGGACCGTGATGAGGTGCGAGCGATCCTGGGTGTGAAGCTGACGGAGCGTTAAATGCAGCCTCCCCGGCGCGCTAACGTCCTGGGGGTTGGCGTCAGCGTCGTCTCGATGGCGCAGGCCCTGGACGTTATCGAGGGCTGGATCAGCGCGCGAGAACCCCATTACGTGTGTGTGACGGGCGTCCATGGGGTGATTGAGAGCCAGCGTGACCCGGCCCTGCGGCAGATTCACAACGCTGCCGGGCTGGTCACCCCTGATGGCATGCCGCTCGTGTGGTTGGGCCGCGCGCACGGCTTTCGCCACGTCGAGCGCGTCTACGGGCCCGACCTGATGCTTGCTCTGTGCGAGCGCTCGCTCGCGGGCGGTTACCGTCATTTCTTCTACGGCGGGGCGGAAGGCGTGCCTGACCTGCTGGCCGAGAAATTGGAGCAGCGCTTCCCCGGCCTGCAGGTTGCGGGCGCTTACTCCCCGCCGTTCCGCGCGCTGACCCCGGCGGAGGATGCGGAGGTCTGCCAGATGATCGACCGCTCCGGGGCTGACATCGTGTGGGTGGGGCTGAGCACGCCCAAGCAGGAGCGCTGGATGGCGGCTCATGCCGGGCGGCTGGCGGCCCCGGCGCTGATCGGTGTGGGCGCGGCCTTCGACTTCCACGCCGGGCTGAAGAAGCAGGCCCCGCGCTGGATGCAGCGCAGCGGCCTGGAGTGGCTGTTCCGCCTGATCAGCGAGCCGCGCCGCCTGGGGCGTCGCTACCTGGTCAACAACCCGTTGTTTGTCTTCTACGTCGGGCTGCAGGCGCTCGGCCTGCGCCGCATCCCGCTCGACGAGCCCGGCGTAAGCCAGCCCGCCGGGGGCAGTGGCGCAGCTTGATTCCCGTTCAACTTGATGTGACCTGGAAGCAGTCATGCAGCAGAATGTAAAACGATGGGTGCTGTTTCTCGCCGTCGCCGGGGCCGTCATCGCCCTTGACCAGACCGTCAAGTGGCTGGTCGTCAACCGGCTGGCCCTCGGCGAGTCGTGGGTGCCCTTCCCCGCGCTCGGCAACTTCCTGCTGATCACGCGCACAACGAACACCGGCGCGGCTTTCGGCATGTTCCCGATGGCCTCCAACCTTTTCCTGCTGCTGGCGATGGTCACCATTATCGTCTTTATCGTGCTTTACCCCCGGCTGCCCCGGCATGCCTGGCTTTCCCGCGTCAGCATCCCGCTGGTCACCGGGGGGGCGCTCAGCAACGCCATCGACCGCCTGCGCTTCCAGCATGTCATCGACTACGTGCACGTGCAGGTGACCCCCACCTTTGCCAACATCTCGAATTTTGCTGACCACGCCATAACCTTTGGTGTGATCTTACTGCTGCTTGACCAGTGGATCATCGAGTCGCGCCACAAAGCGGGCGAGGCGCAGCCCGCGCAGGCGGGGCCCGTCGCCGAGCCGGAAGCGCCCCCCGCCCGCCCCGACCCCTCCCCTGGGGAGGGTGCGCGCTGAGGCCGCTCGCTTGCCCCTCAGTGTGATACAATACCCTCCATGAGCGCGCGCATCGGTGGCAACTGGGGCCTGATTGGCCACGAGTGGGCGGTCGAGATGCTGGCGGCGCGGCTGGCTGCCGGTCGGCTCGCCCACGCCTACCTGCTCACTGGCCCGCCCGGCATCGGCAAGATGGCGCTGGCTGTGCGACTGGCCCAGGCTATCAACTGCCTCGACCCTGACCCGCCCTGCGGCGTCTGCCGCCCCTGCGACCTGATCGGGCGTGGCCTGCATAGTGACGTGCAGATCGTGGCCGCCGATGGCCGCTCAATCAAGATCGATGCGGTCCGCGACCTCCAGCGTGACGTGATCCTGCGCCCCCTTGAGGCCCGCAGCCGGATCGCCATTATCCAGGACGCGCAGGCGGCTACCGGCCACGCCGCTGATGCGCTGCTCAAGCTGCTCGAAGAGCCGCCCCCCACCACGCGCCTGCTGCTTACCGCCGAGGCCGCCTCCGGCCTCCCGCCGACCATCGCCTCGCGCTGCCAGGCGATCCCGCTGCGCCCCGTTCCGGCGGAGCGCATTGCCGCTGCCCTGCGCGAACAGCTCGATCTTGCCCCGGAGCAGGCCGTGTTGATCGCGCGGCTCTCCGGCGGGCGGCCCGGCTGGGCGCTTGAGGCCGCCGCCAACCCTGACCTGCTCACCGGGCGCGCTGAACAGATCGGCTGGCTGATCGACGCCCTGCACGCTGGCCGCACCGCTCGCTTTGCCCTTAGTGAGGCCCTGGCCCGCCACGACGCGCTGCCTCACGTCCTCGATGTATGGCAGAGCTGGTGGCGCGATGCGTTCCTGTTGGCCGAAGGCAGCCAGACGGCCCCGGTCAATGCCGACCACCTCGACGACCTCCGCCGGGTGGCGGCTGCCATCACCCCGCAGCAGGCGCGCCTGGCGCTGCGTGCCATCCGCCGCACCCTCGACGCGCTCGACCGCAACGCCAACACGCGGCTTGCGGTGGAGGTCATGCTGCTCGACCTGCCTGTCATCTAGCGATGTGAATCAAAAACCGCCGCAGCTTGCGGCGGCTCTTGTCTCTGCCGGATTGACTCTATTCGCCTGCCGGTTCGTTGCCCTGGTAATACGGGTTTGTGCCTGCCGCGTGGTGCGTCACGTCCACCACCTGCTGGATTTCCGGCACGGCTTCCTTAATCGCCTTCTGCACACCCTCGGTCAGCGTGAAGGAGGCCATGCCGCAGCCCTGGCATCCCCCGAACATGCGGACGTACAGGATGCCGTCTTGCACATCAACAGGCAGGATCGCCCCGCCGTGTGAGGCGATGGACGGGTTGATCTGCTCGATGATCACGCGGGCAATCGTCTTGCCCGTCTCGTCCGGCCACACCGGGTTGGGATTCTCAATCGTAAAGCCGTTCTGGGCCGCGTCGAAATCGATCACGGCGTCCTCCAGGTTGGGCGCGCTCTGTGCGTCCACCACCACCTCGAACTCCCCGGCGCTCACCACCAGGTCGCCGGACTCGCGGGCCCCCAGGCTGGTCGAGCTGAGGTCGTAGGCAAAGCTCTCAATCCCGCGCCCCACGATCTGTATGCGGAGCGCCGCGTCATCCTGCGCGCGCGCCTTCAGGATTCCCGCAATCTTCTCTTTCGCCGTGTCGGTGACTGTTAACATGGGTTGGCCCTTCTCGCTATGCGTTGTATCAGCTTCATTGTACCGGCCCGCCGCTTGGAAAGACTATGAGTTTTGTCCTGATTTCGCCTGTCCCTTGTCCTGCCTGGCCGGGCAAGTAGTCTGCTGGCCTGCGCTTAAGGCTGCGCGACCGGCGACTGGCCCGCCTGGCCGGGCGCGTAGTAGGGCGTCTGCCCCTTCTCGTGCTCGGTCAGGTCGATCACCTCCACGATCTCCGGCACGGCTTCCCTGATCGCCTTCTCAATGCCCTGGTGCAGAGTCACGCCTGCCAGCCCGCAGCCCTGGCACCCGCCCTGCATGCGGATATGCGCCACGTTGTCTATCACGTCCACCAGCGTGACGCTCCCGCTGTGTGCGGCCACGCCAGGGTTGATGCGCTGCGCGATCACCTCTGCCACGCGCCGGGCGATCTCGTCCGTCCACACCGGGTTGGGGTTGTCAATCTTGAAGCTGCCTACCCCCAACCCCTCGAAGTTGACGACTGCGCCCTCCAGGTGTGGCGCGCTCTCCGGATCGACGAACACCTGGAACCCCCCGGCGTCGATCACCTGGTCGCCTGGGCGGCGGGTGGCTGCCTCAACCGAACGGAACTCGTAGATGAAGTTGTCCGTGTCGCGCCCCACGACGCGCAGGCGCACGGCAAACCCATCCTGCCCCTTCGCCCTCAGTATCTCGCCGATCTTCTCGCGAGCCGCTTCGCTGAAAGTGATCACTGGCTCTCTCCTTGTTGCCTTGCCTCAGCCAGATTCTACCCGGTTGAGGGACGAAAGTCCCGTTGCCGGACGCTTGTCGCTCTGCCCCATTCGCCGTGCTACAATCACGTCCGCGCCACCCCTACCGCAGCGTCGAGGAGAAACCCCGTTGTCCCTGGCAGCCATCCTGGAAGGTCTGAACGAACAGCAGCGCGAGGCGGTCACCGCCCCGCAGGGGCCGGTGCTCGTGCTTGCCGGGCCGGGCAGCGGCAAGACGCGCGTGCTCACCCACCGCGTCGCCTGGCTGGTCGGCGAGCAGGGCATGCCGCCGGGCCGCATTGTCGCCATGACCTTCACCAACAAAGCCGCCCGCGAGATGGCCCGCCGCGTCGAAGGGCTGCTGGAGGGCGGGGCTGCGGGCCTGACGATGGGCACTTTCCACAGCATCTGCGCCCGCATCCTGCGCCGCGAAGCCGGGCGCTACCTGCCCATCACTTCTGACTACGTCATCTTCGATACCGCCGACCAGCGCGCGCTGATCAAGCTGGTCATCACCGAAGACCTGCGCCTCGACGAGAAACGCACCCCGCCCGACCGCATCCTGGGGCGCATCTCTCACGCCAAGAACGAGCTGATCACCCCCGACCAGTATCGCGCCCGCGACTACTTCGACGAGATCGTCAAGCGCGCCTACGAGCGTTACCAGGAGCGGCTCGTTGCCAACAACGCGGTGGACTTCGACGATCTGCTGATGCACGCCGCGCTCCTCTTTGCGAACGAGCCTGCCGTCCTGGAGCGATATCGCAACACCTACGGTCACCTCCTTGTAGACGAGTTCCAGGACACCAACGGCGCGCAGTACATGCTCGTCAGGCAGTTGGCCGAACAGCACCACCGCATCTTCTGTGTGGGCGACGAGGACCAGTCGATCTATCGCTGGCGCGGCGCGGACTATCGCAACCTGGCCCGCCTGCGCGCCGATTTTCCGGAGCTGCGTACCGTCTTGCTGGAACAGAACTACCGCTCGACGCAGGTCATCCTTGACGCCGCCCGCTCGGTGATCGACCTCAACCCGCAGCGTACGCCCAAACAGTTGTTCACCGACCACGAGGGCGGGCCGCAGATCGTTCTGCACGAGGCCCACACCGAGCAGTTCGAGGCCGAGTTTGTCGTCGATATGATTGCCCAGCTTGTGGCAGCCAACGAGGTCGAGCCGGGCGAGGTAGCGGTCATGTATCGCACCAACGCCCAGTCGCGCGTCCTGGAGGACGCTTTCGTGCGGGTCAACCTGCCCTACCGGCTGGTCGGCGCGACGCGCTTCTACACCCGCCGTGAGATCAAGGACGTGGTCGCCTACCTGCGCCTGATCCACAACCCGAACGACACGGTGAGCCTGCACCGCGTCATCAATGTCCCACCGCGCGGCATCGGCGAGAAGACGCTTGACACCTTGCAAGGCTGGGCCAACCGGTCAGAGAGCAGCCCTTACGCGGCGCTCCAGCGCCTGCAGGACGAGCCGGAGGCGGGGCCTTTCGCCGGGCGGGCGCGCGCCGCTCTCGCGCAGTTCGCCGCCATGCTCGATGGTTGGCGGGCGGTGCGTGAGACGCAGTCCGTAGCAGGCCTGCTCAAGCTGGTGCTCGATGAGACACGCTACCTGGATTACATCGACGATGGCTCGGAGCAGGGCAGCGACCGGCGAGAGAATGTGATGGAGCTGGTCAACGTCGCCACCGAGTACGAAGAGCTGCCGCTCTCGACCTTCCTGGAGGAGGTGGCGCTTGTCTCCGACGTGGACAACCTGACCGAGACGGTCAACGCGCCTACCCTGCTCACGCTGCACGCCGCCAAGGGTCTGGAGTTTGATACGGTCTTCCTGGTGGGGCTGGAGGAGGGCATGCTCCCTCACCAGCGCTCGTTTGATGACCCGGAGCAGATGGCCGAAGAGCGGCGGTTGATGTACGTCGGCATGACGCGCGCCCGCAAGTACCTCTTCCTGATCTACGCTTTCCGGCGCACCGTGTGGGGTGAGAGCACGCTTAACCTGCGCTCGCGCTTCATCGAGGACATACCGCCCGACCTGATCATGCCCTCCCATGCCATGGCACTCGGCGGGCGCGGAGTCGAGACGCGCCGCCTGGGACGCCCGCCCCGTCTCACGCTCGGTGAGAGCGCGCAGACCCCGGCTCCACTGTTCCGCGCCGGGCAGCGGGTTACGCATCCACGCTTTGGGGAAGGGATCATTATCGAGTGCCGCTCCAGCGGCGATGACCAGGAAGTGAGCGTGGCCTTTGAGGAGGCGGGCCTGAAGCGGCTGTTAGCCAGCTTCGCCAACCTGACCATGCTTGAGGGGTAACCCGCGCGATCAGCGTTGATGGGGGTGTGGGGGCGTATCTTTCAGCCCTGCCAGTCGCTGTTAAGCGGCAGGGTAGCCGTCACAGTCGTTCCTTCGCCGGGGATTGAGTTGACCTCCAGCCGCCCTCCGATAGAGCGCGCGCGGATCTGCATGTTTGAGAGGCCATGACCCAGTCGCTGGGTGGTATCCTCCTCGGCAAAGCCGCGCCCGTTGTCCTGCACGTCTAGCGCCAGCATTCCATCACGCAGCGCCACGCTGACATCCAGATGGGTAGCGGCGGCGTGCTTGGCGGCGTTAGCCAGCGCCTCCTGGGCGATGTGGAAGGCGGCGACCGCCGTCCGCTCGTTGAGATAGCCGTTCAGCAGCCGGTCGTACTTCACGCTCACGGTGGCGAGCGTGTTGGCCTGAAACTCGCGGGCCAGCTTGCCCAACGCCATCGAAAGATCGGTGCCCTCGAACCGTTCAGGTCGCAGGTCGAGGATGTAGTTGCGAATGTCCTTGATGATGAAGTTCAGGCCATGGATCGCCTCGGCCAGCCGGTCGCGGGCGGCAGGCGGTTCCTCGTCCAGCAGATACCCCACGTGCTCCAGCGTCAGGCCGACGGCATAGATCGACTGGATGATCCCGTCGTGCAGGTCCATCCCGATGCGGTCGCGCTCCTCCAGCACGGCCAGGCGCTGCACCTGCTGGTAGAGCCGTGCGTTCTCAATCGCCACGGCGGCGTACCCGGCCAGCGTCTCGATGATCTTCTGGTCCTGCTCGCTGAATTCATCCGCGCTGGTCTTGTCCGTCAGGTACAGGTTGCCCAGCAGTTGCCCCCGCGACCGGATCGGCACGCCCAGAAAGCTGGTCATGTGGGGATGGTGGGGAACGAAGCCTGCCGAGCGCGGGTCGTCTGTGATGTTCCGCAGGCGGATCGGCGTTGCTCCCGGCTCAAACAGCGCGCCGAGCAGCCCCTTGCCAACCGGTGGCTTCCCGATCCGGCGTTCCTCTTCCGCCGTCATGCCTGAGGTGATGAACTGCACCAGGTAGCTGCCCGTCGGATCGGGAATGCCCAACGCTGCATAGCGTGCTGCCACCAGGTCGCGGGCCAGCGACACGATGCGATTCAGGACAACCGGGAGCGACAATTCAGAGGTGATGGTGAGCGCTGCCTCGTGGATTGCATCCAGCACTCTGGGAGGCAGATGACCAAAGGAAGACCTGGTCATAGGTTTTGCCGTTCCTCGCCTGGCACTCTATTTGCCGCATCCCGTGAGGTGGCGCGGCAGTCGGAGGCGTGTTCTTGTGCGTTGCCTCCGAATTTTACCACGATCCCCGGCAGTTTGCCGCCGCCTGCGGGATGCAAAACCGGCCTGCGCGTTTGCGTGCTCTCTCGGGGCGCGAGTATAATCGCAGCCAGCACGCTCGCTGCTGACAGCGTGGAGGTTGGCAGGCTCCACGCCACACCATCAGTGATGACCAAGGTTAGTTTTCAAGCCAATATTGAGCATGAGCGTAACCGACGAGATCAAAAATCGGCTGGATATCGTCGACTTCATTGGTAATTACGTCTCGCTCAAGAAGGCGGGGCGTAACTATAAAGCGCTGTGCCCCTTCCACGCCGAGAAAACCCCCTCATTTGTGGTCTTCCCCGACTCTCAGCAGTGGCGCTGTTTTGGTGCGTGCGGTGAAGGTGGCGATATCTTTGCCTTCGTCATGAAGCGCGAGGGGTGGGATTTCCCCGACGCGCTCCGCTTCCTGGCCGACAAGGCGGGCGTCGAGCTGGTGCCCCCCACCCCGGAGCAGGCCCGCGCTCAGGAGGAGGGCGAGCGGCTGCGGGAGCTGCTTGCCGAGGCCGCCCAGTTCTTCCACCGCCAGTTGATGCAGGCCCCCAACGCCGCGCACGCCCGTGATTATATTGTCGCACGCGGGTTCTACGCTGAGACTGTCGAGGCGTTCGTGCTGGGTTACGCCCCAAACAGTTGGGATGCCACGATGAACACCCTGCTGGAGCGTGGCTACGAGCGCCAGGAGCTGGTTGACGCGGGCCTGCTCGTCGTCAGGGACGATGGCGGCGTCTATGACCGTTTCCGCGACCGCCTTATGGTGCCCATCCAGGATGGGCGGGGCAACGTGGTCGGCTTCGGCGCGCGCGCCCTGGCCCCGGATGCAGAGCCTAAGTACCTCAACTCGCCGCAGAGTCCCATCTTCGATAAGAGCCACCTGCTCTTTGGCTTCTCGCAGGCGCGGCGTACCATTCGTGAGGGCGAGACGGCGGTCATCGTCGAAGGCTACATGGACGTGATGCAGGCCCACCAGGCGGGGTTTGAGAACGTGGTGGCCCAGATGGGCACTGCGCTCACCGAACCGCAGCTCAAGATGCTGGCCCGCTACGCCCGCCGCCTGGTCCTGGCGCTTGACCCCGATGCCGCCGGGCAGATGGCGACCGACCGGGGCCGTGAGGTCATCGAGCGGGTTTCCAGGGCGGCGGCAGAGCAGGTCAGCCGCGAGGGCGTCTGGGAGTTCGATACCGCCGAGCGCGAGCACCGCGCCATGGTCACGCCGGAGTTCGATGCGCGGGGCATGCTGCGCTACGAAAGCCGCCTTGGCTTCGACATCCGTGTGGCTATCCTGCCCGCAGGCAAAGACCCCGACGACCTGATCCGGGAAGACCCGGCGGCCTGGGCGGCGCTGATCGAGGGTGCGCTGCCCATTGTCGAGTACGTGATCCAGAAGACTGTTGAGGGGCTGGCCCTCGACGACCCGAAGGTCAAGTCGCACATCGCTGAGCAGATCGTACCTCTCGTTGAGGATGTGTCAGACCCCATCGAGCGCAGCCATTACCGGCAGCGCCTGGCGCGCCTGCTCAAGGTGCCGGAGAGCGCGCTTTTCCCCTCGCGGGCGGGCAGCGGACGCTCTCGCGGGGGGGGACGCCGCGCGCAGCCTGCCCCGCCACCCCCGGCAGCGGAAGGAGCCGCGGGGGCCG
>JAANMT010003020.1_pt1 | contig 12744 bp, 6 predicted proteins | sample 7279711 | NCBI WGS metagenome assembly JAANMT01 (sample SAMN14094538, study PRJNA606508) | bioreactor metagenome | isolation source: A lab-scale SPAN reactor treating ammonium-rich wastewater day 1 | place: Ireland: Galway | collected 2017-01-16 | reverse complement strand
TTGAGCGTATTACCTCCATAGGGGTAGACACAACTTGATTGTTTGACGCACGGCGTATGGTTACTGTTGCGCGGTAACGCTTCACCGTTTCAAGACCAACATTCAGAAATCTGACACGTATCGGAATGCTGTTATTATTGCCCCCTGTGCTACGAATATAGCGCTGACGATTCATCGGCAACGGCGATTCGATGCTTGCGACCGTCATGTCGCGGTCGAGAGTAATAAAGAAGTTATTATTGATATTCCTGGTGAATTGTGCTCCACCGGCTACGGTTCTCGTTAAAGTTACTTGCAGTTGATAAGTTCCGGGAGGCACATTCGGGCATATAAAACGGCCGTCATTGGTAACACTCAGCGGAGGTGCGCTCACAGTCGCCATACCTTGCGCTTTTGTAGCGGTAAAAGTAACCGAACTTCCGGTAGGAAGATTCGTTATTGAGGTAGCGAAAGTAGTCGGATCAAGAACTTCATATACTACTTGATTTTGAGAAAGACCTACTGCATTCACAGCCACAATGCGAAATTTGTCTACCTTATAGGTTTCGCTTGCACTTGTACTTAAAGTAATGGAAGGCTTTGGTTGTCCGGTACTTCCGTCATAAGTCAGATTTCCGCGCCAAATAGTATTCATTGCGGGGTATGCCGATTCCAACCCGTAAGATTTAACATCGAGTATATAATCTTTCGCTTCTCCGTAGCTATACAGAGCGCAAGGATCTATCGGCAACGGGTTATTGCAACAACGAACACGCAGGCGAGTAGGACCGCCGACTGCATTAGCCGGAATAGTAATTGTTCTGGTTACACCGGCAGTTCCGACCTGAATTGTTTCTTTGAATAATACCTCGTCTGCATCGTTTAGTTTACCGTTTTGGTCCCAATCTGCAAATACGCAGAAAAGATTTTGGTAAACATCCGTAGCTCCCGCCATAAAAATCTGATATGACTGACCGGGAGTTACCGGAGCGGACATAGTGGGATTGAGCTTATACGACGGCAGAGGAGTACATGGACTCGCATTGTCCACCAGTTCGGTTCCGAACCGAAACGATTGTATGTAAATGCCCAGGCCGCATGGGTCATTCGCATAGGAAGGATCGCAATATGTTGCCTGTGCCTGCGCACCTATGCTCGCAAATGCACTTAACACAAGAGCAAGAAGCACCACCCGCAATCTGTTACTTTTGGACTTCATAAAATGTCCTTGATAAATTGGAAAAACAAACATCAATAGGCTTAGGAAATTGTATAGTATGGCAGTAAAACACGCTGTCAGAACAGCTTAAACGAGATTTTACAGAACAGACCGAAACACCCTGAAATAAATACTTTTCTATCTGAAACTACTTTATCGGCAATTAAAAACCAAATTACAAACTACAAGTAAAATAACAACTACCAATCAATAAAAAAAGATACAATCTGTATCAAAAAAATAATTAGGCTACTATAAAAAAACGGAAAGGCTCCACAAGGGAACCTTTCCGTTATATAATTTCGGCATAAAAGCCTATATTAACGAACAACCGTCATCTTACCTACAAGAGTTTGACCGCCGGCTGTTAAGCGATAGATATACGTGCCGGAAGCAACCGCAATCCCCGAAGTACCGGTACCGTTCCACTCTACATAGCTTGTGCCTGCTGCGTATTCTCCATCGGCAAGAGTAGAAATCACATTGCCAATTGCATCGAGAACTTCGAGTTTTATAGGCATACGCTCGGCAAGATAGAAACTGATTTGTGTGGAAGCTGCAATAGGATTCGGCGAGTTTTGTCCAAGCGCAACCGACGACGAACCATCGAATGTAAATTCGAGAACGTCGGAGATAGACTTGCAGGACTCTTGTCCGCTACGATCTTGTTGCATCAAACGATATTGATATGTATTTCCTACAGCAACATCACCGTCGAAGAAGTTGTAATCGCGCGTTACCGAAGAATTACCTGCACCAGGAATAAAGCCGAGTGCTTTCCAATCGGAATTACCGACTTCGGAAATTGAACGACGCTCTACAAAGAAACCGTTGTTATCTTCTTCTGAAGCTGTTTGCCAGAAAAGGTCAATACCGCTATTGCGCTTATGCCCGTCGAAATATGTTAATTCTACCGGAATGACTATACAATTTGCCGAATCGTAAGTCGGGAATTGTGCCGTAGGCTTATCGCCGAAATAGGGGCGTAACAAAGGCAACCATGTACCACGGGAGAATGTCGGGAAACCGCAACAACTTGTCGGATTATTAGGTGTTCCACCGCCAACACGAGCTCCGTTTGTATGGGTGTTATGTCCGAAAGCCGGGTTGGGCAAAGCCGTGAATTTCTGCCAAGCACCGCTAAAGCGCGTATTTTCATAGGCAAATACGTTCCTGTTAATCAGTTCTTTTGCAGTATTAGGTTCGCGGAAATGCTTATCGAGATTTAAGTGATAGCCGGACGTTCCGAATGTGCCCGGAGGCGTATCGTTATAGTTCGATATAAGCTGACCTACACGGGCTTTCGATGCACCGAGTTGCATACCGTCCAGACCAAGCTGTGCCACAGACACCCAATACTCGCCAGGTTGCAGAACTATGGGTGAATTGAACAAATACGACGAATAACGTCCAAATTGAAGCGTCCTATTAAGAACTTGGTCGGTACCGCGCTCGCGTATAATTGTACTGCCGGCCATCGGCGTTGAAGCCGGCGTGCCGTTTTGGTCGCGATACAATGAGAACGAAACCGGATCCGGCGATTGGTTCAGTTCGCCGAACCATGCTTGCACACCTTTGATTGTATCTTGATTGTATACCGTAAAGCGCATTGCGATTTGTCCGGAACCGAAGCCGTCGCCGAATATATAACGTCCGTCGGCAATACTGCCGTGCGGGAATGCCCAATGAGAATAGCCGTAAGTACTCAAACCTTTACCGTCTATGCGCTGACCGAATACGGGAGTTGTAAACTCGGGTACGTCGTTCGTAGCAGTCGGCGGGTCGTAGGCCATTACCGGACCTAAGCGCAACGTAATTTTACTGTAGGTAGTGTCATTCGACGGGTCAAGGTCGCCACCGTTAACAAAGATGTATCCATTAACGCGGTATTCGCCCGGAGGTACTTTGCGGGCATCCCAATTAGGCATTGTGGACAGAACTTCCTCACCAGGTTTAACCATTGGGATAGAATAATTCCGGCAGTACACTTTCATATCCGGATTTGATACAGGCGTAATAACGCAGGTAACATTCACCGATGATGATTGCTTATTAGTGTTATTCACAAGTTTGAAGCGAATAGGAATTCGCGTAGTTTGAGTGGCGGGAGCCATTGTATATGGCCAACGTGCCTCGATAAGTGAAATTTCTACGTCGGGAACTTCCGTCGAATAAAGAAGTTTAACGTTATCAACAAAGAAGTCGTCGCGGTCGTCCGTAGGTTGCGGGGGTTGCTGTCCCGTGCGGGGATTATATACAGCATCTACACGCAAGCGGAAACGGAAGTTCATCGCCGCATAATTAGGTGCGTAGAGAACAGAGTCGGGAATTGCCCAGAAATAGCGACTGAATTCCCAATCTTTACCGTCGTCGAACGGATTTGCACGCAGACCTTGCGCAGCTGAAAGTGCAGAATCCTTATCGGTTTGTAAAAAGCCGCGTAAGTGGCCGCCGCTTCCGAAAATTGAGAATACCGCATTATCGGTAATTGCACTTGCACCGCCGCGACGCTTATGCGTTCTCCAATTAATATCGGTTGCAGATTGCTTGGCAATATTTTCGATTTGGTCGGTACTTGAACGTGCAAATTCAAGGAACAAATAGTCCGGCGTGGTCGTCATAGGTGCGGCAACGAGCGGATTACCGTTATAGATAATCCGACCTTCCGGTCCGATGGCGGTAGCATTTGCCCAATCGCGAACAAGATCGCCCGGAACTTTACCTGTGCGCTCAACCGAGAACGAAAGAACGGCACCTTTTGTGGGGCGATTCGGCAAATCTCTGATGTCTATAGGGAATGAGCGCAATTGGTCGCCGCCTCGCTGACCTTCAGGTATATCGCCGCCGAGAGTCCAGCGATTCATGCGAACGACAGGCGATTCAATAGTTGTTTGCTTGATATTTTGAGATGCAACTAATTTACGCGGCGGCGGCGGCAAATATGTATCTTGGTCGCCGTCGGAAACTTCTGTATTAATATTAACCCATTTTAAAACCGACGGCATAGGAGTTCCGTCGACAACATGGAATTGGTTCACGTCGTCGTTAAAGCCGTCGCTGTTTAGGAATGACAAACGGCGCATAACGAACATATCATATTTTACGGTATCATCGAAAGGCCATTCATCGCCTAAACTGCGCAAGAGAGTATCCAAAGGCTCAACGAACACAATACCGCGCAAACGTCCTATGTTATTGTCTATCAAGTCGTTAGGCTCGAAAACGGGGAATGTTACGCGAGCAAATCCGTAAGGTGGAAGTCCCGTCATCGGACAAGAACCTGACCCGGGGAAAGCAAGCGGATTGAAGTTATTGCTTACAATATTTCCGTATTCAACCAATGATTGACCGTTTTGGCAAGTTCCGGCCGACAGGCAGGCATTGCTTAACGTAACAGCTTCGGGAGTGTATACAGGAGGGTTAACCAAAATATCCTGACCATTTGCATCTTTACGTTGTTCCGGCACTTGATTGATAATGCGGAAACGAACACGGAAGTTAAGGTCTTGCTTCTGATAATTGACTCCCGGAGGGCGCGGCGGATTAGCCGAGCCGGGGCCTTGTATGTCATTTGTCAAATTTTGGAATACGGCACGAGGGCGTACAGCACCAAGTTGTGCATGTCCGGCAAACAACTCGATAAAGTCGGGCGCAGTGATATTACGGGTAAAGGCATTAAGGTCGGCCGTAGGCGAAAGTTCTCGCCCAAGGAATGAAACCGTACCCGGTACAACTCGTGCAACGTTCTTCCATTGCTTAAACCTTACAGCCAAGTTCGTTGTCGGCGTTTGGAATTGATGCCCGGCCGGCCCTTGCATATTTACGTTGGGCTGTGTTCCCTGCCCAGACATATACTGCGAAGACTGCGGATATGAAGATTGATATTCGGTTTGCGTCAAATTTGAGTTACAGTTCGGATAACCGTAAGAATAATGACGAGCATAGCCGCGAACGCCGATAGTAGAGTTTAGGCGAGCTATTTCGTCGGCTGTAATAATAGTCGAACCGGACGCTATAATTCCGTCTAAACGCTCATAGAAGAAGTAAACCGAACTGTCGGCTTCGTCCATTGTAACCTGAAAGTTGAACCACATTTGCTGATGGTCTGGCTGGAAATTTACAGTACCTTGCCGAAAATTCTTGGTTCCTATAGGCTGGAAGTTTTTGAAATATACTATACAACGGCGTGTTCCGTCGGGATTATTGGCAACTTTATACCATACTTGACCTTTATCTTTATCTTCGCGCATAGGGTCTTGCGAGCATTGCAAGTCATCCCAAAGCGGAGCGATAATCGGAGAAAAACGCATGTCAGGATTATTATTCTCGACATTCGGATTTCCCAAAGCATTGCTTAGTTGCGGATTGTTAGGATTACGAATTCCGGCAGTAGCTCCGTTGGGATTACCGCCGCAAGCGATATACGTATAGCCGTAATCGTCCGGTGTATTGTCTGAAAGACCATTACCGATTTTCGGGCGCGAAACATAGGAATTACCCGTTATGTTCTCTTCGCGATAGAAATTGTAACAGTCGTTCGAACCGGCCGGTATTGACCGGTTGCCGTTGTTGTCATACACATAGCGCGTATTCGACAGAACTATCACGCCATTCTGCGATACGTAGAAACTGTCATAACGAACGCCGTTGAAAAAGAACGGGAAGCCTATCTTAATTGGCCCCGCCAAAGCGTTGTTGGTGGAATCATCCATATTGCCCGGATTGCGGAAATACGGTTTTCCGTCATCGGTAGGGAATACTTGATTCGGGCCGGAAACAATGCGTTTCCACTTAATTTTTTCAGCCGGTTCATTGTCCGTATCGTAGTTCAAGTAAGCCTTGAACAAGTCCGGCCGCCAGCGGTCGCCGGCTTCATCGTCGCTATCTACGATGTAATAGCCGGTGGATACCGGCGGATCGTTTTTGTCCGGCCGGTTATTCGTCGAGTTCGGAACTGTTATGGTAGGAAATTGAGTGAACGGCACAGGAAAACTCCCTCCTTGCAGAAAGCTTTTCCGTTGCGTTTCATCTTCCTTACCACCGCCCGCGAAAGCAAGCTGCACAGACGCGCATAAAAGCGCAAACAGCAGAATCTTTCCCTTCATAAGACGCCTCATAAGGTTGGTAAAATGTGTAACAAAGGCTGTTAAATATATTGTTTATGTTCGACTATCTCTCGATTTTACGTCAACTACGCCGTTTCAATCAACTAATCTGTGAAAAAAAAACGAATTAACCAAAAGAAATGTTATCTACTCTTTCATAATCCTCGCCGCAAAAGAATCAACCGCCCTCGGATACATCTCTTTTTCTTTAGCCTTGATTTTTGCTTCCAATGTTTCGGGCGTTTCTCCGGGGGCAATCTCCACGTTGGACTGCTCTATGATTTCGCCATGGTCGTAGAACTCGTCTACTATGTGTACAGTTGAACCCGAGAAAAGTTCCCTATTTTCTATAACTCGTTGATGTACAACGTGTCCGAACATTCCGGCACCGCCATATTTTGGCAATAAGGCCGGGTGTATATTTAAAATTTTACCCCGAAAATGCGAGCATATTCCGGCCGGCATCAATTTATTGTATCCGGACAAGACTATAATTTCGACTGAAAACTCTTGCATAATTTCGAGCATTGCACACTCGAACATCATCAATTCGGGGTGAGTTTTTGAACTTATGTGCCGAAAAGGAACAGAAAAATTTTCAGCGATTTGGCGTGCGCCGCACATCGAGTTGTTTGAAATCAAAACAACTGCCCCGTACCGAGATTCGGGTTGTAATCCGAACTCGATGAGTGCCTGCGCGATGCTGCCTGCGCCCGATGCAAAAATAGCTGTGCGAACTTTTTCCGGTCTGACAGCCGCTATCGTTTCATACGCCATCCGTCGTCTTCCCGTTCAAATATCCAAGCCGCGACATTACCTTCGTCTATCGTACTGAAATTTCCCCAATAGCTTGCATTGTATGAATACCTAGAACTGCTTTCATCGAACATTTGCGACGCGGTTTCCTCTTGTATTCGGCTAAATCTGTCCAGCCATGATGCAAAATTCGACGGGCGCAAATCAATCCAACCTTCGCGGCACCAATTTTCTATATTCTCGGGCGTAACTTCAAGTTCGTCCGTGCCGCGCCGCGCCGGAATAATAACTTCTGCACCGCGCAGATATTGCTTGCCGTCGGCCAATAAAATCACTAAACCGACCGATAACATTTCACTGCGGAGCGAGCGGTCTGCAAGTATCAGTTGTTCTGCTTTTTCACTTAATTCTTGAGCGGACATAGCCAATACTCCCGCAAAATTTACCGCGATGCGTTTTAAGATATTAGCCTCGAACAACAATTTTGAAAGGCGCGGCGGTCCGAGCATTTCGAAAGCGACGCTTTCAACGCCGGTTTGCTGCTCAAGCGCAAGTAATCGCCGCAACGCTTCGTTTCGCAGTATTCCGCCGCGATAAGTCGGGCCCATAACCGAGCCGTCAAGTGCGGCTATAACGTCCAAGCCTGTGTTTCCGCCGCGAAGTTCCTGCACAACGGCATCGGCTATTTCTTCGGGCGTTACTATTTCCATTTGTCCCAGTGCGCTGATTGTCTGAAATTCTGCGCGTGAAAATATTCCGTTTTCGCCGGCATCAATAAATACCGAACGCACATTTCCGCCCGAAATATGTATTCCTTCAATATCGTCGAATCGGAACGAGCCTTTGGCGGCGCGGGCATTTTCCGGCAACATATCGGCCAATTGAATCGGCCGGCCTTTGCGTTTTATATCTCCGAAACCGATTCTTTTCCATGCGATAGCCGCACTTGGCTTTATTTCTTTTACAATTGGCGAATCGGGCGTGCGAGCCATCAGAAACAAAAGAAGAGTTTGCGCACCGGCAACCGCAGATTTTGCAAGCAGTACGCGCGACGGTTGCTCTTCGCTGTGTGTAAACGGAATATTCAGTCCCATTCCGCCCGTACCGCTTGTGCCGATTTTCATATACGACTCTACCCCGGCATCTTTTAATGCACGATACAGTATTTGTATGTGCCGAGAAATCTGCGGAACATACATATTAGCCGTTAATCGCTCCACGCTCTCGGCCGACGCTACGCCGGAGGCTATTTCCGTAAGTATCGAGCGGGCCGACGAATAAATGTCTTGATAAGCAATGGCCGTGGCAGTATTGATACAATCAATTACTGCATCGGGACGAACAGATAGCAATAAATCGTATAGTGCAGACGAATGTAAAACATCGTCGTCAAGTTCGTCTATTATGTCCCCTACCATACGACTTCGCATATCGCTGTCGGCCAGAATATGCTCGCGCGGAATATCTTTCCAATCTGTTCGTACAAAAACATTACCCCAACGCGCTTCGAAAGTTTCGGGCGAAGCGTCAGAAAATTCTTGACGAAGTTCTTCTGCCGCTTCCTCTGCCTCGGATTGCCTCAGCGAGGTTATGACGATTTTTCCCGGCAGAAAATCCATAAGGCGGCGGCAAATTGCCGAACCGACCAATCCCCAGCCGCCAAGTACCAGAATAGTAGAGCCTTTGAGTTGCATAAGCGCGAATACGCTCCTGTTTTTCGAAAAATAGATTTTTCCGGAAAGCGTATAATATTTTACGCACCGGACGCGACTTTTCGGCAAAAATACGGGAATTTTACGCTCGGCGAATTTTATACACTCTATTTCTTTGCAACGGATACGATGAAGTTAAACAAAACGCATGATACATTACGTTTTTTTATTTCCGAATACACTTTATTTTCGGATTGAAATAAAGACATTATGTTTATTTTTGCAGAGGTGCCGCGCCAATATATCACAGCTGTTGCGAAACAAGAAAATTACACTATAAAGCAGTGCAGATAATCAGCGACAAAGCTTTAGGAACAAACTGGTTTTTATATGAACGGCAGCGAACTTACAGTCAAAATCAAAGAATTTCTTACGCCGCAATCAGAATCCGTATTTCCGCAACGACGACCCATGGGCGATGAACGGTTTGGCGATATAGTATTGCGTTTCAGAGATTTGCAGTACGCAACCAAACTGCCGGACGCAGCAATTATAGGTGTTCCGCAAGATATTGGCGTTAATCGTAATTTCGGGCGCACGGGTGCTGCGCTGGCTCCCGACGCAATTCGCCGTGCCTTCTATAAGCTTACGACGTTTGCAGGAAAAACCACGCTGTCGGCCGATAAATTTTCCATAGTGGAATGTGGTAATATAACTGTGGAAGGCTTATCGCTGGAAGAAATACACCGCCGTCAGGAACAGGCTGTTTGGCTGTTGCTGAAAGCCGGCATTACACCCATTATTCTGGGTGGCGGACACGATATAGCATGGCCGAACGGACAAGCCCTTGCCAAAATAGATGCGAGTTATGGAGTGCTGAACATTGATGCGCATCCCGACGTAAGGCCGCTTGATGCAGGCAAAGGACATTCCGGTACTGCATTTCGACAGATTTTGGAAAACAAAGAGAACCCTTTACCTACGGGTGCTTTTGTAGAATTCGGAATACAATCATTCGCCACAAGTGTGTTTTTTCTCGATTTTCTTCGCTCTAAGCAAGCGCGGATAGTGTTTTATGACGATATTCGCAGGAATGGTTTCGATACTTCTGTTCGCGACGTGTTCGACTATCTTGCAAGCAAAGCACGTTCACTGTATACATCGTTTGATATAGACTCATGCGCTTCGGCTTATGCGCCGGGCGCGAGCGCACCGTCTACGCTCGGCTTTACCGCCGAAGAAATATGCCGGGCGGCATATATTGCCGGAAAAAATCCAGCCGTAAGACTCATAGACATAGTCGAAGTAAATCCAAACTTCGATGCCGATAATCGCACGGCAAAACTCGCCGCCATAATGATGGCACAATTTATATCGGGACTTGCAGAAAGAAAGTTCGGAATAAATTAGTATCTTAGCATCTCTAAAAGTCGTGGCACCAAGCGCACGGCAGTGGCAAAAAGCAGCCTATTATGTTGCACAAGCAGACTTAGGCAGACCTATGGCAATCATTATACTTATCGTTATACTTGGCATTTCGGCCGCGGCCGGAATTATTTTTTGGAAACAGCGCGTGAAACGTATGTTGCGGCGTGCCTCGATATTGCAACGCAACAAAGATTACAACGAAGCATTGCGCATACTGAATAACGTGGTGAAAATAAGCCCTTCGCATCCGGAAGTATATTCCGATCGTGCAAAGTTACGTTATTTGATGGGTGAAAACAATGCGGCTATAGCCGATTTCATCAAGGCAGCGGAATTAACGCCGAACGATGCGGGCATTTACAATAGTTTGGGGCTTGCCCGGCTAGGAATAAAAGAATACGCCGAAGCCATAGAGGATTTCGGACGTGCCATATCACGCCGCCGCAATTATGCAGAAGCATATTTTAATCGTGCCGCAACATTGGCAAAATCGGGCAATACAAAAGGTGCCGTTGCCGACTATACACTTGCCATTGCAGGAAATTCCGGCTATGCAGAAGCATATTTTGAACGCGGCTGTATTGAAGCCGGAGCCGGCCGGTTTGAAGAGGCTGTTGCCGACTTCAATATGGCTGTTGCCAATAAACAGCATTATGCCGAGGCGTTTTATCATAGAGCAACGGCAAAATATAAATTAGGCGATTCGCGCAGTGCTGTAGACGATTGCAATAAGGCCATAGCATTCAATGCAAGCTATGCGGAGGCATATAATAAACGAGGCGAAATAAAATCTGCAAACGGCGACTACGCTATCGCTATTCAGGATTTTACTCATGCCCTTATCATTAACGATGCCTTTATCGAGGCTTATGTAAATCGAGGCTTGGCGCAATCCGGCAGTGGCGACCACCGCGTTGCCATCGAAGATTTTGACCGCGCACTTCAACTCGATGCCGGTAATACAAATGCCTATATCGGACGCGGTTCGGCCTGCGCCGCACTCGGCAACAGCGAAAAAGCCTTAGCCGATTTTAATCGTGCATTAGATATAGCTCCGCGACACCCGGTCGCTTCTTTACACCGCGGAAAATTGCGCTTGGCAGACGGCGATTATAAGCACGCAATTGCCGATTTTACCGTAGCCGTTTTAGTTGATACATCATACGCCGAAGCATATATGTACCGCGGACTTGCAAAACTTGCTATGGGCAATGTGCAAGCTGCTCTCGATGATTTCAACAAAGCAATAGCAAATAAACCGGAATATACTGAGGCGTTGTATCACCGTGGAATGGCATTTATCAAGTTGGGGAATATGTCCGAAGCAATAGATGATTTAGATAAAGCATTGACTATAGACGCAAATTACGGTGTTGCTTATCTTGGACGCGGGCTTGCAAAAGCATCGCTCGGTATACGACGTGCGGCGGCAGAAGATTTTACCAAGGCTATTATCATCAATCCGGACGATGCGCAGTCATATTTAGAGCGCGGTACGGTGCGCTTCGAAATGGACGATAAAAAAGCCGCTTTGGAGGACTTCAACCGCGCTGTCGACCTAATTCCCGATAACGCAAACGCTTATCTTCGACGTGCAGACGCACGGCGGAATATGGCAGATAACCGGGGCGCAATTGCCGATTACACCAAAACAATATCTCTTTTGCCTAATTCATGCGAAGCCCATATCGGACGCGGCAGGGCAAAATTTGAAATGGGCGATGAAGCCGCCGCTTGTGACGATTGGAAAAAAGCGGCCGCACTCGATTGCCATGAAGCGCAAGTTTTATTATCTCAACATTGCCAATAGAAAAGCAACAACGCCGGTATGAACTCTTTCGACTGCTCCGCCGAGTACATTCTCGAAAACGAAATCGCTTTATTGCGCCCGTTACAGGCCGACGACGCACGGCACCTGTTACGATTTTCGTTGCACGAGCCGGATATTTGGCAGTTTTCGATTGCACAACCAACCGGAGAAAACGAGCTGAATAAATACATAGACAATGCACTCGGATCCCGCAAAACCGGCGAAGAATATCCGTTCATAGTCTTTGATAAGCGAGCAGGCATTTATGCCGGAAGTTCGCGATTTTACGATATTCAACGCAAGCATAATACAGTTCAACTCGGTTATACCTGGTACGGAAAAGAATTCCAAGGCACAGGATTAAACAGAAACTGTAAATTTCTATTGCTTGAATTTGCTTTCGACGTTTGCGGATTCGACCGATTAGAGTTTCAAGCCGATAAAAATAATGCGCGAAGTATTGCCGCAATGAAAAGCATAGGTTGTTCGGAAGAAGGAGTCTTGCGCAGCCATCTTCTGAAACCGGACGGTTCGAGACGCGACAGCATTGTACTCAGCATATTGCGCGACGAATGGCAAAATCGAATAAAAGAAGAACTGACGACAACTCTGAAGAAACAGAACTTAAACAGAACTTAATTGCGGTGCGGTTGCGTGTAAATCAATGCGAAATACTTTTGGAAAAGAAATTTATTATACTGACCTTACGCAGTAGGTAAGAATTTGACAACATTTAGATGACGTAATTGTTTGAAAGCTGTTTGGGTAGCAGAGATATAGAGTTTCATTTTTAAG
>JAANMT010003017.1_pt1 | contig 12755 bp, 11 predicted proteins | sample 7279711 | NCBI WGS metagenome assembly JAANMT01 (sample SAMN14094538, study PRJNA606508) | bioreactor metagenome | isolation source: A lab-scale SPAN reactor treating ammonium-rich wastewater day 1 | place: Ireland: Galway | collected 2017-01-16 | reverse complement strand
TTTTCTTGCGCATAAATTTCCATAAACGCTCGATTATATTTAAGTTCGGAGAATAAGCAGGCAAATATATCGGCTCTGTTTTTGTGCCGCTTATCCAGCCGTTAAGTGCTCTGTTACGATAATATCGGGCATTATCCGATATTTTTCCAACCCCAAAAAACGATAACGCTCGACATAACGATACACCTTGCCGGAATCTACGCCTAAATAATCCGCTATTTTATCTGCCGGCACAGATTTATCCGACATCAGCAAAATTGTTGTCTTCACATATTCCGCCCGACCTCCAACATTACGTCGGAAGATTTCTCATTGCCGCCGTTCGCTATCTGAAAGCGTAAAATTCATAAAACATAATTACACATTTCAGTCGAAATCTTTGCAATCTTTTTCGGTTTGAATATAAATAGTGAGACACCCTTAGACGTCACCACTCGTCTAAGGGTGCTCCCCTTCTCACCTTTTCACCACCACAACGAAAGGAGTTCATCTATAATGAAAACCGACGCAAAAATACGCTGTAACAATAAACGAAGCAAGTGTTTTTTTTCAAATAACATAAAAAAAACGTAAAAGAGGCTTAGCGATAATAACTCAATATTTTTTCAGATTAAAACCGTCAAATTCAGTTTTACTACTGCATGCTTCATCATAAATATCGCAGTAACTGTCTTGCCGATTATTTGTCGGAACATTCTATAGTACAAGAAAGGGATTTAGCCTCATTGTTCCATATCTGATGTACAACTTTACCGCCTTTGCCAAACACTTTTACGGAAACACCCGAATTATGAAGAATTGCAATGGCGCGACGTAAAGGAATGCCGCGCACATCGGGCGGTGTATATGTTTTCTCTTGTTTTCGGGATAAATTTCCGTCGGTGCTTGGAATCGGCGGCTGTGTTTGTACTGCTATTTCTCTTCCATGTTCTACTTTTGCTCCGGGCATAACACTTTGCGACACAACAATTCCGGCGGACGGACTATTCAAACGCAATCCGTTGCGATGCAAAAGTTCGTGCGCTTCTTTATCCGACAGGCCTCGCAATTCCGGCACCAAAGCGGTATCACTTGCTTTTTTAGTTAAATTTGTTGAGGTAATTGCAGGCTCAACCCCTATTGTACCCGCCCAACGCTCTGCTATACGCCGAAAAATCGGTGCCGCCGTTTTACCGCCGTAAATATCCGTTTTAGGGCGATCGAGCATAATTATCATGGCAATACGCGGTGCGCTAACCGGAAAAAAGCCGACAAAAGAAGCCGTGTAAGCCTCTTTTGAGTACACTCCTCCTATAACTTGCTGCGCTGTTCCGGTTTTTCCCGCCACGTCAAGGCCGGCCACATCGGCCTCCGTGCCTGTTCCGCGCTTTGTTACACCGCGCAACATATCCGCCAATGTAGTTGCAGTTTTATCGGATATTACCCGCCGCACAATTTGCGGTTTTGTTGATTGTAAAACTTTACCGTCGTCCGAAAAAACTTCTTTAATGATATACGGTTTCATCATTACGCCTGCATTTGCAACGGTAGCGTAGGCGTTAACTATTTGCAGGGCAGATGCAGAAAGTTCGTAGCCGTAACCCATGAACATTTTAGTTGTATTGTCGAATTGTCGCGGCTTTTTGAGAACTCCGGCAACTTCTCCTGGCAGGTCAATACCGCTTGCCACTCCAAATCCGAAGTCACGGGCATATTTATAGAATTTTCCGTCTGGAATTTTTCCTGTTTGCTTTGCAAAGACTATATTGCTTGACTGCTCCAATGCTTGGCGGAACGTAATTTTACCCAAAGGATGCGAATCTTTCACCTCGAAATTCCCGACACGATACGTACCTCCTTCGCCGTCGACACTATCCGAAGGCTTTACCAAATTTTCTTCGAGAGAAGCGGCGGCGGCAATTATTTTGAATGTAGAGCCGGGCTCGTACATATCGGAAATTCCGCGTATTCGAGTTGCATCTGCAAGTAATCCTCCCGATACTCCCGGGTCGAACGACGGAAAAGAGCATAAAGCACGTATTTCGCCGCTGGACGGCTCGATTGCAATTACAATCCCCGACACAGCTTGTGCCGATTCTATTCCCTGACGCAATTCGTATTCGGCTATTTGCTGCAAACGCATATCCAGCGTAGTAATTACGTTAGCTCCATTGTCCGACGGCGCATTTGATACGTCAAGCGCACTGCGAACCGCACCATGCCCGTCGCGTAACATTACGGCAAATCCCGGCTTGCCGCGAAGCAACGAATCCTCGGCTGCCTCTACCCCCGAAACACCGATATTATCAACATTGGCCATCCCCACCGCCTGCCCTCCAGCATTGCCGAAAGGATAGCGACGACGCGGCTCGATAATACGAATAACTCCTTGCCGGCGCAAATCTTCCAATTCGGAAACAGTATGCTGTCTGCCCCGTATCAGCCATAAAAACGAGGTCTTACATTCCCGAATTTTATTGAGCCATACGCTGGCTGAATCTTTGGTTATGCGGGCTAATATCTGCGCTACCGACTCTATATCGGCAGCCGTTTTTGGGTCTATGGCATACGAATAGCTGATTGCGGTAGCGGCAAGGACTGTTTTATTTGCATCATAGATTATACCGCGGCGAGGTTTTAATTCTATACGGGATTCGTATTGACGGCGCGCTTGCTGCTGTAAATCGTTTTTACGCAAAACCTGCAGATATATTAAGCGAGAAGCAATTACACCCAACGCTGCAAGTAATACAACCTGTAGTGCCCCCATCTTCCACAAATGGCGTTTTTCGTAACCAGTTTTTCGGGGTATATCCGAATCTTCCGCAGCGTCGTTTATCATTGAAATCGGGCTTTATTTGCCGAAATAATAAGAGTTTTCGGGGCATTGGAATTGCGTATCATACGAAGCGATAAACGCGCAACGCTGTCTATACGTTCGGCAGATTGCAGGCGAATAACCTGAGTTTGAAGACCTCGAGTAACGCTATGCATAGAATCAAGCGAGCGTTGAAGATTATCTCTGTCACGTAGCAACTCATTTACTTTAATGGCATTATTAACGTAGAATATAGTTGCGACCGCAGCCGCGGCTATAACTCCGAACACTTGCCAACGCCTGCTTTTCGGAGGTGTGCCGTCTTTAGGCTTAACAATAGGCGGCTTAAACGATATTTTTTGGGACATAACGCACTGTTTAAGCGTTTTCAGACTATTTCAATAGAAAGCATATTGGTACGCGAACGCGCCACAAGCGGGCGGCCGATTGTAATTACAATATGCGAACCGCGCTCGACATATCTTTCTTCTACCACAAGCCGCTTAATTTCTTCTATAGTTTCGTCGGTTGCTCCCACCTTTTCGATAACCAGTCCGTGAACACCCCAGAACAGCCCGGCGCGGCGAGCTACCGCTTGGTTTTCCGTAATGGCAATTATAGGCGCGACCGGTCTTTTATTCGATATTAACAAAGCCGTTTCACCTGACAGACTCAGCGTTCCAATGGCTCTGATGCGCGGCTCTTCGGCTATAGAAGCCGCTGCCGATGCAACTAAGTCCGTATTCTGTTCGCTCTTACGCAATCCGGCCACTCTCCTGTTCAAACGAATATCATCGTGCATAAGTTGCTTCTCGGCTTCGGCGCAAATAGTGCGCATATACGAAACAGCTTCCACCGGATACGCCCCGACCGAAGTTTCCGCACTTAGCATAACCGCATCGGTTCCGTCCAAAACGGCATTAGCCACATCGCTCGCTTCGGCGCGAGTCGGCCGCGGATTCTGAATCATGGACTCAAGCATTTGAGTTGCGGTTATTACGGGTTTTCCGTAGCGATTGCACATGGATATGATTTTTTTCTGTGCAATAGGTACTTGTGCCGCAGGAATTTCCACACCTAAGTCGCCGCGAGCCACCATAATGGCATCACTTGCCTCAACTATCTTTTGAATACTCATTAAGGCTTCGGGCTTTTCTATTTTCGCAATAATCCACATCTCGCTACGCAGAGAGTTAAGATATTTACGCAGAGTTTTTACGTCGTCAGCCTTGCGAACAAACGACAAAGCCGCAAAATCGCAACCACGTTCTGCGGCAAATTTTACGTCTGCTTTATCTTTTGAGGAAAGTGACGGCTGGCTTATGTTTATATTCGGCAAGTTCAAGCCTTTCCTTGACTTAAGTAGACCGCCGTTAGCTACTATAACCTTTGCCGTAAAGCCGTCGGTTTCGCGCACGACCACTTTTAACAGGCCGTCGTCGAACAAGACTGCATCGCCTGCGTGCACGTCCTGTGCAATTGTAGGATATTCAACCGGAATCAGATTTTCCGCCGGAATACTTATCTTTTTTGCACGAAGAACTGTCGGGTCGGCAATGTACATTTCCCGCCCGTTAACCAAGCTGATAACACCGTCTTTAAGGTCTGCAACGCGTAATTTAGGCCCCTGTAAATCCGCTATAATCGGTAAATGGCAACGTAAAACTTTTTCTGCTTTTCGTACCATTTCGATATAAGAAGCGTGAATTTTATGCGAGCCGTGCGACATATTAAGCCTAAAAGCATTCGCCCCAACCTCTGCCAGTTGCGCAATTTTTTCGACGGACGCTATGGCCGGCCCCATCGTGCAGACAATTTTAGTTTTCTGGTCTATAAAATGCATTGCCGTTTTTACAAAAATTTCAAAATTTACCGTACCGATACAAACGCAGGATAGATAAAGGGTTCTATTTTTTGCGCTGTCAAGCTGTTGTTATCGGTGGTAATGCATACGCCACACACACGATTATCTGTATCGGCCGGTTCGTATTTATGCGCTGTTTGAAGCATAAAACGCTTCAAAGCAACGTCTTTTCGCAGTCCAAGCACAGAGTCATAAGGCCCCGTCATTCCTACGTCCGTAATATAAGCCGTTCCGTTTGGAAGCAGTTGGGCATCGGCGGTTTGCACATGTGTATGAGTACCCAGAACAGCACTTACTTTGCCGTCGAGATACCAGCCCATAGCAACTTTTTCGGCGGTAGCTTCGGCATGAAAATCCACGATAATCGCAACACAAGACTTCATTTTCGACAAGGCGAAATCGGCGGCGCGAAACGGACAATCTATAGGTTGCATATATGTTCGGCCCTGCAGCTGTATCACTCCTACGGTTTGGCTGTTTGGAAGAGTCAAAATTGTAAATCCTCTGCCGGGATTGCCCTGCGGATAGTTCATTGGGCGCAAAACATTCGGATGAGATGCAAGCAAAGGGCGAGAGAGCCAATTTTCCCACACATGGTTGCCTGTGGTAATGGCTGTCGTTCCTGCATCAAAAAGCTGTTGTGCTTCTTTTTCGCTTAATCCCTTACCATTAACTATATTTTCGCCATTAACTATTATGCAATCGGGCGAATATCGCTGCTTTAATTCGTCAAAAGACCGAATAAGACATTGCAACCCGCTAAATCCGACCACATCACCTATAAAAAGCGTCGTCATTTTTTCGTATTTACTCTTATTTTTCACCTGTTATTCAAGTGCAAATTACGAAAATTTATGCGGGCAACCGTTGTTGCAACATATTACGACACGTCTATTCTGCCGTAAATTCACGACATTATCGTATTTTTGCGATGTTTATCAACCCTATTTTCTGCAAGTAGGCTCTTGGCAAAACCTTTTCTTGTAAATTCGGAGAAACACGTCATGCTTCATACAGATATTCTCGACCTTCTTAACCGTCAGATTAACAAGGAATTTTACTCGGCTTATCTTTATCTGTCTATATCGCACTACTTCAACTCATTGCATTTGAACGGTTTCGAGCAATGGACGAAAAACCAGGCACAAGATGAACTTGCTCATGGTTTGAGGATATACAATTATATGTTGGAACGTCAAGCCGCAATTAGCTTTGATGCTATTTCCTCACCCGACCGCCAATGGGATTCGCCGATTGATGCGGTTTTGGAAGTTTACAATCACGAATGTTCGATTACGCGCTCTATTCACGACATATTAAAAGCCGCACGCGAGCATAATGATTATTCAACCGAAGTATTTCTTCATTGGTTTGTAACAGAACAAATCGAAGAGGAATCCATGGCCGACAAAGTATTGCAAAAGCTAAAACTTATTGGCGACAACGGCGGTGCATTACTTATGCTTGACGACCAGCTTCAGAAAACGCCTCCGGCTACCGATATGCAGGCATTCTAATTACCCACACAAATTCGATTTTTCAGTATACATGGAAAAAACCCTTATTCTTTCGGCTGCCCGTACTCCGATAGGAGCGTTTCAGGGAGCATTATCAGAAATTTCTGCTCCAAAACTCGGTGCAACAGTAATACGCGAGGCTGTCAGCCGCGCCGCCATAGAATCTTCGCAAATTTCAGAAGTGATTATGGGCAACGTACTTACGGCTGGTGTTGGTCAAGCTCCGGCACGCCAGGCTGCTATTTTTGCCGGATTGTCCGATTTAACGCCTTGCATGACTATCAACAAGGTGTGCGGCAGCGGTTTGAAATCGGTTATGCTTGGCGACCAAGCCATTCGTTGCGGCGATGCCGAGATAGTAGTGGCAGGCGGTCAAGAATCAATGTCAAACGCACCGTACATTCTGCCGAAAGCAAGAACAGGCTATCGTATGGGAAACGGCGAAATAATAGACTCAATGATTAACGACGGACTTTGGGACGTTTACAATCAATATCACATGGGTATTGCCGCCGAACTATGTGCTTCCGAATGTAATATTTCTCGCGAAGCGCAAGACGAATACACAATAATGTCGTATCAACGCGCCCAAAATGCTCAAGCGCAGGGTTGGTTTAACGACGAAATCGTTCCGGTGCAAGTCACCTCCAAAACATGTACGACAGAGGTTTTAACCGACGAAGAGCCGGCAAAAGTAAAATTCGAGAAAATCCCTTCGCTTCGTCCGGTTTTCAAAAAAGACGGTTCTGTTACTGCTGCAAATTCCAGCACGATTGACGATGGTGCGGCAGCTGTAACATTAGCATCCGAATCGGCTGCAAAGCGCGTCGGAGCACGTCCTATTGCACGAATTATTGCTCAAGCTTCGTTTGCACATCAACCGGAGTGGTTTACAACAGCACCGATACACAGCATAGAGAAAGTTTTGAACAAAGCTTCTATGTCTATAAGTGACATAGACTTATTTGAAGTAAACGAAGCCTTTTCCGTGGTTTCTCTTGCCGCCATGAATAAATTGGGCATACCCGTTGAAAAGTTAAACATTCATGGCGGCGCAATTGCTCTCGGGCATCCTATAGGTGCGTCGGGTGCTCGTTTACTTACAACATTGATATACGCTCTTCGGCGTGTAGGCGGAAAGTACGGTTTGGTTTCATTATGCATCGGCGGCGGCGAAGCCAGTGCTATGATTATAGAGCGGCTTTAACGTCGGTTTTACGTGTGCTACATAATAGGCAACCTTAGCAGAGTTGCCTATTTTCTTTTAAGAACAATAGAAACGGAGCATAGACGTATGAACACCCCAGGTTCTTTATTTTTCATAGGGTTGTGCGGAAGCTTAGCCGCCTTGCTCATCATCAATTATCTTTTGTCTTTACGGCGCAAGCGTTTAGCGTTCCGCCGTATTCTCGGCTCTGTTCGATTAAGTTCGCCGACTTCCTATTTAGCAGACTTTCCGTTGCTTCCGCCTCCGGTCGAACGCTATCTTTCTCTTGTAATAAACAACAATTCTTCTCGATACCGTTTAGCTTCTCTTACTATATCCGGCCAATTCCGCCGGAATGAGCGTGCCGGCTGGCAACGGCTTAACGCTCGCGCTATGTATAATTGCTCGGAGCCGTCTTTTGCATGGTTCGGATATTTCGGTAATTTATTTTTTCATACTTTAACCGCACTTTTAACGTTAAACAATGGAAAAGGACGTTCATCGCTATTATTTTTTCACAGCATTCCGCTTTTAAGTTCTTCGGGGGCAGAAACAGATATTTCACTACTTTCGCGCTATCTTTCCGAAGCCGTTTATTTTCCTTTTATATTCCGCAATGTAAAATTATTCAAATGGTCGCCTTTAACAGAAACTACCGCCTCTTTAGAAATGACATTCTTACAAAATAAGATTCATGCAACAGTAGCATTTGACTCAAACGGATATATTTCCGACATAACAATTACGGATAAATTTCGCGATTTCAAAGGCTTCTTTGAAAAACAAACTTTTCATGCCTATTACTCCGACTATCAAAAATTTCACAACATATTAGTTCCTACATCACTACGCTATTCTTGGGAAACATCGGACGAAGACTTTCCTTATGCACAGTTAAACGTATCGCATCTCTCCTACACATAACACAACGTTTCACGTGAAACATTTATCCAATTCTACTGCTCCCGAAATTCAATTTGAAGTTATAGTTATTGGCGGCGGTCATGCCGGTATAGAAGCTTCTCACGCAGCCGCTAAAATGGGTTGCCGAACAGCACTTGTTACAATGGATATAAGAACAATCGGACGATTATCTTGCAATCCTTCGATTGGCGGTTCGGCGAAAGGCCACCTTGTCAAAGAAATAGATGCTTTGGGTGGCGTAATGGGATTACTTGGCGATAGAAGCGGACTTCAGTTTAAGATGCTAAACACATCAAAAGGGCGTGCCGTATGGTCACCGCGCAGCCAAAACGATAAAGATTTATATCCTATTTATACTCAGAACTTATTGCACTCTGTCAAAAATCTGACAATTATACAATCTGCCATACAAAACATAGTAGTTTCCGATGATAAAGTTAAAGGCATTATATGCGCTGGCGAGTTAATTACAACAAAAAGCGTAATAATTTGCTCCGGCACTTTTCTCAACGGTACAATGTACACCGGGCTAGACAAAACTCACGGAGGACGTGTAGACGAACAGCCGTTAAAAGGCCTCACAGAACTGCTTAACGAATTAGGCATAGAGTCAGGCAAACTAAAAACCGGAACTCCTCCAAGAGTATTGCGAGAATCCATAGACTATTCACAAACACAGCCTGCATATGGCGATGAAAACCCGAAGCCGTTTTCATTTAGAACGCAAACAGTAAAAAACTCCATAATTTGCCACAGCTCGCAAACTTCGGAAACAACTCACGATATTTTGGAAGAGGGTTTTTCCGAATCGCCTATGTTTACGGGAGCAATTCAAGGCAGCGGGCCGCGCTATTGTCCGTCTATCGAAGATAAAATAGCAAGGTTTGCAGATAAAACATCACATCAAATTCTACTTGAGCCCGAAGGATTGTCAACAAGTTCGGTATACGTAAACGGATTTTCGACAAGTTTGCCAAAGAAAACGCAAGAATTAGGATTACGTTCTATACCCGGACTGCAAAAAGCCGTTATACTTCGTTACGGTTATGCTGTAGAATACGACTTTTTCTATCCGTATCAATTACATCACACGTTGGAATCAAAATTTATTGGCGGCTTATTCTTTGCCGGTCAGGTTAATGGAACTTCCGGTTATGAAGAAGCGGCGGCACAAGGTTTAGTTGCCGGAATAAACGCTGCCTGCTCGGTACAAGGACGGACTGCATTTACATTAAGCCGTTCCGAGGCGTACATTGGTGTTTTAATAGATGATTTGGTAAACAAAAGCTCGAATGAACCGTATCGTATTTTCACGTCATTAGCAGAATACCGTTTGATATTACGCCAAGACAACGCACAATTCAGGCTTACAAAGTATGGCCAAGAACTCGGCTTAATAAACGAAAACATCTGTCAAAACGTTACGGCAAACTATTCGCTACGCGATGAAATAAAGCAAATCATCAATTCTGCATCTGTCAAACCGGAAATTATCAACGATTACCTTGTCGGCAAGAATGAGTCGGCAATACAGTTTCAAACTTCTGCAAACCAGATAATTAAACGGTCGTCTATTCGGCTCTGCGATATTTTGCCGCTGGTAAATAGGCGGTATCTTAATTTATCCGAAGGTGTTGCAGCCGAGCAAGCCGAGATAGACATTAAATATGAAGGATACATACAAAGACAACAAAAAGAAATAAGACAATTCTTAGAATTGGAACATAAAATTATCCCGGAACAATTTGATTATAGAAGTATAACTTCTCTATCGGCAGAAGGCCGTGAAAAGTTGTCAAAGATACGTCCATTATCACTTGGTCAAGCCGCACGCATCATGGGTGTCAGTTCATCGGATATTTCTATATTAACACTGTACCTCCGTTAATATTGGCATACGCTTTGAGATAAGAACAACTCTTTACGTTTCACGTGAAACACTTTGCAAACGACATTTTTTGAATTATGGAAAAGAACTTTATTATCATAGGGATTGACGGCGGCGGCTCAAAAACTCGTGGAACTTTGCGTTGCAACGGCGAAACTATGGCAGAAACCGTATCCGGTACTACTCGTATAGGCTCGGTCGGTTTCGTCGAATCTGCGGAACGATTGGTGAATATTATAGTAGAACTATGCAATAAAGCCAAAATTGACAGTTTGGAAGTTGATTCCAGCGTAATCGGCGTGGCGGGCGTTTGGCTACAAGAAGAAAAATCTCGCCTTCAGCATTTAATAATAACTATTGCAAGAAACAGAAAAATCACTATAAACGACGTTATTGTTACAAGCGATGCGGAGATAGCCTTAGAAGGTGCTTTAGAAGGAAAGGTCGGCGGGTTGTTGATAGGCGGAACCGGAAGCATTACATTAGGTAAAATCTCTAACGGGCAGATAATTCGTTGCGGCGGCTGGGGCATTGAATTAGATGACGAAGGTAGCGGCGCATGGATAGGACGCGAAGGCTTGACGGCTGTTGTACGCTCTCTTGACGGACGAGGCGAATTTACGACTCTATGCAATATGATAGAAGAACGCTTCCCTACGATAACGTTAAGTAATCCGCGCTCTTTGGTTTCGGCTTTTACAGAAAAAATTATAGAATATCATTCTGTAACGCCATTGGTAATGGCTTGTGCGGAATCAGGTGATAAAATCTGTAAGTCTATAGTGGAAGAAGCTGCCGAACATCTGTACCACAACATCCTTACTTTATCGCGCATTTCCAAAGGTAAAATAAATTCCGTAGCATGTGTAGGTGGTATGTTAGAAAAAGAAACTATATTGTCAAAAATACTTTTTCATAAATTAGACGAAAGCATTGCTATTAAACGCTTGAAACCTAAAGGCTCTGCTTTGGACGGCGCAATATCGTTCGGTTCTAATCTTCTTCTTGAAAATCTATAAAGGACAAAACTGATGAAAAATTCTGTTTTCTGCTTTTTTGTTGTTATACTAAGCATAGTAACTTATAACGCAACAGCGCAAGACGCGCCTTATGCAAATCCGCTAACAGTGGAAATTTCGCGCCGAATGACAAAGGAATTACTTGGACCAAATAGTGCTTCTTTTATGAAACCGCTGGTTGTAGTCAGTAATGCAACCTCCAACTCACGCTTTTTTCGACAAGCATTCGTTCCGTCTAAAGTGCAAAAACCTTACTTTAAAGTCGGACTACATTCAATGATAGGATTTGTACGCGACGACCAAAAAACATATACACCGATTGCGCCACGTGCTACTTTAAACGAAGTTATTTCCGATACCGCTGTTTGGAACGTAAATCTGCTAACCAATAGCGTAACAATAAAAGATACGGCCGGCCTTGTAACAGATATACTTAAATATTTGTTTGACAAGGGCTTAGGCGTTGATTCAGCAACCAGCGGCATGACCTTCCCAAAAAGTGCGGCCACTGTTTTCGGGTTTCAAGACGGACGATTAAATCTGTCTGGCGATTATTTTGTTAAGCAATTAAAAGGCGGCGACCAGATGTTGTCGCTTGCTTTCAGCAAACTGAATCCGGCCGCCCAAGACACAATACTGAATGCAATATCAAAACTCCCGTCAAGTTTTGCACTGCCTACCGGCGGCAATGTTAATACAGTATTTGCTGCTATACCTCAAATAGAAATAGGTTCGCTGTGGGGAACAGAATTGTTGATACGCTTGATACCGTCAATAAAGTTAGATAAAAATATCGGCAATTTCTCTTTTTGGGGAATTGGACTTAAGCATAGCATTTCACAATACTTTACGCCGAAAGATACAGAAAAAAAGCCATGGTGCGACGTGGCAATTCAGGCTGTTTATCAAGGCACGTCTTTGGAAAACAAGGTGGGAGTTACAAATGCCGAGCTAAAGTCGGACGCTACAATATGGGACGCGAATATTCACGCATCAAAGAGTATATCGGGAATTATAGACGTTTACACAGGTTTTTCTTATGAAAAAATCTCGATTAACTCGTCTTACAAGTATTTACTTCCGGTGGAATTGCAAATGCAATTAGGCTTACTGCGGCATTTTCCGATAGATACTATTCCTTATGCAGAGCCCGAAAAAGGATATCCGGGCGATACAAAACCGCAAACAGTTACTTCAAGCTTAACGGATACAAATGCCAAATGGATAATAGGTCTTGCAAAAGAATTTGGACCAGTCGCTGTTTTTGCAGATTACAGCATCAGCAAATTCAACATATTTTCTGCAGGAATAGAGGTAAGTTTTTAATTTAATTTGACTTAACTTGTGTTGAGTCGGAATGTGGAGGTCCCTTCTTCGTTAAATAAATCGGCAATGATACAGGATCGTCACTCTGATTCGTATAAAGATATAAATCCACTCGCGAAAGAGAGTCTTGTATATCAACCGTATTAACGTTTAGACGTATTTTCCCTTTTCCCATAGGCGGAACGGTAGAACGCTCCACTACGCCGGATAAAC
>JAANMT010003016.1_pt1 | contig 12759 bp, 8 predicted proteins | sample 7279711 | NCBI WGS metagenome assembly JAANMT01 (sample SAMN14094538, study PRJNA606508) | bioreactor metagenome | isolation source: A lab-scale SPAN reactor treating ammonium-rich wastewater day 1 | place: Ireland: Galway | collected 2017-01-16 | reverse complement strand
TCGGTCTTACCCCCTCTCCATTCGATGGAGAGGGGGCGGCGAGACGCTCATCTGAGCGTCGAGCGGGGGTGAGGCTCGCGATTGGCAAGAGAACGATAATGCCATAGGAAGCACATAGAGCGGCCCCGGGATGGCAAAATCAGGGTACAATAGAACAAACTTGGTGCCGTGGCACACAGCCCGTCTCAAGGCGGGCTTTTCTCTGAAACCACAGTACGCACTCCTCAGGTTTGAGGAAGGAGGCGCTCATGAAGATTGGAATACTGACGGGCGGCGGCGATGTCCCGGGGTTGAACCCCTGCATCAAGGCGCTGGTGGACCGCGCCATCGGGGAAGGGCACGAGGCAGTTGGCATCCGCCGAGGCTGGGCCGGGCTGTTGAATTACAACGTCGACGAAGATTTCGCTGCCCCCGAGAATCAGAAGTGTGTGATTCCTCTGGACAAGATAGCCGTGCGTACCGTCGCCCGCACCGGCGGCACCTTTCTGCACACGTCGCGCACCAACCCCAGCAACGTCCACAACAAGGACATTCCGGAGCACCTGCGCGGTGAGGAGTGGGAAGAGGAACGCGAGAAGCACGACCTGACGCCGTATATCCTGAGGGTCATCGACAAGTTAGGCCTGGACGTGATCATTGCCATCGGCGGTGATGATACGCTCAGCTACGCCGAGCGCCTGCACCGCGAAGGCATGCGCATCATGGGCATCCCCAAGACGATGGACAACGACGTATTTGGCACGGACTACTGTATCGGCTTCAGCACCGCCGTTACCCGCAGCGTCAACTTCATCAACAACCTGCGCACGAGCACAGGCTCGCACGAGCGGATTGCGGTCATCGAGCTGTTTGGCCGCAACTCTGGTGAAACCTCGCTGATCGCCGCGTATCTCTCTGGCGTGGATCGCGCGGTCATCTCCGAGGTTCCGTTTGACGCGGAGAAGCTCGCCCACTTCCTGCTGGCGGACAAGAAGGAAAATCCCAGCAACTACTCGATGATGACCATCTCTGAGGGAGCGCGTATGGAGGGCGGCGAGATCGTCCAGCGCGGCGAGGCAGACGCCTACGGCCATCTCAAGCTGGGCGGCATCGGGATGATGACCGGTGAAATAATCAAAGAGATTACCCGCGAGAACATCATCTACCAGCAGATCGCCTACCTGATGCGCTCCGGTGTGCCAGACTCGCTTGACCTGATGGTTGCCTTTAACTTCGCCCACATGGCGATGGATATGCTGCTCAAAGGGCAGAGCGGGCGCATGGTCTCCCTGCGCGGTGGCGTCTACACTGACATCCCGGTCAGCATGATCATGCAGGGTCGCAAGCACGTGGACGTCGGCGAATTGTACGACATCGATCAGTATCGCCCCAAGGTGCGCCACGTAGCCGGTATGCCGATGTTCCTGAGCTAGGCGCTGGACAACTTCACGTGTTAGAATCCGACGCCCCGCCAGCCGGGGCGTCAGGTGTCTTATCCACAAGTGGGTGAAAGGTCGCCATGATCCCGCTGAAGCTCGAACTGACCAACTTCCTCGCCTATCGCAATCCTGAGCCGCTCGACCTGACGGGTCTGCACCTGGCTTGCCTGGCCGGGGAGAACGGGGCGGGCAAGTCATCCCTGCTCGATGCGATCACCTGGGCGCTGTGGGGCAAGGCGCGCGCGCGGCGAGACGACGACCTGATCCACGCAGGCGAGATCGAGGCGCGGGTGAGGCTGACCTTTGCGCTGGGGAGCAACTGCTATCGCGTGACGCGCTACCGTTCCAGCAAGGGTCGGGGAGCCAGCCTGCTCGATCTCGAAGTGCAGGACGGTGACGACTGGCGCTCGCTGGTCGAGCCGACCATCCGGGAGACACAGGATCGGATCACGCGTCTGCTGCACCTCGACTACCCAACCTTTATCAACTCGGCCTTCCTGGTCCAGGGACGTGCTGACGAGTTTACGCAGAAGACACCCGGTGAGCGCAAAGCAATCCTGGGCGAGATTCTGGGCCTGGACGTGTGGGCCGCATACGAGGAGCGTGTCAAGCTTCACCTGCGCGCCATCGAGCAGCAGTCCAGGCAGACAGCAGCTGAGATCGAGCGCATCGACGAAGAGTTGGCCCGCGAAGGGGAGTACGAGCATGACCTGGCCGAGGCCCAGGAAGCCCTGGCTGGCCTGGTAGGGTGGGTGAGGGAGGCCGAGGCGCAGGTACGCGCGCTTGAGGACGCCCGCCGCAACCTGGGTACATTCCGCGCCAACTATGCCGACCTGGAACGCCGGATTGGCTTCGACCAGGAAGAGCTGGTCCAACTGCGCGCCGAGCAGGAGCAGGTTGCAGCGCGTATTGCCGAGTACGAGGTGATCATCGCCGCGCAGGAGGAGGTCGAGGCAGGGTATGGGGCGCTGCAAGCAGCACGCCAGCAGGAGCGCGATCTCAGCGCGCGCTTGCTGGAGCAAAGTGAGTTGCGCGAGCAGTTGGGCGAGCTCCAGCAGCAAGTCAACGCTGCGCGCAGCGAGCTTGAGGCCGAGCAGAAGACGCTAAACCAGCGCAGGGGCAACCTGCTCCAGAGCCTCGAGCGGGTTGCCGACTTCGAGCAGGCGCTTGCCGAGCACAGGCACAAGGTAGCCAACCTGGAGGGGCGCGAGTCTGAGTGCAACACCTGGCGCGAGCAGTTCGCCGCGCTCAGAGAATCGCGGGCTGACCTGGAGGCAACCAATCGAGGCCTCAAAATCGAGATGGATACGCTGAAGTCCCAGCGCGACCAGATTGAGGCGGCAACTGAACCGGTCTGCCCCCTGTGCCGTCAGGAGTTGAGCGACGCGCACCGGGCTGACCTGCTCGGCAGGCTGGAGAGCGAAGGGGCGCAGAAAGCTGAGCTCTTCCGCGCACACCGGGAGAAGATCGAGGCGCTCGACGCCGAGATCAGCCACCTCAGCAGGACCATTGACCGGGAAGAGGGCGAGCTACGCAGCCTCCCTGCCGAGCGCGATTACGTCACCCGCCTGGAGGCACAACTAGAGCAGACGGCAGCCGAGCGAGCCGAGCTTGAGTCGATCGAGGCGCAGCTTGCCAGCCTGGAGGCAGCGCTCAGCGGGGGCGCATTCGCCGAGGAGGCGCAGGCCAATCTCACCGCGATCCAGGCTGAACTGGCCGGGCGAGGCTACGACGAGCAGGCCCACCAGGAGGCTCGCCAGGCCGTTGAGGAGGGTGGGCCTTACGAAGGGCGCAAGGCCGAGCTTGACCATGTGCTGAAGGCCCTGCCTGAGACGCAGGCGCAGTTGGCCCGGCTCGACGAGCAGGCTGAGCGCCACCTGGCCCAGCTTGGCGAGGAGCAGGGCAGGCTCGAATCGCTCGCCAGCGACATTGCTGCGCTGGACGAGCGCGTGGCCGAGTTGGAGCCATGGGAAGCCGAGTTGGACGACCGGCGCGACGCACAGGGCCAGGCGCAGGCCCAGGTCGGCGCGGCGCAACAGCGGCTGAACGCGCTGGAAGCGCAGCGCCAGCGGCGTGGTCAGCTTGCCGGGTCACTGGCGCAGATGGCGGAGGAGCGCGGCATCTACGAGCAACTGCGCGACGCCTTCAGCAAGAATGGCATCCCGGCCATGATCATCGAGGCAGCCATCCCGGACATCGAGGCGGAGGCGAACAAGATTCTCTCCCGTATGACCGATGGCCGGATGCATGTTCGCTTTGACACCCAGCGCGAGAAGGTCACCGGTGGCATTAAGGAGACGCTCGATATTAAGATCGCGGATGAGCTGGGCACGCGCGACTACGAGACGTTCAGCGGCGGCGAGTCGTTCCGTGTCGATTTTGCCATCCGGCTAGCGCTCTCCCAGCTACTGGCGCGACGAGCAGGCGCGCAGCTCCGCACCCTGATCATCGACGAGGGGTTCGGCACGCAGGATGCCCAGGGGCGCGAGCGGCTGGTGTATGCCATCAATTCGATTCAGGAGGACTTCGACCTGATCCTGGTCATCACCCACATCGACGAGCTGAAGGATGCCTTCCCGGTGCGTATCGAGGTCACCAAGACGCCACGCGGCTCCTTTGTGGAGGTGATGTAGCCCCAGGATGGCAGCCCGCAGCTACGACAAAATGGGGTCAGGGAAGGGGACGGTATGATGCCGCAAACACGCCCGGCCAGCCAGATCGGGATCGCGCCGCTGGTGGGCAACCAGGAAACCGATCAGGCTTACGCGCTGGGAACCCTGCTCAGCATGCTGTTGAGCCGTCACCTGAGCGAGGCCGGGTTGCCCGTCGTGCCAGCGCAAGCGGTCGCCCGCCGTCTGTTCGAAGGCGGGCGCGAGCTACCGCTCGACGCGGACGGCATCCAGGAGATGAAGGCTCGTCTTGGGCTGGGAGCGCTGGTTCACGGGCGCTACACGCTTGACGATGAAGGGAAGATGCTGGGGCTGCGCCTGGCTATCGACGCGCCGGAAGTGCCGCCCATGCCGCTTGAAGCTTCCACGCCGCTGGCGGGATTCGCGCGGTTCGTCGAGCATATCGCGCTCGCGCTGATCGAGCGGCTGGAACTGCCTATCGACGACCGGCTGCGGCAGCGCGTCGGCGCGGTGGCCCGCCCGGCCAGCTTTGAGGCGTTCCGGCAGGTGGCCCAGGCCCAGGCGGCCTGGAGCAGGGGGCAGAGCGAGCTTGCGCTCGCCGCCATCACTTCCGCGCTGGCGCTTGACCCTGATTATGAGGACGCCATCGCGATCGAGGTTGCGGTGGCGCGCGCAGCCAGCGATACAGCCACCGTTCGCGAGGCTTTCCGGCGCTGGGCAGCGGTGGCCGTCAAACGGGCACGCCTGCTCGACGGCGCGCAGCGGCTGACGCTCCTGGGTCACTGGCTGAACAAACGCGGCGAATGGACCGAGGCGCGCGCCGCCTACGAGGATGCGCGCAACCTGTATCGCCGCAGGAACGATGAAACGGGCGAGGCACGCGCGCTCAACAACCTCGCCAACCTGGACCTGTCCGAGGGGCGGGTGCAGGCGGCGATCAAGACTTACCGGCGCAGCCTGCGCGCCTTCGAGTCCGACCCCAACGCCCGGCCTGACGGCGCGATCACGCTGCTCAACCTCGCGCTGGCGCATAAGAGCCTTGGACAGCGCGAGGAGGCGCTGATGGCCGCCGAGCAGGCACTCACGGTCGCTCGCGGCCTGAAAGACCCGCGCCTGGAAGGCCGCATCCTGGCGCAGCGCGGGGCAATCTACGACGACATGGGCGAGTGGAGCCGATCGGAGGCAGACTACGGCAGCGCAGCGCAGTTGCTCGCGGCAGCCGATGACCTGGCCGGGCTGGCGATGGTCAAGAGCCACCAGGCGCTCCTCTTCAAGCAGCAGGGGCATTACGCACGCGCTGAGGCCCTCAACCTGGAGGCACTGGCCGCCTTTGAGCGACAGGCTAACCCACACGAGCAGGCTGTGGTGTGGCTGAACCTGGCTGACCTATACTTCGCTATGCGCCTCTACGACCAGGCCTGGCGCTACGCCAACCAGGCGCATGACGTTTTCTTCCGGTTGAAGTCCGGCCTGAGCGAACACGCCAGGACGCTGGTCGAGGCACTGGAGGACCTGGTCAGCAGCGAAGAGGAAGACGCAGAGTTGTTTGCCCCACCCGCCTCTCAGGCAGGCGCACCACCGGATGAGGGGCTTTACAACGACTCTGATTTGTACGATAATGAATTTGAGAATGAGGACGATGATGGGAGTGACGGGGACTTAAACAGCAGTGAAGGCCGCACACCCATGATGTGACCGAGCCTAGGGGCCCGACGGTCACTCCCATCTTCTACCAGCCAGCCCAAGGTGGCCGTCCAACTGACCCCGGATGGCCGCCTCATTTGCTGCCTGCCGCCTCCATAGGAATCGCGTTAGAAGAACGCAAACAAACCGCGCAATCCCTTGACATCCCATCCCAGCGGACGTATACTACGCACGACTCTTAGCACTCTCTCGATGTGAGTGCTAAACACCTTTTCAAACTTCTTCACTATTTCGCGAGACTTTAAAGGAGGCATCGACTTATGGCTCTTCAGTTACGGCCATTAGGAGATCGTGTGGTCGTTGAGCCCGTTGAGCAGGAGGAAACCTTTGCGGGCGGGCAGCTTGTATTGCCCGAAACTGCCAAGGAAAAACCCCAACAGGGCAACGTGCTGGCGGTTGGCGCGGGCCGCAGGGATGACAGCGGCAAGCGCATCGCCATGGATGTAGAGGTCGGCCAGATCGTTCTCTATGCCAAGTATGGTGGCACCGAGGTCAAAATCGACGGCAAGAAGCTACTCATCCTCAAAGAAAGCGACATTTTGGCCATCGTTGAGCATTAACCCCTTCGACTTGATGAGTCGGAAACACCCTATGATTATGGAGGTTGTAATCCATGCCCAAGCAGTTAGCCTTTTCTGAAGAAGCGCGCCGCAAGCTCAAATATGGTGTGGACATTGTGGCGAACGCTGTCACTACCACGCTCGGCCCCAAGGGCCGCAACGTGGCCCTTGACAAGAAGTTCGGCGCGCCCACCATCACCCACGATGGCGTGACCGTTGCCAAGGAGATCGAGCTGGAAGACCCGTACGAGAATATGGGTGCCCAGCTGCTGAAGGAAGCCGCTACCAAGACGAACGACATCGCCGGTGACGGCACCACCACCAGCATCGTGCTGGCCCAGGCAATCGTCAACGAGGGCCTGAAGAACGTGGCGGCTGGCGCGAACCCGATGCTGCTCAAGCGCGGCATCGAGGCGGCCACCAGCGCGGTCGCCAGCGCCATTCTCGCCCAGGCGGTTGAGATTGACACGCAGGAAGAGATCGCCAGCGTGGCCAGCATCTCGGCCCAGGATCGCGAGATCGGCAGCCTGATCGCGGAAGTGATGTGGAAGGTCGGCAAGGACGGTGTCATCACCGTTGAGGAGAGCAAGGGTCTTGAGTTCGAGACCGAGTACGTCGAGGGTATGCAGTTCGACCGCGGCTACATCAGCCCCTACTTCGTGACCCATCCCGAGTCGATGGAAGCGGTTATCGAAGAGCCGTACATCCTCATCTATGACAAGAAAGTCTCGGTCGCTGCCGACCTGATGCCCCTGCTGGAGAAGATGCTCAACCGTGGCAAGCGCGAGTTGATCGTCATCGCCGAGGATGTGGATGGCGAGGCACTGGCGACGCTGGTGCTCAACAAGCTGCGCGGTATGCTGAACGTGCTGGCCGTCAAGGCCCCCGGCTTCGGCGACCGCCGCAAGGCCATGCTCCAGGACCTCGCCGCTCTGACCGGCGGCACGGTCATCTCGGAGGAAGTGGGGCGCAAGCTGGAAAGCGCTTCGCTGGAGGACCTGGGCCAGGCCGAGAAGGTTGTCGCCACCAAGGATGACACGACTGTCATCGGCGGCAAGGGCGACGAAAAGGCCATCAAGGGCCGCATCGAGGAGATCAAGGTCTCCATCGAGCAAAGCACCTCCGACTACGACAGGGAGAAGCTCCAGGAGCGTCTGGCCAAGCTGGCCGGTGGCGTGGCCGTCATCCGCGTCGGCGCGGCGACTGAGGTGGAGCTGAAGGAAAAGAAGCACCGCGTCGAGGACGCGCTGAGCGCCACCCGCGCAGCCGTCGAGGAAGGCATTGTACCAGGCGGCGGCGTCACGCTGATCAACGCGATGGCGGCGCTGGACGACGTGAAGCTGGAGTACCCCGACGAGCAGACCGGGGTGAGCATCGTCCGCACGGCGCTTGCAGCCCCCATGCGCAAGATCGCGGCTAACGCCGGGCAGGACGGCGCGGTGGTTATCGACACCGTGCGCCGCTTCCAGGTGGAGCAGAAGAACGACAAGATCGGCTACGACGTGCTCACCGGTGAGTACGTGGACATGATCAAGGCGGGCATCATCGACCCGGCCAAGGTCACGCGCGGCGCGCTGGAGAACGCGGCCAGCATCGCAGCCATGATCCTGACCACCGAGGCGCTGATCACCGACCTCCCAGAAAAAGAGAAGCCCATGCCGCCCATGCCGCCTGAGTACTAGACTTCAGGCTGAGGCAGAACAAAGCAAGACCCCTCCAATCAGAGGGGTCTTTTTCTTTGTCTTGATGGTAGAGAGAAGAATAGGCGCTGGCTCAACTGGCGGCCCGGCGCAGCACCCGCTCGTCCCCCACGCGGCGTGTCAGCCCGGCGGCGTCCAGGTGCTCCAGCAAGGCCAGGACGTACTTCCGGCTGGTGCCGAACAGGTCACGCGCCTGGGCAACGGTGATCGAGCCATGCCCGGCGATGAATGTCTCCACCTGCTGCACCAGGTCATTGTACGTGGCAGTATCGAAGAAGACCTCGGCGCTTACCGGCGTCAGTTCCCCGCGCTCGACAAGGGTCTGGAAAACCTCCTCCCCAACCAGCGCCATCGCCTCTTTGATGCTGAGCGTGGCAAGCGGGTTGGCCTCGACCGCGTCAAAAAGCGCTCTGATCGCTTCTTCCTGCTGCGGTGAGAACCGGACGGTGTGCCCAGGCAGGCGCACGACCGTCCCTCCGGCGGCCAGCACATCGCTCTCGACGGCCAGCCCCAGCACGGCGTTGAACAGCTTCCCGTCAATCGCCAGGCGGCTGCGAAGGGCCTCGCGGGACATGCCCTGCCGCAGCGGAAAGCGCCGGTGGTAGTCGCCCACCTCGCGCGCGATGCGCTCCGCCAGCCGCTCCCACGAGGTGCGGGCGACCAGCCAGCCAGGCGGCATGGTGAGCAAATCGCCCTGAGCCGCCAGCCTCTCGGCAGCCGCGGAGACCTCCCCCACTGGCAGCCCGACCAGGCTGGCAACCTGCTCCGCGCTTAACGCAACCTGCCCCTCCAGGGTGTGCAGCAGCAGCTCGTCAGGCGTCCCGGCGGCCAGCGTCTCAAAATGGGCCAGCACTTCAGGCTTGAAGCGCCGCCAGCGGTGGCGAGGATGCGCGTCCAGCACCACGCCGCCGCCAATCGTCTGGGGTGGGGAGGGGTAGCGCAGGATGAAGCGATCCCCTTTGTCCAGCGCCATGGGGTCGGCCAGGCGGAGTTGGAGCCAGCCTTCAGTCCCAGGCGGCAGCTCGCGGTCGCCAACCAGGCGCACGTGGGCCAGTGTCTCAGCCGCGCCGCTGAAGAACTTAACCTCGGTGTTGTGCTTCAGTGGGCGGCCCGCGTCAGGCAGATGCCTGAAGCGAACGTCGATCAGCGTCGTACCCCGCAGCAGACCCGGCCTAGCGACGACCTGCCCGCGCTGCACGTCTTCTTTATCGATCCCGCTCAAGTTGATCGCCACCCGGCTGCCCGGCGTAGCCATCTCGACAACTTCTTTATGGCTCTGCAGCCCCCGGATACGCGCCCGCCGCCCTGCCGGGAGAATCTCGACCTCGTCGCCGACCCGCAGCGGCCCATCGGTGAGCGTCCCCGTGACGACGGTGCCGAAGCCGCTGATCGTGAACACGCGGTCAACCGGCAGGCGCGGACGCCCCCTATCGGGGCGGGGTGGCTGGTCGGCCAGCGCCGCGTCGAGCGCAGCCCGCAGCGCGTCAAGCCCCTCGCCGCTGCGGGCTGAGACGGGCACAATAGGCGCACCTTTCAGGGCCGTTCCGCTCAGAATCTCGGCCAGGTCCAGCGCGACCAGGTCGAGCCATTCCCGGTCGTCAACCAGGTCTATCTTGGTCAGGGCTACCACCCCAGCGGAGACTTCAAGCAGGTCGAGGATCGCCAGGTGTTCGCGCGTCTGGGGCATCACACCTTCGTCGGCAGCCACGACCAGCATCGCCAGGTCGATGCCGCCCACCCCGGCCAGCATATTCTCGATGAAGTCACGGTGCCCCGGCACATCGATGATCCCGACCGGCTGGCCGCTGGGCAGGGTCAGCCAGGCGAACCCCAGGTCGATGGTCATCTCGCGCTCTTTTTCCTCGGCCAGCCGGTCGGGGTCGATGCCGGTCAGGGCCTCGACCAGCGTCGATTTGCCGTGGTCTACGTGCCCGGCAGTGCCGATGACATAGGTCATGGTGGCCTCAGGTGGTAGTCGGTGGGAGGGACTGCGAACCGTCCTCAAACTGCTCACGGAGCGTCTGCAACTGGTCAGACAGCGCGTCCAGAACTGATTTGTGAGCCTTGCTCAAGAATCTGAGGTGTTCTTCCTGCCGCTCACCACGCTCCGAGATCTCGGTGACACGCACGCTCATGGCTTCAACCGTCTTTGAGTTTTCGCGCCATGATTCTTCGTTGGTGAGCGTGAACTGACGCCAGCGTTTCTGGTCGTCGCCGAGAAACTCTTCCCACTCCTGGCGGAAGCGCTCCTCTGAGAGCCGCTGCGCTTCAGCCGTCTCGTTCAGCCGGCGCTCCACGCGGTCAACCAGCCGGCTCCAGTCTTCAACCTGTAGCTTGATGTCGCGATGGGTTTCGCCCCAGTTCTGAACCTGCTTACTGAATCCATCCATATCCTCGGTGAAGGAGTCCATGCGCCGGATCATGTCATTCATCATCCGCTCGCGCTGCTGGTCAGCAAGAGCGTGCTCCTCGGCGGCGGCCTGCCGCTGCTGCTTGATCTCAGCCAACTGGGAAGTGATCTCGCTTACAGCGCGCTCGTTGCGGCGGCTGAGGTCTTCCAGCAGCTCCAACTTTGCCGCAAAACCATCCACGCGCTTCGCGCCCTCATCCAGTTCGGCATTGACATCCGATAGCCGCCGCGAGTCCTGGCGCCGCTGCTCCTCCAGGAAGGTCAGCGACCGCTCGAACTCCTCCAGGCCCTTGTTGAGATTATCCGCATAGGACTGAAGCTCGACCGCCACGCGCGAGAGACGCTCTTCCTCGGACCGGCGTGGCTGGATCGCCCGGTCGATGCGCGTGATCACCTCCTGCCGCAGCTCCTCCATGGCCTTCATGAGCGCCTCGCGGTCCGTGTCGCGCAGCTTCTTGACATCTACATCTACCGCGCCGCGGCGCGACTCAAGCTGCTCCAGGGCCGTGTTGAACTCGGTGCGGAGCCGGGTGACGGACTCGTCGAAGGCGTTGCTGGTCAAGATGGTCGCGCGCATGGTGGTGATCTCACCCTCCAACTCCTGGATGCGCCGCGCCTGGTCGGTGATCAGCGCAGTCTGGGAGGTTGCGCGCTCCTCCAGCTTGGTAATCAGCGCCTTATCCTTGCGGCGCTCCTCGTCCAGCCAGGCGACCATCTTTGCAGTCTGGTTCGTTTCCATGGGCGGTTGCTCCTGTTCCAAGTTTGCACGTACATTCTATCGTATCCCGGCGCGAAGATCATAAGAACGATCAAGCAGGAATCACATTGACTCCCCCTGTGGGATGGCTATACTAGAAATCAAGGACAGCGTTATCTACCTTCTCGCAATACCTGTTCCAATTCGCATTCAATCGCTCACACGCGCAACCACTTCATTCTCTCCGCAGTCTCTGCCAGGGCGCCAGTCCTGCACCGTTCAGCGTCACGGCACCGGGCCTCCACGGCCAGGCTGCCTGACGATGTGCCGTGCTCCGGTAGGTATAACCTGATTGTTTTTCCGCCAGAGGAGGACCTTCGCATGGTCAGCTACGCAGACAGACCCTGGATAAAGCACTATGATGAGGGCGTCCCCCCATCGCTGGAGCCATACCCGGCTATCTCGCTGTTCGAACTGCTTGACCAGACCGTCCAACAATACCCTGACAATACTGCCTGTATTAGCTCGGTGAGGCTGCCGCTGTTCGGGCGCGTGCGCGCCTCGATCACCTACCGGGAGCTGGGTGAGTTGAGCGACCGCCTGGCTGCTGCGCTGGCCGACGCGGGCGTCAAGAAGGGGGATCGCGTCGCCATCGACTTCGTCAACAGCACCCAGTTTGTGATCGCGTTTTTCGGCGTTCTCAAAGCCGGGGGGATCGTCGTTGCGCTGAACCCGACCTTCCCGCCGCTCAAGCTGGCTGAGCAGATCAACGACAGCGGCATCGAGATTGTGATCACGATGAGCCTCTTCTACCAGGCCATCAATTCTATCCGCGACCAGACTCCCATCCGGCAGATCATCGTCTCCAACATCAAGGAGTACTTCCCCCCGCTGGGCAAGTTCCTGTTCACCCTGGCCCGCGAGAAGAAAGACGGCCACCGCGTCGAGGAGCTGAGGCCCGGTGACGCCTGGTTACAGGACTTCCTCGCCCGGTATGCACCCGCTCAGCGTCCCCAGGTGGCTATCAACCCGAGGGTGGATACGGCCATCTTCCAGTACACGGGCGGCACGACTGGCGTGCCGAAGGCCGCGCGCGGGCCGCACGGCGCGCTCGTCGCCAATGCCACGCAGATGCGGGCCTGGCTGGCCAGCGAGGCAGGGGGCACAGAGAGCTTTCTGGCTGCCATCCCGCTCTTTCACGTGTACGGCATGGTGGCTGTGATGACCTTCGCCGTGGGGATGGGTTCGGCGATGATCATGGTGCCCAACGCGCGTGACATCGACGACGTGTTAGACAACATCGACACCTTCAAGCCGACCATCTTCATGGGTGTGCCCGCGCTCTACAACGCCATCAACCACCATCCAGACGTCGTTGCCGGGAAGTACGACCTCAGTTCCGTGCGCGCCTGCATCAGCGGTTCTGCGCCGCTGGCCCCCGAGACAAAGCGTCGTTTCGAGGAGCTTTCCGGCGGGATCGTGGCGGAAGGCTTCGGCATGAGCGAAGCGCCCACCGCCACCCACTGCAACCCGTACCGGGGGGTCAACAAGGTCGGCTCGATCGGGCTGCCGTTCCCTGATATGCAGTGCCGCATCGTCAGCCTTGACGACGGCGTGACCGACATGCCCGTCGGCGAGAT
>JAANMT010003001.1_pt1 | contig 12813 bp, 13 predicted proteins | sample 7279711 | NCBI WGS metagenome assembly JAANMT01 (sample SAMN14094538, study PRJNA606508) | bioreactor metagenome | isolation source: A lab-scale SPAN reactor treating ammonium-rich wastewater day 1 | place: Ireland: Galway | collected 2017-01-16 | reverse complement strand
GCACTGGCAGCAGGTGCAGGGGGCGCGAAGCTCTCCGGGGGGGGCGAGGGCGGCAACATGATCGCGCTTGTCGAGCCGGAAACAGTAGCACGGGTGCGCAAGGAACTGTACCGGGCGGGCGCGCGGCGCGTGATCCACACGCTGGTTCGGTGAGAGCAGGCAAGGGAGCATCATGGGACTGGGGCCACAAGACGCACACGAAGCATCCCCGACGGTGTTCTTGAAGCTCGGTGGGTCGCTGATTACTGACAAAGCGCAGCCGGAAACGGCTCGCGCAGACATGATCGCCCGGCTCGCGAAGGAGATCGCCACCGCGCTGAAGGACGGACCGCAATTGCGACTGCTCATCGGGCACGGCAGTGGCAGCTTCGGGCACACCGCCGGCCAGCAGTACGGAACGCGGCAGGGCGTCTCCGGTGCGGAAGCCTGGCGGGGCTTCGCAAAAGTGTCTCTGGTAGCCGGGCAGCTCAACCAGTTCGTGCTGGAGGCACTAGATGCAGCAGCCCTGCCAGTGCTTCGCTTGCAGCCATCGGCATCGACGATATGCCGGGGCGGACGCATCGTGCGAATGGAGACTCTGCCCATCGAGCGGGCACTTGACGAGGGCCTAGTTCCGCTCGTGCACGGCGATGTTGCCATCGACGAGACGCAGGGTGGGACCATCATCAGCACCGAGGACGTCTTTGAATACCTGGCACGCGCGCTGCGTCCCAGACGCATCTTGCTGGCGGGTGACTACGACGGGGTGCTCGATGCGGATGGCAGGGTGGTGCCGCACATCACCCCGGCGGCCCTAGAGACACTGCGCGACGCGCTGGGCAGCTCGGCACATACCGATGTGACGGGGGGGATGGCGAGCAAAGTTGCGTCGATGCTTGCGCTGTGTGAGGCTGTTCCTGAACTGGAAGTATGGGTTTTCAACGGCCAGAGGGAGGGGGCCGTGAGAGAGGCGCTCCTGGGGGACTGGTCCGGAACAGGGACATGGCTGACGGCAGCGTGATGGGGCGCGACTCCATCGTCTTCATTGCGGCGCTGGGGCTGATCGACCCGATCTGCAAGCAGGGGGGCTAGATGGCTGAACCGGTTACGGGTACTGCAACCGCGCGCAGTTACAGCAATATCGCCTTCATCAAGTACTGGGGCAACCGCGACGACGCGCTGCGGCTGCCAGCCAACGGCTCGATCTCGATGAACCTGGATGGGCTCGAAACGGTGACGACGGTGCGCTTCCGCCCTGACCTGCGCGCAGACAGCCTGACGCTGAACGGCCAGCCGCAGCAGGGCGAGCCGCTAGAGCGCGCCAGCCGCCACCTGGATCACATCCGGCGGCTGGCTGGGTACGAGACCCGGGCAGGGGTGGTATCACGCAACAACTTCCCGACCGGGACAGGTATCGCCTCCTCTGCGTCAGCCTTCAGCGCGCTGACGCTGGCCGCGTGCGCGGCGCTCGGTCTCAACCCCGACGAGCCAACGCTGACCCGGTTAGCCAGGCGCGGATCGGGTTCGGCCAGCCGGTCAGTGCCGGGCGGGTTTGTTGAGTGGTACGCAGGAGCGGACGACCGCTCGTCGTACGCGGAAAGCATCGCCTCACCTGACCACTGGGCGCTGGTGGACCTGGTCGCCATCGTCAGCCACGAGCATAAGACAGTCGGCTCGACGGGTGGGCACGCGATTGCGCCCACCTCGCCGCTCCAGCCAGCCCGGGTTGCCGACACGCCGCGCCGCCTTGACCAGTGCCGCACGGCGATCCGCGAACGCGACTTCGACGCGCTGGCCGATGTGGTCGAGCAGGACGCGCTGATGATGCACGGGGTGATGATGAGTTCCCGCCCCTCACTGGTGTACTGGCAGCCCCCTACCCTCGCACTGATCCTGTCCACGCAGGCGTGGCGCGCGCAAGGGACGCCAGTCTGTTTCACCATTGATGCCGGGCCAAATGTGCACTTGATCACGACCGTTGATGAAGGCGAGCGCGTGGCACGGGCGGTCGAGCAGGTCGACGGGGTCAAGGCGGTGCTGGCAGCGACACCTGGTGGGCCTGCCCACCTGCTTGACGAGCACCTGGCAGCGGAATGATGATGGCTTGGTAGAGACAGGGACACCCGGCTTGACCAGCAATTGATCGCTGGCTGACTGCGCGGGTATAATCAACCTGCGCAAACGTAGAGCGAGGCAGGTGTCGGAATCGCCTGAGCGCGCAAGCGAAAGGCTTTACTGGTATGACAATTGGTCTTGATACAGGGTTGGCCATCCTGGCCTTTTTCGTCGTGATCGGCCCGCTCATCCTGTTCCACGAGCTGGGGCACTTTGTGGTCGCCCGGTTGTTCGGCATCAAGGTGGACGAATTCGGGATCGGCTTTCCGCCAAGAATGTTGACGCTGTTCGAGTTCAAGGGCACCAAGTACACGCTGAACTGGCTGCCCCTGGGCGGCTTCATGCGCCCGGCAGGCGAGGACGATCCTAACGTCGAGGGGGGTCTGGCATCGGCCTCCAAGGTGGCGCGCTTCTGCGTGCTGGCCGCCGGATCGACGGCCAACATGCTGGTCGCCCTCGCCCTGCTGATGGTGATGTTCATGATCGGCGCGCCGGAGGAGCAGCCAGGCGCACTGGTGACCATCGTCGAGCCCGCCTCACCTGCCGAAGTGGCGGGTCTGGAGCCAGGGGATATCATCCTGGCAGTTGACGACGTGGCAGTGAGCCGCTACACCGACTTGACAGGGTACATTTTTGAGCACATAGGCCAGCCACTGACGCTGACCGTGCGGCGCAGCGAGGCCAACGTCTTCCTCACGCTCACACCCCGTACCGAATGGCCGGAAGGCCAGGGACCGACGGGTATCCAGGTCCAGCCGATGTTCGAAGTTAAGCAGTACGGGCCGCTCCAGGCCATCCGGCGCTCGGTTGGCGAGATCGGCGCGCTATTGCGGGCATTTGTGGAGCTGCCCGCCATGGTGATTCAGAATCAGATCCCGGCGCGCTACCTCCGCCCCGTCAGCGTGATCGGGATCAGCCAGCTTGGTGGGCAGGCGATGGAGGTTTCGATTGCAGAGCGCGCTGCCTGGCCGGTCATCCAGCTCACGGCCTTCATCAGCCTGGCACTGGCAATCACGAACCTGCTGCCTATCCCCGCGCTGGATGGCGGACGCATCCTGTTTGTGTTGATCGAGGCAGTGCGCGGCAGGCGGGTCAGCCAGGAGCGCGAGACGCTGATCCACTTCGTCGGGTTTGCGATGCTGATCATGGCAATGCTCGTATTCATGTACCTGGATATTGTGAGGCCGCTCGTGCCATGATCGAGTTCGATGAGCCGATCAGCGATCTGCTCGACGGCCTGCGTGACCCGGCCGCGCCGCTGCGCGCCGCGCTGATCTACCGGCTGTCGAGCCCATCACCGGGCGACTTTGAGGCACTGCAGGCGGCGTGGAGCGATGTGCCGATCAAGCGGAGGCGGCTTCTTCTATCTCGGCTGGCTGAGATGAGCGAGACCAGCTTCGAGGTGGACTTCTCCGAGGTGGCTCTGTTTGCGCTGGATGACGAGGATCAGGGCGTGCGCCGCCTGGCCATCGAGGCGCTTTGGGAGAATGAATTGCCCACCACGATGCTCCGCATGATCTACATCCTCCAGGGCGATGAAGCTGCGGAGGTGCGGGCCGCCGCCGCCCAATCCTTGGGGCGCTTCGTGTTGGCTGGTGAGCTGGGTACGCTGCCAATCGGAACTGCCCAAGAAGCCGAGGCAGCGCTGCTCGAAGTGTGGGCCGAGATAGGCGAGGCGGCTGAAGTACGACGGCGCGCGTTGGAGAGCGTCTCCTACTCCGGGCGCGACGAGGTGCCGAGTCTGATACTGGAAGCGCTGGAGGACAGCGACCTGCTGATGCAGGCGAGCGCGATCTTCTCAATGGGGCGCAGCGCCGACGAGCAGTGGGAGAGCTATGTGCAGCAGGCATTGAGTGACCCGGAGCCGGAGGTGCGCTACGAAGCGGCCCGTGCCGCCGGAGAGCTATTCCTGATCGAGGCAGTGCCACAGCTGATTGACATGCTGGAAGAGATCGACCGGGATATCCAGCATGCAGCAATCTGGTCGTTGGGAGAGATCGGCGGGGCAGCGGCGCAGCGTGCGCTGCTGGCGCTGGCAGATCGGGAAACGGATGAGGATATCCTGGAGGCCGTAGAGGATGCGATCAACTCGGCGGCGCTGAGCACCGGGGACTTCGCTGCCTATCTGGTCGGGCGGGACCTGGATGAGCTGCCCGACCTGGACGACATCGACGAAATCGATGAGATCGACGACCTGTACGGGCCGGACGAAGAAGACGAGTGAGTCGCCCCCGTGAAGTTCCACCGGGCGGCAAAAAGCCGCGTGCCGGGCGGGTTCGCCGCCAGCCGGGCACGCATCGAGATGGGACACCATGCGACGCATCCTGATCACCAGCCTGATTGCAGGGGTAGTGGCGCTGGCTGCGCCTTCTCATACCCTGGCGCAGGAAGAGGGGACGCTCACCTCATCGAGCCAGCGGGCAACATTCCAGTACGGCGACAGTCTGACGTTTAGCATCCAGGCGGAGGCCGCGGAGACACTGACCGGCGCGTGGGTGAGCGTCGCTGTCGGCGGGGATGTCGCCCTCACCAGCGAGGAGGCACGCGTCACACCAGGGACGCGTATCGAGGCGACACTCCGCTTGACCGTGGAGAGTCTGGGGCTACCGCCGTTTGCCACATTGACCTACCGCTGGGAGCTTGCCGACGCGGCGGGCCGCCGCTATCGCACTGTTGAGCAGGCGATCGTCTACGAGGACAACTCAGTTCCGTGGGCCTGGCGGACAGTTTCCGCTGGCGGCGTCACGGTTCACACCAGCGGCCAGGATGAACGTGTTGGCCAGGCGGCGCTGGAGATCGCGAGCAGCACGCTGAGCCAGGCGCGGCGGGCGCTGGGCGTCAGCCAACCGGAGGAAGTCAACGTCTACGTCTACCCGGAGCTCGCGCCGCTTGCGGCCAGCCTGCAGCTGCACGGCCAGCGTGTAGAGGACTGGGTCGCAGCCTACGCTGACCCAGACCAACGCGTTGTGCTGGTCGCTGCCAGGCCCGGCCCGGAGATGCTGCCCACCCTCCAGCGAGACCTGCCTCATGTTCTGACCCACCTCGTCGTAGCTGCGGCGGCAGGCGATCAGGCCGAGAACGTGCCTGGCTGGCTTGACGAAGGGCTCGCGCTCATGAGCACCGGACGAGCCGACCCGATGCTGACTGACACCCTTGAGGCTGCTGTGCGCGACGACCGGTTACTTCCCCTCACAGAGCTGTGCGCGCCGGGATTTGGCCGGTTTCCGCCCCAGGACGCAACGTTAGCGTACGCCCAGAGCGATAGCCTGGTTCGCTATGTCATGGCGCGCTATGGTGTCTCGCATGTACGCGCGCTGCTGGCTGCTTCGGGCGGTGGGCTGTCATGCGAGCAGGGCGTACGGGAAGGACTCGGCATTTCACTGGCACAGCTCGAAACGCAGTGGCATAATGACCTGCTGCGACAGGCAGCCCGCGCCCCGTCAGAAGGTGGCACGCTTATGCCCTGGATAGCCGTGTGGGCGGTGAGCCTCGGCTTGGCCGTGCTGTTCATCGCGCCACAGCCTCATCATCAGGGAGCCGAGGCGCCCCGACGAGTGCGCTCCGGGCAAACTGACGGGCAGGAGATGAAGTGACGATGGCAGACGACGCACAGCAAGAGGGGGTGAGCCGGCTGCACACCGTGGTGCATGGACGGGTGCAGGGGGTGCACTTCCGCGCCTTCACAGCACAGCAAGCGATTTCGCTCAACCTGACGGGCTGGGTGCGCAACCTGCCCGATGGCAGCGTTGAGGCTGTTTTTGAGGGGTCGCACAGCGATCTTGAGAGAATGCTGGATATCCTGCGAAGCGGCCCTCCATCGGCACACGTTACCACGATAGATAGAGACTGGGGGCAGGCAAGTGGCGAGTTCTCCGCATTCCGCGTCCGCCTCTTCTGAGCCAACCAGCCTTCCCTACCCTGGCATCGAGATGCACACCAAACCTGAGCTGGTCGCGTGGCGTGTCCTGCTGTCCGCATTTGGTGTCTTCGTGGTGGTGTGCCTCGGCGCAACCTATCTGGTCCAGTGGTACCTGTTCGATTCGGAGGTCAACCTGCGCGCGGAGCTGACAGCTGCGCGCGGGACGGTGCGCATGATCCTGCCGCACACGCAAGAAGACATCGCCATCACCAGTCGCCGCTCCGACCTGGGTACGGGTGCAGGCATCCAGACGGACGCTTCTCAGGGCGTGCTCACGTTCTACGACCCTAGAACCAACCAGGCTGTGGCAACGGTGGTGTTGCTAAGTGACAGCCAACTCACCCTTATCAAGGCTACCGCTCCGCGTTTCGGGCTTAACAAGAACGGCTACGTCATCCAGTTGGAAAGCACGTCAGGCCGTTGCGAAGTGCTCATTCTGAGCCCTGAGCGGCAGGCAATGGCGCTGCTGATCACGACGCCGCAGGCTGAGGCGTGGATGACAGAAAGTGGCCACTACATGCTGGACATCACCGACCAGCGCACGCGCATCTCGACAGTGCGCGGTCACGCGCTTGTTACCAGCCAGGACTCAGGACACCAGATCGAGCTGTTCGACGAACAGCGTGTGATCGTGGAAGAGACCGGCCAGCCGCTGATCCTGCTCTCCTCGGAAGTGTCGCTGGTGCACAACCGCGACTTCTCGGACGCGCTCGAAGAGTGGTGGGAGTTCTATGATGACGGAGGGCCGCCGCCCGGACAGGCCTTCAGGCAAACCCTGGAGGGCAGGCAGGTGCTTGCCGTCGACCGTTCGCAGGAGAACTGGCCCGGTTTCCGGCTTGGGCACGGTGAGACCGGTATGCGGCAGGAACTTGACGTGGACGTGCAAGACTACAACTATCTCGAGATCCGCACCACGTTCCACATCGATGAGCAGTCGCTCTCAACTTGCGGGCAGCTCGGCAGTGAGTGCCCGATGATGCTCCGCGTACAATACGAGGACGTACAGGGTATTGAACGCGAGTTCATCCAGGGCTTCTTTGCCTACCACGATCCGACCCTCGATTACCCGCTCACGTGCGACACGTGCCGAGGGGAGCACGAACGCGTCAACCTGCAAAGCTGGTACACGTATAAGTCAGGCAACCTTCTTACCATTCTTCCCGCCGAGCAGAAGCCCGCCGTAATCCAGCAGGTGCGGTTCTACGCTTCTGGGCATGCCTACAAGGTATATGTGGCGGAGATGGACCTTCTCGCCGCGCCCTGACCTCCCAGCGCGCCTGTAGCGGCAACTGAGTAAAGGGGCCAGCGCCCAAGACCCTCAGCAGAAGCGCAGAAGGTTACAGCTGCGCGGGCACCTGCGGCGGTTGCTGCTGCCAGACGCGGCTTGTATAATCGCTCGCAGAGTCCGCAGCTAAAGGCAGGAGGCCCAGCGTGCCGTTTGGTATCAGTCTCGACCTTCAGCAAATGAGCGGTGCGCTGATCGCCATCGTCTCGATCCTGGCGGCGATTGCGACCGCGCTCTGGATTTCCCTGATCATCTGGACGTTCCGTGACATGCGAGCCCGCTCGCGGGACGTATTTGCCCAGGTGCTGGCCGCGCTGGTCGTGGCAGTGCTGAACATACCGGGCCTGCTGGTGTACTTGATCCTCCGCCCACGCGAGACACTCACCGAGCAGTACGAGCGCGCACTGGAGGAGGAGGCGCTGCTCCAGGAGATCGAGGGGCGCTCGGTGTGCGCCGGCTGTGGGCATGCAGTCAAGGACGCCTGGCGGCTCTGCCCGTTCTGCCACACCAAGCTCAAGAAGCCGTGCCTGCAATGCGGGGAGCTACTTGAGCTTCCCTGGACCATCTGCCCGTTCTGCGAACAGACGCAGGTTGATGAGACCGCTCAGGCGCACCGGACGCGAGTTGCGCCAGAGTATGACCGGTTCGAGGACGCGTCGGAGGTGCCGTTGGCGCTTGACGACGAGGTGTGAAGGCCGGTCAGACGGTGCAATGAGCGGGGCGCCGGGCAAGAGTAGCCCGGCGCCATTCGGTTATCGATCGTCTAGACACGACCCAGGTTAGTGAAGGCGGCCATGCCTGGGTATGCAGCGCTGCCCCCTAGATACTCCTCGATACGCAGGAGCTGGTTGTACTTGGCAATGCGGTCGCTGCGGGCGGGGGCGCCCGTCTTGATCTGGCCCGCGTTGAGCGCCACTGCCAGATCGGCGATAGTCGAGTCCTCGGTCTCCCCGCTACGGTGCGAGATGACGGCCGTCCAGCCATGGCGCTGAGCCAGCTCGACGGCAGCGATAGCCTCGGTTAGCGAGCCAATCTGGTTGACCTTGGTGAGAACTGAGTTGCATGCCTTCAGCTCGATGGCGCGCCGGACGAACTCAACGTTGGTGACGAGCAGGTCATCACCGACAATCTGAATCTGGTCACCGAGGCGCTCCATCATCAGCACCCAGGCGTCCCAGTCGTCCTCGGCTAAGCCGTCCTCGATCGATATGATGGGATATTTGGCGACCCAGTCGGCGTAGAAGTCTACCATCTCCATCCCGGATAGCGCCCTACCCTCACGCTTCAATTGGTACTTGCCATCCTCGAAGATCTCGCTTGCGGCGGGGTCGAGCGCGATCATGATCTGCTCACCAGGCACATAGCCCGCCGCTTCGATCGCTTCCAAGATAACCTCGATGGCAGCTTCGTTGCTGGGCAGGCTGGGAGCAAAACCGCCCTCGTCGCCGACGTTGGTGCTGTGGCCCTTGTCCTTGAGCACCTTGCCCAGTGAGTGGTAAATCTCTGCGCCCCAACGCAGCGCCTCGGCAAAGGTGTCGGCCCCAACCGGCATCACCATGAACTCCTGAAGGTCGGTGCTGTTTGCCGCGTGCTTGCCACCGTTGAGGATGTTGAACATCGGCACGGGCAGCGTGTGCGCGTGGACTCCGCCCAGATAGGCATAAAGCGGCAGACCAACGCTCTCCGCGGAGGCTCTGGCTACGGCAAGCGACGCGCCCAGAATGGCATTTGCGCCGAGATTCGCCTTGGTAGGCGTGCCGTCAAGCTCCTCAACGAGCAACTTGTCGATTGCGATCTGCTCCGTCGATTCCAGGCCGAGCAGCGCCTCGGCGATGGGGCCGTTGACGTTGTCCACTGCCTGCAGCACACCCTTGCCGCCGAACCGTTTCTTGTCACCGTCGCGCAGTTCCAGCGCCTCGTTCGCCCCGGTCGACGCGCCGGAAGGCACAATCGCCCGTCCCGACGAGCCATCCTCCAGAAATACTTCCACCTCAACGGTGGGGTTGCCGCGCGAGTCGAGCACCTCGCGCCCGTGAACATGTTCTATGATGGCCATCTTCCACTGTATCCTTTCAGATCAGGTTAGGTGTTTCCGTCTGGTTGGCCGGCGAGCCATGCTCCAGCCAGGCGGGCGCCGACCAGACATAGTATACCCCTGTTTGAACGCGGTAAGGAGGGTCGTCGGAGGATTATTGATCTGCTACGAGCGACCATAGGCTGTGGCGGGTCTAACGGCCATGGGCTACAATCCGCGCGACGTGAAATTGGAGCGACCTGGTACAGATTACGACCAGGCAGGACGGGCAGTAGTGAAAGACAGAACACGGGTGGTGGTTGCGATGAGCGGCGGGGTCGACAGCTCTGTTAGCGCCGCGCTTCTCGCCGAGCAGGGATACGAAGTGCAGGGCATCATGCTGCGCCTGTGGTCGGAACCGGGGACACTGACCGGCTCCGGACGCGACAACCGTTGCTGCACGCGCGACCAGATGCTCGACGCGCACTTTGTCGCCCGGAAGCTTGGCATTCCGTTCGAGGTCATCGACGCCCGCGACACCTTCAAGCAGCACGTTGTGGACGTCTTCGTTGAGGGCTACACCAACGGGATCACGCCTAACCCGTGCCTGGGCTGCAACCGTCACATCCGCTTCGGCCTGCTGCTCGACGAAGCGCTGGCGCGTGGCGCGGATTACCTGGCGACCGGCCATTATGCGCGCAGCACGCAGGCGCCGGATGGCGCCTTCGAACTGCGCCGGGGGGCAGACCCCCAGAAGGATCAGAGCTATGTGCTGAGCGTCATGACACAGGCGCAGCTCAGCCGCACGCTGTTTCCCATCGGGGGGTACAACAAAGAGGAAGTGCGCGCGCTGGCGGCGAGGTTTGGGCTACCGGTCGCCAGCAAGCATGACAGCCAGGACCTGTGTTTTGTGGCGGACGGAGACTACCGGCGCTTCCTGCGTGACCACGCGCCGGGCACGATGCAGCCCGGCCCGATCCGGCTGCGAACGGGCGAGGTGGTCGGTGAGCACAGCGGGCTGCCGGGCTACACGATCGGTCAGCGCAAAGGGCTGGGAATCGCCTGGGCCGAGCCGCTGTACGTAATCGGGAAGGAGGCTGAGCATAACACGCTGGTTGTCGGCACACAAGCTGATTTGGGCGGTGACACCCTGTCAGCGCACGGCATGAACTGGATCGCCGGAAAGCCGCCCGGTGGCGAATTCCGTGCGGAGGTGAAGATTCGTTACAAGTCACGACCTGCCTGGGCGCGCATCACACCGCTAGGCGTAGCCGAAGCCGCAGTTTGGTTCGACGAGCCAGTGCCGGATATCACACCCGGCCAGGGCGCAATCTTCTACGACGGAGACCGGGTGATCGGTGGGGGAATCATCGCCGAGCCGAGATGATCAGCGTGCCCCGAACAGGCGGGCCATCGACTCGCCCCAGACGAGCATCAGTGTTGCCGCCAACAGGATCGCCGGGCCGTAGGGCAAGGCCGCGTGAGCGCGGTAGCGGCGTGCGGTAACTGCCTGGAAGATGATGTAGAGCAAGCCAAACAGCCCGCCAAGCAGGATCATAAGCACCAGCATCAACACAACGCGAGGATAACCGACGACCAGCCCACAGAGGGTGGCAAGCGTCACATCGCCGAAGCCGAACGCCACCTCCGTCACTGGCTTGTTGCGGCGCGCGTTGACGATTCGCAGGTAGAGCACGCCAAACAGGTAGAAGGCCAACACAACAATCTGGGCAATCGCATACCCGGCAAACGCCTGCAACACGGGGACGCGCCCGCTCACCAGCACCTCGACCAGGGCAAAGGCGAAGGCCGGGAGCATGACGGCGTTCAGCACCAGGCGGTGCTCAATGTCGATCACAGCGATGAGCGCAAACAGGGCAACATATAGTATCAAGATGAACAGCTGCGGGGTCAGCCCTACTTTGTGCCAGAGGTAAGCGGCAAACGCTGCAAGCACAAGCTCAACGGCAATGACGCGCATCAGGTGGGAATGCGGCCAGCCAGATTGGGCTTCGTCGTCGCCACCGCGTACTTCCTGCGCTTCTTCGTCCTTGGCATGACGCAGCGCAGGCAGTCGATCAGCAAGCAGGTTGACAACGATTCCGAGCGTGAGGCCCCCGAGAGCAGCAAGCGCGTATCCGAGTAGCATAGCGTCAGTCCTGTGCGGCTGGGTGCGGATTAGGCAACTGGGCCCGATTATACCATACCCCTGCCTCGCGCTGTGCGTGAGGGTCTCGCGGCGCGGTAAGCCACAGCCGGAATTGCGTCTGCCCGTAGGAGTCGTCAGCCCCGCTCGACGACGACCGGCACCTCGACCGGCTCCCTGGGATCGTCGAGTAGAAAAGCGCGCAGGCTGGCGATCCCGCCGGACTCGTCCGGCACCACGATGATGTACGGCACACCTGGATAGGTTGCCTGCGCCAGGTCCGAGGGCGAAGGATCAGAGCGCGCGCCCGGTGGGTGTGAATGGTAGATGGCGACCAGCTCCCAGCGACGCGCCTCCAGAAGCAGCATAACGCGCACCTGTTCATGTGACTCCATGAGATAGCTGGTTTCCGGGTATTTGGCAACGTTAGGCACGGGAAACACCTCGATGACCCGCCGATCCGTGCCGCCCATCAAGCCGCAGCTCTCTAGAGGAAGGGAATCGAGCACCTGCGCGGCCACTCGCGCCAGGTGCTGCTCCGGTAGGATGAGTGGATCAGAGGCAGTTACACGGGCGGGGATCATCGGCTTCGATTGCCTGTGTTATAATGTCGGCACATTGACGTCCCAGAGACCGCGCGTGGTGCGCTCATGATGCAGGCGAAGAAGATCACCAAAGAGCGTCAAGACTACCTGAAGACTGTCTACCACCTGCAGCTCGAGGAGTCGCCGGTGCGTACGACGGCGCTCGCCAAGGCGCTGGGCGTTGAGCCTGCTTCGGTGACGGGTGTTATCAAGCGGCTGGCCGAGCTCGACCTGCTGGAGCACCAGCTCTACCGGGGCGTGACCCTCACCGAGCAGGGTGAGAAGGTCGCGCTGGAGATCATAAGGCACCACCGCCTGATCGAATTGTATCTCATCGAGGCCCTGGGTTACAGCTGGGATGAAGTCCACGACGAGGCGGAGCGACTGGAACACGTCGTATCGCCGCTGTTCATCGAACGTATCGCCGCGGCGCTCGGCCACCCGGAGATCGACCCCCACGGCGCGCCGATCCCCAGCGAGGACGGTGAGATCGAGCCACAGACGGGGCACGCACTTAGCACCCTCGAAGCCAGGCAGGGTGGAACGGTCGCCCGCGTGGACGACGATGACCCGGACCTGCTGCGCTATCTGGCAAGGCTTGGCATCCGGCCCGGCGCAGAGGTCGTCGTGCTGGACATCGCGCCCTACAACGGGCCGATCCAGGTGCAGGTGGACGCCGAGACACATGCCCTTGGCCCTGAGGCCGCTTCGCACGTGTTTGTGGAGTTGGCCGGGCGCTAACCCACCCCCTTCCCCGCCCACCAACGGCGA
>JAANMT010002999.1_pt1 | contig 12836 bp, 10 predicted proteins | sample 7279711 | NCBI WGS metagenome assembly JAANMT01 (sample SAMN14094538, study PRJNA606508) | bioreactor metagenome | isolation source: A lab-scale SPAN reactor treating ammonium-rich wastewater day 1 | place: Ireland: Galway | collected 2017-01-16 | reverse complement strand
ACAACGGCGAGATCGAGATCGTGATCCGCGGCCCCTGGTTGCACACGATCCTGTTCGAGATCCAGGTGCTGGCGATCGTCAACGAGATCTACTTCCGCGGCCATCTGCGCATCGTCTCGCTTTTGCTCGATAGCCGAGCCTTCTTTCTCGAGATATGCATCGCGCTTCGCTTCTTGAATGGTTGCCGCGGGCGTGGTAATCGCGGCGCAGCCTGCGAGCAGGCAACATCCCGCCGTCACCGCCAACGGAAGTACGTAGTTGCACAAAATCCGCATGATGCCGCGCGAAGGAATAGGGATTATTGTTCGGAGCGATCCATCGCTCGCATGATAGATCAAGGTTGCTCGGTTGAAGCATTGGGCGGGGGAAGCGCTGGTATTTCTTCGACGGGGCCTCTGGGATATATGGCGTTTGGAACTGCTATTGGGAATCCCTTCGCTGCATCCTGGGGACCAAGTTTACGAATTTCCCCTGGCATACCGGGATCATGTAAATCGGCTGACATGAGGGTTGGCTCCTCCGTGGATTGCCAAGGGTAGCCGTGGCTCGAATAATCTCGCAGCGGATGTTTCCAGGGAGCTAGCCCTTCACGCAGGTGGGACTCCACCGAACGATCGCCATAGGGCGAGTTGGCGACAATCTCGGATCGCAGGTTAATTGCCTCGAGGCTTTCGGGGTCGAAGTGGATCGCCAGGTTCGCAAACCGCAGCGCGACCGAGGCGTCTCCGGCCAACCATGCCGCTCGTGCCTTGCGCAGATATTGTTTGCCGTAGTAACGTTGGGCCAGCGGGCTCATCTTGTCATATCGCACGTCCTGTCGTCGCAGGTACTCGTTTTTGCCCTGCGCCCCTTCGGCAGCGGCAACGGGAATGCTCACGATCCGCGGAGTAAGCAACACCAACGTCTCCCGGCGAGCCAACTGCTCGCGGCGTTGACGAAACGCTGCTCCGACCCACGGCAGCGCTCCCAACACCGGGATCTGCGTGGTGTTGCTCGCAAGGTCTTCGCGAATCAATCCGCCGATTACGACCGTTGCCCCATCATGACACATGATATTCGTGGTGACTTGCGTGACGCTCTTGTTCGGCAAGGTGAAGCCATCGCGCACATCGACGGCGCCGGTGGAAAGCTCGGGATGCACTTCCAACCGAATCGTCCCATCGCTCGCGATGAAAGGGCGGATTCGCAACTGCGTGCCAACTTCGAGAAACTCGACCGACTGCGTAGCGGCGTTTTCGGTAACCGTCGTGCTAACGTAGCCAAGTTGCGAACCGATCAGCACTTCGGCGCGTTGCTTGTTCAGCACCATTACGCGCGGCGCCGCCACCACGTTCGTATCTCCAATGGTTTCAAGCGCCTCGATAAACACCGCCAGGCTGGAATCGAGGAACCCGAACTTCAATCCGCCGTCAAAAGCAATGTCGGGGAGGTTCTTGACCGGGCCGCCCGACACAATCACCGAGTCGCCTTCGTCACGCAAGAGGGCAAAGTTCACCCCGGTTCTGTTTTGGTCGTCAAGCGTGACATTGATGATCATCGCCTCGATCGACACCTGGAGCGGGCGAACATCGACCTCCAACAAGAGTTGATCAATGCGTTTCAAGACCGATTCGTAGTCCTGCACCAGCACGACTTCGGCGCCGCTAAACGAGTCGCCGCCGGCATCGACACTGTCTGCTGGCAAGCCGACCTTGGCCGCGGTCGAGACAGCGATGACTCCCACCTCGGGTGTCATCAGGGGCGTTAACAATCTTTGCATCTCGGAAGCTGTGATGTAGTTGGGGCGGTAGACGCGCGTTCCGATCTGGTCATGAGCGTGGTCCATCGCCAGAAATTCTGCCGGCGTGGCCACGTAGATTACGTTTCCTTCGGGCCGCGCGACAAAACCGGTCGCTCTCAATACGGCGTCCAAAGCCGTATGTACGTCAACATTCGTCAGGCGAGCCGTCACGGCTCCTTGCACCGTGCCACTTGCGATGATGTTCAATCCATGTTGCTCGCTTAACAACTCGAGAACTTGTCTCAGGTCGGAATTTTTCAGGTTTAACGTCAGCAGGCCATCGCCTTCTTCGGAAATCGCATTGCCGGCCTGCGGCGACAAAGGTGGCGGCAAAACCTCAAGCGTGGGCGACGGCGCTCCCGAGGGGGATGGCGCCGACGGCGTTCCCATTGCGCCATCCGCGGTTGGGAGGCTAACGTCTTGGTCGGGCGTTGAGGTTGCGTCCTGGCGATGCAGGACGGCAGTTTGCGCCGCCGATTCGCGTTGTTGCTCGAAGGTGGTTAGCACCAGTTCCAGCGATCGCTGTTGACGTTCGGCCGATTCTTCGGCCCGGCGGAGTTTCTCCTCTAGGCGGCCCATCTGGTGGGCAATCGTCAATTGATGCAAACCGTCGGCCGAATTTGGCTCCGGTGTCGGTATAGCATGGTTCGTGGCCGTCTCCGTGAACTGCGGAGGCTTGGGATTCGGCGCGTCCGCGGGGACGCTTTTGGGCGTAGGCGCCCGCCTCACGGGATTGGTCGTGGAGGGGGCATTGCGAGAATCCGGAGCCTGGGCGCTTGCGATGCGCGTTGGAGATTGTTCTCCCTGAGAAGCGGCGCTGGCGACGCCCAAACCGGCAGGCGTCTCCATGCGAAGCGCGAGCGACACGGCTATGCCTATCCCGGCGGCGGCGAATACTCCCAGCAAGGTGAATCGCAACGCGGTCATCGTGGGTCATCCATGACTCAAACGGTCGTAACGCTCGTGATCCCCGATCGTGGTCAGACGTCGTTATCGCCCGGTATGGGTGTGGTGGGGCACAATTCGATCTCCCGGCGCCAGTTTCGGCCCCGCCAGGTCCAGCCGCATGGTATCGTTGCCCACACGCACGATCGCATGATCGACCGCAACGACCATCAACAACGCCATGGGCAGGTTGGGCCGGGATGCGGAGTTCATGAGATCGTCGGCAGGAAGCACCTCTTCTACCGGGATCGATTCCCGTTCGCGATAAACAACGCCATTGATAATCGCTGCACGAAAGCGATCACCCAGTAGTACACCATCCAGCTTCATGCCGGGATGGGAGAGCTGGGATTTCATCGCTTCCAAGGTTGCGAGCGATCCCGATTCTGGTTCATACTCTCTTGCTGGCTCTTTGCCGAGCGTTTGCGTTGCGGTTGGCGCCTCGTCGGAATAAAAGGGATCTCGCGCCGGCGTCATCAGCGCCGCCAAGCTGGGTAAAGGGCGGTTATTCAGTGACCGCGCCAATTCGCGCCAATCGGGTTGCTCCGCCAAAGCCGTCGATGCACTCGCGGGCGCGACCATCACGGGCGCCGTAGCGACGTGCTTTTTGAGCGACTTTGGTTGCCCCGTTGGTGACCACCACTTGGCGATCAAGGGCGCCCAAAACCACGCCATGATCAGACATCCAACCCCAAGCGTCGCCGTTTTTTTGGGGCTGCGAGTCAATTCGCGACGGATTTTCCGCAAAAGTTTTTCCATCGTGATCGCGCGCCGACCGCCTTACGGCGGGGCGGCTTTTGTGTTATCGGCTATTCGGCAAGGTCAACGTAATCGGAAAATTCGGACTTCGGCGCGAAAACTGTCAATGTCACGCTCATTCGCAAGATGCGGGATTCCTCGCGAATCGACTCGATCCGAAGCGATGCGGTTTGCACGCACGGAGAAATCGCCTCTAGGCCGCGTAGAAATTCAAACAACTGAAGGAACGTTCCTTCCGCCGTCAATTCGAGGGGCGATCGCCAAAGTACGACAAGATGCTCAACGGGCGCCGGCTCCAATCGGAGGTTGCGAATCCCCGTTGATTTCGCAAGCTGGGTGATTTCGCGAAAGACCGCCGTCGGACCATCCTGGGCAGGCGCTGACGTGAACCATTCCGCAACGACGGGTTTGGCTTCCGCGAGTTCCTCCGAAATGCGAGCGATTTCCGCCACGGTCGCGCCCGACTGCGCTACGGAAAGCCGCTTATCGGCAATATGGTTGCGCACGTCGGAAATATGCGTGCGGCGAGGTAGAAAAATCAACGCTCCATAAACGACTAACCCAACGATCGCGAGAACGACCGCGAATCGCTCACCAGCTTTTACAAGACCTGCGGCCATCATGGTACGTTGCTCCGGCTCGGGACATGGACGGCAAGCGGGATCGGCGGTGAGCTCGCAGACGTGACCGGCCGCACCATGGCGCTAACAGAAAAGTGCGTCACTGGCCCACGTTCCTCCAGGTCGGTTGTTTCAAGCGAAGTCAACTCGGCGCGGAGTAAGAGCGCGTTCGCGTTCAAGGAAGCGACGAACAAATGCGGAGCCGCGGAATCAAAAGCAACGCCGGATACACGAACTAATTGATGCGCGCCGTCTGTTTCCTCGCGTAAACGGCGCAGGTCTTGAAGGGGCCCCGGAACAAGGACGGCCTTGGAAGTCGCGGCTTGGTCATTGCCAGCATGCCCAAGACGGCGCACGGGAGACTTAGCGCTTTGTTCCAAAGTTACACGCAACTCGGTCAGTTCGACTTCGGGCGGCAGCGCATTCGCGATCTCGGCGAGCACCTGCGCATGCGACATCGGGAGTTGGAGAAACACGCACAGTTCGGCGGCGGCGCGCGTCTTCTTGAGTTCACCTCGCAATGCATTTAGGCGGCTATGATTCAACTCGGCGGCCGCGTAGTCCGCCTCTACTCGAGCGAGGGCGCGGCGCACGGACCGCATCTGCGCATGCTGCCACGCCGATGCGGCGACGATCGCCAACACGATCAGCAACGCGCCGCCAAGGCGGCGCGCCGTCTCGCGTCGAGCGCGCTGTCGATATCGATACCGGGCGGGCAAGAACTCGATCGTCGTCGGCATCGCGGCTACGCCAGAGTGGAAGGAAATCTCAAAGCCAGGCCAGCGGCGACGTCCCATTGGCCTGGTCGTCCCGAAACCAGTTGGTGCGCCACTCCGCGGAATGGTTGGCTGACTTCGTACTTAAGATTCAATCGAGACGCGAGCGACTCGGCCAAAGCAGGCGTTGCTTCCCAACCGCCCAGCACCATTTGAATCAACGGCTTACCGCGAAACGTGACACTGTGGTACCGTACACAACCGGCCAACTCTCCAGCCAATTTCTCAATGACCGGGCGCACCGCCTGCGCGATGCTGCGGGCGATTTCGGGGTCCTGTTGATCGGCGCGGCGATCACCATTATGCCGGCGCAACGCCGCAGCATCGGCCACATTCATGCCCAAGCCTTGGGCGGCGGCCTCATCCATTTGTGATCCGCCGATGTCGACATACTTGGCAAATAAAATGGTTTCACCATCGGCAATGATGATGACCGTGCGCGAATAGCCCACGTGGACGAATAGCCTCCGCTGAGCTTGATCGTCCTCGCGACGAAACTGCGCGGAATAGCTTCGCAATAGCGCTAGTGGCTCAGCGTCGACCGAAACGGGAGTCAGGCCGGCGGATTCAATCACGTCCAGCGTCGCATCGATGTTCGCGCGCGGCGCGGCCATCAGAATTACCTCGCGCAAAATCGCGCCGGTTTGACGCACGTCGGCCGTCTCGCAATAACGGATTTCTGATTCGGCGACTGGGAAAGGAAGACGCTTAGCGGCCTCCTGCTGGATGTGCCGGTCCAACTCGGCGCCGTCGCTTTTGGGCACGCGCACGTTTTGGAGAAAAAACTGACGATCCGTGAGGCACAGCACCGCCTCCCGTCCGCGAAACCGGCGATTCTCGCTTGCGCGGCGTATCGCGTCCGCGATCGTCTCGGGCGCCGCCTGCGATTCGCCTTCGTTTGTACGAAAATCCCAGCGCGCCGCATCGAGCAATTCAGTGCGATCGGCGTTGTACTGCACCAGTTTGATGCTGCGCGTTCCAATATCAACGCCGATCGGCCCCGCGCGTTTCTTTGAAGTCCATACTCGCCACATCCGAATTGCCTCTCATTTCCCATCAGTTGTACAGGCCCGCGGGGACTCGCGTTGTGATCTCGCCCACGGACGCCATGCCTGTTACAGGATCGACGGAAAGCGAAATAAAACGCCGTTGCGGTCCCTGGCCGCAGGCGAGCCACACCACCGTGGCCTCACGTCGAGTTGTTGCGCCTAGTTCGTTAAACTCTACGTCGCGCACGGCCTGGAGTGAGCCTCGATCGATTTGCGCACCGACGATTTCCACCGCCGGCCCCAGTCGCGGCAAGTCGTCCAGATCGACAACCTGCTGGTCAGAACGGTCCCCCGGCTTTCGAAATGGCGACGCGGGAAGTGTCTTGAGCGATTCCCTGGCGCCGCTGTACCGCAGCACGTAGCGGTTGGCGACCTCATCAAACTCGATGCGGTAGGTACCAGCGTTGCTTACGGCAAGATTGCGCGCGTAGTCCAGATCGGCAACGACAATCTGGGCGGTCGCCTGAAGTTCGTCAGTAAGCGACGGTTCAAACATGGGCGTCATGGCCGCGGTCAGAACGCCCATCAACACGAGCACGATCATCAGTTCGACCAGCGAGAACCCGGCGAACATCGTCGTGCGTGAATCATGGGCGGTGCGGCGCATGAGCGGGACCTTTGGCGGCAAGCGTCCGGAGCAACGCGTTCTGCTCTTTCAGCAAAGCGTTGATTTCGCGAAGCTCGCGGATCATTTCTTCGCGCTGTTCGACCGAGTTGCGGAACGGCGGCTGCCCACCTTGCGGCGCAGCGTTGGCGCCTACCCACAACCCTAGCATGCCCGCGGCGGCCGCGCCGGCTACCGCACATGTCAACGCATGGACCCATTTTGTGCGCATCGGATTCCTCCTTGAGAAAAGTAGCCTACGGCGGCGCGCCGCCGGACAGCATCATGCACCAGATGCGTCGGCGCCCCAAGAGAGATTTTTGTGGCGTTGGATACGTCGATTAGGTACCGGCCGGGCGCATTTCGCGCGCAGTGAGCCAATGTGCGCGGCTAGACACTCGGGAGAGGTTATGCGGTTTGTGTGGTTTTCACGAATGGCAACGCGGTTTTGCCTTACTTTTTGCGCGAGACCCGCTTGGTCAGGTCCGCCACAATGCGCTGGAATTCTTGGCGGCGACGGTTAAACTCTTGCAGGCACTTTTCGCCTGGCGCCTTGACGTATTCCAGCATGACGAGTTCCGACGCGACAAACTCGTCGCCAAGATCGGCGACCTCGGACGCAATGTCATGCGGGATGGTCGTTACGCCATTGGCGTCGCCGTGCAAGAGATCGCCTTGGTGGATCGTCATTCCCCCGACGCGCACCGGCAGACCGATGTGCAGAATATGACAGTAGCCGTGCGAGCAAATCGTCGAACCGGTAAACACAGGGTAGCCCAGCGACCGCACCTGCTCCAAGTCGCGCCCCGCGCCACTCGTGATTAATCCTGGCGATCCGAACGCTTGATACGTCGAACACATGACCTCGCCAAACGTGGCGGCCACGGGCGAATCATCCAGGTCCTGAAATACGACTACCGCCGGACCAGGTAGCTGGGCAAATTGTTCGAGTTGTTTTTGAATGCTCCCGTAGGCGTCGCCTCCGATAGGCGGCGCATCGGAACGGAACGCCGCCGTTGCTGCGAAGCCAACCATCGGGGGCATCTCAGGGAAATTCGCTTTAATCGTGGCGTTCATATAGCCAACATTGCGCGGCCGAACGTCGAACAATTCAATAATGTTACAAATGGTAGGCGTGTCGAACGTGGCGAGTTTCGCCAAAGTTGCTGGAGTGATGGTCATGGCAAATCCGGGGAAGGGGAGCTCAAAGCAGGAGCATTGTGCGTCGACCGGCCTTGCCTCGTCAACAGCCACACAAGAACAACTTGGAAAGAAATTGCCGGTAAAACACTTCTAAGAAACCAAAACTTCCGCTACAATGCGACTGTTCTCGTCTCCTCGTCTCCCCTTTTCCTTTCGCCGGGGATCAACGCCATGACGCCTTGGTGTGTGTGCATTCGCGGGACATGGCTTGCGGGCTTGTTTTGCACCTTGACCTGGTTTTTCCTTGGCGCGGGCGTCTCACGCGCCCGTGCCGGCGAAGCGTTGCCGGGAAACGGATCAGTGGCGGAAATCGATACCCGCGCCATGGCGAGCCGTATCGATCATTTACTCGAAGCGAGGTGGAAGGCGGAATCGATGGCGCCGGCCGCACTCGCCACCGATGGCGAGTTTATTCGCCGAGCCTACCTCGACTTGACGGGCGTGATTCCGCCCGTTGCTGAAGTTCGAAAGTTTCTTGGCGATGCATCTCCCGATAAAAAGGCTGAATTAATCGACCGACTCCTGGAGTCCCCCGCACATGCGACGCACCTGGCGACCCTGTGGAGGAACCTGATGCTTCCAGCCGGTCTCGAAGCCGGTGATGTAAGTAGTGTCGTGGGGGTGCAGAACTGGCTCCGAAGCCGGTTTGCCGAAAACATGCGCTACGACCGAGTGGTCTCCGAGCTATTGGTCGCTACCGGTGGCAGCGATGTTGGCCCGGCGCTGTTCTATACCGCGTTTGAGTTGAAGCCTGAAGAATTGGCGGCCAACACGGCCCGCGTTTTCCTGGGCGTTCAAATCCAATGTGCTCAGTGTCACGACCATCCGTTTGAGCATTGGAAACAAAAAGATTTTTGGGGTTACGCCGCGTTTTTTGCGCGGCTGGACCGGAATGAGCGCCAGCGTGGCGGCATGATGAGCGTTGCGCTGATCGACAAGTCCCAAGGCGAAGTCACGCTGCCCGACAGCGGGGAAGTTGTCCCACCCAAGTACCCGGAGGGCGCGTTCGCCGATCCGGACGAGGGCGGTTACCGCCGCCAGCAACTCTCGATATGGATGGCCTCGCGCGATAATCCTTTTTTGGCTCGGGCGCTCGTCAATCGCGTGTGGTCCCATATGTTTGGGCGGGGAATCGTCGATCCGGTTGATGATCTAGGGCCGCGCAATCGACCGAGTCATCCCGAATTACTTGATGAACTAACGGATCACTTTATCGCGACGGGATTCGACGTGCGGAACCTCTACCGCACGCTGGCCAATACGCGAGCGTACCAGCTCTCCAGCGAATGGCTTTCCGGAGATCCGCCTCCCCCGGAGTTGTTCGCGCGCATGATGGTCAAGTCGCTGGCCGCTGAACAACTATACGACAGCCTCACGCAGGCAACCCTACGCAACACGGCCCGAGGGGCCATAGGGGGCGCTGCGAACGGTTTGTTCGATCCGCAGCGGCGAGAGTTCTTGAGCCGTATGCAAAATTCCAGTCGGTCGGCGGCCGAATACGATGCAGGCCTCCCCCAAGCGCTGATGTTGATGAATGGCCAACTCATGGTCGACGCCACGGATAAGGACCGAAGCGGCATGATTGCTTCTCTGGCTGCGCCTTGGTTCACGGAAGAACAGCGTTTGGAAACTCTATTCCTGGCGGCGTATGCCCGAATGCCCACCTCGCAAGAAAAGGAATACTTCGGAGCGTATATCAAGAGCGGCGGCGCGGCCGGCGACCAACGCCAGGCGCTGGGCGATGTGCTTTGGGCGCTGTTGAACAGCGCGGAGTTTAGTTTGAATCGCTGATTGGAAGCAGCGCCTGTCATGCGGTGGTAAGTTGGACTTGCCTTAGGGGGCCCGAATTCCTCGTGATTTGCGGAAAGACCAATGAAGATTCCTTCTCTTTCGCGCCGTGCTTTATTGCGATACTCGGGGTTGGGTTTGCTGGGCGCTAGCCAGAGCGGGTGGTTTCCCCTGTTCGCGCAGGAGTCCGCGACCGATACGCAGCGGCAGCGCCACTGCATTTTGTTGTGGATGACGGGCGGCCCCTCGCAAACCGACACTTTCGATATGAAGCCCGGTCACGCCAACGGTGGCGAATTCAAGGAAATAGCCACCCGAGCGGTCGGCGTGCGATTCAGCGAACACCTGCCGAAGCTCGCGGAACATGCCGAACACATGGCGATCATTCGCGGACTTTCGACGAAAGAAGGCGATCATGGACGCGGTACGTTCCTGGTGCGCACCGGACAAACGCCGGGAGGGCCGCTCCGCTATCCGACGATCGGTTCGTTGCTTTCCAAAGAACTGGGTGACGAAACCGCGAGTTTGCCAAACTATGTGAGCATTTCGCCGTATACGGCCTTTAACGCGGCGGCATTCGGCCCAGGTTTCCTCGGTCCGCGGCATGCGCCTGCGACGGTTAGCGAACGATCCGCCTTCAACCCGCGCCAGACGCAACAACCATCGATGGAATCGCAGTACGCGGAGCTTGGCGTCGATTACCTTTTGCTTCCCAAAGGCGTGACCCGCGCCCAAGCGCAATCTCGCTTAGAGTTGTGGGGCTCATTGCAAAAAGAGTTTCTCGAAACCCGCAGGACGCCGACGTCCATAGCGCAGAACACGGTCTATCGGCGCGCCGTTGCCATGATGCAAAGCGATGCGGCGAGCGCTTTCGATCTTTCGCAGGAGCCGGACGAGGTGCGCAGCGCATATGGCCGCACTCGCTTCGGCCAAGGTTGTCTTATGGCTCGCCGATTGATCGAGAAGGGCGTGCCGTTTGTGGAAGTCTCCTTGGGGTTTGAGGCAGGCAATTTAGGATGGGACACCCATTTGAACAACTTTCCCGCGGTACGCAATCTCTCGGCCCAACTGGACGCGGGTTGGGGAACCCTAATGCGCGACCTGAAAGACCGTGACCTATTGGAATCAACCACCATCCTCTGGATCGGTGAGTTCGGACGTACGCCCACGATCAACGATAACGCTGGCCGTGACCACTTTCCCAATGCCTGGACCTGCGTTCTGGCGGGCGGTGGAATCCAAGGCGGCCAGTGCTTCGGCAAGACCAGCGAGGGCGGCGAGGAAGTTATCGATGGAAAAGTCACGGTTGGCGACGTGCTCGCTACACTATGCCGCTCCGTGGGCGTTTCGCCTGATGTGGAAAACGTGTCGGACCAAGGCCGCCCCGTGCGCCTTGTCGAAGGCACGCCAATCGATGCAATCCTCGCATAAGTTGGGATTTCCGGAACGTCCGCCACGGCGCGCGAAAAGTACCGGGTAACCCGAGAAGTTTCACCATGAATCCCTGGCTTTGCATATTCGTGCTGGCGATGCTTGCCATGCCTGGCTGTATCAAGTCGAATCCTGCGGCGCCCACGCCGCCCATCGTAGCGGGAAAAGCGCTAGAGCCAGACGAGAGCGCGCACGAGGCACTACCGCTCGCCCCGCAAGTCGTTACTTTGGATCAACCACGCCTATCGGAAGTCGAAACGACGCCTCCGCCCGACGAGGCGACGCTGCCGCCGCACATCGAAAGATTCCTTCTCTTGGCGCGGGGGGGGCCTTTGCTCATCGAAGCGATACTAACCATCGACGGAAAACCATTGCGTGCGACGATGGATGGGCTTGTTGATCGGTTGCTCCTGGCTGCTGATACGAATCGCGACGGTCGGCCAACGTGGGATGAGGTGATCGCATCGCCAGCATTCACCAACGGCCGTTACGGCAATGTGGAAGCGAATAGCGAAACCGAAATCGCCCGGGTGGTGCAATTATATGATATCGATAAGGACGGAACGGTTGATCGGGACGAGGTTCCTCGGTTTCTGACGCGCAACGCGGGCGGATCGCGGCCGTTCTCACTCTCCAGTTCCAATGAGTACCGTGGGTACAACCAATTTGACGCACCCACGTTACACCTACTTGATACGAACCGCGACGGGCGCTTGAATTCCGATGAGATTGCCTCCGCGTCAAGGCGGCTGCGCAGTCGCGACGCCGATGGCGACGATATTCTCGTATCGGCCGACGTGGTTTCCGGTTCGCTGGACGGAGCGCCTGGCCGGATGTCGAACCGCCGCCGCGCAGCGCCCGACGCCGCGTATCTGATTGATGATCAGACGGCGTGGGACTCGCTACTCTATTCGTTAAACGAGCTATACGCCTTCGGCGGCGAATTGACGGCGGAAAGTTTTTCCCAGCGGCGGAGCTTATTTGAAGAACTTGACGCCAATAACGACAATGCGATTACTCAAAAAGAACTCCAACGCTTGGCGATCATCGAACCGCACATTTGCTTGGAAGTGCAGTTTGGACGCGCGGCGACCAACGTGAATTCATCCGCTACGGACCAACAACCTGTCGAAAACACTACGTCCCCACAACCCCGATTGCGATTGGTGTCGCTCGCCGACGAACTGCGCTCTGGCAAGATCGCGATGGCGATCCGCGACGCGCGCATTGCACTGACGTTGGCCGATGGTGGAGTCGTGTTTTTCGCCAACGACGGCGCCGGCGTAGATTATCGCGTCCAGGCGCAGTCGCAAATCGCACTGTATGACGCGAACAACGATGGCTATCTCGAAGAAGCCGAACTGCCAGATGGCCTGCCGGGTGTTGCCATGTCGTGGGAGGCGCTCGATGAAGACCAAGACGACAAACTCTACCCCGATGAACTAACCGAATACCTGCGGCAGCGGGCCGGGGCGGCGCTGAGCCAGGTTCGTGCCCGCGTTGCGGACCAGGCCGACGCGTTGTTCGTCGCATTGGACGCGGACCATGACGGCCGGCTAGAAACGCGAGAATTCGACCTCGCCTCGGAAACGCTTCGTCGTCTCGACGCCGACCAAGACGGACTTGTAATTTCCCAGGAAATCCCTGGTGCGATGGCGGTGGGCTTCGTGCGTGGCGACCCGCAACAGGCGGATGCCCAATTCGTGATACCCACGGAACCGGAACCGCTCGCCGCTCAGGCGCCGGCGTGGTTCCAGGCGATGGATGTGAACGGCGACGAAGAAATCAGCCGCCGCGAGTTTCTGGGCGAAGCGGATCAGTTCGCTGGCATGGATGCCAATGCCGACGGCTTTCTCGACGTTCGCGAAGCTCGCCGCCAGT
>JAANMT010002997.1_pt1 | contig 12845 bp, 10 predicted proteins | sample 7279711 | NCBI WGS metagenome assembly JAANMT01 (sample SAMN14094538, study PRJNA606508) | bioreactor metagenome | isolation source: A lab-scale SPAN reactor treating ammonium-rich wastewater day 1 | place: Ireland: Galway | collected 2017-01-16 | reverse complement strand
GATGCCGAAAGATTTAATTTGACAGTCGTCTCTTTTTTTGCTACACTATGGAAAATTTGTCAGACAACTGGGCAAATTGACCATGAACACACTTCTCATCAAAAACGCGTATCTTGTCACGATGGATGACCGCCAGCGGGAAATTCCCGATGGCGGTCTTTTCATTCGCGGCGGGTTCATCGAGGAAGTCGCGCCCGTCTCCGAATTGCGAAACCAGACCGCCGACGAAGTCCTCGACCTGCGCGGGCATGTGCTGCTGCCAGGACTCGTCAACACGCACCATCACTTCTACCAGACGCTCACCCGCGCCGTCCCCGCCGCGCAGGACGCCAACCTGTTCAACTGGCTGAAGACGCTCTATCCCATCTGGGCGCGGCTCACGCCCGAAGACATCTTCGTCTCGACGCAGACCGCGCTGAGCGAACTCGCCCTCTCTGGATGTACCACCGCCTCCGACCATCTCTATCTCTTCCCCAACGGTTCGCGCCTCGACGACGAAATTGCCGCGGCCTCCGAGATCGGACTTCGCCTCCACGCTTCGCGCGGCTCGATGAGTTTGAGCGAAAAAGACGGCGGACTCCCGCCCGACTCCGTCGTGGACAGCGAAAACTCCATCCTGAAAGATTCCCAGCGGCTGATCCAGAAATATCACGACCCCAAACCTGGCGCGATGACGCAGATCGTCCTGGCGCCGTGTTCGCCGTTCTCCGTCACGACCGACCTGATGAAAGAGTCCGCGAAACTGGCGCGGGAATACGGCGTCCATCTCCACACCCACCTCGCCGAGACCGAGGACGAAGAGCAGTTCTGTATGCAGATGTTCGGCCACCGTCCCGTCGGCTACATGCAGGAGGTGGATTGGGTTGGTGACGATGTCTGGTTCGCGCACGCCATCTGGGTCAACGACGCGGAGATCAAAGTCTTCGCGGAACACAACTGCGGCGTGGCGCACTGTCCCCACTCGAATATGCGGCTGGCTTCGGGCATCGCGCCCATCAAGGAATATCGCCAGGCGGGAGTCAACGTCGGCATCGGCGTGGACGGCTCCGCCTCCAACGACGGCTCGCATCTGCTGGCGGAGGTCCGCCAGGCGATGCTGCTTTCCCGCGTCAAAGAGGGGATCACAGGCTTCTCGCTTTCCAACGATCCCAACCGCAAATTGATGACGGGACGCGAGGCGCTTTACCTCGGCACGCGCGGCGGCGCGGCGGTCCTCGGGCGGAGCGACATCGGCTCGCTCGAAATCGGCAAATGCGCGGACTTCTTCGCGGTGGACCTGAACCGCCTCGAATTTGCAGGGATGCACGATCCCGTCTCGGCGATTGTCTTCGGCCAACCCGTCCGCGTGGATTACACCGTCGTCGGCGGGAAATTCATCGTCAAGGAAGGGCAGTTGGCGACGGCGGACGAAGGCAAGATCATCGAGCGTCACAACCAAGCGGCGAAGAAGTTGTTGACGAGTTAAGAAATTCGAGGGTGGCGACAATGAGCGTTTTTCCAATCTACGGACTTTGGGCAAGCGTTATATTGTCGTTGGCTCTTTCCGTTTTCGGGCTTGTAAAAAGCAAAGTTTGGGCGCTGACGGCGGGCGCAATTCTGTTTCTGCCGTTTGTGTATTACTTTAGCGGCTATCCTGCCGCAAGAACAACTCTTGTTTTGCCGCTCCTGCACTTTGGCGCTGTTTCCGCGCTTTACAAGAAGAATAGAACAATGGCGTGGCTTTTATTCTCGCCCGTTATGGCGTTCATGGCGCTCGTGTTCGGAATTGTTTTTGTAAATGTATTGAGAAGTTAAGCGCAGATACGGAGAAATTTATGCCTGCTTCCACCAAACTCACCCGCTCTCTCATTGACGTCGCCATGGGACGCGCCCACGCGGATCTCGTCATCCGCCACGGACAGTGGGTCTGCGTCCAGTCGGGCGAGATCATTAACGGCACGGACGTCGCCGTCGTCAACGGACGCGTCGCCTTCGTCGGCGCGGACGCCAGCCACACGGTCGGGAAAGATACGGTCGTCATCGACGCGGGCGGCAAGCACCTCGTCCCCGGCCTGCTCGACGGTCACATGCACGTCGAATCGGGGATGGTCACAGTGACGGAGTTTGTGCGCGCCGTCGCGCCGCGCGGCACGACCGGCATGTTCATTGACCCGCACGAGATCGCCAACGTCTTCGGGTTGAAAGGCGTCAAGTTGATGGCAGACGAAGCCGCCAAACAGCCCATCCACGTCTGGGTGCAGATGCCGTCGTGCGTCCCGTCCGCGCCGGGACTCGAGACGCCGGGCGCGAGCATCAGTCCCGACGACGTGGCCGAAGCGATGACCTGGCCCGGGGTGATCGGCCTCGGCGAGATGATGAACTTCCCCGGCGTGGCGGCGGGCGATCCCAAAATGCTGGCGGAGATGGCCGCCACCCGCGCCGCAGGCAAGACGATCGGCGGGCATTACGCCTCGCCCGACCTCGGCCTGCCGTTTCACGGATACGTCGCGGGCGGTCCCGAAGACGACCACGAGGGGACGCGTCTCGAAGACGCCATGGCCCGCGTGCGGCAGGGCATGAAAGCCATGCTCCGTTACGGCTCCGCCTGGCACGACGTGGCGGCGCAGGCGAAAGCCATCACCAAACACAAACTACATTCGCGCCGCTTCATCCTCTGCACGGACGATTCCCACGCGCAGACCATTTCGCAGGACGGCCACATGGACCGCGTCCTCCGTCACGCCATCGCCGAGGGCCTCGACCCGATGACCGCCATCCAGATGTGCACCCTCAACACCGCCGAGCATTTCGGCTTGACGCGGGACCTGGGCATGATCGCCCCGGGGCGCTGGGCCGACATCCTCATCGTGGAAGACCTGCGCGATTTCCATCCCGACATCGTGATCGCCAAAGGCGAGGTCATCGCGCAGAACGGCAAATGGACGGTGGAACTCCCCGCCGCGTCCTACCCAAAGTGGGCGACCAACTCGGTCAACTTGAAGCGCGAATTGAAAGCGGACGATTTCATTCTAAAGGCCGCGGGCGGCGCGCAAAAAGTCACCGCGAACGTGATCGGCGTCATCGAGAACCAGGCGCCGACGAAACATTTGAAAATCGAAATGCCCGTGACCGACGGTCAATTAAAAGCGGACGCGGCCCGCGACATCGCCAAAGTGGCGCTGGTGGAGCGGCACAAAGGCACGGGCGGCGTCACGCTGGGACTCGTCAGCGGGTTCGGCCTCACGCGCAAGTGCGCGATCGCGTCCACCGTCGCGCACGACAGCCACCAGATGATCATCGTCGGGACGGACGACGCCTCGATGGCCGCGGCCGCCAACAGTCTCGCGCGCAGCGGAGGCGGGCAGGTGGTCGTCATCGAGGGGAAGGTCCACGCCCAGGTCGAACTCCAGATCGCGGGGCTGATGTCCAGCGAGCGCGCGGAAGTCGTGGCGCGGAAGGCCGCGTCCGTGCTGGAAAGTTTCGTCAACTGCGGCTGCGAATTGAATAACCCGAACATGCAATTGAGCCTGCTGGGTTTGGTCGTCATCCCCGAACTGCGGATCTCGGACCTCGGCCTGGTGGACGTGACGAATTTCAAATTCATCCCGCTGACGGAATAACAGAGGCGCCATGCCGCATTTCCCCTTCCAACGTTTAACGGCCGAACTTTCAGGGTTGATCGCGCGCGCGCCCAACGGTCAACGCCTGCCTTCGGAGCCGGAACTGGCAAAGCAGTTGGGCGTGAGCCGCGCCACTTTGCGCGAGGCCATGCGCTCGTTCGAGACGCAGGGCTTGATCCGCAGGCGGCAGGGTTCGGGGACGTACGTGGTGCGGAACATCCCCGTCATGGAAAGCGGACTCGAAGCGCTGGAAAGCCTGGACACGATGGCGCGGCGGATGAACCTCGCCGTCTCGGTGGGCGACCTGCGGGTGGAGCGGATCTTCGCCGACAAGGAACTCGCCGCGGCCCTGAACGTTCCGCTGGCCAGCCATCTGACGCGCGTCCGACGCGTGATGCAGGCCGACGCGCGTCCCGTGGCCTTTCTGGTGGACACGCTCCCCGAGACGGTCCTGCACGCCGACGACCTCCCCGAATCGTTCAGCGGCTCGGTGCTGGACTTTCTGCTGGGCCGCGCCGACCCGCCCGTCAGTTCGCGCGCCGCGGTCAGCGCCATTGACGCCTCGCCCGACGTGGCGCGCACGCTTCAAATTCAGCGCGGCGACGTGCTGCTGCATTTCAACTCCCAGGTGTTCAACGCGTCCGGTCTGGTAATCGACCACGCGTTGTCATATTTCATCCCCGGCTATTTCAATTTCCACATTGTAAGACGGATCAAAAATTCATAAACTGGAGGCATTCAATGACAAAGGCTCAGGAAATCAAGAAAAAAGTGGACGAGAACCGCGAGAACATCGTCAACTTCATGCGCGAGATCGTCGCCATCCCCAGCATGGAGAGTCAGATCAAGGACGTGGGCGAGCGCATCCAGGCGGAGATGACCAAACTCGGCTTCGACGAGGTCCGCTTCGACAAGATGGGCAACACCGTCGGACGCATCGGGAACGGCCCGAAGGTCATCGTCTACGACTCGCACATTGACACCGTCGGCGTGGGCGACCCGCACGAGTGGCAGTGGGACCCGTTCGTCGGCAAAGTGGAGGACGGCGTCCTGTACGCGCGCGGCGCCTGCGACGAGAAAGGCTCCACGCCCGGCATGGTCTACGGGCTGGCGATCGCCCGCGATCTGGGACTGCTCGAAGGTTACACCGCCTACTACTTCGGCAACATGGAAGAGTGGTGCGACGGCATCGCGCCTAACACTTTCGTTGAAGTTGACCCGAAGGTGAAACCCGATTACGTCGTCATCGGCGAGCCGACCAAGATGAACGTTTATCGCGGGCACAAAGGCCGCCTTGAAATGAAGGTCACGGCCAAGGGACGGAGCGCTCACGCGGCCTCCAACCATCTGGGCGACAACGCCATTTACAAGCTGCTGCCCGTCATCGCCGGTATCCGCGACCTGGAGCCGAAACTGGGCGACCATGAATTCCTCGGTCACGGCAAGATCACGGTCAGTGATATGAAAGTCCAGACGCCCTCGATCAACGCCGTCCCCGACGAAGCCGTCATCTTCATTGACCGCCGCATGACCTTCGGCGAGACCAAAGAAGCGGTCAAAAAGCAGGTCGAGGATCTGATCCCGCCCGAGTTCAAGGACACGGTCAAGGTCGAGGAACTGTTCTATGACGAGCCGTCCTACACGGGCTTCGTCTTCCCGGTGGACAAATACTTCCCGGCCTGGGCGTACGAGGAGGATCATCCGCTCGTCAAGGCTGGACAGGAAGCGCGCGTTGCCATCGGTCTGCCTGATGCGCCCAGCGGCAAGTGGAATTTCTCCACGAACGGCATTTACTGGGCTGGCAAGGCGGGCATCCCTTCGATTGGATTCGGCCCCGGCGACGAAGAGACCGCCCACACCGTGCGCGACTCCGTCTCGCTGGAGGATATGGTCAAAGCCACCGAGTTCTACGCGATCCTGCCAAGCCTGATTGGTGGTTAGTTGGCTAGTTGGCTGGTTTGCTAGTTGGCTAGTTGGCTAGTTCGTTTGGACGAGTGATGATTGAGGCGGCCGAATGGCGACGATCAAGAACTTCGAGGAACTCGATTCGTGGAAGAAGGCGCGAGAACTTGCAGGTTATGTGTATCAATTGACGCGCAAGGAAGGATTTTCACGAGACTTCGGCTTACGAGATCAAATTCAACGAGCGGCAAGCTCCGTAATGCACAACATCGCAGAAGGATTCGAAGCAGGGTATAACACGGAGTTTGTCCGCTTTCTCAAAATGGCTCGCCGCTCGGCTGGGGAAGTCCAATCCCAGTTGTACCTTGCCCTGGACGCGGGCTACATCACCGACGAGGAAATTAGAAAGGCATATGACCTGAGCGTAGAAACCAAAAAACTCACCAACGGCTTGATAACCTATTTGAGCAAACACCGATAACCAGCCAACCAGTCAACTAGATAACTAGCAAACCAGGCAACTAACAAACCAGCCAACTAACAAACCAGGCAACTAACAAAGAGGAGTCAAAATCATGCAAACCAATTTTCGCGGCCGAGACTTTATCGGCGACCTCGATTTCACCAAGGAAGAAGTCGAAACCGTTCTGGACGTGGCGTGGGACTTGAAACGCAAGCGCGCCCTCGGCGAACCGCACGCCTACCTGCGCGATAAAGTCCTCGCCATGCTGTTCTTCTTCTCGTCCACGCGCACGCGCGGATCGTTCGAAGCGGGCATGGCCCAACTCGGCGGGCACGGCGCGTTCATTGACAGCAACACCACGCAAATTTCGCACGGCGACACGCCGGTGGAAATCGGCGAGATCTTTGGCCGCTACTTCGACGGCATCGCCATCCGTCACTGCGACTTCGGCGACGGCAACAAATATCTGAACGCGGTCGCCAAGTCCAGCCGCGCGCCGGTCCTCAACATGCAGTGCGACATCTACCACCCGTTCCAGTGTCTCGCCGACTTGATGACCATCATGGAGAAAAAGGGACGCGACCTCCGCAAAAAGAAGATCGTCGTCTCGTGGGCGTACGCGGCATCCTACCTCAAGCCGATCTCCGTTCCCCAATCCCTGATCCTCCAGATGCCCCGCTTCGGCATGGACGTGACCCTGGCCTATCCGCCCGGCTTCGAACTCATGCCCGACATCGTCGAGCAGGCGAAGAAACAGGCCAAAATCGCGGGGACGGCCTTCGAGATCATTGACAGCGCCGACGGCATGACCGAGGCCTGCAAAGACGCGGACGTCATCTACGCCAAGTCCTGGGGCCCGCTGTTGACCACCACCGACAAGGGCGAGGGCAAAAAACTCCAGGACTCCTTCAAAAACTGGATCATGGACGACGCCAAACTCAAAGTCGCCCGGAAGGACGCCATCTACATGCATCCGCTTCCCGCCGACCGCGACATCGAAGTGACCAGCGCCGTGCTGGACGGTCCCAACTCGGTCGTCTTCGACGAAGCCGAAAACCGTCTCCACGCGCAGAAAGCCGTCATGGCGTTGACGATGAGCTAGGAGAATCCATGACCAAACTTGCTGTCATCGCCATCGGCGGAAACTCGCTCATCAAAGACGATAAGAACGTGACCGTCGAGAGTCAATATCTCGCCGCGAAGGAAACCACCTACCACATCGCGGACATGCTCGAAGCGGGCTGGGACGTCGCCATCGGTCACGGCAACGGGCCCCAGGTCGGGTTCATCCTCCGCCGCTCGGAGATCGCCGCGAAGGTCGAGGGTATGCACGAAGTCCCGCTCGAAGTCTGCGGCGCGGATTCGCAGGGCGCCATCGGCTACGCCCTCCAGCAAACCCTGCAAAATGAACTGCGCCGCCGCGGGATCAACAAATCGGTGGCGACCGTCGTGACTCAAGTCGCGGTGGACGCGGACGACAAAGCCTTCCGCGAGCCGTCCAAACCGATCGGCTCGTTCATGGACAAAGCCGAAGCGGACCGCCGCGCCGCGGAACTCGGCTGGTCGGTCCGGGAGGACGCGGGCCGCGGCTGGAGGCGGGTCGTCGCCTCGCCGCTCCCGAAGGAGGTCGTGGAACTCGAAGCGGTGGAGGCCCTCCTCAAAGCGGGGACGGTCGTCGTCACCGTCGGCGGCGGCGGCATCCCCGTCGTCCGTGACGCGGACGGCGACCTGAAAGGCGTCGCCGCGGTCATCGACAAAGACTTCGCCTCCTCGCTGCTGGCGCAACTCATCAAGGCCGACCTCTTCCTCATCTCCACTGCCGTGGAAAAAGTCGCCATCAACTTCGGCAAGCCCGACCAGAAATGGCTCGACAAATTGACGCTCGCCGAAGCCAAAGCCTACCTCGCCGAAGGGAAACATTTCGCCAAAGGTTCGATGGCGCCGAAGATTCAGGCCATCGTCTGGTATCTCGAAGCCATGCCCAACGGCAAAGCGCTCATCACCAACCCCGAAAACATCGGCCGCGCCCTCAAAGGCGAGACGGGGACGTGGGTGGTTCCGTAATCGAGAGTCAAATGGTCAATCGTCAGGTAGTCTCACAGCCGCGCGACTATGAGACTACCTGACCAGTTGGCGACCGGACTAACATGAAACGCATCCATCCTGCCGTTGCCCTCCTCGTCGCCGCCGTCCTCGCGTATGGGCTGGCGCTCCCGTCCCTCGGCTTTTACTGGGACGACCTGCCCATGTCGTGGATCCGCTATCAATTGGGGCCCGAGGCGACGACGCGGTACTTCTCCACCAATCGTCCCGTCTGGGGGCTGCTTTATCAAATAGACGGCGCGATCCTTCCGCACGTCCCAATCTACTGGCAGGTTTACGCGCTGCTCCTGCGCGCGCTCACGGGCATCCTCGCCTGGAAAGTCTTCAAGCGCGTCTGGCCCGGGCGCGAAGCCTTCGCGCTCATCGCCGCGTTCTTCTTTCTGGTCTATCCCGGCTTCAACCAGCAATGGAGCGCCTTCCTCTACGCGCACTTCTTCATCGTCCTCAACTTCTTCCTCGCCTCCATCTACTTCACGCTGCGCGCCCTCGACGACCCGCGCCGCGCCCGTCTCTTCACCGGCCTCGCGCTGGCGCTCTCCGCGCTCAACCTGTGGATGATGGAGTATTTTTTCTTCCTCGAACTCGTCCGTCCTTTCGTCATTTATTTCGCCGTCCGCTCGCGCAACGCGCCCCAGGCGCCGCGCGCCGCGCTTCGCCGCGCCCTGCCCTACCTCGGCCTCTGGTTTATGGCCGTCCTCTCGCGCTTGTTCATCTTCAACAACCAGGTCTATTCGACGAGTCTCCTCGGCGACATGAAGACCGACTTCTTCGGGACTCTCGCGCGGCTTGTCCAACTCGTCCTCGCCTCTTTCTGGACTGTAAGCGGCGCGGCACTCGGACAGGTTTTCCAACTCCCCGTCCCCGCGTACGACGGCTGGCGCGCGACGATCATGGTCGCCGCGGTCGTCGTTTCGGTATTCATCCTCGCCTACGGCGCGCTGCGGAAGTCAGATGCCGGAGGCGCGGCCCCGTCCCGTCTCTTCCCGCTTTCCGCTCTCGCGCTCGGGCTTCTCGCGCTCTTCTTCGCGGGCTGGCCGTTCTGGCTGATCGATTTCCCGCCCTCGCTGGCGCATCCCACCAGCCGGTTCACTTTGCCGTTCATGCTCGGCGCCAGCCTGCTCTGGGCGGGACTGCTCGAATTCATCCCCGCCGCGCGCTGGAAATTCGCGCTGGCCGGGATATTGATCGCCCTGTGCGCGGGACGGCAGTCCTTTTGGATGAACGATTACCGCCTCGAGTGGAATCGCCAGGCCGCGCTCTTCTGGCAGATGACCTGGCGCGCGCCCGGCCTGACTCCCGACACGACGGTACTCCTCAACGACCGCGCCTTCCTCTCCCCCGCCGCGACCGGCAGCCTCCCGCCCGTGGACGCGCGCGTCTTCAACTTCAACGCGGACAATTCCCTGAGCGCCGCGCTGAACTGGACCTACGATCCCGACAACCGCAGCGACGTGACGCGCTATCTCTTGCTGTATCCCGCCTCGCGCATTGGCGGTTCGCTCCCCGCCCTCGAGAAAGACATCCCCATCCATTACGATTACCTGTCGAGCAAATTCGAGGGGAACACTTCGCAAATCGTCGCGTTTTACTTCGCGCCGCCGGGCTGCCTGCGCCTGCTCGACCCCAACATTGACACGGTCAACCGCTTCATCCCCGCGGAGACATTGATGCGCGAGTCCGCCGCGCTCTCCTCATCGGCGTGGATCACGCCCGGGGAAACCGCGACCCCGCCCGCAGTCTACGGAAGCGAACCGGCGCGCGGGTGGTGTTATTATTTCGAGCGGGCCGACCTCGCCCGTCAGCAAAAGGATTGGGAGGCGGTCGTCCAGCTCGGCGAGACCGCATTCGCGCTGGACGATCATCCCAACGACCCGGTGGAGCGCTTCGTCTTCATCGAAGCCTACGCCCACACCGGCGATTGGACGCGGGCGCAGGATTTGTCGGTCGAGGCGTTCCGCGTCTCGAAGGATTACATGGCGCCGATGTTGTGTTCGCTCTGGGCGCGCATCGCGCGCGAAACGCCGCCCGGCGCGGAGCAGTCTGCCGCGGCGGAGGCGATGCGTTCCCGGTTCGCCTGCGCGCAGTGACATTATCCGCCCCCAGCGGTGACATCCTCGTCTTGTCCATTTTGTGCGTTCAGGCTAGAATCGGCAAGCCGGAGTAAGTTGTTCGCAAGAAAAAAATGAAAGGAGGCGCGCGGCTCACGAATCGTTCGGCAGTACGCTGGTTGACACTCTCATTTCATACTCTAGGAGGAGTATCCTATGCGCTCAACTCTTTCCAAGATCGCCTTACTTATGGTGATCGCTGTCATGGTCCTCTCCGCCTGCGGTTCCAAGCCCGAGACGGTCGGAGGCCTGCAAATCCCCGATATTGAAAAGGGCAAGTTCAACGTGGCCATGGTGCTGATCGGCCCGCACGACGACGGCGGCTACTCACAAGCGCACTACGAGGGTCTCGTGTACGTCCAGGAGCACGTCAAGGACGTCCACACCGCCTACGTCGAAAACGTCCCTGAAGGCGCGGACTCCGAACAGGTCATTCGCTCCCTGGCTCGCAAGGGCTTCAACCTGATCTTCACCACGTCCTTCGGCTACATGGACCCGACGGAAACGGTCGCAGGCGAGTTCCCGGACATCATGTTCATCCACGCCAGCGGCTACAAGGCCAACGGCAAAAACTTCGGCAACCTCTTCGGCGCGATGGAAGACATGAAGTACCTGGCCGGCATGTTGGCCGGCTCGCGCGCCAAACTGGACGGCAATCCGAAACTTGGCTACATGGCTACCTTCCCGATCCCCGAGGAACTCCGCCTCGGCAACGCCTTCATGCTCGGCGCGAAGAAAACCTGCCCTGAATGCACCATGGACGTGCGCTGGATCAACACCTGGCACGACCCGGTGATCGAAAAAGAAGCCGCCGCGTCGCTCTTCGACGCGGGCGCGCACGTCGTCCTGACCGGCGCCGACACCCCCGCGGTGGCGGACGTGGCGCAGGAAAAAGGCACGTGGGGCATCACCTATGACTACATCGGCTCCTGCAAGGTGGAGCGCTGCCTCACCACCATCTACTGGAACTGGGGACCCGTCTACGCCAGCATCACCGAGGGCGTCCGCGCCGGCACCTACGTACCCGGCTGGGAATACTTTGACGCCGATACCGGCGCGCTCGGAATCTGGGGCCTCATGGAAGGCCAGTCGCTGACCAAGGGCATGCAAGACCTGCCCGCGGCTGAACTCCAGATGGTGAAAGACACGCTGGCCGCCATGCTGGCCGGCGAGTTCACCCGCTTCGACGTCTTCGCCGGAGAGATCAAGGACAACAAAGGCAACGTGATTGTCCCGGCCGGCGAGAAGATGGTCCAAGCTGACCTCGATCAGTTCCCGCCCGGAGCCCCCGGACTCGAATGCAAGTACTGCATGTACTGGTGGGCTGAAGGCGTCACCGCCGAACTGCCCAGCCTCAATCCGTAAGTTTTAGTTGAACAGGAGGCCAGACATCCTGGGATGTCTGGCCTCTGTCCACCCGATCCCCTCCCCGGAGAGTCACATGGAAGAAAACCCCGTCATCGCATCCTCCGAACCGCCCCTCATGGTTGACATGAAAGGCGTGACCAAGCGCTTTCCCGGCGTGCTCGCCAACGACTGCGTGGACTTTCAGCTGAGATACGGAGAAATCCATGCCCTGCTTGGAGAGAACGGCGCGGGCAAAAGCACGTTGATGAACGTCCTGGCGGGGCTTTACCGCGCGGACGGCGGCTCCATCCTGGTCAAAGGCGAGCCGGTCGCATTTTCGTCGCCGCGCGACGCCATCAAAGCAGGAATCGGCATGGTCCACCAGCACTTCATGCTGGTGCGTTCGCAAACGGTGACAGAAAATATCCTGCTCGGCCTCGACGACCCGAAATTCAACATGCGACTGCGAGATTACGACGACAAAGTGGCGGAGGTGGGAGAACGCTTCGGCCTGAAAGTGGACCCGCGCGCCAAGATCTGGCAGCTCTCTGTGGGCGAGCAGCAGCGCGTGGAAATTTTAAAGATGCTCTATCGCGGCGCGAATACCCTCATCATGGACGAGCCGACCGCAGTGCTTGCGCCGCAGGAGATCGAGGGGTTGTTCCTCACGTTACGTTCCATGGTGGAAAAAGGCAAGTCCATTGTTTTCATCAGTCATAAATTGAATGAAGTAACCGCCATCGCGGACCGCATCACCGTCCTGCGACGCGGGAAAGTGACGGCCGCGGGCATTTCCGCGAAAGGCGTCACCACACAGGAACTGGCAAAACTCATGGTGGGACGGCTGGTGCTTTTTCGCACCGAGAAGAAGCCCATGCCGGAAGGGAAAGTCGTGCTGGATGTCAGGGACGTCCACGCCGAAAACGACAAGGGATTGCCGGCCCTACGCGGGGTTTCGATGACCGTCCGCCGCGGCGAGATCGTGGGCATGGCCGGCGTAGCCGGCAACGGTCAGCGCGAACTCTCGCAGGTGATCAGCGGACTGCGGCGCTGCACCCGCGGCGAAGTCTGGCTGGATGGCGAGTCGGTGGGCAACCGCTCCGCGCTGTTCGGAATCCGCCGCGGCCTGGCCCACGTCCCGGAGGATCGCACGCACGTCGGCTCCTCGCCCAACCTGAGCGTGACCGACAACGTCATCATGAAAAAATATCGCCAGGAGCCGATCTCGCATCGCGGGGTGCTGGACATGAAACAGGCCACCCATTTTGCCCAGGAACTGAAACAGGCGTACGATATCGTCGTGCCGAACGTGGAGACGCCCGT
>JAANMT010002991.1_pt1 | contig 12867 bp, 14 predicted proteins | sample 7279711 | NCBI WGS metagenome assembly JAANMT01 (sample SAMN14094538, study PRJNA606508) | bioreactor metagenome | isolation source: A lab-scale SPAN reactor treating ammonium-rich wastewater day 1 | place: Ireland: Galway | collected 2017-01-16 | reverse complement strand
CTTATTATTTTCAGATCGAAGCATTTAATAACAGTGGGATTTCCGACAGATCGGAGGTTTTCAAATCCGAATAATTACAATTCAGTTCACCTATATCCAAAGACTTTTTGGCTACATTTACCCAATGAAAAATCTACTCTTACCGTTTATCCTCTTCTCCGGCTTTTTATTCGCCCAGCAAAGTTCTTTAAAAGAATCAGCAGGTCTTTTCCCACTCTATCTCGTTGATGGAATGATAACAAATGAAGAACAGTTGAAAGCGTTTGGCCCGGCAGAAATATCAGCGGTAAGTGTTTATAAATCCGATAACCTTCCGGAAAAACTCATCCCTTTTACCAATTTCATCAGCGAAGGAATTATCAGTATTACAATGAAAAGTGGCACGGCAAATCTGGAGTCTGTCTCGCTGGACCGCCTGAACATTCAACATCAGTTTGATGAGTTAAATCCTGTCTACATCAACAGAATTTTCGTGAAGAACAACACGGTGAAAATACTTACCGATGCCTTGGTTGAAGCTGAAATCATCGAAAATAACGGTCAGAAATTTCTAAATATCTGGACGGTGAAAAAATCTGAAAGAAACGGTATCGTAAAAAGGTCCGGCGGCATCAAAATTCATCCTAAAGAAAAAAGCGCTGCAAAAACTGTAATTCTGAAATAATGATTGCATTCCTTGGTCCACAGGCGAGTTTCACACAGCTTGCCGCCTCACAGATCTTTCCTCATCACGAACTTATTCCACAGTCGAGTATTTTAGATTGTTTTGTTGCGGTACAGAACGGAACGGCTGAAAAAGCAGTGGTTCCGCTGGAAAATTCTATTGAGGGAACAGTTTCAATGACGCTTGATTATCTATACGATTTCGAGAATGTTTTTATTGAAACTGAAGCAATAATGCCGATATCGCATCAGCTGATGATTCACCCTGAAAATAAAGATTTCACTAAAATAATTTCTCATCCGCAAGCTTTAGCACAGACTTTTCACTTTAGATTTGATCATTACAAAGACATTGCAACTCAGGATTACAGTTCTACGTCAGCAGCCGCAAAACTCATTGCTGAAAATCCCCATGAAAAATGGGCGGCGATTGCAAATTCTTACGCAGCGAAATTATATGGTCTGAAAATCATCCATCAAAACATTCAGGATTTTGAACAGAACCACACCAAATTCATTGTAATTTCTAAGAATAAAAAATCTTTACTTTTAGAATTCCCCAAAACTTCCGAAAAAACTTCACTTCTCGTTACCCTTCCGGAAGATCATGCAGGTGGTTTGCATCAGGTTTTATCTGTTTTTGCATGGCGGAAAATGAACCTTTCAAAAATTGAAAGCCGTACCATGAAAAAAAGCCTTGGGAACTACTTTTTCTTTATTAATGTTGCCAGCGAGTGGCATCCGGTATTATCTGAAAATGCTTTGGAAGAACTCCGTTTATTTGGAGCTGATGTGAAATTTATCGGCCATTACAACGAGTATATGCTTGAAGACTGACGCCTCTTAATTTTTAATAAATTTTAGATTCTTCCCCCCGATTTTTATTAAATAAATTCCCGGTAGAAGCCGTGAAACATCAATTTTAGACGATGGTTTAAATTCACCTTTACCGACTAGCTTTCCATCAACAGCAAAGATTTCGTAACTGCTCACTTTGAAAATTCCTTTAATATTCAATTCATTTTTTACGGGATTCGGAAAGAGTGAAATCTTATCTTTGTTTACATTTTCGGTAGCTAATGCAGGATCCAAAATTACAGTTGAATTTTTCTCAATGATTTGCTTTTCATAATTAAATTCCACACTCGCGGCCTGAAAGTTCAGCGCTTTTGTAAAAAACTGATTGTTTGCTGTATTTTCCAAAACAAAATATGCAGTTTCACCATTAGTCCCGTTTACTTTCACCGGCAAAGGCATTTCGAAGAAACTCACCGATGGATCACTTTGCGTTTGCGAAATCAAAAAATTCATATCCAGATTATTTGATGACTGCTTCCATCTGACTGTATAACTTGGGTAACCCTGCCCGTACACCCAGTCATTAAAAAAACCGGTAAAATCTCTTCCCGTGGAAACCAAAATCTGGTTTTTAAAATCTTCTGTTTTCGCATAACTGTAAGCAAAAGCAGGATTTGCGGCGTAATCTTTCAAATGCTGATAAAAAACCTCATCCCCGAGCACCCATTTCATCATCCTCAAAATATAGCCGCCCTTAATATAGGTAAGTCTTCCGCTGAAAAGTACAGGAATATTTCCCAAATCGCTGTCGTTTACGTACACACTTCCGTTTGGCGCACTGGTGATGATATTCAGGTGGTTAAAAAGATAATTCATGAATTCTGGATGAGTCATTAAATTTTTTTCATTCACCAAATGCTCGCCGAAAGTCGCAAAACCTTCATTCAGCCAGATATCATTCCAGGCGCCGCAGGTAATTTTATCGCCGAACCACTGGTGTGCAAGTTCATGGGCAATCGTAGATCTCGCAAAAGAATTCATCGACGACATGGTTTGATGTTCCATCGCTGCACCGTTAACCGCAAATTCCATATGACCGTATTTTTCAGCGGAAAACGGATACGGCCCGAAATGATTTTCAAATAAAGTCATTGCAGTCTTTGTCCATTCAATATTATCCATCACTCCAACACTTGCGTTCGTCGACGGATAAAGGTAATTAACGAAAGGAAAACCTGTATTGCCTATAACGTCATTAAGCTTATTGAAATTCGCTATCGAAAACGCAACCAGATAAGCCGCCATAGGATAATTGGTTCGCCAGAAGGTGAGTTTTTTGTTATCCGGAAGCAAAGTTTCAGACATCAGTTTTCCGTTTGAGGCAACACTGTACTGGCTTGGCGTTGTAATCTTTATGTCGAACCGGTTGATCTTGTCGTTCATACTCTGCTTGGTCGGAAACCAGTTTTGCGCACCATAGGGTTCCGAAAGTGTTGACAAAACCGGGCTTCCGTCGTGAGTTCCGATATAAAATGAAGTTCTTCCTGAATTATCCGGCGCACCTGAATAATGAATTGTTAAAGAATCCAGCGTGTTTGCGGGCAGCGATGCTGGCAAATCGATTTTGATTTCTTTGGTAACCAGCTGTTCAAAACTAAGATTGGAACCGTGATATGTAACCTGAGAAACCGGTAAAACATCAGTGAAATCAAAATATATCGATGACATGTTCTGGTTTGTCACAAAATGAGAGGTCACCGATCCTGAAATCTGAAAAACTGCGGGATCCAGGTAAACGTCCATTCTTTGATATTGGATATCGTAATTCAAGGTGTTCGGATTCACGTTAAAATCGATCATCCGCTGGTATCTGCTGATTTCTTTATCCATCAAATCTTTATTCTCCGGAACAATCTGTGCGGAAAAAAGAATTGACAAAAGAAACAGAACGGTAAAGAGATATTTTTTTTTCATGGTGCGAAATTTAGATTAAAGATAAAAAAAACACCTGACAATCAGCCAGATGTTAATGGTATCCAAAACAGTAACCTAATACTTGTCTTTCCATTTTCTTTTAAGTTCCTCCCGTATTTTATTTTCAGTGGAATTTTTTCCGGGTTCGTAGAATTTTGTTCCGGCTATTTCCTCAGGCAAAAATTCCTGGTCAATAAAATTCCCTTCATGCGAATGTGCGTAACCATAATCTTTACCATAATTAAGATCTTTCATAAGTTTGGTCGGCGCGTTTCTGAGATGCAGCGGAACCGGCAAATTTCCGGTTTGTTTCACCTTTGCCATCGCGTCGTTTATTGCGACGTAAGTAGAATTGCTTTTTGGAGAAACCGCAAGGTAAACCGCTGTTTCACTTAAAATAATTCTTGCTTCAGGATTTCCGATGACATTGATAGCCTGAAAACAGTTGTTAGCCACAGTTAGCGCGTTAGGATTTGCCAAACCAATATCTTCTGCGGCCAAAATCAGCATTCGGCGCGCAATAAATTTAATGTCTTCGCCGCCCACCAGCATTCTTGCCAGCCAGTACACCGCACCATTGGGATCAGACCCGCGCATGGATTTTATGAAAGCCGAAATTATATCGTAATGCTGCTCACCATTCTTGTCATAAAGCGCCATGGTTTCCTGCAGAACAGCCAATACATCTTCGTTGGAAATTTCTTTCTTACCGGAATTTTTGAAGTTATTCAGAACATTCTCTACTGAATTGATAAGTTTACGAGCGTCGCCGCCGGAATATTGTATAAAGGCTTCTTTGTCTTTTATTTTGAATTCGGTATTTTCTTTTTCATTGTATTTTTCCAACGAAAGTTCTGCAAGCTCGTCGAGTTTTTCATAACTCAAAGATTTCAGAACATAAACCTGCGACCTCGAAAGCAAAGCCGAAACTACTTCGAAACTTGGGTTTTCTGTAGTAGCTCCGATGAGTACGATCCAACCTTTTTCTACCGCATGTAGAAGTGAATCCTGCTGGGATTTATTGAAACGGTGAATCTCATCAATGAAAAGTATAGGCGATTTTCCTGAGAAAAGGTTCTGTTTTTTGGCATCCTCAATCACTTCACGAACATCTTTCACCCCGCTGGAAACGGCAGAAAGTTTAAAGAATTTTCTTCCCGAATTCTCGGAAATAATTTCTGCCAAAGTTGTTTTCCCTGTTCCCGGGGGACCCCAGAAAATGAGAGAATTCAACGTATCATTTTCCAGCATTTTGCGGATCGTTCCGCTTTTTCCGGTAAGGTGCTCCTGCCCCAGAACTTCGTCCAGAGTTTTAGGTCGCATTTGTTCGGCAAGTGGAATATTGGAACTCAAAATAGAAAAATTTGGATTACTGAGAAAGATTCTGGTGCAATAAGTTTCGCAGAAAGTTTCAACAAAATTAAACTATTTCGCTACTTTTGCAATGCATGTTCAACAAAATCATCACATTTCCTTTGGTGGTACTGATAAAATTCTATCAGTGGTTCATTTCCCCTGTTCTGCCGAAAAACTGCCGGTACGAACCTACGTGCTCTCATTATATGGTTGAAGCGCTGCGTGTGCATGGACCTATTAAAGGATTCTGGCTGGGCGCGAAAAGAATTGCGCGCTGTCACCCTTGGGGAGGAGAAGGTTATGACCCCGTTCCGCCGAAATGTGAACATCAACATTAAAATATTAAAAACAATAAAAATAAACTATGCTTACATTTTTATATACCACCTGGGATCCGTCGACGGGGATACATTTAGGCCCTATTACACTCCACTATTACAGTTTGATGTTTATTCTGGCTTTTGGTCTGGGATACGCAATTATGACGAAAATCTTTAAAATCGACAATGTTAACCAGAAATATCTGGAGCCGCTTTTTACCTGGACTTTGGTGGGAACGATTCTCGGCGCGAGATTAGGACATGTTATTTTTTATCAGCCTGAACTTTTCAAAGAGGATTTCTGGTCGGTTTTTCTGCCGATTAGGACGAAACCCGAATTTGAATTTACCGGTTTTTCCGGATTGGCAAGCCATGGAGCTACCATCGCGCTGATATTTACCACACTTTATTATTCATATAAAATCATTAAGAAAAATCCGTTTTGGGTGTACGACAGGATTGGAATCGTCGTGGCATTAGGTGGCGCTTTTGTGAGAATCGGAAACTTTTTCAATTCAGAAATAATCGGGAAACCCGCACCTGAAGGCTCACCTTTTGCAGTGCGTTTTCCACAGCAAAGCACAGAATATGGGGAGATTGTTCCGCGCTACCCGACCCAGCTTTTTGAAGCGGGAGGTTACTTTTTACTCTTTATTCTTTTGTGGATTCTTTACCGATATACAAATAAAAAATACCAGCAGGGCTGGCTTTTCGGTCTGTTTTTTATCATCCTTTGGGCGGTAAGATTTTTCGTTGAATTCTTAAAAGAACCTCAGGGCGATGAATTTATTCAGTTTGCAGGCTTGAATACAGGACAGATTCTATCCGTTCCTTTTATGTTGGCCGGTTTCGTAATTATGTGGTATTCTAAAAACAATAAAATTACCGAAGAAGAAAACGGCAAACCCGAATAATCAGACTTTAATAAAACATAACCCTTCAATTAATTTTGAAGGGTTTTTTATTTAAATATTTAAAGGTTTCGCCAATTTCACAGATTAAATCAGTGGACAGCATGGCTTCCTTAGAATGTTTTTTAGCTGCAAAATCACCTGCTTTGCCATGAAGCCAAACTCCGAAAACAGCCGCAATTTCAGGTGTGTAATTTTGTGCTAAAAGCGCAGTAAGTATGCCCAATAAGACATCACCACTGCCACCTTTTGCCATTCCGGAATTCCCTGTGATATTGTAAAAAACCTTCTCATCAGGAGTAATGATTTGGGTACGGTGATCTTTTAAAACAATATAAATCCCAAGTTCTTTAGCCTTTTCTTTTGCCAGTTTTAATCTTTCGAAAGAGTTCTCAGTCTTTCCGAACAGACGTTCGAATTCTTTGGGATGGGGAGTTATGATTGAATTCTGCGGGATTAATTTAAGATTGTCGGATTTTGCTGCCAAAATATTCAGCGCATCAGCATCCAAAACCAAAGGTTTATTATACATTTTTAAAAACTGTAAAAATGCATTTTCTGTTTCCGGCTCTTTCCCCAAACCGGGACCGATTCCTACGACAGAATCATCATCCACATTAAAGTTACTGATGAAATCAGCACCTCCGGAAATATACATTGCTTCCGGACAACTGGTCTGTAAAATTTGGTAACCACATTGTGGTGCAAGGATATAAGTGATACCACATCCCGACCTCAATGCAGCCTTTGCACCCAAAACTGCGGCACCTATTTTTCCGAAACTTCCCGCTGCAACAGTAGCTTTACCGTAATTTCCTTTATGAGAGAAATCGTCTCGTCGCTTATAAATTTTCTGAATTAAATCCTCGTCAACAACATAAAATCCGGTCGGTTCGTCAGCGATAAAATCCTTACTTAAACCGATATCCAAGATATGAATTCTACCACAATACTTTCCGGTTTCTGGGTGTAGGAATGAAGTTTTCCAGAACTGGAAACTTAAGGTTTCATCTGCTTTAAAAACTACAGCATTGTCATCTGAGAGCTGATCCGCAAAAAGGCCGGAAGGAATATCGATAGAAATTTTCGGAAGGCGGAGTCGGTTTAGCTTCATAATAAGATCAGCGTAATTCCCTTCCGGATTTCTGCTCAATCCGGTTCCGAAAAGTGCATCAACTAAGACACTGTTTTCACCAAACTCGAATTCTTCAGTCCGATTGAAATCTATAATTTCTACACCGTAAATGTCTTTAACTCTTTCAAAATTGATTAAGGCATCAGTACTAAGGATGGCATTAGTATCCAGATAAACATTCACATCAAAACCCTTGTGATAGAGCAGCCTTGCAATTGCAAAGCCATCGCCTCCGTTGTTTCCGGGGCCACAGAAAATGTGGTATTCCATTGGGCCGGAGAATCTTGTGCAGAGCCATTCTGCACAGGCGGTTGCTGCTCGTTCCATAAGCTTCAGTGAAGTGACAGGCTCGTTTTCAACTGTGAAAGCGTCACACTTTCCGATTTGGGGTGAAGTAAATATTTTCATTATCATTTGTTTAAATAAAATTACTTAAATAATTTCAGATTCATAAAATTTTATAAAAAATATTGATAAGCTAACTTTTTGCAGACAACCCGCACGATTATAAATTTATTTATTACATTTGAGTAACTTAAAAACTTAAATTATGGGACTTGTACAGGAATTTAAAGAATTTGCATTTAAAGGAAATGTAGTGGATTTGGCTGTTGCCGTTATAATTGGTGGTGCTTTTGGTAAAATTATCACTTCATTTGTAGATGATGTTATCACTCCACTATTGCTTAACCCTGCTTTGGAAGCGGCAAACTTGAAAAATATTTCGGAATTGACTTGGAATGGGGTGAAATACGGAAATTTTCTCTCTGCAATCATCAGTTTCCTAATTATTGCCATGGTATTATTCATGCTGATCAAAGCGGTGAATAAAGTAAACAAACCTGCAGTAGAAGCTCCAGCAGGACCTAGCAATGAAGAAGTTTTGCTTGCAGAAATCCGCGACCTTTTGAAGAATAAATAACTGTATCATTATAAAAAACTAAACCCGGAATCTTCCGGGTTTTTGTTTTTGCTACCTGTATTGAATACTAAAAAAACACGCCGTAAAGCGTGTTTCATTATTTGTTAAAACATATTTTTTCCTAATATACCTGCAAAATGCTGCAAATCTGTTCAGCCAGCGACAGTCCAATTCTGTCCTGCGCCTCTACAGTCGAAGCTCCTGTATGCGGAGTAAGGGAGATTTTCGGATGATTTAGAATCTCTTTTGACGGAGTGGGTTCGTTCATAAAAACATCCAGCCCTGCGAACGCAACTTTACCGGAATTCAATGCTGCAACCAAAGCTTCTTCGTCAATAACTCCACCTCGGGAACAGTTGACGATAGCTACGCCTTCTTTCATGAGCGCAAATTCCTCTTCACCAATCATGTAGCCATCTTTTTGCGCGGGAACGTGAAGGGTGATAAAATCAGCATGTTTTAAAACTCCTTCAAGCGGCTCGGTTTCAATATCAACATTAATGAACTGATTATTGTAAAACTTAACTTTAATACTTGCTCTGCCTACATTACTGTCTGCCGCGATTACACGCATCCCTAAACCGAGGGCTATTCTTGCCACTTCCTGGCCGATTCTTCCCATTCCGATGATGCCTATGGTTTTACCGCGGAGTTCAATTCCTTTTTCGTAAGATTTCTTGAGTTTCGCGAATTCGGAATCGCCTATTACGGGCATTTTGCGGTTAGAATCCGGCAAAAACCTAGCACCGGAAAACAAATGAGCAAATACCAATTCCGCCACAGATTCAGATGATGCTGACGGCGTGTTGATTACGTGAATATTTTTCGAACGTGCATAATCCACATCAATATTATCCATCCCTACCCCGCCACGGCCTATAATCTCTATTGTCGGGCAGGCATCGATTAATTCTTTACGAACTTGTGTTGCACTCCTTACTAAAATTGTCCTTATGCGGTTTTCGTTAATGTAATCCACTAATAATTCCTGCGGAACTTTAGTGGTAATTACATCGAAGCCTTTATCGGTCAGGGCATCGATTCCTGACTGGTCTAAACCATCGTTTGCTAAAATTTTCATTCTTTTACTAATCTTTAAATACTTCAATGGTGACCTGTTTTTCTACCATATCGGTGAATTTTCCTTTATATCTGGTGGCTTTCACCAAGTGATTATCGATCCAGTGATAATTTCCGCCGCGCGGTTTTCCGCATAAGACGCTGTGATATTTAAATCCATGTTTATCAAGCCAGTCGATGGTGATCTGTTTCAGGTTTCCTGTGCGCGATGTAAAAAAGCAGATGATATGACCCTGATCGTACCACCGGTTAATGGTCTCGAGCGCATCGGGATAAGGCTCGCAATCGATCATTCTCTCCGGCTCTTCATTGGGTACATCATCGGTTATGGTACCATCTATATCTATCAGGTAGTTTTTGACATCCCCTTTCAGCATCGGGCTCAAATGGTCTTTATATTCTAATTCCATGATCGAAATTTTAAGATGCAAAATTACAATTTTATGTTGGTTTTGAGGCAGATAATATCTGATCTAAAGTATGTACCGTATAAATAAAAGAATTTCAGGAATGAAAGCCGTGATTTTAGTACGCTACCAATTATTAAAGTTTCACAAAAATTTTACCACCTAAGTTTTAAAACTTAAATTTGTGTGATATGGAAGAACAAGTAGTTTTAGTTTCTGAGAAGGACGAAATCCTTGGTGTAATGGATAAAATGCAGGCTCATGAAAACGGAATTCTGCACCGTGCATTTTCAGTATTTTTATTTAATGATAATGGTGAAATGCTGCTACAAAAAAGAGCCGCCGGAAAATATCACTCGCCTAATCAATGGACTAACGCAGTATGCTCGCACCCGCGACTGGAGGAAACCTATTTGGAAGCCGCAGAACGCCGGTTGAAGGAAGAATTGGGAATCGAAACGCCGCTTACTTACCGTTTTAATTTTCTTTATAAGGCAGATGTAGGCCAGAATTTGTGGGAACACGAACTGGACCACGTATTTACCGGAAATTTCGAAGGTGCATTTAACCTGAATCAGGACGAAGTTTCGGAGGTTCGGTATATTTCTATTGATGAACTGGACAAGGAAATGTCGGCAAATCCGGAAAATTTCACGGAATGGTTTAAAATTATTCTTAAAGAATACAAACAGCACCTGGAATAGAAAAACATAGCTAAATCATAGCCCCGATTGAAGCGGCATCCTTTTGCGGAGCGCAGCGGAGCAAAAGATACAGCGGAAAGCGGGACGGGTTTTGGGATAAAAAAACTAAGCCATTGCTCCTAAATAAAAACAACAAGATAAATTAGAAGAAATGAATAAAAAGACTGCCCTGTTTGACAAGCATGTTGCTCTGGGCGCAAAAATGGTACCTTTCGCAGGCTTTGAAATGCCTGTGCAATATTCCGGAGTTACGGATGAGCATTTTGCTGTACGCGAAAAAGTTGGAATCTTTGATGTTTCACACATGGGACAGTTTTTCGTTGAAGGCCCAGCTGCAAAAGATCTGCTGCAGTATGTAACAACAAATAACGTGGAAACCCTGGAAGACGGAAAAGCGCAGTACACCTGTCTGCCGAACGGAAACGGCGGAATTGTAGATGACCTTATCGTATACAAAATGGCCGACGAGAAATATTTTGTGGTGGTAAACGCTTCGAATATTGATAAAGACTGGAACCATATTTCAAAATACAACGAGAAATTCGGTGCTCAGCTGACGAATGCTTCAGATGAAATGTCGCTTATCGCGGTTCAGGGTCCAAAAGCTACGGAAACGCTTCAGAAACTTACAGATTCGAATCTTTCAGATATTCCGTTTTATCATTTTAGTGAAGGTACCGTTGCCGGAATTTCCGACGTGATTATCTCGAACACCGGGTATACCGGAAGCGGCGGTTTCGAAATTTATTTTAAAAATGAAGACGCGGTAAAAATGTGGGATGCGTTAACCGAAGCTGGCGAAGAATTCGGTTTAATGCCGTGCGGATTAGCTTCCAGAGATACTTTGAGGTTAGAAAAAGGATTCTGTCTTTACGGAAACGATATTGATGACACCACATCGCCAATGGAAGCCGGTTTGGGCTGGATTACCAAATTTGATAAAGATTTTGTAGACAAAGAAACTTTTGCAAAACAAAAAGAAGAAGGGGTTACCAGAAAACTGGTCGGCTTTGAAATGCAGGAAAGAGCAGTCCCAAGACACGATTATCTTGTGGTAGATGCTGAAGGCAACGAAATCGGAAAAGTAACATCGGGAACCATGAGTCCCATGAAAAATATCGGAATTGGATTGGCTTATGTCGCCAAACCAAACTTTAAAGTAGGTTCTGATATTTTTATTCAGATCAGAAATAAAAGTATTCCTGCGAAAGTGGTAAAACTTCCTTTTGTATAAAAGACCTCTTTCGATATAAATAAAAACCGTTTGAAAATTCAAACGGTTTTTTGTTTATTACTGTCAACTAATTTTATTTCACTTCAATCATCTTCACATTCTGCATATTTACCTCTTTTTTAGGTACCGTGATCTTCAGAATACCGTCTTCATAGGCCGCTTCTATCTTTTCGGATTCTACTGCTTCCGGCAGCGTGAAGGAACGGCTGAATGAGCTGTAATTAAACTCACGGCGGGTAAATGCTCCCTTCTCATCCCTTTCCTCGTTCTCGGTTTTGCTTTCACTGGAAATGGTTAAAACATTGCGCTCCAGATTAATCTTGAAATCCTCTTTCTTAATGCCCGGCGCGGCTACCTGAATTTCGAAACCATTATCAAGTTCTTTCACGTTCACGGACGGCAATGTTAATTCAGACTGTGCAAATTTGGGTCTGTTGAACTCAAACAAATCCTTTGTAATAAAGTCATCGAAAAAACTGTTTCTTCTGATTAAATTTGACATGACATTAAATTTAAAAGTTAAACATTTGATAAGATTAGTATATTTTCCGCAAAAAAAATGCCCGCGATAATTCGCGGACAAAATTACTTAACAAAGCTGATCTTCAGGAAATTATGTCACATTCAGAACGTAAAATATGGAACTTAGTCCGGCAAATGCTGGAAGCAGAAATTGTTGCCGATACTTGTATTTCTCTTGCAGCGTGTTCCTGCTTTTGTAGTGGCGAAACAGCGGTTGGTAGAATTCTGGCCTGAGGCTTTCTTAGGCTTTGAAACCAGACTGGAAACCGTTCCAATTGGCGGCTCACAAATTTTACACGGTGCTAAACCTTCTTTCAGGGCTTTCTCTACACTTAATGCGGAAGACACATTTTTTACCATCCGGCAGTCTGATAAATGATATTTGGTGCCTGTGGGAGTTTTGTAAACAGTCTGTGCTGTAAAATTTACGGTAAGGAAAAAGAGAAAAACCGCAAGGAATTTCATGGTTTAATCTGCAAAATGTGCGCGTAATGCTTCAACAGTTTTCTTTTCGCTGCCGATAAAAATTTCTTTATCTGTCATAAATACCGGGCGCTTCAAAAAAGTATAATGATCAAGGATCAGTTCTTTATAGTCGTTTTCCTGCAGCGTCTTAGCGTCGATCTCACGGAGTTTGATCTGGTTAGATTTTTTACTGAAAAGCGCTTCATATGAACCCGCAAGTTTGTACATTTCCTCCAGTTCTTCAGGAGTTACAGGATTTATTTTTATTTCCCGGTGCTCCCAATCCTTCAGATTAAATTTCTTAAGAATTTTCAAACAGGTATCGCAGGTTTTTAAATAAAATACTTTTTTCATGTTTCAAAAATAGGGTTTATAA
>JAANMT010002988.1_pt1 | contig 12879 bp, 15 predicted proteins | sample 7279711 | NCBI WGS metagenome assembly JAANMT01 (sample SAMN14094538, study PRJNA606508) | bioreactor metagenome | isolation source: A lab-scale SPAN reactor treating ammonium-rich wastewater day 1 | place: Ireland: Galway | collected 2017-01-16 | reverse complement strand
GCTCTTCCGATCTCCCACGACCTTGTCGGCCATATTCTGCGTGTTCCACCCGCTCGGGAAATCGAAACGGAACTTGAGTGTCGGATGCAAGAACACCTGCTGCTGGAAGTAACCGTTCCTCGGATCGTCGCCAAAGACGATTCCATCTATGTGTTGCAGGAAAGCGTCGCGGTTGACCTTGAGTGCGCCGGTCGGACGCGTCCAGGCTGCCATGCGCTCCCGAGTCTTGGCCACGCGGTTACCTGGGTCGGGGTGCGTAGAGAGCCACTCCGGCGTTCTCTGACTGCCACCGCTCGTGCGCTCGAGTGTCTTGAACATCTCGGCCATTTCGGCAGGTTCGTATCCTGCATTCGTCATGTAGCGAAAACCCAACTCGTCGGACTGGGTTTCGTCGTCTCTCCCAAACTTCATGAACATGAGACCCAGTGCCTGGCTCCCCAGATCCGCCAATCCGGACAGCTCCGGCTTGGCAATCATCACCCCCATCAGACCAAACAGCACGCCTAGCAGAAGCTGCGCAACGATCGTCACGACCGGCGGCAGCGATACCTCGTACTGCTGCACGACGGGCGTTACGACATAGCTTTCGACGGTCTGCATGGCGATGTTGAACAGCACCACGTCCGTATTCGACGCCACGGCCCGCTTGATGTCGCCGAACAGCATGGCGTCCTGAATCTTCGTCTCGAAGAAATCAACCGCCTGCTTCGCCTGGCCGTCGTGGTGATGCTCCTGATTCTTGAGCAGGTAGGACAGAATCTTGAGGAAGTGCGACTTACCGGAGCCGAAGAAGCCCGACACCCAAACGCCGATCTTGCCGGAGATGTCGGTGTCCTTCGGATGGCCGATGGCCTCGGCGTAGGTGGAAAAGAACTTCCGCAAGTGCTGGTCAAGCTCTCTGGTCACGACGAACTCATCGAGTTCCTGCCAGATGGTTGACTCATCCAACTGATCCGCCTTCACGACACCGTTGATCTGGCGGCTGATCGGCTTCTTGAACAGGTCTTTGACTTGCATTGGCGATGGCTCCTATGGAATCAGCCGGAAGGCCCGGTAGTAGTTGTCGCTCTTGATCTTGCCGAACAGCTTCAGCGACTTTTCGTCGTAAGCTCCGGGGTAAAACATCACCAGCGGCGTGTGTTCCACGATGGGATGCAGGTTGTTCAAGAGCGTGTGCGAACGGATGAGCGGGTAAACGCTGCCGACGCCTGAGATCAGGATCAGGTTTAGGTCGTTCGGCTTCGCCATGTCCCGGAAGCGATGGGCGACGGTTTTCTCATCGAGCAGCCCCTTGAGCGCCTCCAGCAATGCGGCATTGCCTTCCTTGCGTTGTTTCAGCAGCGATTCCTCCAGAACGCCTTCGTCCTTCAAATAGTCCACCAGGAAGTCGAGCAAGTTGACGTGGGCAAGCCTGAGTTTCGGCTTGTGTTTAGGGATGTGTTCAAGCAGGAACTTGACGTGTTGACGAACTCGAAGCTCGTCTTCGGCGGGGTAGTCGAAGATGAAGAAGGCGATTTCATTGCCCAATCCACGCCGTTCGAGGAAATCCTCGGACGTGATCTTGGGCAATATCTGGTTCAGTCGTTCTTCGAGATCGGTCGTCATGTTCCCACCTGTATGCACCGCAGCACATACTGCTCGTCATACTTTTCGAGGTAGCGGATTACCGGCTGGACAATATGAACCCGTTGGAGCTTGCGGGTCTTCGTCCTGTCGATGTAGCCAGCCTCGGCCAGAATGCTGTACACGGATGATCGCAGCCGGGTGATCGTGGACTCGCTCCACTCCGGCATATCGGGATCACGCCCTCGGCAATCTTCGATGTAGTTTGCCCAAAGCGTCAGCGAGAGCGTTTCCTTGAACGTCCGATACTCGTCCCGGACCACGAGATCGAGGAAGTCGCCGAGCAAATGGCTCGCCTTGATTGCGGCGGCGAGGCAAGCGTGCGTGGCCTCAACGCCGGACCCGTCCTGAATCAGCTTCCAGAGCGGCGCTTCGACCAGAGAAAGCCGACCCCGAATCAATACCGAGAGGCGCTTGGCGGTCTTCGGACTGCGGGACTGAAGGACGTTCTGATCGTAGATGGCCTTCCGCCATTCCCGGTCGGTGACATCCCGAAGCAAAAGGCCAGCGATGACCCTGCTTTCCTGCACCTTGAGAGCGCCTGCCGTGATGTCCGCACTGTACAACATTCCGACTCATTTCCGAGGAATTCCGCCTCAACGCAGCCTTTCGGCTTCACAGTCTTCCGGCTCTTGGAGAGATTGTAATGGCGATATTATTGCGTGTAAAGTGTTCCAGGGATATAATTTGCCGCATACAAATCGCATGGTTCCCAGACAGGTGTGACGCATATAATCTGGATCACCCTTTTGCCTTTGGGGATCAGGAAACCCAGTGGCCTGCACCCCTGAGAGGGGGATTTTCAGCCGTGGCAGATGAGAATCGAGATTGAGAGGAATGTCATGAGTTGGGTGCTTGTGGCTCAGGTGGTCGCCGGAGATGTCGCTGCCGTCGATTGGACCGCCAGGGGGATAGCGATTGTGGCCGCTGCCGCAAGTGTCGGCAGACTCTTGTGGGAAATCACCAAATACTGGATGGACGGCAAACGCAAGTTGAAGACGGAGTTTTCCGCTACCGATGAGCCGAGAGGTTTGCGGCTGGTCGTAACGAACGTGGGGCGACGCCCCGTTTTCGTAATGGTGGCTCGGCTGGTTTATCGTCTTGGAGGGCAAGACTTGCATGTAGATTTGCGAAAGGCGAATGCTCCAGACCAAGACCGTGTTCTTTCTCCGCATGGAGATGCGGAGGTTTTTCAGTGGCGGGTGAATTCCGATCAGATCATGCAATTCAGACTTGGATTCCAAGAAGACCCTGACTCGCTTTACATCTCAGTCCTGTCGCAAGGCGGGGAGGTGCAACGGATACCGAACAAGGAAGTTCAGGGCATCGTTCGGCACGTTCTAAACGAGTTCGACCCCGAAATCCCGTGATCGCCAACTCAACCAGGTTTGAATGTGACCACCATCCTCTTCCTCCACGGCTGGCATTCGATTCCGGGCGGCATCAAGCCGACCTACTTGAAGGACCACGGCCACAGGGTCATCAACCCGGCCCTTGATGACGACGATTTCGAGGCCGCTGTCCGTACCGCCCAAGAAGCATTCGACGGGCATCGACCCAAAGTCGTGGTCGGAAGTTCCCGTGGCGGGGCCGTCGCCATGAACATCACCAGCGGCACCGCCAAACTCGTACTGCTTTGTCCGGCCTGGAAGAAGTGGGGAACGGCGAAGTCGGTCAGGTCAGACACCGTGATCCTACACAGCCGGGCCGACGATGTAGTTCCCTTTGCGGATAGCGAGGAGTTGGCGAGGAATTCAGGGGCCACGCTAATCGAGGTCGGGAACGATCACCGTCTGGCTGACTCGGAGCCGCTGGCAACGATGTTGAGGGCCTGTGAGAAACGATGACTACTATGCCTCCGATCTTTTGCGGAATCGACATTTCTTCCGACACGTCGAAGTGTGCCATCGCAATCGGAGAAGCGTTGTCGGACGCATCCGAAGGCCCCACTCTGCGTGTCACCCTGCGGGAATCAGCCGATCAAGGCGAGAACGATTGGAACCTGCCCACCGTCGCTGGTCTGCTCCAGGAGCTTTCGACCCGGTGCAAGAAGGAGCGGCGGAAGGCTGTAGTGGCTGTGGACATCCCGTTTGGCTACCCGAAGAAATTCGCCCCATACCTCGCAGCACATCCCCTTCAGACCAAGTGTTTCACTGACGAGTTGCCACTCGTTGACGACCTCATGTTTCGTGGCTGCGAGAAGCAACTGAAGCATTGTCTCTTAGCGCCTGAAAGCTGGACAACGGCTGCGTCTCGTCTTCCACTCTGGCAACATTACCAGTCACTCAAGACGGCGTTCTTCTCCGAGGACGACCCCAAGAGCAAGGCAAAACGGAACAAGGACGGATCGGTGAAGGCGTCGAACTGCTTCGCAACAAGCCCCCTCTGCACCGTAGCGGACAAAATCGGTCGTGCCATCGCCCGATGGATAAGGGTCGCCTGCGAACACGGCGCACGGGCAGTGGGGCCTTCTGTGTGGTCCGTCGATAACAACGTGTACTTGTTCGAGTGCTATCCGCTCGCCAGCCTCGTGTCGTCCGGCCTCTGGCATCCCGACCTGAAGAGTAGGGAGCGAGGTCGGATCACCAGGACGGCAGCGGTCAATCTCCTTCGGATGCGGAGGATGCAGTTGGCGGGGGCAGGCGGTGTGCAGGTGGATCGGCACTGCGGCGAATCATGGGGCAACGTCGAGGGTGGCGATGTGACAGCGAGCGATCACACGTTCGACGCCCTCGTTTGTACCTGTACGGCGTGGTGGTGTGGTGGGTCGTTGCTGTCCCGGTACGGGGTGGTCGGGGTCAGCAACTATCCGAAGCCGCCATTGGCCGGGATTGCGGACCAGTGCTTTAGCGATCCAGCCGGAAACGCCCTAGATGAAGGCGAGGGCGGCATCTACTACCCCAAGACGCCTGAGTGCCTTCTTGAGTGCTGACCAATTGCCGAACTACTGGCACGCCTGCGAGATCGCCTCGCTGACTGTCTGACGGGAAGGCCCAAGAAACTCTGCTGTATCTCCGCAAAACAGCCGGTATTCGATGATGCCGCCCAACGGGAGGATGGACTGAATTGAACGCTCGATGTTTTCCCACTGTTTTCGTTTCACGGATTTCGCTTTGAGGCGAGTCGTATCGACAAACTGGAAGAATACCAACCGCACGTCTTTGGGAATCGCCGTGACGCCGTGTTTGTCGTGGATGAAGTGGGAAGCCAGGGCTGACGTAAGGAACTTTCCGGCAATCTGCGTAGGTTTCACATTTGATTCCTCGATCTCCACGATGAGCCGGATTCGGTTGTTGTGAAGAACGAGCAGGTCAACATCACAATACTTCGTCGCCCAGGACCGCTTGTCAGAACAGAATAGTGGAATGCGCTGATTGCCCTGGCAGGCCGGGTCTTTGACGAGAGTGCAGTGCGTCGGCATCACTTCAGCCGCCAGATCGCTGATGACCTCATGTAACGGATGTGGCACGGTTCTTTCCTTTCACGCCGCAAAGCATCTGGCCCACTCAGGACCAAGATGCCGCAGCACTTTCTCTTCCACCCAGACCTGCCCGTTCGCCTTCTCGGTCTGCTGGTATATCCACTTGGCAATCTGGACGCTCGCCGTCATGTCGCACGGTAGCGCCGCAGCAACCAACCGCTCTTGCAGTTCGGCCTGATGCTCCTGGTTTCGCTCGACCCAGGCAGCAAGGTGGTTCTCCGCTGCCAAGAAGTCTGATTGGGCGTTGTTGCACTTGTGGTGGTCGGATTGAACTATTGCACATCAACGAAGTCCATGCGGAACATGAAGTCCTTTGAATCAGCTTGCCACGCTTCTTCAACAAACGTGTCAATTTGAAGCATCCGAATGGCGAATCCGCTGTACCCATTCAAGTACCGCACTGCCTTGAGCATTTGTGCCGGGAATCCTTCGTCAATCAATACGCCAGTTTGCGGTAGAACACGAACGAACCGATCTTCGATTGGGTTGTTTTGAACAAAGCGAGCGAACTTGTCACTATGCAACCCTCTAGCAACGTCGTCTGTGATCCTTTCCACGAAGGAATCGTGTGCCACTCGGACCCAGGCAAGATCAATCTTCTGGTAGTACAGGTCGGCAATATAGCGGATCAGTTGACCGTGTGTGTCTTTTGATTCGCCTCCAATCTTGAGTTCGCACGGCAAGAGTGCGCCATCGTTTCGCATGTAGAGCAGGTCAATTCGCTGCTCCTCGTCGCCTCCCTTGAACTCAGCGTTGACGAGGGTATAGCCCCGTGCAGGAAAGTCGTCCCAAATGTCGGCCTTACGCAAGATGTTCTGCAAATGTGTCACTTCACCCCAGCGGAAATCACGCTTCAGACCGACCTTCCTTTTCATGGTCATGTAGGTCTGCCAGTATTTAGCGTCGTATGGTTGAATGCCGACGCTCCAGCCACCCAGGTTTTCGTCGTAAAGTCCGTACAATGAAATGGGCATATTGCGGCAACCTCCTCCACTAGCAACTCGTTTCCAATCTCCCAAAACCGCTTCCTCGTCTCCCGCAGGTACTCGCAGTTTCCACCACCTTGGACGATCACGGCCACCGGACCTTTCTTCATCACGGCTATCACCTGGACATCGTGCCAAGCCTCGATCTTCACCGGGTCCAGCCGTTCCTGCGGTTGCTCACTCCAAACGATAAGATACCCGGAACTTGAACGACTGGCACATTCGGAGAACGACAACCATGCCCGTCCACGACCGCAGCAGTTTCGAGAACCTGTACGCCGGACAGCCACGGTGGGAGATTGGGAGGCCACAGAAGGCGATCCTCGATGTTGCCGACCGGATCACCGGATTGGTGCTGGACGCCGGGTGTGGTACGGGGGAGAAGCGTCGGCTGCATTTGCCAAAGCTGGGCTTCGTTGGCGAACGCTGGCTGCCTACCACGTCGAGTTCGAGCAGATACTCAGCGATGATTCGGTCGAGGCCATCTTGATCGTCGGCATTGATCTGACACCGAAGAAGTTTCGGCGGGCTGTGCAGCAGATGCTTGAAGTACCACTCAGCCGGAAGTTGGTTTGGGCGACCGTCACCGTGTTGGATCAGGATGACTTCGATACGGAGACGGACAACGTGGTGAAGGTTGAGGGCTTTCCTGTCGTGGTCGATGTGCCGAAGTCGAACTCTCGGTAAGAATCCCGACCTGCCGACAAAGATGTGCATCTCGCTCCGAGGCTTGCAGAAAACAGTCGGGGGATTAAGTGAGAGTAGAAACCCATTCCCCGTATCGCAGGGAGAGGACATTCTCCCATGCGATTCCCTGATCCACCGAACATTCTCGATGCCGAAGCCGCCGAAGAACTCCTTGCCTTCTTCGACAAATTCCCCATCTTGAGGATTGCCGGGTTCAGCCTCTGGACCTTCGATGAAATGACGCCCGAAGCGGCCAAGGTCATCGCCAATAGCGGGATGGACATTTTGTTTTTGGACTCGGTGAAGTTCGTCTCCCCCGAAGTCGTCCGCATTCTCGCTGAATCGCCGGTCAACTTTCTCAGCCTCGGTGGTTTGGAAGAAATCTCACCGGAAGTCGCCACGATCCTTTCTGGGTTTCGTGGATCGTTCCTCAAGCTGGACGGCCTGACCGACATTTCCCCCGAAGTCGCTGCGATTTGTACCCGCTTCCCGAAGTTGCTTTCGTTGGGCGGCATCAAGACTCTTTCAATCGGTGCTGCCAAGGCACTGGCCCAGCATCGGGGCGAATTGATGCTCGATGGGATTCTGTACTTGCCCGAAGACGTGGCAGAGGCAATCTCCCGGCACCAAGGCACGCTGCTGTCATTCGAGTCGCTGCGGTTTCTGTCCGATGGGGCGGCGAAGGCGTTGGCGGGGTATCGGGGGAAGGTGGAGATGCCGGTGGTGGAAATGGAAGTAAAGGCCGCTTATCCGAATATATCGTGTCCAAGCTCGGATGGGCCGGGCCGAGAAGAACACCAACAAAGGGAGAGCGAGCGATGGCGACAGCTACGAAGGGGAAGAATGGGAACAAGACGAAGAAGGACACCGATGACCGGCTTTGTGTCGTGTCAGCCGCAAACTACGGCGGGTCGCTTCTTTCTGTTTCACCGCTGACATACGGGAATGGCAAAATTCGGACCTACCTGCCGGATCGCATGGATGATCGAATTCTGCCATTCAAGCGTAAGAAGACGGTAAAGGCGCTCGCAAAGCACTTCTACAGCAAGCAGAGCAACGATCCGGTGATCGCAAAGGTCGAACACGTCAAGAAACTGTCCGGCTGGAAGGATCGACAGTTTGCACCTGCCGAGTGATCGCCAGATTCATCTTCCCCAATTCGTCGCCGTGATGCTTAGTTGCAGTACCGACGCAATCGACACCCAGATGAAGTACGGCAACTGAGCCAAGGCGACCCAGCGGTAGTGCTTCCAGATCGCCACCGCCGCCCAAATGATCGTGCCCCAGACGATCAGAATGTCTACCGAGGCCAGCGGCAGGTTTCGCATCCCGAATTGAATTGGGGTGAAGATCAGGTTGGCGACGAGGTTGATGGCGAACGGCAAGGCGCCCAGCCACGGCACCTTCTTTCGGATCGCCTGCACAAAGACGAAGCCGAAGCTGACGAGGATAATTGGGTAGAGAATCTGCCAGATCAGGCCAATGGTCGCCGGGGCTGGGGTCCAGCTTGGCTTGGTGAGCGAGTTGTACCAGTCGAGCCACGTCATGTTGCTGCCATCTCGTGGTATCGAATGCCAGCGGCAACTCGATCAAACCTCACTCCCGAATCTTGCATCGCTACTCGCTTCGCCCATGTTCGTCATTGGATTGTGTCTCTGCCTTTTGAGATGAGCCTGACTCGGTTGGGTGATTAGGTCGAGTGACTGCTTTGCAGTGTCGGGACACGGTTTGACGACTGACCCCGACTATCTCGGCGATTTTCGCCTGCTTGTACCCCTGACGACAGAGTTTTTGAATGCGGCGAATCTTGCCACGAGTGATGTTTGGCACCTGTCCTTCCGATTGGACCTTTTTCATTTCAACCGGAAACGGGTCAGGCACTTCGGAGAAAATGCGTGCCAATTTCGATTCTAGTTTCAAAAGCGCCTTTGTGTGGCGGCGGGTCAGGGGGTTTGTGTATCGACGAAGGTTCTCGTCCCGTGTCTGATGCTTATGGGCAAGGTGCAAGCTGGCAACCTCGCCCCCTGCAATCCGACGCACGAAGTCTCCTGAAGTATCTCGAAGGCTATTGAACGGAAGGCGGCGGAATCCTTCCTTGTCCTTCTCCACTCGGTCCAGCAAGCGGTTCCACATATTGGGAATATCTTGCGAACGATTGCTCCCCTTTGTGAGCCGCCAAAGCGGATGGCCTTCTTGGTTCAATAATACATGGTCGAGGTCGCATTCGGGACGACGTTCGATGGCCCACTTCAATGCTTTTACCGTCACGGCCCAAAGGGCGTGGACCGAAAGCGTCCTCTTCTTTCGGCGAATGCGCCGAATGAAGGTGATACCTCCGTCCGTGTCAGCGAACTTGACGTGGTGAACTCGAAGCCTCCCTGCTTGGTCCGCTCCATACGAGCAATTCAGTCCAAGAGCGATCAACACACGTTCAAGGGGAAGAGCGTATTCCCAAAGGGTCTTCAATTCCTTCAACGTCCAAGTTGGTATCGGCTGGCTTTCCTTTTCAGAGTCCTCGTCAATTTCCTGCGGCAGTTTCTTTATCAAGTCGAAATCTTCTGGCTTGCGCCACTCGAATTCAGCAGCTTTGTGAAGCCAATTGAAAAAGCGGGTCAGTTCGCCGAGTAGGTTCTGGCAAGTCTTGTACGCCATCGGTTTTTCGTGGCGCTTGGTGATCGGGCGTCGGCGGAAGACACCGTAAACGTCGTCGCAGCCGTGGTAGTCCAACATGCCCAAATCGCAGTCGTTGATGTACGACTTAAGCATGTTTAGCTGGTCCTGCTTTGTCTTCCCGTTGTCGGTAAGGCTTCCGGCACCATCTCGATACTCTTTTCCAATGTGCTTTCGGTAGGCTTCAATCGCCTCGAAGAGCTTTTGACCAGTCAGGCGCTGCTTGTTGGGACCAAATGGGGGCGAGAAAGCTCGCCCTAGCTTCTTGGTTGCGGCTTCGTACTGTTCATCGGAATCACTTGAAGGAGTACCCGCACCATCTCGACTGGCTCCTACGATTGCTCCGTAAGTAGGATCATTTGGGTCGGGCAGCTCTGGACGATTGCCCTTCGCAATTTGACGGGCCGCTTCGAGTCTTGACTCGTCCCACGCTGGCTTTCCATCAGCGGTCCTGCAAATCTGAACTTTGCAGCACGCTTCCCAAAGGCACAGAATCGCAGCCATTCGCTTTTGAGCCAGCGCCCTGTCGAAGCCAAGAGCAAATTTGACTTCTTTGCCGTCCGGGGTTCGTCCCAAGCCACGTCGAAAATCGCCTCGCTTCGTGCGTTTCAGGTCCGTTTCACGAAAGTTCCGCATCGACCACATGCCTCAACCATTGTAACCCCACGAAGGTTCCGTGATTGTTACGATAACAGGCGTTGCGAGGCTTGGTCAAGGCAAGTTTTGGCCTTATCGGACCAAAAAACCGTTCTTATCGGACCACATCGAGCGATTGTTGGCGTTTCCTCTCCGTTGGGGATGGAATCAAATCGCCTCAAGGTAATGAAAAAAGCCGACTTGTGATTTCTCGCAAGCCGGCTTCATGTGGAGGCGGCGGGAATGTTTGTCAAGCCCCTAAACGACTCGAGGAAATCTTCTGTAAGTTGCTATTTCCAAATGTTTTGCGGCAATGTTAATCCTTTCGCCTGCTACCGGCATCTGGGGGAAAATCAGAAACTTTCAGCGTGAAAAATCAGAAATCAGAAACGCATGTCCAAGCGAAGGTGTGGAGAGTAAGTCAATCACTTGGCGACCGTGTAATGAATCCTTAACCTGCCTCCATCTGCCTCGTCTTCGACTCTTCTCCACTGGCATGCCCTCCCCACCTCATTCCATTTCTGCCGCCACACAAATCGGCAATTCACCCCGCCAGTCCGCAGACCTGCTCGAATCCCGCCTCCGTTGATAACCCGCTTCGACTCGCCAGCGCCTTCACCAGGCCGCCATCACCGACCATTGCCGCTAGTGTGGCCTGGAGACGGTTGCGATGAGGCGAATGGGGCTCCCGAGGCGGGTAGTTCAGCTATTTGCGGTAGTAGTTGCCCGAGTCGGCCATCCCCAAGAGGAGCCCTAATTTCGTCCTGGCAACAGCAATTGCTGGCGAGGTCTTTTTTGACCAGACGCCTGCGGTGTAACGGTCTTCGGCAGACGTGGATTTTTGACCGAACCTCAGCGTCAAGGCGTTCGCTTGCCTTTTTCCGTCACGCCCCGGAGTACCCTCATCACTGGGACGCACGGGCGCCATTCCTGGACATGCCGCACCGCCTCCTCCCACGTCTCGATCTCTTCCAGAGTCGTTGGGCAACAGCCAACGTAAAGGTTAGGCAGGATTTGGCTGACTTCCATGGTGGAGGATTTGGACGGAGACAAGGGTGCGTCTGGCCACTGATCCGCCTGGATCATGGCATGATGCTAATCCGTCGTGGAAGTGCGTTCATCGGTTCATTCGATTGTGCATTGCACGGCAGTTTCCGGAAGGCGGCCGTTTCGCTTGGACTGCAAAGCAGTGCACCTGTTTCGTGTTGGAGGAGGAACAATAAATTAACGCAGAAAGTGGTTGAAAGGCAGGCAAATCGGGGGATAATGCTCTACACGAGCGATGGAGGTCTGCTGCATTACCGTAGCAACTTTCGAAAAATGATTTGTAATAGCGAACTCAAATCGATTGTTCAACCGGATTGGTATCCAATGCGTCAACTATTGACGCAATCAGTTTTCGAGAATCTGGACACCAAGAACGATACGAAGAAGAAAACTCTTAGAAGATTGATTCCAGGTACTTAACGAGGTGTTCGCCCCGCTCATCAACGAACAATGACTTTGTCAAAGCGACCGGTGTGGCAGTCAACGAGTTGTTGTGCCAAGGGAATTGCTATCGTGCCAAACCTTGCAAGGAACAAGCCGTGACAAACAGTCTCAGCTGTCCGCATTGTAAAAATGAGTTGCCATACAATCCGCTGTGGGCAGGACATAAAGCAAACTGTCCTGTTTGTAATCAGGCGTTCGTTGTTCCAGTTTATTTAACGCCACAAGACGCCGCTGCACATCAGCACTCAATTGCCAAGTCAACGAAACCAAATACGAAAGTCTTGCTCGCCATAATGTTGGCGATGCCCGTGTTGCTTTGCAACATGTATGCCTGCTCGGGGATTTTTCTCGGTGACGGAGAAGGTGATTTGGAAGATGCCGGCGGTGAAGCCGCAGTAACCATTGAAGAAGATGCGTTTGAGTATCTAACCGTTCGCCAGCTAGCTCACAAAGTGATAGCCGATTCCGAAGCCGCAAAGGCAAAGTACGAAGGCGAGCGCCTTGTCGTTTCAGGACAGGCTCTTAATGCTGTAATGACCGATTCCTGGGGCCCGCATGTGCGAATGGAGACGCCGAGTGGAGCCATCGTGATCGTTCAGTTCGATCGGTTTGAACTCGCCTCTCAAGCAAGCAATACGAACCTGGCAGTTTCCGGACGAATCGCCGAGGTGCAAAATCATCCCTCGGGGGAGATATTAATCCGGATCGACGAAAGCAAAGTCATAGACGAACTGCACAGTGTCGCTACTTTCGATTATTCGTCGGAGACACGGTTCGACTTTCTCCGGGAACTTGCAAGCATGGTTGAGGTCGGATCGGCTCAAGGTTTGGTTCAGAGCAACCAATTTCCATCGGATACCTACACCGTCCTGGTGAATTGTGAATGGGATTCATTCGTGGGCACCTTCGGCGAACCTCACCATGGCTTCAACACCGGGGCACTGTTTTCGGAAACTTTTGTCCCACAGCCACAAATTTGGTCGTATCGATGTAGCGACGGAATCATCGCATTCTCGATAACGCCGCTTGGACTGATGATGGACGGTAGCGGTCGCATCGTGACCGAGAAGGCTGCCCGTATTGTGATTAACGAGCAAAATCTTCAGCTATGACGGTTGTTGCAATACGGAGAGGCGGACCTTTTGCGTCGCTCGAAAGCAAGGCTCTTAGTGATGAGGGACCTGTTGTACCACGGACCTCTCCATCAATACTCCTCCGGCAGCAGGATCGTCGTCGCCGCTCGCTGGCCGTTGTCGTCGGCCGCCTCGGTGATGATCCACAATTTCACGCCCGTTGTCGTCTTGT
>JAANMT010002987.1_pt1 | contig 12887 bp, 11 predicted proteins | sample 7279711 | NCBI WGS metagenome assembly JAANMT01 (sample SAMN14094538, study PRJNA606508) | bioreactor metagenome | isolation source: A lab-scale SPAN reactor treating ammonium-rich wastewater day 1 | place: Ireland: Galway | collected 2017-01-16 | reverse complement strand
CGCCTGCGGGCCGTAGTAGGCGAGGCGCTCGAACAGTTCGCCGTGATCCGCAGTGAAGATTAAATAGCTGCTTTCCAGCAAACCGCTCCGATCCAGGTGGTCGATCAACCGACCAAACTGGCGCGCGCTGCCCGCATTCTGCGCGATGCGATCCTGACCGGCGAGTTCAAGCCGGGGCAGCAGTTGAAGCAACAGGAGATCGCGGATCAGATAGGCATGAGCGCGACGCCGATCCGCGAAATCCTGCGCCAACTGGAGGCCGAGGGCCTGGTAGTCCACGTGCCCCGCAAAGGCGTGTTCGTCTCGGAGATGACCGCCGCGCAGTACCGGGAGACGGTTCCCATCCGTGCGGCGCTGGAGACGCTGGCCATACGCCAGGCTGCGATTCGCCTGGACGCGGCGGCCTTCGAAGAACTTGCCGAGTATCAGACACTGTTCGAGGACGCCTGGCAGAGCCACGATCTGGCTGAAATGGGCAAACAGAACTACTGCTTTCACATGCGCATCTACGATGCGGCAGAATCGCCAATGCTGTGTGACCTGATCCGCCGCATCTGGCCGCGCTTCGCCTCTGACCTGCTGTGGATTGTCCCTGGCCGGGCGGAGGTCTCGATCGAGCAGCACCGGGGCATCCTGGCCGCTCTGCAAGCCGGTGACACGGAGGACGCCGCCCGCCGAATGGCTGAGCACATCACCAGAGCGGGCGATATGATCGGAGGCTACATTGCCTTCCAGCAGCAGAGCGAAGCTGCCACTGAAGGCTTGCTCGGCGCGCTGCTTGAACGCGAAGAGTGACCACGGTGCAAGACCTCTTCAGCCCCGCACGTCTGGGCCCTCTCCGGCTGCGCAACCGTTTCATCCGCTCGGCCACTTATGACGGCCTCGCTGATGTGCAGGGGCATGTGACAGACGGGCAGGTCGCGCTGTTCGAGGAGTTGGCCGCAGGAGGCATTGGCCTGATCATCACCGGTGGCACCTACGTACACGCGGGCGGCCAGCTAGCCCCCACCCAAACCTCAGTCTCTGCCGATCACACCATCACAGGTTTGGAGAGACTTGCGCGGGCTGTGCACAAGCACGGCGCGAACATTGCGTTGCAGTTGTTTCACGCTGGACGCTACGCGCAATTTGTTCGGATGCGCGGCCTGACGCCGGGAGCGCCCAGCGCGGTGCCGGAGGACCCTTACTTCCGGGGTGAATACGAGCCACTTCCCGAACCGCAGATCGAAGCGATCGTGGAGTCCTTTGGTGAGGCTGCCCGGCGGGCACGCCAGGCAGGCTTCGATGCCGTTCAGCTACACGCTGCGCATGGATTCCTCTTCAGCCAGTTCCTTTCCCCTCACACCAACCGGCGACACGATCGCTGGGGCGGGCCGCTCGAGAACCGGCTGCGCTTCCATACCCGTGTTATCCAACAGATTCAGGCCAGAGCCGGAGACGACTTCCCCATACTCCTCAAACTAGGGCTGCAGGACGGCTTTGCAGAGGGATTGCGCCTCGAAGAGGGGCTGCGCGCCGCCAAGTTGCTAGCAGCAGCCGGTGTAGCGGCTATCGAGGTCAGCCTTGGGGTGAAAGGGCTCGGCTATGAAAACGCTGAGTACCGAACGGGCATCAATCGCATCGAGGATGAAGGCTACTACCGTGATTGGGCACACGTAGTCAAGCAAGCGGTGGGCATTCCCGTTATGCTGGTGGGCGGGCTCCGTTCCTTATCCGTGATGCAGGCCGTGCTTCGAAACCAGGAAGCTGACTTCATCTCGCTGGCCCGGCCTCTGATCAAAGAGCCTGATTTGATCCAGCGCTGGCAGGCGGGCAGCCGGGAGGATTCTACCTGCACCTCCTGCAACCTGTGCCTCGAAGCGATCATGCAATCCCGGCCTGTTGGGTGTTACTTATGAGGGATAGAGCTTGCAGCAGGTAATGCCGCACGGTGCGGCAAAGCACGACGAATGACAAGATGAGGGCCTGACTCTCACCAGTCAGGCCCTCGACTTTGGTTAGCACGCTCCGGCTGGCTGATCCCCGGCGCGATCCCCCAGACACCCTCACTTTGAGATGTCGATATAGTAAGCAAGGTTGGGCGGGCTATCCGGGTTAAGCCCGCGCGAGAGCGAACGATAGAAGGCCATATACTGGACAGCAGGCATATACAGCACACCTCTGGCATAGTCGCTCAGCCCTGAGCCGGTTTCAAGAACATGGTCCGCGTGTGCCCTGACCGCCTCATCAGCCCGGTCGCACAGCACCCAGGTTACACCGCGGAGCGCCTTCATATCCTGAATCAGGTGTAGCTCTTCCTCACGCCCGCTGTCAGACATGAGCAGGGCAACCAGCATCTCCCCGTCCACGGTCGACTGCGGCCCGTGCCGGAAATCGAGTGCGGGGTAGCTGTCGACCGGCAGCAGGACTGTTTCCTTGACCTTCAACTGGGCCTCGTGCGCCAGGCCGAAGAAAGGCCCGCTGCCCAGAAATGCGTAGCGGCCCAGCGCCGTGTTCTGTCCGATGGCCTGCCCTAGGTCATGGTAAGCCGGCATAAGCCGTTCGCAGGCCGCAGGCAGGCGCTTCAGCTCGTTGAGATAAACCTCGTCCCCGGCCACCACAGCGGCGATAAGCTGCTTGGCCAGGATCATGCCTGTCAGCGAGCGCGTCGTGATGACGGCCTGCTCGGTGGCAGAAGAAAGCACAAACGAGAGGTCGGTTTCCAGGGCAAGCGGGCTGCCCTCCGTGCAGGTGATGCCCAGCGTGTGGATGCCTCGCTCTTTCAGATAGGCCAGGGCATGAAGGACTTCAGTGGTCTGCCCTGAGCGGGAAGTGAGGACAGCCAGCGTCTGCTGCCCCTCATTCAAGACGCTCTCCGGAAACAGGTAGACCTCAGCGGCAGGCACCGCGCGCGCCGGGATTCCCGCCAGCGCCTGCAGGGTGGGCGCTCCGCACAGCGAGGAGTTGAGCGCGGAGCCGCAGCCAGCGAAGATCACCTCTTCGACGCCCTGGAAGATCGACTGGACGGCGTCTGCCTGCCCGGTCACCAGGGAGATGATCGCCTCCCACGCTTCGGGCTGGCTGGCAATCTCCTGGCGGCTCAGATAACCCGGTTGTGTGTCACTCATTGGATCACTCTCCTTAACGACGATTCTGGCTGTTCAGGTTGATGTCTGTTCGATGAAGCGATCGATCTCTGCCGCCGCCGGGGGGCAGACGGACGCCCCCGGGGTGGTTGCCCCGATCGCGCCGCAGGCGTTAGCAAAGCGTAGAGCGTCAGGCAGGGCGCGCCCCTGCTCGACCCGCGCGTACAGGAAACCAGCGTTGAAACAATCGCCAGCGCCGGTTGTGTCCACCACGTCAATTTCAAAAGCAGGCGCATGGTGCACCGCTTCCCCGGTCTGCGCCAGCGCGCCATCCCGGCCACGCTTGACCACCAGCATCCCGGCGTACTGGCTCAAAGCGGCGGCGGCCTCCTCGACACTACTCGTCCGGGCGATGTGGAGGGCTTCGACCTCGTTCGGCAGGAAGATGTCCACCTGCGAGAGCAGCCCTGCGGCATCCACCTGCCAGCGTTCCTCCGGGTCCCACCCGCTGTCCAGCGAAGTGGTCAGACCCGCCTCTTTTGCTGCCCGGAAAAGGTCGGCAAAGCCCGGCTGCAGCCCGCGCTGCAAGAAGATCGACGCGCTGTGCAGGTGGGTGTAGTCTCCAAGCCGGTCGAGGGGAAGCTCGGCCAGCGTCAGCGCATCAATCGTGCCCATGTAGGTCAGCAAGGCCCGGTCGCCAGCATAGGGCAGCGCCACACAGACACCGGTGCTGATGGCGGAGTCCACGATCACCCCGCTTGTATCGATGCCGCACTGCCGCAGTTGCTGGATCACGAACTCACCCAGCGTGTCCCCGCCCACCTTGCCCCAGAAATCGACGTGGGCGCCAAGCCCGGCCAGCCAGCGGGCGCAGTTGGCCGCCGAGCCGCCCAACAGCATGGAGAAATCCTCGCAGAGAATCTCGCGCCCAGGGATGGGCAGAGACAGCAGCCCCCGCAGCACGATATCGACGTTGACGTCGCCAACAACCAGGAAGCGCTTCATGGGCAGCCGTCAGGCTCCGAGAATGTCGCGGCGCGCAGCAGCGACGATCCGGTCGATCTCCGCCGCCAGCGCCGGGTCGAGCGGCTCCGGCTCGTGCTGCCCAAGGATGTGCTCCACCCTGGCAAGCGCCCGGTCCATCACCGTCAGTTCGCCCCCGGCCTGCCAGTCATCGTAGGTCTGCCGGGTCCAGAGGTCGCTTGGGAACCACTGCTCCTGCCGGAAGTGGCGCAGGGTGTGGTCGTGCGTCAGGAAGTGGCCGCCGGGGCCGACGTCGGCGATGACGGGGGCGGCCAGCCGCTCTTCGTCCACCTCAAAACCGCGCAGCAGACGCCTGGCGAAGTCCACCGACTCGTTGTCGAGAACCAGCCAGGGCAGGCTGCCTCCGTGATCCTGCCCCCGGATGCCAGCATGGCCGAGCAGGTCAGCGCCTGCCAGCATAGCCGGGACCAGCGTGCCCATCTTCTCCATGCCAGCCTGGGCGTCCAGCGACTTTGAGTCCGAGAGGTTCACGTTGACGTAGACGGGCAGGCCGTAGTGCTTGCCGATCTCGACCATCGCCACGGCCATCAGCGCCTGCTCAGGCGAGCTGAAGACGAAGGTGGCCGTCCGCAGGTCCATCAGGTGCGGTATGCCGCCGTACATCATCGGCGTTCCGGGGCCAATCGCCTGCACCGCGACGATCCCGGCCAGCACTTCGGCGTTCTCCTGCGCCAGCGTCCCGGCCAGCGTCGCCGGGCCTGTCCCGGAAGCGCTCGCCATCGGCCCGACGCAGACTGGCTGGCCGTGGTCGATGTACTCAAACACATTATCCAGGCTGGGGTCGGCAAGCTGGAGCGGGCTGATCGGCTCAAGGAAGACCTCGACCATAGGCCGCTCCCTCAACGCCTCTCTTCCCCCGGCCAGCGCCTTGTAGATCTCCAGCACGTACTTCGAGCTGCGGCGCGTCACCGGCCAGCACCAGGTTGGCTTGCCGGTAGTCTTGACAAGCTCGGCGGTCACCACCACGTCACGGATCGCTTCCGGCACGTCGAGCGCCATGCTCATCGCGCCCACAATGGTCACGTTGGGCAGCGCATCGCCCACAAGCGCCGCAGCGTGTGCATCTTCCAGGGTCGGCTCGCGGCGCTCCCCGCTGCGGTGATCAAACCAGGCGTACTGGCCGGGGCTGGAGATGAGGTTCTGGTCGCCATACCCGTAGCGCGCAACCCGGCCCGCGCTGCGACCGTGGATGATGTACTGCTTCACAACGCTTTCCAGCGCCCACATCACGGTATCTTCCTTGAAGCGGGCGATAGCCCGCTCGCGATCGACGATCACGCCCGCTTCGGCCAGGTGATGCTGGACATCGGGATTCTTTACGCGCACACCTACGTCGCGCAGAATCTTGAGCGAAGTGTCGTGGATGGCCTGGATGTCGTCGGCGCTCAGCAGGGTGATCCGGGGCTGGCTCATATTCGGCTTACCTCTCGATATTGGCCGGGCGCGGCCCGGCGGGGTTGCAGGCAGTCAGGTAGTCATGCAGCACCCGCGCAACCGTGTCCATGATGATCGCGCGCGGATGGCTGGCAAGAGCCCCCTGCCGGATGGCTGCGTACTGCACCGGCACAAACTGGCTGAGCAGGCTGGGCGGGATCGGCCTTTTGGCAAGATTGTCCAGCAGCCGCTGGAAAGCCTGCTGCACGCCCGGCACCGGCCAGTAGTAGCGGGAGCGGTCGCTCAGGCTGAAACGGCGCGCCAGATGCTGCCCGGCGGGGGAACCGGTGTAGTAGGGCTGCCAGAATGCGGGATTGGCCAGCATGGCATCTTCCAGCGCATCCTCCACCCCGGAAGGCTCAAAGCCGCTGGCGGGGGCCAATTCCTGCTCGATCAGCGCCAGCGCGAACACCGCCTCGCGGAAAGCGAACGTCAGCGCCGGGCCGACCTTCAGAATGGCGAAGTGACCGGCCACCAGCGCCCGGAGCGCGTGCCGGGTCTGGTAATCGGTCGAATGCGCTTCGTAGATCAGGTTGTCGTAGGCCTCAATGCAGCGCGACAGCGCCTGCGCTTCGGCGGGGCGGTAATCGTGGATGGTCTGGTCACCGTATTCAACGCCAGGCTGCACGACCACCGCGATCACGCGCTCCCAGGCTGCCTCAAGGCCGCGCTCAAGGAAAGCGGCGCGGGTGACGGCAATCGTCTCCTCGACTTCCGAGGGCGGGGTGACCCGCACCGCCTCATCCTCGCCCTGGATGCCGCCGGGGGGCGGCACTTCGGTGCCAATCACGTAGCGGGGCGGGGTTCCGGCAGGGTGCTGCTCGCGCTCGGCTGCTGCGGCCATCTCGGCGGCGCGCACCGCCGAAACGCGCACGTCCAGCGGGGCGTCCGCCGGATCGTCCGCGCACTTCATGCTCGCGTCAAGGTGTATCTTGACATAGCCAGCCTGGACGCACGCCTGCACCAGAACGCACGCCTTGACCATAGCCTGCGCGGCAGGCTCCTTCTGCCACACGCTGGGCCCCAGGTGATCGCCCCCCAGGATGAACTGCTCGCGGGGAACCCCGGCAGCGTCGGCGGTTTCTTGCACCAGCCGGGCGAAATCGGACGGGCGCATGCCCGTGTAGCCGCCGTACTGGTTGACCTGGTTGCAGGTTGATTCGATCAGCACGGGCTGGCCTGCTGCCTGCGCTTCCCGCAGGCTGGCCTCCAGCACGTAGGGGTGCGCCGAGCAGACGCTGGTCATCCCGGCGGCTCCGGCGCGGCTGTGCGCGCTCACCAGAGCGTCAAGGGGATGCCGATCCCTGTCAAGCGGCTGCGTCAGTCGATTCATCTTGACGCCTGCCAACCGGCAGCCTGAGCCGGGAAACCATCGGCCAGGCAGACTTCAAGGCCAGCCTGCTCGACGGCCTTCTTCTGCGCAGGCGCGATCTTGCCATCGGTAATGAGCAGGTCGATCTCACGCAGCGGGCACAGCCGGGCAAAGGTCGTGGTTCCGATCTTGGAATGGTCGGCGATCACCACCACCCGGTCAGCCGCGGCAATAAACGCGCGCCCCACCGCCGACTCCGGCTCATCCGACATCGAGATGCCGTATTTGGGGCTGATGCCGCTCACGCCCAGGAAGGCGATATTGAGGTGGACGTTTTGCAGGCTCTGGGTAGCGTGGCTGCCCACCAGCTCATACGAGTTCTGGTTGAGCATCCCCCCGGTGACCATCACGCGCTTGTTCTGCTGCCCTTGCAGCTCCAGCGCCACGTTGAGCGCGTTGGTGACAATCGTCAGATGCTCCATCAGCCGCATCATGCGGGCCATCTCGGTGCAGGTCGTGCCGCCCATGATGCCCACGACCATCCCCGGCTCCACAAGCTGGCAGGCCGCCAGCGCGACGGCCCGCTTCTCCTCCACATGCTCGGCGGCGCGCTTCTCGTAAGGGGTCACGTAGCGCACTGGCGCGGGCAAATGGGCCGCCCCGTGCGTGCGGATCAACAGGCCGCTGGCCTCCATCACGCGCAGCTCGCGCCGGATGGTTGACGGCGAAACGTTCAGCAGGCGGCTCAACTCCAGCACTTCCAGCCGGTCATGGATGGTGATATGGTGCAGAATCTTCAACTGGCGATCGGATGGCATGGCACAACTCCAGAATATCTGCTAGCAGCATCCCTGCCAGGCTCGACGCCCGCCGCTTGACCTCCGGGCATCACGGCAGCCGGGCCGTCCGGTAGAACTCAGGCCCGGGGCCGGTCTGCACGATGCGGTCAACCAGCCCCGCCGGAAGCGGCTGCTGCACCTGCTCGCAGGCATACACCAGCGCGCCGATGACCGGCTCCCGCTCGGCCAGGCGCAGACGGGCCTTTGGCGCACGGGCGTGGACGGCCATCGTGACCGTATCGAGCAGCAGGCTGCCCTCCCCCCTGAACAGCCCGCCGGTCAGGATCACCGGCGCTTCGCTGCGCAGCAGATCGAAGCGGCCCAGCAGCCCGGTTGCCCAGTCAGCAATCTCCCGGCCCAGCTCGACGATCAGATCGGCGGCGACCGGGTCAGCCTGCCGGTAGTGCGCGTGAAAGATGAGCGGGGCCAGCGCGGCCTGATCGCTCTCGTCGATCTGGCCCGCCGAAAGCGCCCACAGCAGGTCTATCTCGCTGGCGTGGCCAGTGGCTTCCAGCAGCGGGCCGGTCAGGGCCGTCTTCGCGCCCCGCCCATCACAGGCTTTGAGCACGGCCCACAGCGCCCGGCGCCCGGCGGACACCCCGCCCGGCCCTTCGGCGGCGAACCAGCCAGCGTGCCACTCCTGCCCGTCCAGTGTGCGGATGGCGGCGGCGGTGTGCGTGCCCGCCGACACGACCACGCCCCATTCTGCGTTGGCGTGCAGCGCGATGTGCATATCGTTCTTGACGATCACCTGCCGGGCCAGCCCGCGCGCCCGCAGGCCCGCCTCCAGCGCAGCAAAGTCATCCGGCCAGTCCGCACCGGCGAGGCCGAAACAGCCCACCCCGACCGGCAGCGCTACGCCTGCCTGCCGGGCGGCTTCCTGCGCGGCCCCGGCCACGGCATCCAGCGCCTGCTCGAGAGGCACGTCATACTTATCGCTGGAACCAGCCCGCCCGGCCCCCAGCACGCTGCCGGACTGATCGGCCAGCAGGCAGACCGTCTTGGACTTCCCGCCGTCCACGCCCAGCACAAGATCGCCGCTCACGGCGTTTGGCCTGTTTGAACGGCGATCGGGTATCGCCCGGACTTCAGCCCTTCGTCAATCATCGCCCGGTAATTCTCAACGCTGGCGTAGTTGGGCACGGTGTTGCCCGATCCCAGGCAGTACCCGCCCCCCGGAGCCACCTCGCGCAGCAGCCACCTGACCGCCTCGCGCACGGCTTCGGGTGTGGCGCGCGTCAGCAGGTCAACATCCACGTTGCCGATCAGGCAGAAGACATCCCCGTAGCGGCGTTTGACCTCGCGGATGTCCATCGCGGCTGGCTCAATTGGCTGCAGGGCGCAGACGCCGCAGGCGGCCAGGTCGTCCATCACGTCCCACAGCACGCCGTCCGAGTGAAACAGGAAGGGACGTCCGGCCCGGCGGCACAGGTCGCCGATCTGCCTGAGCCAGGGGAACAGGTGCTGGCGGTAAACACGGGGCGAAACCAGAAAGCCCGTGCTGTAGGCCAGGTCATCGCTGAACCACAGGGCTTTCACCGCGTCGTATGAAAGCAGCGCCTCGCAAATCTGCACGGCCAGGCCGCCAAGCTGCTGGAAAAGATGCGCCACAAAGTCCGGGCGCTCGTGCAGCGCAAAGGCGAAGGCCTCAAAGCCCATCGCTTCCCAGGCGTAGGTGAAGATGTCGCCCCAGGCCCCGATCAGCCCCATCCCCGGCGGCAGGAAACGTGGTGCGTTCTCGAAATAGGCGAAGCTGACTTCATCCAGCGCAGGGAGGGGATGGCGCTCCAGGTCGGCCCAGTCCTTAATCAGCCCTTCCCCTTCTGAGGCCCAGCGGCGCGTTCCGGTCGCGGTGTAGGCATCGTCTCGCACCGTATCCGAGCGCGACTCATCATAGAACCAGATGGTCGGCGCATCGGGGTAGACGGTGGCGCAGTCGTAGCCCGCCGCATGCCAGAAGGCGATGTCATCCGCCACCGTCTGGATAGGCCGCCCCAGGAAGGCCGCCTTAAGCTCCGGGTCGACGATCAGTTCCAGCAGCGGAACCCGGTCGGCCTGCCCGCCGCGCAGCGTTTTCAGGAGCCGGTTGAAGTCAGGGTCGCTCATGTGCCCTTCCCGGTGTTGTTTGGCGCGGTCTTTGCGTTCTGTTGAACCGACCGCAGCCGGGCGATGATCCCCGCCGACTGCTGAGCAAGCTGGCGGAAAGCCCGGTAGCTGCCCCGGTAGAAGGCGGCGGCTTCCGGGTCTGGCTCGAAACGCTCGCGAAGCTGCGTGATGCGTTTCAAATCGTCGTATTTTCCGTCCAGAGCGAACACCCCCACGCCCAGCCCGGCCAGCAGCGCCGCCCCGTAGGCGGCCCCGGCCTGCACGGAAGGCAGCAGCACGGGCAGCCCGGTCACATCAGCGGTGATCTGGTTCCACAGCGTGCTGTGGGTCGGCCCGCCGGTGGCCCGCAGGTCAACCGTCGGGATGCCGGTCTGCGCCATGCGTTCAACGGACTCGCGCAGCGCGAAGGCCGTGCCTTCCATCACCGCCCGGCAGAGCTGCCCGCGCGTCGTGGCCGCCGTCAGCCCGAAGAAGGCCCCCGAACGCTCCTGGGCCGGATCGGGGTTGGTCGACATGAGCAGGTACGGCAGGAAGATCACCCGGCCCGATCCGGCAGGCGCATCCGCTGCCAGCGCGTTCATCTCCTCGAATTGGGCAGCCCCGGCCTCACCGCAGAGCATACCAGCCAGCCAGCGGTAGCTGCCCCCCGCCGCCGTGACCTCTTTCATGTCGTAGCTCATATACAGGCCGGGCAGCACCGCGCAGGTGGTATACAGGTCGGGGTGATAGCCGGGCTGGTCGGTGTTGCAGCTCAGCAGATCGGTCGTGCCCCGCATAAAGAAGGACTGCCCGGCGTACAGCGCCCCAACCGCCAGCGCCGAAACGGTCGAATCCTGGCCGCCCGCGACGACCGGAGTCCCGGCCAGCAGCCCGGTTTCGGCGGCAGCCTGCCGGGTCACTCCGCCCACCACGGCATGCGGGTCAAAGAGCGGGGGGAGCTTCTCACGCGAGAGTCCGACCGCGCTCAGGAAGGTGTCGTTCCAGTCCCCCCGGAGGCGATCATAGGCCAGGTGAAAACCCCAGTCGGAGCGGTTGGCCGCTACCTGCCCCGTCAGCCGCAGGATCAGGAAACTGACGGTCGAGAGGAAGACGTGGGTGCGGGCGTACAGCGACGGTTCATGCTCGCGGACCCACATCATGCGCGGTTCGGGCTGATCGTAGATTTCGTTGCCCGTCACCCGGCCCAGGTCGTCCCCAAACCGCTCACGGATGGCCGCCTGCTGCGCCCCGGCCCGGCCATCCGTCCAGATCGAGGCCCGCTTGAGCGGCTCGCCGCTGGCGTCCACCGGCAGGCAGGCGCAGCCCTGCCCGCTCAGGCTCAGCCCGGCGATCTCAGAGGGGTTGGCCCCCGATTCAGACAGCACCTGCTGCACCGAGCGGCAGACTCCTTCCCACCAGTCACCGCTGTCCTGCTCGCTGTGTTCCGGCAGCGGCGTGTGTGTGGGGTGGTCGCGGGACGCAACGCCCAGCAGACGACCCTCAGCGTCGATCAGGGCCGCCTTGGCGCTCGAAGTCCCAACGTCAATGCCCAGCAGCAGAGTGCCTGCCATCGCCAACCCTTACCAGTGCCGCCGCCACTCGTCGATGAAGATATCGATGTTGTGCCAGGTCAGCGGCTCATCGACCGTGATGTTGTCCACCGGCGAGAGCACGAAGCGATCGGGGCCAAGCGTGCGGATCGCCTCCTGCACCGCGCTGCGAATCTCGTCCTCGCTGCCCATCTCAACCGTGACCGCGCCCGATACGCCGCCCCACAGCGTGGCCGTCTGGCCCAGCTTCTCCTTCATCAGCGGCATATCGGTGTGCGTTCCCTGGACCGGGTCCACGCCAAACAGCACGTCAAAGCCCGCCTCGATGTGATAGTCGAGCATGGGCTTGGTGCCGCTGGAGCAGATGTAACCGAACTTCGCGCCGCGCTCGTGGGCCAGGTCAACCTCGGCCTTCAGCCGGGGCAGGATCATCTTGCGGTAGACCGACGGCACGACGAAATCGCAGCCTTCGTACCAGGCGCGCCGGTTGATGATGTCGACCGGGCCGGAGAGCACGACTTCCATGCGCGCCTTGTTCCAGACGTGGATCATCTCCAGCAGATCGCTCACAAAGTCCGGCTTGTCGAGGGTGAGCATCATGAGCGGCTCCATGCCGCACAGCCAGTTAGCCATGTCCATGCCCACGCCCCAGCCGCCGACCAGCAGCATGCCGTGTTCCGCCACAAAGCGATGGGCGCGCTCAGCGTCCTGCCGGTAGCGGGCGATATCCTCCTCCGATGGCGCGGTGAGCATGTACTGGAGCGCGTCCAGCTCGGACGGGTCGGTGATCAACGGCTTGAGCGTGCGCGGAACCTGGTAGTCGTCAATGAAGGGGATGTGATCCCCATGCCCCCAGTCATCGGAGGTCTGCACGCTGGTCGTCAGCTTGCCCGCCGGGGTGTGGTACTCCTTGTGCAGGATGGGGAAGTCGCCGGGGACTTCTTCCTTCCATTCCTTCAGCGTGACCTCGGGGTGCGGGCGAACCAGCAGGCCACGCAGGTCGGGGTGATCCAGGCGTTCCGCGCGCGGCAGGCTGGGGATGAACAGCATGGCGTCCAGGCCCATCTCCTGCTCGGCCCTGGCCAGCGCATACATGTCGTTGTCAACCCGGTTGCGCAGGGCGGTGAAGCTCATGAAGCAGCAGGGGATATGATCCACCGGCTCATGGTTGATCGTTCTGAGAATGCGCTCGCGTGAAGTCAGTTCAGCCATTCAGGTTGTCTCCGTTGGTTTGGTTATCTGTCTCAGGCGGCAGGTGATTCCGGTTCTGACGGTTCGCGTTTACGGCTGCGATCCGATCGGGTACTGGCCCAACTCGCGGCCAGCCTCAAAGAAGGCGACGATGTTCTCCGGCGGCACTTCCGGCGAGATGTTGTGAATGGTGGCAAACAGATACCCGCCGCCCGGCGCGAGCGCAGTCACCTGCTGCCGCACATCCCGCCGGACGTCCTCCACCGGTTTGAAGCTCAACACCTCATTGTCGATCCCGCCGCCGAAGAAGCCCAGGCGGTCGCCGTAGGTCTGTTTAAGAGACGCGGCCTGCATCCCGGCGGCGGTG
>JAANMT010002981.1_pt1 | contig 12909 bp, 15 predicted proteins | sample 7279711 | NCBI WGS metagenome assembly JAANMT01 (sample SAMN14094538, study PRJNA606508) | bioreactor metagenome | isolation source: A lab-scale SPAN reactor treating ammonium-rich wastewater day 1 | place: Ireland: Galway | collected 2017-01-16 | reverse complement strand
GCCAGTACGTTCACCAGCCCCGGCCCCATCCCGCAGTCAGGCAGCACGCTGACGCCTGCCTCACGCGCCTCGTCCGCCAGCGCGAGCTGCTCCATCACGACGTCGGTGTTGCCGCCCATATCGCACAGGTTGGCCCCGGCCTCGATGGCCGCGCGGGTGATGGCTACGTTGTACATGTAGGGCACGGCGCTCAACGCCACGTCGATTCCTCGCAGCGCCTCGACCAGACTCAGCCGGTCGGTCACGTCCAGGCGCAGGCTCTCAGCTACCTCGCGCCCGGCCAGGCGGTTGACGCGCGCTGCCGACTGCTGCGCTGCCGCCGCGTCCATATCGGCCAGCACGATGCGCCCGGCCTCTCCGAAGCGCGCCAGGTCGTAGGCGGCTGCCGTTCCCTGCCGCCCCGCCCCCAGGATCAGGTACTGGTAGGCTGAAGATTTGCTCATATTCTCGTCTCTCCCGTGTGCTGCAAGCGGATATGTGTCTGGTTGTCGCTTGAACCCGGAAAACCCCCGTCACGAGGGCCCGGACGGCGGCAGTATGCGGCCAAGGAACATCATCGAAGATACCTGCCTGACCGAACCATCGCGCAGGTCAATGCGCCAGGTGTCGTACCGATCCGGCTCGCGCGTCGTCAGCAGCACCTCGCCATCCTCATCCCAGGCCAGCGGTCGGTGGCGTGTCGTCTCCAAATAGGCAATCAGCCGCTGTTCACCCGTCACGATGTTCGCCCATACCAGCCGGTAGCTGGCCCCCTCAGGGATGCCCGCCGCCACCTGGTAGATCAGTTCCCCATCCGGTGTGAAGAACGGGTAGCCCAGCTCGAATCCCGCCGTGCCAGCCACATCCGGCTCGAAGCGTGCCAGCACGTTTCCGCCCACCAGGTTCGTCACGACCACCGGCGCAGCCGAGACTTGCGGCGGCAGCGTGCGCGCCAGCAGCGTGCCGTCGATTGAGATGTGCGCATCGCACGCCCGCCCTTCCCCGCAGCCCGGTTCGCCGGGCAGCCGCTGGGTCTGCCCGCTCTGAACGTCCAGCGCGAACAACTCGTAGTAAGCGTCGAACTGCGCCTCGTCAGCCAGATCGGGTGGGCGCAGCGCGTAGAACAGGGTTTCCCCATCGTTCGCCACACGCACCAGCTCGATGCGGGTTCCCAGTTCCAGCGTGCCCTTGGCTGCGATCTGCGCCCTGGTCGCGTCCCAGGCAGCGTGGCCGATCTGGTACGAAGACCGGTCTTCCCCCATGCTTGCCCAGGCCAGCCACTTACCATTCGCGCTTGGCAGCAGATCGTACGTCGACGCCCCAATCGGCGGGTAGGCAAAAGAGAGTGGTTCGATCGTTCCCTGCACGCCGACTCGCTGCGGCAGGTTTGTGCCCGCAGTCAGGTAGTATACGAACTGCCCGGCGAGCACGGCCCGCCCTCCGGCGATGCGCGTCAGCATCTGAGCGCTCACCCCACGCTGCTCCACGTCGATGAAGCGCAGCAGTTAACGCCCCGCTGCATCCGGTGGCCCCAGGTACACATCGACTGGCCCCGATGGTTCAGGCGTCACGCCTGGTGTTGCGCTGGCCCGCTCCGCTGCCAGAGTCGGCTCTGCCGGGGTGGGAGTATCAGCCGGCTGCGGCGTTTCAGCAGGGATTTCGGCAGCCGCTTGCGGGGTGTCGGTCATTGTAGGAGGCGGTGGCTCTGCCACGCAGGCAACCAGCGCCAGCGCAGCGGTCAACAGCGCCGTCGCAGCCTGAGTTGCCCCCCCACGGTGTGCGGGCTGCCGACCGGCGGCTGGCTGGCTCAGGTCGACCGTCAATTCCGGCCTCGCTATGACCGCTTCACCGGATCACCGCGCCGCGCCCGCAGCGCAGCGACCAGCCGGGGCAGCATCTCGCCTGACGGCCCGCGCAGCACCACATCAGCCACCGCCGTGATCGGACTCTCCTGGGGGTTGACTTCGACGACCGTCGCCCCTGCCTGGCGAGCAACGCCCGGCAGCGACGCAGCGGGCTGCACAATGCCCGACGTGCCGACCACGAGCATCACGTCGCAGCGCTGAGCCACGTCAAACGCGCGCTCCAACGCATCAGGCGGCAGCGCCTCCCCAAACCACACCACACCCGGACGTACAGCGGCCTCAGCGCAGTGGGGGCAGCGCGGCGCACGCTCATGATCGTGCTCGATGCTAGCCAGGTCAACCCACGTCGGCTCGCCCCGGCAAGCGTCGAAGCACTTGAAGCAGTGCAGGCTGCCGTGCAACTCCACTACACCACGGCTCCCTGCCCGCGCGTGCAGACCGTCCACGTTCTGGGTCAGCACCACGAGCGAAGGCACCATCTCCTCCAGTTCGACGAGCGCGTAGTGTCCGGCGTTTGGCTCGGCGCGGTTGACCATGTCGCGACGGTGCATGTACCACGACCACACCAGATCGGGGTCGTGGCGGAAGGCCTGCGGGGTGGCGAGCTGCTCCGGGTCATAACGCGCCCACAGGCCCGTCTGCGCATCGCGGAAGGTCGGAACCCCACTCTCCTGCGAGATGCCCGCCCCGCTGCTGACGGCCACAAGCTGCGCCCGGTCGAGCGCCTCAGCCGCCCTTAACAGTTCTCTTTCCTCATCCATAGCCCGATTGTACCCGTCCACCCACACCGGGCAAACGCCCTTGGTGCGCCAGCAGCGATAACTTCAGCCTGCCTCGCCCTCCACTCCACGGCCCAGGGGCGTCACCGAACGCACTTCGAGGCGCAGCAGGCCGAGGTCGATCACATCCCCCGGCGTGAGCGCGTATCGCTGGCCCGGCCCCAGATACTTGCCATTGATCCACGTGCCGTTGGTGCTCTCCAGGTCAGCCAGGTAGAGTCCGTCCGCACCTGGGATCAGCGCTGCGTGCTGCCGCGATACGCCCTGCATCTCTGCCCCGTGCGGAGACATGTCGAGGTCAGGGTCTTGCTTGCTGCGCGGGTCGGCACGCCCGACGACAAGCATCTGCCACACATTCAGCCCGATGGTCGTCTTGCGCGGGCGCACCGTTTGCAGGATCACACGCCAGGGGACCACGTCCTCCGGACGAGGAACCAACCGCACCCGCCCCGTTTCTTCCAGCGGAGACGGCAGCTTGGGCGGGGGCTCGCCTCCTTCGGCGGGCGCTTCGCGCAGCATCACCGCGCGCGGGCGCTCACCCTCGCCGCCCGGTTTCTCCGGCGCTTGCTCTGGCCGGGCATGCGCCGCCTTCAAAGGGCGCGTGTCCTGCGAATCGCGCGGCGGTTCGTCGAGTTCCGGCTGGGCGGGCGGCAACGGCTCGTTGCCAGGGCTATCGGCTTCGGGTGGTTCCGGCATGTTGTCCTATTTTCTGCTGGAAGCAGCGTACCCAAACAGTATCCTGACTTAAGCTGAGCGTCCGAGGACCACGACGATACAGCGTCATGGAAAAGTGTCTGGCTCAGAACCCCATCGCGCACCCGTCGGCGCGCGGGTCGCTGCCCCCGCACAGCACACCGCTTTCCGGCTCGCGCGTGATGGCCTGCCCGCGCCCGAACAGCGCGCGTTCGTGTCCGGCCACAGGCCGCACGGGATGGCCCATTGCGGCCAGCCGAGCCATCGTCCGAGCCGGGATGCCTGCCTCCAGCGCCACGACCCCGCCTGCTGTCCCATCTTCAATGCACAGGCGGGGCCTGTCGAGTGCCGCCTGCGAGTCGAGGCCATCGGCCACCAACCCCAGCAGCACCTGCACGTGCCCCTGCGGCTGCATGAAGCCACCCATCACCCCAAAGCTGGCAACCAGCGAGCCGTCCGGGCGGGTAGCCAGCGCGGCGATGATTGTGTGATAGGGCCGCTTGCCCGGCGCAAGCGCATTCGGGTGGGCTGCATCCAGCGAGAAGTTATGCCCCCGGTTCTGGAGGGAGAAGCCCGCCCCATCCGGAACGATTCCTGTCCCAAAGCCCATGTAGTTGCTGTTGACAAGCGAGCAGGCGTTACCTTCGCCGTCCACCACGCTGAGATACACTGTGTCCGACGCGGCGACCGGCGTCCCGCGCAGCTGGTCGAGTGTTGCCCGCCGCGGGTTAATCAGCGCTGCCCGTTCCCGCGCGTAGCCCTCGCTCAACAGCTCACGGATGGGGATTGCCGTCGTCGCTGGATCGGTTACGTACCAGCGCGCATCGGCGAATGCCAGCCGCAGCGCCTCAATCACCACGTGAAGCCGCTCCGCCGAGAGCGGGTCCGGCGGCAGATCGGCCTGGGCCAGGATATTGAGCGCAATGAGCGCGGCCAGCCCCTGCCCATTCGGCGGGCACTCATGCACGCGCACCCCACCATATGCCACGCTGACCGGCTCCTCCCACGTCGAGGTGTGCGCCGCCAGGTCTTCGACGCTCATGACGCCGCCTGCCTGCTGCACTGCCGACGCAATCGCTTCGGCCAGCGCACCCTGGTAGAAGGCCTGCCTCCCACCCTCGGCGATGGCACGCAGCGTGGCGCCCAGCGCCGGGTTGCGGAAGACTTCGCCTGCGTAAGGCGCGCGCCCGTCAATGGTCAGCACGAGCCCGCCCGGCGCGTGGCGAAGCTGGCGCTCGACTCCGCGCGCCCAGAAGTAGGCGGTCAGCGGCGCAACCGGGAAGCCCTCTTCGGCCAGCCGCATCGCCGGGGCAAGCACCTCGCCCAGCGCACGGCTGCCGTGCCGCTCGACCAGGTCACACCAGGCTGCACACGCGCCGGGCACGGTCACCGTGTGCGCGTGGAAGGGGGGCAGTTCATCGCCGATCCCCTGCGCGCGCAGCAGGTCAAGCGTGAGCCCGGCAGGCGCACGTCCTGACCCGTTCAAGGCGCTGATTGTGCGGCTCGCCGCGTCGTAATACAGAGCGAAGCAGTCGCCGCCCAGCCCGGTGCTCGTCGGTTCGGTTACCCCTAGAGTCGCAGCCGCCGCCACCGCCGCATCAGCGGCATTCCCACCCCGCATCAGCAGCTCCAGCCCGGCCTGCGAGGCGAGCGGCTGGCTCGTCGCTACCATCCCGCGCAGAGCGTACACTGGCGATCTGCGCGATGAGTATGCTGGCTCCTCTTCCATCGCATTTCCCTCTGCTGCCCCGCTGCCCTCTCGCGGGTTAGAGACCATACCCCGTCTGGTTGACCACGATGAGGGCCAGGGCCGCAACCGCGTTCCAGCTCACATGGCCTACCACGCTCGCCTTGACAGACCCGCTGACCGCGCGCAGTCCGGTCAGGTAGAACGACAGCAGCATGACCTGCACAATCGCCCCTACCGTCACAAACCCCGCCAGGATGTGCACCGCGCCGAACAATACGCTGCTGACCGCGTAGGGCAGCGCATGGCGCTGAATGGCCGATACCCCGGCGCGCGCGGGCCGCAGCAGCGCGTTGTACAGTGCCCCACGAAAGATCAGTTCCTCCGCGACCGGCACGACAGTCGTGACGACGAGCGTGGAGGCAGCCTGCCGGGCCGGCGTGCTGAAGAGCTGCATCTGGATGCCGATCTCTACCGGCCCAAAACGCATCACGACCAGCAGGCCGATCACGGCCAGCATGGGCAGCGTCATCAATGGCACCAGCCAGAGCGGGAAATGCCGGGGCTTGCGCCACGCCAGCCAATCCGCCAGCGCAATGCGCCCCGCCCCCAGCCAGTTCCACACTGGCCCCCAGGCAGCCGCCACGCCAATTGTCAGCGCCGCCGCCATCCCGGCGACCAGCAGCGTCGCCCACACCACGGCAGGCGTTTCGGCCAGCTCAGCCAGGCTCGTTGCGCCTGCCTGGCCTGTCGCCAGCAGCGCCACCACTATCGCGGGGATGCCAAGTGCGATCTGCATCGGCAGGTAGGCCGTGAACAGCGCACCGGCCAGCAGCCAGCGCGCCAAAGGCGACGGCTGCCCAGCCGGGTCAGGCTCGACTGCTGCTGCCAGACTATATCGCTCTTCCAAGATGCCCCATCCCTCTGCTCTGCTGCTGACCTCACAGCCCCAGTTCGAGCCGCAGCGCACGCAGCCGGAACAACGCCCGCTCCAGCCGCCCCACATTGCGCGGGTCGTTATGCCAGCGCGAGGCCCCCGATGGATGCGGCAGCGGGACGATGTACCGCCCCGCGCCATCTACCACCGCCTCGCCTACCACGTCATTCAGCTTGAGCTTGCCCCCTGCCTGCTGAGGCCAGAACAGGCGGATCGCCAGGCTGCCCACCGGCACGATCACCGCTGGCTGCACCAGCGCCAGCTCGGCCTCCAGCCACGGACGGCACAGTTTCTGCTCCGCCACGCTCGGCACGCGGTCACCGTTGCCGCTCGTGCTCTTGCCTGGAAAGCACTTGGTCACACTCGTCATGTAGCACGATGCACGGAAGCCCTGCTCATCCCAGCCTGCCCGCGCCAGCCACTGGAACAAGCGCGCTCCCGCTCCGCCACCGAAAGGCATGTGCCGCGTGCCTTCCTCGGCTGCCCCCGGCGCTTGCCCTACCAGCATCAGCCGGGCCGACTGACTGCCGGAAAAGACGGGCAGGCCCTCGATCGGGTGGCCCGCCTCGATGCAGAGACGGCAGTCTCGCAGGGCCGCATGCAGCGTGTCGATGTCTGGGTAGGTCGCCATGCTCCGAGTGTACTGGGCCATCCGCCGCCGGTCAACAACACGCGGCCTCGCGCCTCGCCGCTCCAACCCACCTGCTGCTTTGCGCTATAATCATGCTAAGCCCGCCCCTGATGGGTTACAATACGGGCTGCACCTGCTACCTGAATTGAACACCGTCCATTGTCTGGATGAGGGAGTATTCGCATGGCGAACATCATCAAGCAGTTGTACGAAGAGTACGGCCAGAGCCTGTGGTATGATAACATCGCCCGCGACCTGCTCAACTCAGGCGCGATACAGGCACTCGTCGACGAGGGGATACGGGGCCTCACCTCCAACCCCAGCATCTTCCAGAAGGCGATCACCGCGGGCAGCGCCTACGACGACCAGTTGCGCGCGCTCGTCGCCGACGGCAAGCCCCCGCGCGACATCTACGAGGCGCTCGCCGTCGAGGACATCCGCCGCGCGGCGGACATCCTGCGCCCGGTCTATGACGAGAGCGGCGGGGCAGATGGCTTCGTCAGCCTGGAGGTCTCCCCTCTGCTCGCCAGCGACACAGAGGGCACAATCGATGAGGCGCTGCGCCTCTTCCGCTGGGTGGATCGCCCCAACCTGATGATCAAGATTCCGGCCACCCCGGAAGGCCTCCCGGCCATAGAATCCTGCATCGCCGCCGGGCTGAACATCAACGTCACCCTGATCTTCAGCCGTGACATGTACTCCCGCGTGATGGACGCCTACCTGAACGGGCTCGAGCGCCGCGCCGATTCCGGCCAGGATATCAGCCGCATCGCCTCGGTTGCCTCGTTCTTCGTCAGCCGTGTCGATACGCTGGTTGACGACCTGCTCGACCAGATGATCGCAGCGGACGGCAGCGCCGCGGGGCGTCTGGAGGCGCTCAAGGGGCAGGCTGCTATTGCTAACGCCAAGCTCGCCTACCGGCTTTTCAAAGAGAAGTTTGCGTCTGCCGCTTACAAGGAGCTATCCGGAAAGGGAGCCAGGCTCCAGCGCCCGCTCTGGGCCAGCACCAGCACCAAGAACCCGGCCTACAGCGACGTGATCTACATGGACAATCTGATCGGCCCGCACACGGTTAACACCGCCCCGCCAGAGACAATCGAGGCGTTCCGTGACCATGGCAAGCTGGCCAACACACTTGAGGAGGGTCTCGACGAAGCCCAGGCTACACTCGATGAACTGGAGGGCCTCGGCATCTCGTTGCGAGCCGTCACCGACGAGCTGCTTACGGACGGCGTCGAGAAGTTCGCCGTGCCTTTCGAGAAGCTGCTCAAGGCCATCGAGGAGAAGGCCAGCGCGTTCGCCGGGGCTGCCGCCGACTGAACACGCTGCACCTCGTTCCACGCCTAGTGGGGGCAAGGTTCGCCTTGCCCTTTTCTTATCCCGCGATCAGGGGCAGCAGCTGCGGCAAGAGCCTGATTAGCACCAGGATCAGCATCAGAACAAACATCAGGATCAGCGCCAGCAGATTGACGCGCAGCCCGGTGCGCGCCCGCTGCTGGTCGACCTCGTCCGGCGGGTTCCGCTTGAAGTCGCTGCGCGCCGCCGCTGCCAGGAACGTCCCTGTGGCGCTCGTGATCAGCGCCAGCCAGACGATGTTGACCAGCGGTTGGAGCGCCGCTACCCGCGTCAGTCCCAGCAGGAAAGCCATGATCAGGATCGCCGCCGAAGCAATGGCCAGGTAGTAGCTCCACTCGGCAAAAGTGCGTGGGTCCGGTCGGTTCGCCATCGTGCGCCTCGCTAATATTAAGGGGTGTGCCCTACTATATCCGCGTACGCCGCCTGTGCCAGCAGAGCGTCGTCCTCCTGCGTCGGGCTTTCGCATACCAATGTCCCCTCGACGCTGAAATCAGCGCACGCTTGCAGGAAGTCCCGCCACGCCAGGTCAGAGTCTTCCAGCATGAGGTGGTTGCGCTCACCGGCAGCCGTGTACTCGATGCCTGAGAGGTGGAAGTGCATCGACTTGAGGCCCGCTGCGCCCAACTCCTGCTCAACGAGTCTCAGCATCCCCTCGAACTCCTCAGCGGTGTTGAAGCTCCCGTCACCGGGCCGCGCGTGCAGGTGCGCCACATCAATGCAGGGGGCAACCCCCTCGATCTCCCTGCTGAGCCGCACCACCTCCTCGAGCGAGCCGAACATCGCGCCCTTGCCCATCGTCTCCGGGCGCAGCGTGGCCGTTACGCCTTCCTCGCGCAGCACACCGACCAACTCCGCCAGCTTCTCCTTCACCCGCCCGTAGACCTGCTCCGGCGGCTGGCCGTGGTACGATCCAGGATGGAAGATGATGTCCGTTGCCCCGGCCACGTGGCCCTTGCGCGCTGCCGCCAGCAAGCGTTCATCGCTGGCCTGCATCTTCTCGGCAGTCTGGCTGTTCAGGTTGATGAAGTACGGTGCGTGGACGCTCAGCCGCACGTCGTGCTCGGAAGCGCTCGCTTTCATCTCCAGGGCCGATTCATCCTTCACGCGCACGCTTCGCACCCACGCAATCTCGAATGCGTCCAGCCCCAACGCCCGTATCTGCTCGACGGCCGCCGTCGTCCCCTGCTTGGGCGTATTCGACGGCGCGCCAACTGTCCCGAAACGCAGCTTCACGCTCCCGCCCTCCCGCTTCTCGACTGGTTCATAACCACTCCGCGTCAACCGTCCGCTCATCACGCACGTTGCCGGTGTTGCGTGTCGTTTTCGGCTCAAACAGCATGACGTGCACCTCGTCTTCGGCCACCGGCATGTGCGCTACGCCCCTGGGGATGATGATGAACTCCCCTTCGTTTACCCACACTTCGCGCTCGCGCAGCCTCATCAGCAGCCGCCCCTTGATGACCAGGAACATCTCGTCTTCATGTTCGTGGTGATGCCACACGAACTCGCCCTTGAGCCTGGCCAGTTTGACGAACGCGTCGTTCAATTCGCCCACGACGCGCGGATGCCAGTGCTCATGTATCAACGCGAACTTCTCCACGATGTTCACCGTCTCGATCATCGGCTCATCCTTCCAAACAGTCGCCCGCAGGCATTATAGCACCGCGCGCCCCTCAGGCGAGTCCCTTGGTCTGCGGACTCGCCCTTTCGCACCTTCGCTCTTTCATGCCTTCGTGTTTCAAATCCCGCCTATCCCAACCACCCTTATCCCTCAATCCCTACAGCCTCCACACGCTGTCTTCACAGTTTTCACACACCTGTGCCCTATCATCAGGGTAATCAAGGCGCAAGAGGGCCATCGTTAGGATACAAGGAGCAGACAAGATTATGAAGGCAAAGCTGGTTGCAATCGGTTCGGTCGTTATCCTCAGCCTCACTCTGGGCGTGGGCGTTGCTTCGGCGCGGCGCGGCCCCGGCCCGGTCCCCCCTCAGCCGACCGGCGGGTTCGTCGACGCCGACGGTGATGGTGTGTGCGACAACTGTGGCAGCGGTGCGGCTTATGGCTACGGCCCTGGTGACGAGACAGGCCCCTACGCGCCGCAGGATGGCACGGGCTACGGTCCCGGCAACGGGACAGCGCTCGCCCCGCAAGACGGCTCAGGTTACGGGGCGGTCAACGCTTTCGGGCGCGCGGACAACGGTGCGGCTGGCCTCAGAATCAGGAAAGCGTCCTTCATTGACCTGAACGGCGACGGCATCTGCGACTACCAGCAGTAGTCGGCCAGAGCATCGGCGTAACCGAGGGCGGCCAGCAGGTCGCCCTCTTTTCTTGCCTGGCAATCGCGGGCTTCACTGGTCCAGGCGCGCCTTCAGATCGTCCGGCAGGTTGCGCGTCGCCTCCCGGTACGACAGCCCCGCCATCTCCGTCCGGTGCGTCTCCGCAAAGTCCGCCACCCACTCAGGCTGCGCCTTGCTAAGCTCGCGCAGCGCCCAGCCAATCGCTTTGCGGATGAAAAACCGCTCTTCCTTTGACCAGCCTTCCCCCTCGTCAAACATCGGCACGGCCAGCCGGGCAAACAGCTCCAGGTCGCCCTCCCCGCGCCGGAACTGCGGGATCTGCGCAAGGATCGCCGCGCGCCGCACCCAGAAGTTCTCTGACATGGCCCAGCGAGGAAGCGCGGCGAGCGTCTCCGGGTCGTTGTCGATCAGCGCCCCAGCCAGCCGCAGCGCGATCTCGTCCAGATGCGCCCAGGTCGTCGCCTCACCCATCATTCGCTCGATGAGCGGCAGGTCAGCGCGCGTGAGCTGCTTGCCGCGCGCCGCCAGCAGCATGATCGCCAGCGACTTCTCCTCGTGCCACTCCGTCTCCCACAGCCGCCCGGCCAGCCTAGCCACTATGTCAACTGGTTCAGCGCGGTGCGGCTTGCTCCACCGGCTGCTGATGCGTCGCAGCGCAGGCACGCCCACCCCGTAGAACTTGAGGGGTGACTTGAGGTACGCCTTCTCGCCCGCCGCCCGTTCCGGGTCAGCAAGCGTCGCAAGCTCCCGCCGGAGCTGCTCAACCTCATGTTCAACGTCCACGCCCTGACTCCCTTCGCTCATGCGCTTCTATCCAGTATAGGGCAGTTGGGTCGCCCACAATACCATCGCTTGCAGCCCTGCTACACAGGCAGGTTGCCTACTCTGATTCAGCACACAATGATCCTAGATGACGCGGCTCTCGGCACTCGTCAATTGGCACAGTCCTTTGAGGAACGCCGATGCCTGCCATCTGGTGGATTCGCCGCGATCTGCGCCTGGCGCACGCTCGTCCCGCCCCGCTCCGCCAGAGGGCGCGGCTCATAGTGGCACGGCGGGTCGTAGCCGGTCGGCCTGCAACGATTCTCCGCCCGGCCCGTACTGATTCGTGGTGAACACACGCACCAACTGTAACAAGAAGGGCCGCCTACCTCACGGGTGACGGCCCTTCGTCTTGCTCGTTCAGCCAGTGCGCCGATTCAAAGCGTGATCACCTTGTCGGCCCGCCATTGCGCGTCGATGATGTCAGCCATGCCGCCCACCACACCAACCCGCACCTGTTCGGTCAGTTCAAAGTAGCTCAGGCAGGTGCTGCACAACACCAGCCGCACGCCCTTGTCCTCCAGGGTGCGCAGTTCCTCCAGCACGGGCGAGCCTTCGCAAGCCAGCCGGACGCCGTCCGTGTAGAAGCAGATCGCCGCCGGGAGCAGGTCGTGTTCGCCCAGCAGGGCAAAGTACGTCTTGGCCAGCCGGTGCTTGAGCCCCGGATCGGCCTGGCCCATTCCATCGCTGCGTATGAGGATGACAGTTGAAGATGGTGACTCGGTCATGCTTGGCTCTCCTGAGCATATGGCAGTGGATAATACACTAACGCATCGATCATGTTCCGGTGTTGAGCTCGTCCAGCACGGCAAGCAGCTCCTGGTTTTGCGGGATGTCCGACATGCTGCGCCCGTAATGCGCAAAGCGCACCACGCCCTCACGATCGACGATTGCCTGGGCAGGCATCCGCCCCAGCTTGAACAGGTTGACCTCCTGCCCGTACTTCTTGAGCACGCTGCGGCGGGCGTCAGGCAGCCCGACGAACGGCAGGTTGTTCTCTTCCCAGTAGCGGGCGAAGCTCTGCGCGTCCTCCGGGCCAATCACGATCACCTCCGCCCCCCGGCTCACAAACTCGTCGTAATCCCGGCGCAACTGCGCCATATGCCGGCGGCAGAACGGTCAGACGAACCCCCGGTTGAAGACGAGCACCACGTGCCGCTCGCCCCGGTAGTCCGAGAGGCGCACCGTCCGACCCTCAAAGTCCGCCAGCGCGAAGTCCGGCGCTGGCATGTCAACACTAACTGGCTTCATAAGGTTACCTTCACCCATGCTTGCAGTCGATACCAGCTGATGCGCGACGCGACGGTGTCCAGCGGCCTGACGGGCGCGAGCAGCGGCCCGACGAACAGCAGGAGCAGCAGCACACCCAGCACAATCAGCAGAATCCGGCAGGCGCGTTTCACCTAGAACTGCCCTTCCATCGACTCGGCATAGCCGGTCATCTCTACGTAACCGTTCCCGCTCACCGGCTGCCCGTTGCGCTCACCGCGCACGCGCACCGCGCCTTCCCAGTAGGCGTACGAAACGTCAAGCTCCTGGTCGGCCAGCCACGCCTCAACTTCAACCCACAGCGCCTCGCCGGGCACTTCGACGCGCCACCGCGCCGGATAGACTGCCCCCGTGCGCGGGCTGCGCCATGTGCCGAGCACTTCGATCTGGTAGTCGCCTGCTGCGTGGCGAAGCAGGGTCGTCACGCCATCGTCCGCCACGAACGTCCCCTTCGAGAAGGAGTCCACGCTCCCATCTTCCTGCCGGATGGTGTACAGCATCAACTCAGTGCCGTCATCCAACTGTATCGAGAACCAGTCCCAGCCGATCTGCCCTTCCGAGAGCGCGCTTGTGCTGAACTCGTGATCCATCCA
>JAANMT010002974.1_pt1 | contig 12927 bp, 13 predicted proteins | sample 7279711 | NCBI WGS metagenome assembly JAANMT01 (sample SAMN14094538, study PRJNA606508) | bioreactor metagenome | isolation source: A lab-scale SPAN reactor treating ammonium-rich wastewater day 1 | place: Ireland: Galway | collected 2017-01-16 | reverse complement strand
CCTGCGATATTTGATAGTTCGCATAGTCGGGGTCGTTGAGCAAAGTGATAAGATACGCTCGCGCCGTATCGCCGATTTCTTTCCAGAGCGGCCCGTCCGCCATGTGCTGTTCGTAATAGACGCATCGAGCAATGTCCCGCAAAATGTCGTGCCGCCGTGGGCTGGCGTTTTCGCGCTTCACCGCTGCGCCGCCCGGCCGATACAGCAATTCGGCAGCCAACGACAATTGCAGGTCCAAGTCGCGCCGATAGCGATTGTCGCGAGGAAAGTAGCGGTCGCTTCGCTTCTTGAATTTGATATTGATCTGCTCCAACATTGCGAGCCGACTTGGCAGAATGCCTGTAATGAAGCCCCGGGCATCCTCGTACTTTTGGCCGAACGACGCCCAGAGCAACGTCACCGTGGCAACTGACATCTGGCCACTGAATCGGCGTAGGATCATTCGTTCGCCCCGCTCGCGACGGTCTGCCTCGACGGTATTGCCAATCAAATCGTAGAATTCCTGCCGTCGCACGGGGTCGGATACATCGGCCGATGGCAGGACGAGGGCTTTGTTGCCAGCGATTGTGTCGAGAAATTTTGGCGCTACATGGTTCTTGTAGATGTAGAGCATATCGGCCGCCTCAGCCGAAAGGCCGCCGCGCGACCAGGCACGTTCCTCCCGTTGTTCGGAGAACGAACCGCGAAAATCCGCATTTGCGAAGTTGAGGCCGGCGCCAGCGAGAGCGTTGGAGTAGAGCCGCCCTCGTTTTCCCGTGAGCGGACATTCCACATCGTCGGGATCGGCGATAGATTGGGATTGATAAATCGTTAATCGCTCGGGCGCGTTGAGCAGCCATTCGACAAGACGATCATCGTCTCCCGGCCACGCTCGGCCGTCCGTGTCTAGGGCGACACACAAAAGGGGCGTGAGTTTTTTCGACTCGGCAGAACCTCCTCCGCCTGCTTCGGCTTTCACGACAGACGCGACGGCGGCCTCGAACGCGTTATCAACCTCAGTTGCTGGCGCAGCGCCGGGTCCGCGAAACTGCTTCGCTTCCAGCAAATCGCAAACGGCCGAAAAATAGGCAGCCGCGTCTCCACCCTGCTCTAAGATCAAGCGGAAGAAGCGCACGGCAGTTGTGCGTTTGGAAGCGGCGATGCCTTTTTTTCGTTCAACCTTGAATACCGGCGTCAGGTAGGCCGCGTTCGGGGCTACTTTGATAAAAGGCAACCGCCACGCCTCGTCGGCCTCCAACTCCCGGCGGTCCAGTCGTGCGCCGCCCGCCCCGTCCGGGTGCAGAACGTACACCGGGGAATACGGCTCGTGCGATTCGCACAGCAACGCCAGCCGTCGCCGCGCGTCGTCGAGATCTGAACCGGCGCCGAGCGCCGCGCCGCTCGCAACATACGCTTCCGCCATGCGATACATGTCGAGGATCATCTTATTACCAGCCGAGTTTTGAACGGTGCGCAGTCTAACCTTGTTTTTCTGGAAGCCAGTCCACTCAGGAAAACGCGATGACGTTTCGATCCTTATTTTCTTGGAACATGAGCCATCGCTTTCTTACGCCCGACCGTCAAGTCTCGCATAACTCAGGAATTTCCTGACGGAACCGCTTTTGAAGCTTGGCAAAAACCCTGTTTTGCCTCTGTCGAACCGCCTCTTTCGTACTGCCAAACGACTTTCCAAGTTCCTCAAGCGTTACTTCCGGCGCATAGTAACCGACGCGCATGCATACTAAGTTCTTGTCAAAATCGGGGAGCGACAGCACGATTTGTTGGATCCGTTCTTGACTCTCAGGTGAAAGAAAGGAGTAATCATCTTTCGCGGACGGCTCGTAGGTGAGCGAATAGAGACGCTTGAAAGGCATGGGGAAACCTAGATGGATTTGGTTATCGTTCGACATGTTCCAATTCGCGGACTCCCAGTTTCCGCGACCGAGTTCGCCGCAAGGCGCGCCGGAACACGGTTTCGGGCCTCAAAGACGAGTCGGAGTTGGCTCGAATCTCAATCCATGCATCGTGAATGGCGTCTTCGACCTCGTGGGTACGGCGAATTCCTGCCGCTGCCGAATTTAGTTGCTCATAGAGAGCAGTACCGTTTTCGTTGGTCATTGTGTTATCCTACAGCTTTCATGCAATTGTCTCTTCTAAGCACCCGGGGGTCAAGGTTCCTTAGCGATAATATCCATAAGTTCTTTTTTGATAGAAACTTGCAGCTCATTCGGATGAATCACTTCGCACTCTTTGCCCCAGGAGAGAACCCAGCTTTTGATCTCACGGAGGTCGCTTAGATAGAGGTGGAAGAGTAGGCTGCCGTCGGGTCGGGGATCGAGGCGTTGGGTGGGGTGCCAGGTCTTTTCGGCGACGCGGCGGGCAACTTTTGGGGTGAAGCGGAGGGTGATTTCGTGGTGGCTGGCGCCGCCGAGGATGCGGAAGCAGTGGGAGAGGTGGGCGGCCACGTCAAAGTCAGCGGGACGCGTGAAGGTTTCGCCGTTCTCGCGGGCGGCGAGAATGCGGGCCAGGGCGAATGTGCGCACGTCGCGACGCAAGTGGCAGTAGGCGATCGCGTACCAGTCGGAGCCGATGCGCGTGAGGTGGTAGGGATCCACTGCGCGGTGGGTCTCCGTGTCGCGCGAGGCGGTCCAGTAGTCGATATCTACCCGACGCCCTTGTGCGGCAGCTTGGGAAAGGGTGTGGAAGACTTCAGCGTCGTGTCGCGCAATAGGGCCAGGAGCAAGCGAAAAAGCCTCGGATAAGGCGTTTAGGTTCAGTGTGACTTCCTCCGGTAACAAGTGGACGATCTTGAAGACCGCCCGTTGAAGGTCTTCTTCAAACGGAGAGCCTTGAGACTGATGCAGAATGCGCTCCGCCAGAAAGAGCGCCACTAGTTCGCCCTCGGTAAGCTGAAAGAACGGCAGGCGGTAATCACGACTGGAATAGAAGTATCCGTTGCGGCGGCGGCAGAACGCTAGCGGCGCCGCCAGGTTATGTCGCATGAATTCCAAATCCCGTTGCACGGTACGCGGATTGACTTCCATTTCGCCAGCAAGGTTTTCCGAATTAGGATACCGGCCAGCGCGCACCGCCTGATCAATAAACAGAATCCGCCGGAGAACAGGACGAGTCGCCAGCCGCACCGGTCTCTCCACAAAGCGCCTACGAATGAGGGGTGGATGTCTCCCGATAAGAAATATAACGAACCGCCCCGACAGATACAGTCGTGGCGCTGTATATTTTGAGAAAAACGGCCTCCCTCAAGGCGAGAAACGCATATGGGAAAAAGTTACGCAGTGCTCAGTCCGCGTGGCGACGTACTTCAAACCGGCGAAATCTTACTCTACTTGCTGCTTCCGAGTCGATTACCGATGAACCCTTCTATCCAGCGATGACCTATGTTTCTGGGTAGACCTTCGGTCGGATGACGGCTAAGTTGTTTTCTGGCTTCAGGGCTCTCTTGTGAATCCGAGAACTTGGAGGTAGGTGTTCTCGCGATCCCAATAACCGTGCATTTATAGAAATGGTCCTCAGAGTTACCGGCACACCGTACCGGTGCGCTGTAATCGGCATTGGCTGACCGAGGATCGGCGCGAAGGCGACTGGTTTGACCACTACGGGTCCGCCGGCCGTTGATGAACTCGGATTTCCCGATGGATGACGAGCCTTCGTCGCCGAACTTGATGGCGACCAGATCGGCTACCCCGTGGCCAAGGTGGCCGAGATCAAGAGGGAGCAGCAGCGTGAGGAAACGCATTTGTTTTTTCACCAAACACGGCTTCTTCAGCGCTGATTGCGCACACAAGGGAAATGACAAGCATGGCCAGCCCGTCGATCCCGATCGTATTATGGTCCGGGGACGGATGCGTTCGCAATTAAAAGCTCTCAAGGAACGCTTCCCCGACCTTCTCGACGAGCGCGAGATTTAGGAGCATGCTGGGACCGATTACGCCTTCCGGCTGTTCGTACCGAAATCGGTCTGGGTGCAGGTGCTTGCAGAATTGGCGGCCGAAACGGACTACGACAACTTCAAATCCGAAGTCGCCCGCCATCAGGGAAAGGCGGGAACGGCCTATGAGCACTTGTTACACGATGTCTGGTCGGTGATGCACAAGTTGCAGGAAACCGAAGGGTTGGCACCGATCACCGCGGACCAGATCCGAGCCGCGAAGCAAGAACTCGATGAACTTGACTTGCTGGCGTGTCGTCCAGACGTGACCCCGCTGGAAGTCCGGGTCAAGATTCAATCCCGCCTCGACCTTCTGCTCGTCCACCCAGGCGACGAGCCGGTCCAGCCCGTAGTTACATTCCCAATCGCCACTCCGGGTGAAGGGTGGGATGTCCGCAAACCGGGTGAGTTTTGGCATGGTTAGTGCAGCAGTTTTCGTAAGAATCGCCAAGCGCCGAGCCACAAGCGCTAAGCGCCAAGCGCCAAGCGCCGGCCCCTATTGGAGAAAATAGACCCCTCCCTTTCAGACCCTCCCGTCAGCATGGAATCCGTTCACGTCGTGTTGTTAGACCGGAGGTTCAATGTCCTTTGGTGGAGCAACTGCCCTTCTGAAAACCCGTTCGTCGGGAAACCTCTCTTGGAATTCACAAGGGACCAAACCCGCCTCCGTGAGAAGATCACTGACCTGATGCTCGACAACCCCGTCGAGGAATTTGTTGGGGACTTTAGGCTCTACCAACCGCCCGACTTCACGCAGCACCGCGATGTGACGATGCGGGCCAAGCTAATCCGAATCGACGATCTGATGGTGGTGGCTGCCGTGGCCATCTTTCAGGAAGTGCTCGAAGCGCCGCGGCAAACCGGCTTGCCTCTCTTACTCGCAACGACCGCGTTTCGAACAGGCAGTTTCTGCCGAATATAGCGAAAATTCGCAGTAGGTGAGGTGCCTGAACTTCAACGTTCGTTGAAGAGTTGTAAATTTCGGCCCTACAGTAGGTCAGACTTTCGCGTGGATCGTGGTCCGAATGTGACGGTTTTTTGGGTGCAAAACGACTGCCAACGAGCTGCTCTAGATAAGATTTGTTCATCCATTTGCCCCTGGGACGGGTAACTATTTCGTTGGCGCGTTACTCATCCATTTCTCAATTGTCTTAGCGACACACAATCGAAAACTATGAAAGTATCAGACTCGATTCTCGCGTTCTTACGAGCGAAGTACGACGAGCGTTGCGGCAAGGACCTGCTCGATTTCTACTTCCAGCACGGAACTGACCTAGAGACCCAGGTCAACGTGGCGGCCGGCCAGGGTACGCCCGTGCCCGGCAAGAAATCCACGTTCACCGATGGGCTGAATGACTGGTGGTCGATCCGCATTCCAAAGAAAGCGGATAACGAACCGGAGTGGAAAGAGTACGAGCTTAAATGGCCAATCGAGCTTCACGCAGACGCGATCGGCTCGACTGGCTGGAACTGGCAGACGAAGCGGTCGCTGTACTGCGGGTTCGACTTTGATGCGATCGCCGGCCACGCGAAGGGCGTTGGTGTAACCGACGACAAGCTCGAAGAAGTCAAGCAGGCCGCGATGGCGTTGCCTTACGTCACAGTCCGTCGCTCGACGGGCGGTGCCGGCATTCACCTTTACGTGTTCTTTGAGGGCGAAGGACTGCCCACCGCGAACCACACGGAACACGCAGCACTCGCCCGGTGCGTGCTCGGGTTGATGTCGGCCGAGGCCGGCTTCAATTTCGCGGCACAGATCGACGCTTGCGGCGGGAATATGTGGTTCTGGTCGAAGAAGTCCACCCACGAGAACCAGGGCTTGGCCTTGCTCAAGGCGGGCGAGCCGTTCCGCACCGACAAGCTCCCACCGAACTGGCGGGATCACGTTGAGGTTGTCACCCGCAAACGATCCAAGGTCCGCGTGGGCGGCGTGGACGACAAGCAGTTCGACACGTTTGAGGCGTTGGCGTCTGCTCACCGGGTCGTGCCTCTCGGTGATGACCACAAGGCCCACATCGACGCGATCGCGAAGAAAGGCTTCACGGCCATCTGGATTCCCGACCACAACTTACTGCAAACCCACACGATGGGTTTCAAGCGGTTGATGATGGAAAACAAAGACGAGTTCGAGCTTGTCGGTCTCTACGACACCAACTCCCCAGGCACGGACGGAGTGACCGTCAACTGCTTTGCGTTCCCTGGCGACTTTGGCTCTTGGAAGATTTACCGCTTCGGTCAAGGCATCAACGAGGCTAGGACGTGGGAGCAAGACGGCCAGGGCTGGACCACTTGCTGGTTCAACCGCAAGCCGAACCTCAAGGTCGCGGCTCGTGCCTTGGGTGGCCGCGATACAAAGAACGGAGGCTTTGAGTTCGATACGCTTAAGCAGGCAGCGGAAGTCGTTGCCGCTCTCGGCGAGCCGATCGAGGTCGAACCAGAGCTTGCTCGCCGGAAGGCGGTTGTCAACAAGACCAAGGACGGCCGGCTCACAATCGAGGTGCCGAAAACGACTGAGGACGCCAAGACGATCGGCAACTGGAACAGCACTGACAGGAAGGGGTCTTGGACACAAATCTTTGACTGTCCGGTCGAGCCGAACAACAGCGGCGAAGAGACTACTTCGGACCACAAAATCCGTGCGTTGAAAACCCCGGCTGGCGAGCGAGCGGGGTGGGCCGTAAAGGAAGATCGTGGTGAGTGGAGCCGCACGGGCGCCGGCGATGCCAAGATGGTCATTCAGTCGTTCGGCAATAGTAAGACGGAGGCCGAACTGATCATGGGTGTGGCGATCAGAAAGGCATGGCAATTGGTCAGCCTTCCGTTTCAGTCTGAGTACCCTGGCGACCGTCAGTGGAATTTCAACGCACCGCAACTAGCCTTTTTGCCCGCTGAGGGCGAGCATTCGCACTGGGATAGGGTGCTGAACCATCTCGGCCAATCGTTGACGCCTGCCCTGGAAAACCTGGACTGGGCGCGGGCTGGCAATATTCGCACCGGGGGCGATTACTTGCGTGCGTGGTATTCACTGATTATCCGCGACCCCTACTGTCGATTGCCGTACTTGTTTTTCTATGGACCAGAAAATTGCGGAAAAAGCACGAGCTGGGTTGGGTTTTCGCAGCTTGTTACACAGGGCGTCGTCAAGGCTGACCGCGCGCTTACCAGCCAAAGCGATTTCAATGGCGAGCTGGTGGGCGCAATCGTGTGTGTTGTCGAAGAGAAGGATTTGTCAAAAACGCCAGGGGTCTCCGAGAAGATCAAGGATTCGATCACCAGTCCGGTGCTTGCAATCCGCGAGATGCGCACCAATACCTATCAGATTCCCAACACGACCCACTGGATCCAATGCTCGAACAAGAGCGAAGCGTGCATCGTGCCTGTAGGAGATACGCGGATTACCGTTTTCGAAGTGCAGCCCATTGCGCATGAAATACCCAGTGATGACCTGATTCCGATCCTGAGGGCAGAAGCTCCTGCCTTTCTCAAGACGCTGTTGGACCTCCCCCTTCCTCCCGTCGTCACCCGACTCAGGTTGCCGATGGTGGAAACGGCTGCCAAGCGGAAATGCCAAGCCGCGGCAGCCAAAGACGACTTGATCGAGCGGATTTGCGAGAAGTTACCGATGGGGTTCAAAGGAACGTGCACCGAACTGGTCAAGAAGCTCGGCATTGCTGACGATCCTCGCACCTTCGGAAGGCGACTCTCTCGCCTAAAGAAAAAGATGGCGGCCAAGGGGTTGCATTACCGAGCCGGCAAGAAGGGAGACGACCGAGAAGTTGAACTCAGCTGGGGAAACGCCTAGGACATCAGGACATGAGAAAAAGTCTATTGCTTTGTTCAGCAGCAGTTTGAGTGAAAAAGTGGAAACATGATGTGATCCATGTCCGTCATGTCCTGATGTCCGTATTGTGCTTTCGTCAAGGAAAAGCCTGGATTTGCTGAGCCACACCTTAGGAACATGAGCGGACATGAACGATTTCATGTCTCTGACCGCCGCGTCAAGCAACGATAGGAGTGAGGATTTGCCTTACTCCTACGTTGCCGCAGCTTATCACCGCGTCAGACGCCTTCGAGTTTTGTCGCTTGAGTCGCCCCGCGGGACCACTTGCCCAACCACAAGCAACACACCGTGCCCTACCCACAACCAACGCACGTGAACCCAGTAATAAAATGATATTAGCCGATCAGCAAGCAGCCCAGGTCGTCGTCGAGGATCGCCACACCGGCGAGCACGTCGAGGTTGACACGAGTGCCACCCAAGGACGAGTCGTACTGCATGATGACTCGCATCGAGACGCCGTTGTGGACGCCGACCGCGGCGCGAACGCCAAGGCTGGCGTCGGGCAGAGCCAAGGGGCGGCTCACCAACGCAATCGAGTTGCGGTGGAAGGCCAAGTTCATCGAACCGGCAGGGCCGGGGAACACGGCGTCGCCGTCGCTGATCGCGGCACTCAGCGGGCGGTCCAGCAACAGGGCCGTCTCGGTCGTGGTGGTCTGAGTCGCCTCAATGACGGTGTAGGTGTGGCGAGAGGCACCCGTTCCGAACGAGACCAACTGACCAACCTGCGGACCCTTGCTCGCGGTGTGACCGTCCACGACCACGTCCTTCGACCAACCGGCAGCAAAGTTGCCCTTCACGTCACACTTCTTGTAGACCGTGATGACCGCGCTCGCCAACGTGGCGTATTTGTTCGCCTCGTTCAGCGTCACGGCAGTCGTGTCGGTGCCATCGTCGGTGTCGGCGGTGATGTGCGTGGGCTGGTCGTTGCCAGCGACCACGGCGTACTCACCCAACGTGGTAACGTAGCTGGCGACCGTCACGGCTTGCGAACCCGAGCCGCCAGCCGCGAGGGCGCTGGTCACGGTGCCCGTCACGATGTCGGCGCTCGTGGTGCCGATGTAGTTGACGTTCTGCGCCATGTAGGTGTTGAAGCCGAGGATGCGACCGAGCATCGCGTTTTCCAGGGCCGAGCCACCGTCACCACGCTGATTGGCCGCGACGAACAGGTCGGTCTTGAGCAAGCTGGTCTCAGCGGCGGGCGCGAGGACCAAGTTGCGACCGTCCATGAACGCCTTCTGAGTGTTCAGGTGTTCGCGGGCTTCGAGGACGAAGTCGCGGGCGTTGCTCGAAGTCATGTTCAACAGACGACCGGCGCGAGCGGCGGGGGTCTTGATGAACTCGTGAGCGCGACCGAGAACCGCGCGGTCCACCATGCGGGCCATGTTCTGCACGGCCGGCTCCAAGTGAACCAACACCAAGTCCTTGAACGCTTTCGAGCTTTCGCCGTCCTTGATGACGAACGAGTCGTAGAACCACTGATCCAACGGCACACGCACGTTGGTCACGGACACGTCGTTGGCGGTGTAGCTGTCGCTATCCGTCTTACGACGACCAGTGCGAGCGGCGGGACGGTGGGCGTTGACCACGTCGCCGAACTCACGGACGAGGAAGATGTGGACGCAGTGAACGCACCTTTCTGATATTTACGCTCACGTCAAAACAAAATGGGTTTCGCAAGGCGAAAAATCTCGCCGCGAGATCGTGCCGACGCAACGTAGCCGCCGCTTTTTCATTCGCAAATTAGGACTTCAATGAAACAATATCTTGAACTATTCGAACACCTGTTGACCTGGGGTGAGGTCAGGCCCGACCACCGTGTTCCGAACGCCATCAGCACTCTGGGTTGCCAAATCCGCTTTGACCTAAGCGAAGGCTTCCCGCTAATCACGGCCAGGCCGTTTGACATCGACGCGCTGATTGAGGAAGTCTTGTGGACCATAGTTGAGTGCAAGAAGGATGTTCGATGGCTACGAGACCCGAAGCACCCATTTTGGGACACGAGTGCGCGAGAGGATTGCAAGCTCGGTAAAGGACACGGGTATCAGTTGCGTCACATCGAGTTTGCGCGATTGATAGACCCGCCGGCGCCTTGTGCCAACCAGCCCTACGTGGCTCCGTCCAGCACTGCAATGGAAATCACGCCAGAGCCAAACAAGTTTGGTTTCGTCGGGCAATCATTCTCGACGATACACTGCGGCGACTTCACCGTGATCCGCGAAATCCCACCGGGTGGCGTTTCAGGTGGCGGTGCTCACACGAAGTTTGAGATACAGTTCGTCAAAACAGGATATTGTACTCTTGTAGACCCAACGGGAATGAGAACGAGGGAGATCAGGGACCCTTGGTATCCGCGCGTTTGCGGCGTTGGCTACCTTGGTAACTACGACTCGAACGACCCACATCACAAGTCTTTGTATAGGACTTGGTCGCACATGCTGGCCCGGTGCTATAACCCAAAGAACATCGCTTTCGCCGACTACGGTGGTCGCGGGGTGCGGGTTCACGACGAATGGCTCTGCTACGGAAATTTCCAGCGGGACGCTAAGCAACTTCCTAGCTGGTGTCTCAGGCTGGAACATCGCAAGGAATATACACTCGACAAGGACGTTCTCGGCGGGGCATGCTATTCGCCCGCGACATGCATTTGGGCGAGCAAAGTAGAGCAGGCTACGAATCGAGGTTATGTTTCCCTTGTTCGTGCGACACACGCAGATGGCCGTACGCTGGCCAGATTAGGCGAACCCGCGGTTGCGCTGGCGATTGGAGGGTACGGGAACATTCCACAAGTGCTTAATGGAAAAAGAAAACACGTAGGCGGTTGGAAATGCGAGACCATCGACACCGGCGAGAAGCAAGTCGTTGCTCACATTCATGACCAAGTTAAGCGGCTCGTCGCCGAATTGAAGCACGACCGCGAGCCGCAAGATCGGAGATTGATGGTGTGGAATCCCGGCGATATGCGGGAGATTCCGCTACCCACGTTCCAGGCGCTGATGGAGTGGCGCGTCGTTTCGGGAAAACTCGATTGCATTGTGTATCAGGAGGCTGGCGAAGCCTACCACGGCATTCCCTGGAACGTTGGGTTTTGCGCGCTGCTTAACATAATGATCGCTCAAGTCACCGGATACCTCCCTGGTGAACTCGTTCTCCAAATCGGCGACCTTTACCTGCACCCGGACCACGTTCCGCTGGCGCGGCGGCAAATGGCGTTGAGACCTCGTCCGCTGCCGAGGATACGACTGAATCGGCCCGTGACGGACATCGATGACTTTGTGTTCAGCGACTTCGTTCTCGAAGGCTATGAGCCTCACGATGTGACGCACGATTCCGCATGAGGCGGGCGCAAAGCCATCTGCCGCGGAATGCTCGCCGAACAGCGGCACAGTACGTTCGACCCGGCAATACGCACTGGTCTTGCAGTCGAAGCTGAGACGATCGGGCTTCGATCCGGCACGCCCCTGCCAAGGCCCCGAGATTCGTTCGAAGACGATCGGACAAGGCGTTAGTATTCCTCCGCCTGATGGAGCCGCAATCGCCGGATGCCATCAATTTTCGCATTAACGGCGATGCTGCGAAAACACATCGATCGCCGCGTCATTGCTGTCTTCGCCGCGTCGCAACCAGAGATTGTATTTCAGGTTAATCGCAAAGCGGCACGCCGCCGTTAGCATTCGTTTATAGAGAGTGCTTAAGTGACATTTGAAGATTCGAGAATGTGTGATGTAGAGCCTTGCGGTCTGTCGTTGAACGAGATTGAAGCCACATTAGAAACAGTATGCAACGAGTTCAATCCCATCACTTGGCCGATAGCCATCCAAAAGGTGTCTCCTAAGACACCATCGTTAGTTGATGTTCGCTACCTTTCCGAACCATTGCTCGTGTGTTTCGGCGTCTTGATGTCCATCGAGGAAGCGGCCGACTATCTCGGCTACTCGGTTTCCGGCATTAGGAAGCTCGTGCACAAAGGTGGGCTTCGCTACTTCCAAGCGAGCAAGGGCGCATGCCTGAAATTCAGAGAGGAATGGCTCAATGAATACATCGAAGCTCATTCGACACTGGACCCCGAACCCGTCGCCAAGTTGAAACGAAAGAAGGCGTCGGCCACGCGCCCGTCGCCTACTAAGGACTTTTGGGCTTACTAGCATGTTTCCCAAAGCGAATCATCTTGGCTTTCGGTCCATTGCAAGTAATGGTCCATGCAAACTTGAACCGTGTTGCCCATATGCCGCGCCAACCGCTGAATGCTGGTGGGCTTCCCCGTCCAATACCCGTCCAAGGTTCTCTTTGCGTAAGAGTGGCGTAGGCTGTACAAACAGGCGTCTTTGTCCAGTTGAATCCCTTTCGCTTCCAAGCGTTCGCGGATTAACAGGAAGTATTCAGACAACGCTTCGCGCGTCCAGGGGTCGCCAAACGAGTTGCGGAAGATTGGACCGGTGGGGTATCGCTCCATTTGCCGTCGAACGATAGCGATGATTTCCGGGTCCGCAATGCGAATGACACGCGGCTTTTTGTTCTTTGAATCCCGAGCCGCGAAAACCCATTCCATGCGCTCGGCATTATCGTGGACGTGGGCGGCGGTGAGTGCCGCAAACTCGCGTCCGGGGCGTGCGCCGGTGCGAACCAACACCCGGTACGCCAATGTAAAAGCAGGATTCGCGAGTTCAAGTATTGCCTTCTCTTGCGATGCCGTTATGTAGGTAACGCGCGGGTTATTCTTCGGCGTCTTGACTCCCTTCAACGGGTTTGCGGGAATCAATTCAGCGTCAACGGCGTAGTTTAGGGCACGCTTAACCGCCTGAATCTTGGTTCGCTTCCCGCCGTTCCAATCCGGGTGAGCTTGAACCCAACGATCTATGTCGATGGGGCGAAGCTCGCCATCGACGCTGGCGGAAGCGTTCGCGAGCGCCCGACCGTGGTCGTGCTCCCCGGTGGGCCGGGCTTCGACCATGTCTATCTGCGCGCCGGGCTCTCTCCGCTCGCGGCGGACGCCCAGCTCGTCTTCGTCGATCCGCGCGGCTGCGGTCGGTCGGGTCGTCCCCCGCTCGAGACGTGGACGCTCGACCAGGTCGCCGCGGACGTCGTCGGGCTGTGCGAACGGCTCGGAATCGAGCGCCCGTTCGTGTTCGGCCACTCAGCGGGCGGGTTCGTCGCGCTGACC
>JAANMT010002966.1_pt1 | contig 12972 bp, 5 predicted proteins | sample 7279711 | NCBI WGS metagenome assembly JAANMT01 (sample SAMN14094538, study PRJNA606508) | bioreactor metagenome | isolation source: A lab-scale SPAN reactor treating ammonium-rich wastewater day 1 | place: Ireland: Galway | collected 2017-01-16 | reverse complement strand
AAAAAAGAAAGACTTCAGGTTGACAGACAAAGAGCTAATCTTGAGAAAAATCTGGGTTCCATCGCTGACATGGTGCGTTTGCCTTCGGCTCTTTTCGTGGTAGATATCATGAATGAGCACATCGCGGTAACGGAAGCAAAGAAATTGGGAATACCTGTATTTGCGATCGTAGATACCAACTCTGACCCGAGAAAAGTGGATTACGTTATTCCAGGAAATGATGACGCTTCCAAATCGATCGACATGATTCTTTCGGTAGTATCTGAGTCCATCAAAGAAGGGCTTTCTCAAAGAAAAGCAGACAAAGAAAAAGCAAAAGAAGAAGGAGAAAAAGTAACTGCTGATGCAGATGCTGATTTCGATGCAGAGTAATTTGCTTTAAAAATATTTAATATTCATCTCCCTGAAAGCCAGGGAGATTTTTTTATTTATATCACAATTAATGTTTACTTTTGTTTCCCTTTTTTGAATCATGATGAAAAGAAATTTTATTCTCATTTTTATATTTCTGTGGAGTCTTTTCTCTGCACAATTAGATACCGATCACTGGTTTGCACCCATGGCAGCAAAAGCCGGAACGGGCGGATTCACAAGTTATCTTTATCTCTCCACCAATGAAGTAACTCCGTTTACGGTCAGTATTTATAATGATAATTCCCTGTACACTTCTGTACAGATCAGCAAAGGAAATCCCGCTCAGGTATATATTCCTGCAGGCCTAATGATGGGGATTTATCAAAGTGAGCTTTTTATTCCGTCGCAGAAAGGACTGAATGTAAAAGGGACCAAGAAATTTTTTGCCAATTATCGTTTTTCCATTCCTAACCATGCCGAAATTATTACTTCAAAAGGACTGGCCGGATTAGGGACCACTTTTTATGCTGCGATGGCGGCCAACACAGCAACGGCGGCTTATGTAAACTCCACCATTGGTGTTATTGCTACAGAGGACAATACAGTGGTGACGGTTTCAGGATATAATCCCAATGTTATTTTTTCCGACGGAACCTCTTCGCCAACGAAAGTTTTTACGTTAAATAAAGGTCAATCGTATATTTTGGATGCTATCAGCTCAACAAGTCTTTATAACAAAGATGGATTGATAGGCGCGAAAATATCTGCAACCAAACCCATTTCTGTAACCAACGGGAATTTCAACGGGATTTATACCAATCAGAATTTCAGCAATAATGATATTCTGATGGATCAGGCTGTTCCGGTGGAAAGACTCGGAAATAACTTTGTGGTGGTAAAAGGAAATGCACCGGTAAGCTCCGGAATGGAAACCTTATTGGTGGTGGCAACACAGGATAATACTCAGATTACCGTTAATGGAAATCCCACAGGAATTACTCTGAATGAAGGAGATTACACCATGATTGACGGGAATAATTATGTGCACCAGGGAAACAATAATTTTAACATGAGCGTCAGCACTTCCAAAAATGTGTATGTGTATCAGTTGCTTGGCGGTACATCTTCAGGAAGCGTCCATGCAGCCGGAGGATTTAATTATATTCCGCCGCTCAGCTGTTTTCTACCTAATAAAGTGGATGAAATCGGATTTATCAACAATATCGGAAGTACAACTTATAATACCAAGCTGAACATTATTACCCAAACCGGAGCAAGCGTTACACTCAACGGAACGCCCATTTCCGCATTGAATGGTCCTTATTCTGTAGCCGGAAATACAGATTGGGTGACTTATTCCGTGCCGAATGTTACCGGAACTGTTACCGTTCAGTCCACCAAATCGGTGACTGCAGGAATTGCCGGCGGAAGTGGAGCGGTGGGATATGGTGGCTATTTTGCGGGATTTTCATCCGTTCCTGTGATTGTGAAAACTGGCGATTGTTATGCAGGAATTTTACTTCAGGTAGATAACAGTTACGATGCTTACCAGTGGTATCTGAACGGAAATCCGATTCCGGGAGCGAACAATTACACGATTAATCCGGAGCTTTACGGTGCCGGAAATTATACCGTGCTGATCACAAAAAACAACTGTGAATCTAAACTTACTGAAGTTTATCAATATACTCTTTGTCCTCCTCTTGCGGTCCATCAACAGACTATGGGATCGTGTAACTCACTTCAGATTCTTCCTGTTTTTACCAATTCTTCACAGACAATAGTGCCGTCACTTACTCAGATTATAGCACCGCCAGCGACAGGAAATGTTTCTGTCAACTCCACTTCAGGAGTAATTACGTTTACACCTCCTGCAGGACTTACTGCCGATGCGCAAACTACTTTTGTGTATTATATTCAGGCAGCCGGAACCAATGCGGATTTTGAATATATCCGTGTAAATATTGATATTGATGTGCTTCAAACCACAAATGCGTCAATCACTTCCTGTGGTGATGCGAACGGAAATGGTCTTTTTGATCTTACTTCGGTCAGCGTAACTCCGGATCCTGCAGCAACAGTTACCTATTTTACCAATTCCAATTTATCAGGAGCCATTTCGAATCCGACCTCTTATCAAGGGACCGCGGGTATTGTATATGCAAATGTCACTTCCTCTTTCGGATGTTCAAAAATGGCTGAGATTCAGCTTACTGTAAATCCGTCTCCGAATATTACCGCTTCCAATTTCAACGGAATTTTATGTGATAATGATTTTGATGGAACGATCTCGGTCGATTTTCAAACCATTACGCCTCAGATTGTAACGAATGCCAATTTGTTCAATGTAAAATATTATACCAATCAAACAGATGCCAATGCGGGAAATAATAATAATTTACCTAACAACTGGAGCTTTACTGCAGCTACAACAGTGTATGTAAGGGTAGAAAGTGCAGCAGGAAATTGTCCGCCTGCATTGGATCAAATTAATTTCAGTTTTGGAAACAGAATTACACCGATTGTTTCTAATCATTCTGCCATCGTTTGCGATGCGGATGGAAACGGTTCAGAATCCGTGAATCTTTCTGTGTATCAGAATGTATTTACAGCAGATCCTTCGGTCACTTTTAGCTATCATAATTCCCTTGCGAATGCACATAATAACGTGAACGCTCTTCCCGGAACGCAAACCATTACAGGAGCAACCACTTATTTTATCAGGCTTCAACATCCGACAGAATGTGTCAATGTAGTACAATTGAACCTGAATCTTGAAACCATTCAAATGACTGCAGCGACTTTGAGTTCCTGCGAAACCACAGCGGGAAATGGAGTTTTTAACCTTACTTCTGCCAATGTAACTACAAATACAGGTGTAACTTATTCTTATTTTTCAAACGCCGCACTTACGAATGTAATCAATAATCCGACAAATTATACTTCGGCGAATGCCACCGTTTATGTTCAGGTGACTTCTCCGAATAGCTGTTCAGCGGTTACAACGATTGCGCTTTCTGTGATTCCTTCACCAAATATAAATACCGGAAATTTTAATGGCCTTCTTTGTGACACTAATTTTGATGGAAATATAGAAGTGAATTTTAATTCCGTCACGCCGCAGATTGTAAATAATGCCAATCTTTTTACCGTAAGATATTATTTAAGTCAGGCCGATGCCAATGCAGGAAATAACAATACGCTTCCTGCGAACTGGAGTTACAGCTCTCCCACAACGGTTTATGTTCGGGTAGATGCTATTTCAGGGAACTGTACGGCAGTTTTCGGACAGATCAGTTTTGGTATTGGTGAAAAGATTCCTTTGCTAATCCGGGACGGCTATTCAGAATTGTGCGATGACAATCTGGATGGTGTATTGCAGGTGAATCTGAACAGTTATAAAAATTTATTTACGGCCAATCCCGCTGTTGCGATGACTTTTTATCTCACCCTTGCAGATGCGCAAAATGCCGCTAATGCTATCAGTTCTACACAAACACTGACAGGCCTTAACGAATTTTATGTTCGTTTTGAAAGCAATTTAGGATGTCCGAACACAGCAAAATTAAGCCTGAAACTGAAAGTTCCAAAGGAGTCAGCAACGCTTACAGATCAAATTATTTGTCCGGGCGGAACTACTGTTCTTGATGCAGGACCCGGTTTTTCAAAATACTTGTGGAGTACGGGAGCTGTTACGCCTTCTATTAATGCAGGAGTAGGGAATTATTATGTAGATTTGAATTTCGATGGCTGTGTTTATCGCCAATATGTTACCGTTTCACCTTCAGTAGCTCCTGTTATTGATAAAATTGAAATAAAAGGAACTACGGCTACTGTTTTTGTCTCCGGGGCTACAGCGCCTTATCAGTATTCACTGGACGGGATCAAGTATCAGTCTTCCAATGTTTTTAACAACCTGCCGAAAGGACCGCATACGGTTTACGTCATATCTGCGGAGAAATGTACTCCGGTGACACAGAAATTTCTCATTTTAAATCTCATTAATGCCATTACTCCTAATAGTGACGGCATCAATGATGTGCTGGATTATTCAGATCTCAAGGCTAAAAGCGACGTTTCTATTGAAATTTTCGACCGGTACGGAGTGCGTATTTTCCGTTCGGATTCCAAAAACTATATCTGGAACGGTACCCTCAATGGGTATCCGCTTAGTACTGGTACCTATTGGTATATTTTGAAATGGAGAGAGCCCGGAACTGTTGAAAATATGGAGTATCACGGCTGGGTTTTACTGAAAAACAGAGAGTAATGAAAAGTTTATTAGGTATTTTCTTCATTTATTAAGAAATTATTATAAATTTGTGAACATTGATTTTTTTTACTTAAAACAATTATTATGAGAAAACTTTTACTTTTTTTAATGACCTTCGTGCTGTTCAGTGCCAATTTACAGGCGCAGCGCGATACTGAACACTGGTTTGCTCCTATGAGAGATAGAGCAAATTCTACAAGTTTGCAGCAAACTTTATTTCTGTCTACAGATTCGGTAACACCGTTTAATGTACAGATCTATAACAATAATACCGTGATTGCTACCGTAATCATTAGTAAGGGCAACCCAGGTACATATGTTGTTCCCAAAGCAAATATTATTGCTACAACGGATGCGGAATGTAATTCTGTGAGTACAAAAGGGCTCTATCTTTTAGGCGAGAAACCTTTCTATGCAAGTTTAAGGCTTTATATCAGTTCTCATGGTGAATTCATCGCTTCTAAAGGGAAAGCTGGTATAGGAACTTCATTCCGAGCAGTTGTTACCCCAAACAATTATGTTACAAATATTACCAATTTCGTAACCAGTGTATTGGCAACTGCCGATAACACGACTATTACTGTTTCTGAATATGAGCCTGCAGTGCAGTTTTCAAACGGTACTACAGGTGCGACTGCTCCAAGTATTACTTTTACATTAAATAAAGGTCAGTCCTATATTATTGAAGGACCTGGTAATGTTGCAGGAAACGCCAATGCATTTTCCGGAGCTAAGATCGTTTCAGACAAGCCTATTTCTGTAATGAATGGAAACATGAACGGTAACTATGCATTAGGTTCTTTTGGTGGATCAGATATTATTATGGATCAGTCTGTTCCTATTGAAAGACTGGGAAAAACATTCGTTCTCATTAAAGGAAATGCAAATATTGGAACTAATATGGAAGGAGCTTTAGTGACGGCTGTAGAAGATCAAACGGATATTTTTCTTAATGGAAGCCCCACCGCTATAGCTACTATAAACGCTGGAGACACCTACAGAATTATGGATAATAATTATGTAAATCAGGGCGGTTCCGGACATTATAATATGTATATCTCAACAACCAAAAATGTATATGTTTATCAATTGATTGGGGGAAGACCTACAGATAATGCAACTGAAGGTTTCAACTATATTCCGCCTTTAAGTTGCTATCTCCCAAGGAAGATTGATGAAATTGGTATGATTGAGAAAATGACTCCTACCTTAACTCCATCTGGGTCTCTACTAAAATTGAACATTTTAACAGAAGTCGGTGCCACAGTAACTATTAATAACAACCCGCCTCCCGCCGGATCAGGACCTTTTGCGGTATCCGGAACAACCAACTGGGTTACTTATTCGGTTTCCAGTCCTACAGGAAATGTTACTATCGTGTCTTCTAAAGCACTTACAGCTGGGGTAACGGGTGGCTACAGCACTGCCGGTTATGGCGGTTATTTCGCAGGATTTTCATCTGTTCCAGCTATTGTGAAAGACAATGGAGAATGTATTCCTGGAATTACTTTGTCTGTGGACGATATTTATGAAACGTATCAATGGTTTTTAAATGGGACTCCAATTCCGGGAGCTAATACTCATACTATTACGCCTTCACTTCCAGGTGTATATACTTGTACGGTAAGTATTACAGGGTGTGCTCCTGTAACAACCCCTGAGTACCGGGTTTACCCTTGTCCACAAATTACAACAATAACTACAAATGTTTGTGGTTCAAAAACATTTAATGCAGAGTTTACTAATTCTACACAACCGATAGATCTGAACTCAATCACAATAACAACTCAGCCAGCTCACGGTACTGTTACTATTGACACCGTTTCCGGTATATTAACTTACACTCCGACTGTTGGCTATCTTGGTCCAGACACCTTTACCTATGAGTTTAATGGCACCGTACCAGAATTCTTTGATTCTGAAATTGTAACGGTTAATATTAATGTGGTTCTGCTGGAAACTTATGAAGACAGCCTTACTGCATGTCCGTACAATGGTGTGGCAACCTACGATCTTACTACAGTAGACGTAACTGCATTTGCTACGAATCCGACATTTCAGTTTTATCCGACATTGACGGATGCGGAAAACCAGACAAACGAAATTGTATATCCAAACGCTTATGTGTCTGCTTCGGGAAGCGCATTTGTAAGAGTCACAACTCCGGAAGGTTGTTTTGAATTTGCAAAAGTGAATCTGTTTTTCTACGACCAGCCCGTTGTAAATGATGCAGTTCTGAGTTCATGCTTTATTCCTGCTAATCCAACGACAGCAGAATTTGATCTTACTACGGCAAACGTTGGAGCTATTGCAGGTGTACCGGTGAAATATTACCCATCGATGGCTGATGCAGAAAATGATACGAATGAAATTCAAAATCCATTTGTATATCTTTCTCCAACATCGGCAGCTTATGTGCGAGTTTACAATGCAAACGGATGTTATTCTATTGCAAAAATTACGTTGAACGTTATTTTGCCAAATTATTCTACAGTTTTAGTAGATAAGATCATCTGTATTGAAGGCAGAACTACCTTAGATGCAGGTCCTGGGTTCCAGTCTTATCTTTGGAGTACAGGAGCTACTACGCAGGAAATAACAGGAGTAGGTGTTGGTGAATATTGGGTAATTCTTTACTCTGAAGGATGCCCTACAATTCAGACGGTAAAAGTTCATAAAGCACCGGAAGTAGTGATCAGTAATATTGAAATTAATAACAATACTGTAACTCTTACTGTGTTAGGTGGAGAACAGCCTTATCAGTATTCCCTTGATGGAATTACTTGGCAAGATTCTAATGTATTCACGGATCTTCCAAGAGGACAGAATATCTTCTATGTGAAAGATTCTTTCAACTGTACTCCGGTAATGGTGGAAGTAACGGTTCCAAACTTAGTGAATGCCATCACGCCTAATGAAGATGGTGTGAACGATGTGCTGGATTATTCCGCACTCAGATACAAGGAAAACCTTACGTTATCTATCTATGACCGATATGGAAACCGTGTTCACGTTGCAGATAAGAACAACAACTACATGTGGGACGGAAGATTCGGAAACAAAAGAGTATCTACTGGAACGTACTGGTATCACATTTCCTGGAACGAGCCGGATGCAGCCAAAACCCCTGTAAAACACACAGGATGGGTAATGGTGAAGAATATTGAATAATCATCAATTATAATTTAATAATGAAGCACGGCAAATTGTCGTGCTTTTTTATTGAGAAAATCTTTAATTTGATTAAATAATTTTTAACTTTGTAAGTCACTCATTCTCAATTATGAAAAAACTTCTATCTTTTTTACTATTTCTTTTTTTATATAACGGCCTTCTGGCACAGCTGGACAGAGAGCATTGGTTTGCTCCCATGGTTGACCGGACTGGTAATCCTAATCCTTATCAGAAGCTTTATCTCTCTACGAACCGGACAACTCCGTTTCCAGTAAGTATTTATAACAATAATACCCTTATCGGAACGGTGATCATCAGCAAAGGGAATCCACAAAAATTTGATGTTCCGCGGCAGCATATTATTACAACACAACAAAGTGATCTGTTCACTCCGATAACAAAAGGGCTTCATGTGCAGGCGGAATTTCCTTTCTATGCCAATCTCCGATTTTCGGTTTTTAATCATGCGGAAATCGTTACTTCAAAGGGAATTGCTTCTACGGGAACACTGTTTTATACAGCAGTAGCACCTATTATGGTGCAGAATCCTATTCTGAATTTTATGACGAGTATTCTCGCTACAGAAAACAATACTACCGTCACCGTTTCAGATTACGCACCCGGGATACAGTTTTCCAACGGAACTACAGGAGCTGCGGTTCCATCCCTGACTTTTGTTCTGAATAAAGGGCAGTCTTATATCATAGAAGGTTCTGGTTCTGTGGCAGCCAACGGTACAGGTTTCATTGGAAGTAAAATTGTTTCAGATAAGCCTGTGAATGTGACGAATGGGAATTTTAACGGACAATATGCGGGAGCTATCGCTACAAGCTCTGATATTCTGATGGACCAGTCGGTGCCCGTCAGCAGGTTAGGAAATACTTTTGCATTGGTAAAAGGAAATGGCAGTATCGGGAATAATATGGAAGGCGCCCTCATCATCGCTACCCAAGATAATACGCAAATATTTGTGAACAATGAGGGTTTGGTTGCGACTATTAACGAAGGTGAATATTATCGCGTACCCGAATCAAAATATATTCTTCAGGGGAATAATCACTATAATTTATACATTTCCACCTCTCATAATGCGTATGTTTATCAGCTTTTGGCTGGTTTTGATGATGCCGGCGTTTCAGTAGCAACCGGTGGTTTTAATTTTATTCCGGCCCTGAACTGCTATCTTCCGAAACAAATTGATGAACTCGGATTTATTGATGAGAATCAGGTTCATTCCAATGCAAATCCTACGGGTGTTTTGAATATTCCTACCAAACTCAACCTTATCACGGAAGTAGGTGCTGTAGTTACCATCAATGGAGTGCCACCTCCGGCCGGAACAGGGCCTTTCAACATGTCGGGAACTACTAATTGGGTTACGTATGGAATTCCCAATGTTTCTGGCCATATCACCGTCAATTCGAGCAAGGCTATTACAGCAGGAATTAATGCAGGAACCGATGCTGTGGGATACGGAGGATTCTTTGCCGGATTTCCTACGCAACCGGTAATTATCGCCACAGGAACCTGTATTCCGGGAATTACGCTTACAGTAGATCCTATTATTTATGACGGTTATCAGTGGTATCTTAACGGGTCATTAATTCCCAATGCTACCAATCCTTCATTTACACCTACACTTCCTGGTTTTTATACCGCTTCAGTTACCATGGGAAGCTGTGCACCATTAGTTACTGAGCCTCATAAAGTTGAAAAATGTATGGTGAATTCTTCTGAACAATATACCCTTTGTACCAATCAAGAAATTACGCCCGCTTTTTCATCGGTGAGTATTCCTCAAGCTATTGACATTTCAACCATTGCAATTATTTCACAACCTACATTGGGAACGGTTACGATAAATCCCACAACCGGGCAAATTGTATATACTGCTAACGCTCAGAGTGTAGGTGTAGATACTTTTACCTATACGTTCTGTGGCAATCATCCGGATTTTCCCGAATGTGAAACGGTTACGGTTACACTTAATATTGCTCAGGTATTGGTAAACAATGCGACGGTAAAAGGCTGTGAAATCCAAGGACAGGGAACTTTTAATCTGACTACCGCTAACGTAACGACGCAATCCCCGGTTACTATTACCTATTATCCAACGCTGGCAGATGCTCAAAATGAAAATCCTGCAGCGCTCATTACTAATTCTACAGCATATGTTGCTGCTCCCGGAACTGCGTTTGCCGTGGTGAAATCGCAGGAAGGTTGCAAAAGTATTGCGCAGATTACTTTAGAACTATTTCCTTTGGCGGTAGTGGCTGATTTTACGGGAAGTTTTTGTGATGACGATCTGGATGGGAATATCAATGTAGATCTGTCCACCATTACTCCGCAGATATTGCCGAACGCAGGATATTTTACCGTTCGGTATTATGCTAATGTATCTGACGCCAATGCAGGAAATGCCAATGTGCTGCCTTTGTTATGGAGTTATACTGCAGATACCATCATTTACATTCGTGTAGATTCTCCGGACGGTTGTCCTGCTGTAATAAAACCTTTGAATTTTCTTGCTGGAACGAAAGTTCTGTTGCTTTCAGACAACATGAATCAGAGTGTATGTGATGTCGATTTAGACGGAATACAACAGGTAAATCTCTCAACATTTTTATTCCATTTTACTACAGATCCTTTGGTGACGGCTACTTACTACACCAATCAGTCCGATGCGCAACAAGGAGTAAATTCCATTTCATCAGCGGTAACGGTAAATGTTCTGGATACATTTTACATCCGCTTTGAAAGGCCAAACTTTTGTCCAGTTGTCGGAATTTTGTCTATTTATATTAAAGTGCCTAAAAAATCTGATACGCTTGCAGATCAGGAAGTTTGTCCGGATACAAAAGCACTTCTGGATGCAGGCGATAATTTTGAAAGTTATCTCTGGAGTACAGGTGAAACCACCCAAACCATTCTTGCAGGCGCAGGAACTTATTGGGTTGATCTTACTTTTGATGGCTGTGTTTATCGCCAATCGGTTACCGTTTCAGAGTTGGAAGTTCCGGTCATTACTGCGATAGACATTCAGAAAGGAAATATTACGGTAACAGTAACCGGCGGTTATCCACCTTACGAATATTCGATAGATGGCTTTCAATGGCAGACTTCCAATGTTTTTCTGGGTCTTCCAAGAGGAGAATATACGCTGTACGTAAGAGATTCCAGCAGATGTGGAGTCATCACCATGGATTTCTCCATTATCAATCTTATTAATGCCATTACGCCTAATGAAGATGGCCTGAATGAAACGATTGATTATTCATCTCTGATGTCTAAAAAGGATCTGGTTTTTAAAATTTATGACCGTTACGGAAAAGAAGTTTTTGTGGGAACTCCCGCAAACAAATATACTTGGGATGGCATATTTCAGGGAAGACGCGTTCCTACTGCAACGTATTGGTACATCCTTCAATGGCGCGAATTGGGCACAGTTACCGTAACCAAACACACCAGTTTCCTTTTGGTGAAAAATGTATCAAAATAGAAATCAACAAGAGCATCGAAAGGTGCTCTTGAATTTGATGGAAGCGTAAAATAGACCAAAAAAAGGCAGCGAAGATCATTTCACTGCCCTATTTTTTTTCGATTAAACTTAAACAAATTCTTTTTTAGAAAAACTTTCCGCGCTGTCTCATGTGAGGATTGTGCATGTGTTTTTGCATGGAAGGCATTTTCAACTGTTCCTTCATCATTTTAATCTGATCGGTCATTATTCCTGCAGAATCCAGTTTGCGTGCTTCTTCCAATAGCTTTTGTCCTTCCTGTTTTCTCCCTTTTGAAATGGCTGAAGCAGCAAGATTCAGCGTGGCCATCGCCCGGTCCTGTTTCATATTCAGTCCGTATTCCAGAGCTTTTTTCATGTAAGGTTCTACTTTAGCGGGATTATCCTGAGCCAGCGTAAGTCCGGAGAGGTACTGAAAATATCCATATTGTGACCGGTGTAATACCGTTTGATAATTCTGAATCTTAGAAAGCCATTGCACAGCTTTCGCCATATTTTGTTTCCGTATCTGCCAGAACGCCAGCAATATAAATTCGTTTTTGAAAAAGAGAAATATAGGAAAAGCGGAAAGCAAAAAAACAACGACTCCCCAACCTGTCTCTCGGGTAAAAAACATCATGTAAATTCCAAGTGCTATGAGCAGAGCTGCAATAACCAGTTTTATATACTTATTCATCAGTTAAAATTTTAGAAGTGCAAAGATAAGAATTTTGAGACGGACAGCCCTGATTCTGAATAGTGGTTTTTCATTCCGTTATCGTCTTTCGTACGATTGAAAATACATGTTGTACGGATTCTTGTCATCTTTTTCGATAAATTCTTCCTGTGTTTTTTTCCATATTTTCTCGTCAATTTCAGGAAAAAAAGTATCCGCTTCAAAATGGGCATCAATTACCGTTACTTCCAGTTTATCTATGATTTCCATGGTGCTTTTGAACAGTTCAGCACCACCAATGATGAAAACTTCTTCATCAATTTTTTTAGCGAATTTCAGGGCTTCCTTCACGCTTCCAACAATCAGAATTCCTTCCTGAAACCAGTCTGTTCTTCTGCTCACCACAATATTCGTACGGTTGGGCAAAGGTTTTCCGATGCTTTCGTACGTTTTTCTGCCCATGATGATGGGGTGTCCTTCCGTTATATTTTTAAAATGTTTGAGGTCTCGGGGCAGGTGCCAAATCAGTTGATTATCATATCCTATTTCGTTTCCTAATCCCATGGCCACTACAGCTGTTGTCATTTTTATGTAATTTTTACAAAATTAGCACATAATTTGTATATTTGATCAGCTAATTTTCACAACATTTTATAAAATAAACTATGAAAAACAAAGGTTGTTTAAGTGCAGGAACCTTAGGTATTGCACTTCTCGTTATTCTTGGGCTATTACTCGTTTGGGGAGTTCCCAAGTATAATAATCTCGTAAAACAGGAACAAAATGTGAACACCAAATGGAGTAATGTAGAAACGGTGTATCAAAAAAGAGCGAATCTGATTCCGAATCTGGAAAGAACGGTGAAATCGTATGCGCAATTTGAGCAGGAAACCCTTACTGGTGTCGAAGCATTCCTACCCCGCCCGCCCGCAAATCCTTATCGCCTGCCCCGTCAAAGCGGATATAATGAACGCCATCCATCCTCGAAAAAACAACATG
>JAANMT010002960.1_pt1 | contig 12993 bp, 13 predicted proteins | sample 7279711 | NCBI WGS metagenome assembly JAANMT01 (sample SAMN14094538, study PRJNA606508) | bioreactor metagenome | isolation source: A lab-scale SPAN reactor treating ammonium-rich wastewater day 1 | place: Ireland: Galway | collected 2017-01-16 | reverse complement strand
TCTCGGGCAGGTCGCGGATCAGTTCGGCCTTATATTCCTCGCCGATCTTTTCGAAGTGGGCGATGGCCTCGTCGCGGTTCCAGACCTGACGCTCCAGCGGCGCGCCCCGGTCGATGATCTCGGCCATCTTCTTCTCGATCTTCGGGAAGTCGTCGGTCGAGAAGGGCTCGTCGCGGGCGAAGTCGTAATAGAAGCCGTCTTCGATGGCCGGGCCGATCGTCACCTGGGTGCCGGGGAACAACTCCTGCACGGCCTGCGCCAGCACGTGGGCGGCGTCGTGGCGGATGGTCTCCAGCGCCTCGGGGTCGTCGCGCATCAGCAGGCGGAAGTCGCCGTCGCCGTCGATGACGCGGTCCAGGTCGCGCTGCTCGCCGTTCCAGACGACCAGGGCCGCCTTCTTGGCCAGCGAGGGCGAGATGGCGGCGGCCACGTCGCGGCCCGTCGAGCCGGCCGGATACTGACGCACGGCGCCGTCGGGGAATTTCAGTTCGATCATGACGGTCGTTCTTTTTCGGTCTTGGCGGGCGGAACGGGATCATAGCCCGAACCGCCGAAGGGATGGCATTTACAGAGGCGCCGCACGGTGAGCCATCCCCCCCGCACCGGACCGTGCTGGATCAGGGCGTCGCGCCCGTAATCCGAACAGGTCGGCATGAACCGGCACTGCTGGCCGATCAGGGGGGACAGCGTCAGCTTATAGCCCCGATGGGCCGCGCGGACGCTGCGTTCGTAGAGAGACATCGGTCCCTTCGCCGGGGGCTCTGTTTCGGGTTCGTCGCGCTTATCCCTCTTCACGGCAGGGGGATCAACCGACGCGCCGTTCAGGCCGCGCCGGCGAGACGAGTTCGCGTATCGCTCTGGTGTTTGGCCAACGCCTGCTGAGCCGCCTCCAGCGTCGCTTCCAGCGCCACCATGGTCGAGGCGTGGCGGGCGGGATAGTCGGCGACCTGCTTCAGGACGCGTAAGGCTTCGAAGCGGCCCTCGGGACCGTCGCCGCCGGATTTCAGCATGGCGGACATGGCGTCGCGCGCGGCCTCGATCTCCTCAACCGAGGCGCCAAGGACGTTTTCCCCGACCACGCCCGCCGCCGCCTGACCCAGGGCGCAGGCCTTGACTGTCTGGGCGAAGCCGCTGACGCGGCCGTCCGCGTCCAGCACCACGTCGACGATCGCCTTCGACCCGCACAGCTTGGCGACCCGCTCGGCCGAGCCTTCGGGCGCAGGCAGGCGCCCGCTGTGCGGCAGGTTGGCCGCCAGCGACAGAATGCGCGCGCTGTAAAGGTCGTCGATCACGGGATGAAGATAGGCCCTCAAGGGCGGAAGGTGAAGAGAGGCGACGCTTCTCCCTCCCCTTCATGGGGAGGGTGGTCGCGCAGCGACCGGGTGGGGAGGGCTGGGTCATGAACGCGGCACCTGGATAGCCAAGCCGCCCCCACCCGACCTCGCCCTGAAGGGCTCGGCCACCCTCCCCATGAAAAGGGGAGGGAGAAAGTCGCGTTCTATCCGCCCTGCAGCGACGACCACGTCCGCGCGGTCGGCGACGTTTCAGCCACGGCGGGAGAGGGCGTCTGCCCCGGCTGCATCCGCGCGGCCAGCCAACGCAGGTTCTGGTCCGCCGCTTCCGGCGGCAGGTCGCGGCGCAGGATGGCTTCGGCCTCGGCGGTCTTGCCCTGCAGCCCCAGCGCCAGCGCAAGGTTCTGGCGCACCTGCAGCCCGGCGCCCGGCTGGGCGGCGGCGCGGCGCAGCAGGATCTCGGCCGAGGGCGCGTCGCCCTCGCCGATGCGGGCGATGGCGGCGTTGGTCAGGACGTCGGCGTTGTCGGGCGACAGGCGCAGGGCCTCGTTCCACGCGGCCTTGGCGTCGTCGGGGCGGCGCACCTGCTGATAGGCCACGCCCAGCAGCGACAGAGGGCGCCAGTCGCGCGGCGCGGCGGCCTTGGCCTGTTCCAGCGCGGCGATGCCGTAGAAGGCCTGGCCGCGCGCGATGTGGGCGCGGCCCACCTCCAGCATGGCCTCGACATTGGCGGGCTGGACGACCAGCACGCCCTGCGCGGTCTCGGCGGCCTGATCGAACTGGCCCAGTTCGCGCAGGGCCTGGGCCAGCTTGACCCCGGCGACCGGGTCCATCGGATTGAGCTGCTGCTCCTGGGTCCAGAACACCGAGCGGCTGAGGGCGTCGGCCCGGTCGTAGCCCGCCCGCGTCGCGGCGTCGGCAGGGGCGCGCGCTGCGGGCGCGGTCTGGCTCAGGGCCGGGGCGGCGAGGGCCAGAAGCGTCAGGCTGACGGTTGCGGCGAGGGCGGCGTTGCGCGACATGGAAGGGGTCCGTGGCGGTTCTGCCCTTATGGTCGCGCCGACGGGTCAAGGTTTGGTTAATCGGCGTTAAGTGTCGGAAAGGTCGCCCCATGTCCCATCAGTCCGAACTGCTGATCCCCGCTTCCGCGACCGCGCGTCCGGTTCGCATCGTCAAGGCGGGCGCGGCGCTGGAGGGACGCATCGCCGCCTGGGCCGAGGCCAACGGCTTCACCGGCAAGGCGGGCCAACTGCTGGTGGTCCCCGCCGCCGACGGCGCGCCGGAGCAGGCCCTTTTCGGCGCGGGCGAGGCCTTCGAGCCCATGACGGCGCGCGGCCTGCCGACGCGCTTGCCCGCGGGCGACTGGCGGTTGGAGGGCGTCGAGGGCGAGGCGGCGCATTCGGCGGCGCTGGCCTTTGCGCTCGGCGGCTATCTGTTCGACCGCTACAAGGCCCGGCCCGAGCGCGGCCGCGCGCGTCTGGTCGCGCCGGACGGCCTCGACCTGACGGCGACGCTGAACATCGCCGCCGCCTGCGCCCTGACGCGCGAGATGGTCGACACCCCCGCCGCCGACATGGGGCCGCTGCAGCTCGAAACCATCGCGCGCGAGATCGCCGAGGGCGCGGGCGCGAGCCTGACCGTCACGACCGGCGACGCCCTGCTGGAGGACAACTATCCGGCCGTTCACGCGGTCGGCCGCGCCGCCGACCCGCACCGCGCGCCGCGCGTTCTGGAGATCGGTTGGAACCTGGATCAGGCGGACCTGCCGCTGGTGGCCCTGGTCGGCAAGGGGGTGGTGTTCGACACCGGCGGTCTGGACCTCAAGGGCGCCGCCGGGATGCGCAACATGAAGAAGGACATGGGCGGCGCCGCCCACGCCCTGGCGCTGGGCCGCCTGATCATGCAGGCCGGTCTGCCGGTGCGGCTGGTGGTGCTGGTGGCGGCGGTCGAGAACGCCGTGTCGGCCGACGCCTTCCGGCCGGGCGACATTCTGAACAGCCGCAAGGGCCTGACCATCGAGATCGGCAACACCGACGCCGAAGGGCGGCTGATCCTGGCCGACGTCCTGACGCGGGCGGGCGAGCACCAGCCGGATCTGACGCTGGACTTCGCCACCCTGACCGGCGCGGCGCGCATCGCGCTCGGCCCCGAACTGCCGCCGCTCTACACCGACGACGACGCCCTGGCCGAGGGCGTGCTGAACGCCGGTCGGGCCGTGGGCGACCCCCTGTGGCGGATGCCTCTGTGGGCGGGCTATCGCGCTTCGCTGGACAGCGAGATCGCCGATGTGCGCAACGATTCCGCCGCCTGGGCCCAGGCCGGGTCGGTGACGGCGGCCCTGTTCCTGCAGAAGTTCGCCCCGACGACGGGCAGCTGGGCGCACATGGACGTCTTCGCCTGGAATCCGCGCGCCCGGCCCGGCTGGCCCGAAGGCGGCGAGGCCCAGGCCATCCGCGCCTGCTTCCGCTACCTCAGCGACAAATTCGTCAAATAGCCAAGGCTGTTAACGCCCCCTTCGGGATCGGCGCCTAGGGTGGGCGGCTCGAATTGTCCGAGCCGTCTAGAGACCGCCGCTTGACCGATGTCCTGGCCCTGCTGCCGCCTGGCGCGCCCCTGATCCTGCGGGACGGGGATCGCGTGGTGCTGGCCGAGCAGGCGCTGGAAGGCCTGATGCGGGCCGAGGCCTATCGCCGGACCGATCCCGCTCACTGCCGCCTGCCGGTCGCCGACATCGTCGCGGACGACGGTCAGCGCATCGACCAGTTGCTGTTCGGCGAGGCCTTCGACGTGTTGGAGCGTCGGCAAGACCGCGCCTGGGGCCGCGCCCGACGCGACGGCGTGGTCGGCTGGGTCTCGCTGGAGGCCCTGGCGCCCGGCGCGCCCCTGGCGACGCGCCGCGTCGCCTCCGTTTCCGCCGCCCTGCCGCTGAACGCCTTGATCGGCGACGACGCTCAGGGCCTGGCCGACAGCGACCTGGAATCCATCGGCGCGTTCGAGCGCGACCTGGTAGCGGTGGCCGAGCGCCTGCTGGGCCGCCCGCACGCCCTGGGCGCCCGTTCCTCGCTGGAGACCGACTGTTCGGGCCTGGTGCAGCAGGCTCTGCTGGCCTGCGGCCTGCCTGGTCCGCGCCGCGCGGATGAGCAGGCCGGTCTCGGCCGCGCCGTGTCGCGCGAGGACGCCCAGCGCGGCGACCTGGCGATCTGGCTGTCGCAGGCCGAGGGCGACTGGACCGGCCATTCGGCCCTGATGATCGACGCTGAGCGCGTCATCCACGCGACGGGCGCGCGCGGCGGCGTGGTGGTCGAGACCCTGGCCGAGGTCGAGGCCCGCCTGACCGCCGACGGCTTCGCCTCCGCGATTTTCCGTCGGGTCTGAAACCCAAAAGCCTGATCCTGAAACGAAGAAAGGCGACCCGAAGGCCGCCTTTCCGTCGTCTGTCGTGTCCGTCCGCCCTTAGGCTTTCGGAGCCGGAGGCGTCGCCTGGGTCGCGGCGGCGTCGGCGGCGGGCGCCTCGGCCGGAGCGGCGCCGGCTTCCGTCGCAGCGGCGCCTTCAGCAGCCGGAGCCTCGCCTTCGGCGGCGGCCGGGGCGGCGGCGCCCGGTTGACGGGCGGGATCCGGCGCCGGGATGGCGAAACCGGCCGAGCCTTGCGTGCGCAGCCAGGCGATCAGGTTGATGCGGGTCTTCTCGTCGCGGATGCCGGCGAAGGACATCTTGGTGCCCGGCACATAGCGGCCCGGCGCGTTGATGAAGTGATCCAGCTCGTCATAGTTCCAGGTCGGGGCCTCGGCCTTGTGCTTGGCCATGGCGTCCGAATAGGCGAAGCCCGCGCGGTGCATGGCGGGGCCGCCGACCACGGCGAACAGGTTCGGGCCGATGCCGTCGGCGCCGCCCGAGTTGACGGTGTGGCAGGCCTGGCAGCGCGCGAAGGCGGCTTCACCGGCGGCCAGGTCGGCGGTCGGCAGGACCGTGCCCCAGTCGATCGGCAGGGCGGCTTCGGCCGCGCCCGCAGCCGCTTCATCCGGCGCGTCGACGAAGTAGCCCATCTTCTCGGGCTGCTTGGTGTGGTAGACCATGCCCGAAACCTGCTGGACCACCAGGATCGCAAAGGCGGTGCCCAGGCACGCGCCCATAATCTTGTTCCACTTCAGATCGCCGCTCATTCCGCGTCGTCGCATCCCGTCTCTAGGTGAGCCCCCCAACCGCGAAGCGGCGTTCAGGCGTATTCTTGCGTGGGCGTCTCTTACACGCTAGCGCGACCTTCGCAACCGGCCCGGACGCTTCCGGGCGCTTTCAAGGCGCTAGGCGACCATGAATCCGCTGATAATGATACCCGCTCGCATGGCGGCCACCCGTCTGCCCGGCAAACCCCTGGCGGACATCGGCGGCAAGCCGATGATCGTGCGGGCGTGGGAGCAGGCCATGGCTTCGGGTTTCCGCGTCGCCGTGGCGGCGGGCGATCCGGAGATCGTCGCGGCGGTGCAGGCTGCGGGCGGCGAGGCGGTGCTGACCGATCCCGACCTGCCCAGCGGCTCGGACCGCATCCTGGCGGCCGCCCAGGCGGTCGATCCCGACGGCGCCCATGAGGTGGTCATCAATATCCAGGGCGACATGCCGTTCGCCTCGCCGGACCTGGCGAAAGCCTGCGCCGAATTGCTGGCGCGCGAATCAGCCTGCGACATCGCCACCCTGGTCGCGACCGAGGCGGACGTCTCGGACCGGGCCAATCCCGATGTGGTCAAGGCGGTGCTGGCCTTGGCGGAGGGCCAGACGAGCGGCCGCGCCCTCTACTTCACCCGCTCGACCCTGTACGGCGACGGCCCCGTCTGGCGCCATGTCGGCATCTACGGCTATCGGCGTGAAGCCCTGGCCCGTTTCTGCGCCGCCCCGCCGTCGCCGCTGGAGAAGCGCGAAAAGCTGGAGCAGCTGCGCGCCCTGGAGATGGGGCTGCAGATCTGGGCTTCGGTGATCGAAGCGGCGCCGCTGTCGGTGGACAACCCGGCCGATCTGGAGGCCGCGCGGGCGCTGGCCTGATCAGTCGTCGTCGCCCGCCTCGCCGTCGTCGGGGATGGCGGGCATCTCGACGGCCGGGGCCAGGGTGACGATCTCCTTGATCTCGGCGCCGGGGAAGGCCTGCATGATCGACACCACGAAGGGGTCCGCCTCGACCGCCGCGCGGCGGGCGGCGCGGGCCTTCTTCTCGACCTCGATCAGGGTCTCGCCGCCGCCCTGTCCGTTGGCGGCGATCAGCCAGGTGCGGCCGGTCCATTCCTTGAGCCGCCCGGCCAGACGCCGCGCCAGATCATGGGGCGAGCCCTCGGCCGGTTCATAGGTGATGGCGCCGGGGCGGAAGCTGACCACGCGGACGTAGCGCTCCACGTCCATCTGCAGGGTGATCTCGCGCTTCTCGCCGATCAGGGCGACCACGGCCTCGAAGCTCTGCGGATCGGGCAGGGCGGGCGCCACCATCGGCCGCGCCGCCAGCATGGCCGAAGCGCCGCCGCCTCCGCCCCCTGAGCCGCCGCCGCGAGGACCGGCCCCGCCGCCGGGCACGCCGCCCGACTGGATCGCCTTCAGCGCCTCTTCGGGGCCGGGCAGGTCGGCGGCGTAGGCCAGCCGCACGATGGCCATCTCCACCGCATCGGCGGGATTGGGCGCGCGCCGCACCTCGTCCAGCGCCTTCAGCAGCATCTGCCAGGTCCGCGACAGCGTCCCGGCCGAGATGGCCGCGCCCAGCGCCGCCAGCTTCTGCGCCTGATCGCCGGGCAGGCGGGTGGCGTTCGGCCCCAGCATCTTGGCCACCGAGGCCGCGTGGCAGTGCTCCAGCAGGTCGTTGGCCACCTGCACCGGATCGGCGCCGTAGCCGTAAAGGGTGCGGAAGGTCGTCAGGGCCTCGGCCGTCTTGCCCGCCATGGTCTGTTCGAACAGGGCGATGGTCTGGGTGCGGTCGGCCAGGCCCAGCATGTCGCGCACCGTGGCCGTCTCGACCACCGCGCCGCGCTCGGCCTGAACCAGCGCCTGATCCAGCAGGCTGAGGCCGTCGCGCACAGACCCTTCGGCCGCGCGCGAGATCAGCGCCAGCGCCTCCTGCTCGATCTTCATGCCTTCGCGCTCGGCGACGCGGCCCAGATGGCCGACCAGAACCTCAGGCTCCACGCGGCGCAGGTCGAAACGCTGGCAGCGGCTCAGAATGGTCACCGGCACCTTGCGGATCTCGGTGGTGGCGAAGATGAACTTCGCGTGGGGCGGCGGCTCCTCCAGCGTCTTCAGCAGGGCGTTGAACGCCTGCGTCGACAGCATGTGGACCTCGTCCAGCACATAGACCTTGTAACGGGCCTCGACCGGCGCGTAGCGGACGCTTTCCAGGATGTCGCGGATGTCGTTGACGCCGGTGTGCGACGCGGCGTCCATCTCCATCACGTCCATGTGCTGGCCCGCCATGATGGCGGCGTCGTGCCGCCCTGTGGGGCTCAGGGCCAGGGACGGCTTGTCGATGGTCTCGGTTTCGTTGTTGAGCGCGCGAGCCAGCAGGCGGGCCGTCGTCGTCTTGCCGACGCCCCGCACCCCGGTCAGCATGAAGGCGTGGGCGATCCGCCCGGTGGCGAAGGCGTTGGTCAGGGTGCGGACCATCGCCTCCTGCCCGATTAGATCCTCGAACGCGCGCGGCCGGTATTTGCGGGCCAGGACGGTGTAGGCCTCGCCCTCGGCGGGCGGCGCTTCGAACGGCTTGGGAGCGGGCGCAGGCGCGGGCTCCGCCTTCGGTTCAGGCGCGGGTTCGGCCGCCGCGACGGGGGGCGGGGCGCCGAACATGTCGTCGGTGTTGGGGTCGCGCTCCTCGACTTCGGGCGCGTCTTCCTCCCACGGAGGACCATCGAGACTGTGATCGGCGTCGCTCATGGTCCTGTCTTAGCGCGAAGGGGCGCCGTCGCGCACCCCCTCGCGCCGCAGAGAGGCTCAGAGATCGGTGGGCAGTTGGCCGCCGTTGTCGCGGATCTTCTGGATCACCTGCTTGTGCAGCCAGATGTTCATGCTGGCGCTGTCCGACTTGTCGCCGGTGTAGCCCAGTTCGTCGGCCAGCTCCTTGCGCTCGGCCAGCGAGGATTCCAGGCCGATCAGCTTCATCAGGTCGACGATGGAGGTGCGCCAGTTCAGCTTCTGCGCGCGCTGCTCGTTCATGAAGTCGAGGATGCCGGCGACATCGACCTCGGCCGCGGGCTGGGGCGCGACGGCGGCGGCTGTGGGCGCGGGCGCTGGGGTCGGGGCCGCCGCTTCGGGCGCGGGGGCTGCGGGCGCCGCCGCCGGGGCCTCCTTCTTCCTGAAGACGCCGCCGAGAATCTTGCCGAGAATGCTCATTCGCCTGCTCCTGATGAGGGGATCGAAGCCCTTTCAGCGAATGAGGCGCAGCCCGGTTCCGTGAAGCTTGCACGACGGGCCTTCCACGCCGCCGTTCGCCCCTCCCTCGCCGTCATCCTCGGGCTTGACCCGAGGATCGGGCCATCTGTCTGCGGGGCATCGGCAAGACAGAGCACGCCGTTTAACTCGATCCTCGGGTCAAGCCCGAGGATGACGGCGGAGATGCAGGTACACGTGCGGCGCAGATGTCGGGGATCGTGCGCTCAAGCAGCGAGGCTCCGCGAGCCGAGCGATAGCGCACTAACAATGCCGCATAAAAAAGCGCTCAAGTCGTGAGCGCCCGCGGCGCGAACATAGCGCCCTAAGAATAAGGTGGAGACCGCGACCCGAAGGGGAATTCGTTGTGGCTGCTGCCTTCCGGCCCTGACCAGGTTGGCGAAGCCTTCGCCCGCGATCTCCGAGAGGGGATATGACGGCGGACGGCGCGGGAATCAAGCCCTCCCCTGCACGCGTCGTCGGGGCTATGAAGCCTCATGCCCTATCGCAACGTCTTTTCCGGCAATCCGCTCGACCGCTCCGGCGACCTTCGCAACGACGCCGCCTGGCTGGCCGAGCAGGAAGCCAATCCCGAAGCCCTGGCCATGATCCTGTGGGAGGGTCGCCCGCTGATCGAAACCCATGAGGGGGCCGAGCGGCTGGTCTGGCTGTCGCTGGGCCATGCACGCGACCTGGCGCGCGACCGCGACGTCTTCCTCGGTCTGTGGAAGGGGGCGCCGGTCTTCGCCGCCGAGTTCGAGGGCTCCATCGACCCGACCAGCGGCCCGGCCGGGGGCCTTGGCCGTTTCGTCGAGATGCGCGAGGCGGCGGTCGTCCTGCCCGAGGCCGACGCCGGCATCGCCGCCACGGCCAAGAGCCTGTTCGACTGGCGCCGTCGTCACGGCTTCTGCGCCGCCTGCGGCAAGGCGTCGGATCAGGCGTCCGGCGGCTGGAAGCGTGTCTGCCCGGCCTGCGGGACCGAGCATTTCCCGCGCGTCGACCCGGTCGTCATCATGCTTCCTGTCTACAAGGGCGGGGCTGAGCCGCGCTGCCTGCTGGGCCGTCAGGCCGCCTGGCCCGCCGGTCGCATGTCGGCCCTGGCCGGCTTCATGGAACCGGGCGAGGCGATCGAGGAGGCCTGCGCCCGCGAGGTGATGGAGGAGGCCGGTCTGACGGTGTCGGACGTACGCTACCACTCCAGCCAGCCCTGGCCCTTCCCGGCCCAGCTGATGATCGGCCTGATCGCCGAGGTCACGACCGACGAGGCCGCGCCGGACCAGACCGAGCTGGAGGCCGTCGCCTGGCTGACCCGCGGCGAGGCGCGCGCCGTTCTGGACGAGCCCCACCCGACCATCCAGGCCCCGCCGCCCTACGCCATCGCACGGCGGCTGCTGGAGACCTGGGCGCGGGGCGAGGGCTGAATTTTTTCTCCCCATTTCGTGGGGAGGTGGCGCGGAGCCGCAGGCGACGTGACGGAGGGGCCGCTTGGTTCCGCTGTCGCTAAGCCCCTCCACCACTTCGTGGTCCCCCTCCCCATTTCATGGAGAGGAAAACGCTTACAGGATCTGGGCCGCTTCTTCGAAGTCGAGGCGGGGCGAGCGGGGGAACAGGTTCTCGTCCGTGCCGTAGCCCAGGTTCATGATGAAGTTCGGCTCGACATTGCTGTCGGGGAAGAACTCGGCCTTCACCCCCGCCGCGTCGAAGCCCGACATCGGACCCACGTCCAGGCCCAGGGCGCGCGCGGCGATGGTCAGATAGCCGCCCTGCAGCGAGGCGTTGCGGAAGGCGGCTTCACGACGGCCGGCCTCGTCCGGGAACCAGTCGCGGGCGCCCGGCGCGTGCGGGAACAGCTTGGGCAGGGTGTCGTGAAAGTCGATGTCCTGGGCGATGATCAGATTGACCGGCGCGGCCAGGGTCTTGGCGCGGTTGCCTTCGGCCATGTGCGTCGACAGCCGGGCCTTGGCCTCGGGCGAGGTGATGAAGACGAAGCGGGCCGGGGTCATGTTGACCGCCGTCGGGCCGAATTTGGTTAGGTCATACAGCTTGCGGATCAGGTCTTCGGACACGGGGCGGTCGCTCCAGCCGTTGCGCGTGCGCGCCTCGGTGAACAGCTGGGCCAGAACGGCGTCGGAAACCGGAAGGTCGCGGGCGGAAAGGGCGTCAAAGGCCATCAGGGCTTCTCCAGAAAACTGATTGGTAACTTCAGTTGTGGCCAATTAGGCTTGCGCGACTCCGTCGTCAAGAGATCGGCAACCGATTTTGTGACGAATATGGAGGGGGCGGGCGCGACAGGCTTTCTTCGTCAGGGTCTGGAGCCGCGCGGCGCTTGGCCCTATCTAGGGCGCATGAAAGACCTCAACGCCCTGATGCAACAGGCCCAGGCGATGCAGCAGAAGCTGCAGGACGCCCAGGCGAAAATGGCCGAATCCACCGCCGAGGGCACCTCGGGCGGCGGCCTTGTGACCATCGCCCTGAAAGGCCCCGGCGAGATCACCTCGGTGAAGATCGACGACAGCCTGATGGCGCCCGGCGAGGGCGAGATCCTGGCCGACCTGATCGTCGCCGCCCACGCCGACGCCAAGCGCAAGCTGGACGAGATCAACAACGCCCTGATGCGCGACGCCGCCGGGCCGATGGCCGGGATGAACATCCCCGGAATGCCGAAACTCTTCTGATGGCCGCCTCCGCCGGGCCGGAAATCGAACGGCTCATCAGCCTGTTGGCCAAGCTGCCGGGCATGGGGCCGCGCTCGGCCCGGCGCGCGGCCCTGGCCCTGCTGAAGCGGCGCGAGCAGCTGCTGGTCCCGCTGGCCGCCTCCCTGGCCGAGACGGCGGACAAGGTGGTCAACTGCTCGGTCTGCGGCTCGCCCGATACGCGCGATCCCTGCTCGGTCTGTGCGGACCAGAGCCGCGACAACGCCCTGATCTGCGTGGTCGAGGAGGCCGGCGCCCTGTGGGCGATGGAGCGGTCGGGCGCCTTTCGCGGCAAGTATCACGTCCTGGGCGGCCTGCTGTCGGCGCTGGACGGCGTCGGCCCCGAACAACTGCGCATCGCCGAACTGATCGGCCGTGCGAAGGGCGGAGAGGCGAAGGAGGTCGTGCTGGCCCTGCCCGCCACCGTCGACGGCCAGACCACGGCGCACTATCTGGCCGAACGCCTGTCGGCGGCGGGGGTGCAGGTGACCTCCCTGGCGCGCGGCGTCCCCGTCGGCGGCGAACTGGACTGGCTGGACGACGGCACCATCATCCAGGCCCTGCGGGCGCGACGGCCCGCTTAGGGCCTCCGTCTCTTCATCCGCCGCCGCATCACCCGATCGCCCAGCGCCTCGGCGTATTTCAGGGTGAAGGCCAGGGCGGCGGGATTGCCGCGCCGGGGACCGACCGAATCGGCCATCACAGCGCCGCGCTCGCCGAGCGGCCGGGGCGCGCCCGTGGTGGTGTCCAGCGCGGTCTGGTGTTCGATCTCGGCGTTCAGCCGCGCGCCCATCAGGATCACCTGCACCGAGAACCAGGTCCACAGCAGAAAGCCCATGGCCGCCGCCAGCGGGCCGTAGGAATCGGTGCGCACGAAGGTGGTCAGGAACCAGCTGAACAGGAAGGACACCAGCAGGCTCAGGCTGGCCGCGAACAGGGCCCCCGGCGTCAGCCAGCGCCAGCGCGCCCGCGCCCGGCTCGGCCCGTAGCGGTAGATCAGGGCCAGCGCCCCGGCATAGCCCAGGAACAACAGGGGCCAGCGCAGCGGCGCCAGATAGGCCCACTCGTCCTCCAGGCCGAACACGGCCAGCACCACGGGCACGCCGACCACCAGGGCCGAGCTCAGCATCACCGCCGCCATGGCCGAGACGGTGAAGCCCATGCACACCAGGTTGTAGATGACGATATTGCGCCGCTCGACCTCGTGATAGGCGAGGTTCAGGCCGTAGAAGAGGGTCTTGATCCCCCCGTTGGCCGCCCACAGCGTCAGCAGCAGGGTCCAGATGAGGGTGAAGGTCAGTTGGCCGGTGGAGCTGCCCGCCAGCCGCGTCATCTCCGCTCCGAGAAACTGAGCCACGTTCGACGGCAGCACCTCATAAAGGAAGCTGAGTTGGCCCCAGGCGTCGGCCGGATCGGCGAACAGGCCGTAGATGGTGACGAAGGCGCCCAGCGTCGGGAACAGGGCCAGCAGCAGGAAGAAGGTCACGCCCCCGGCGACGAAGCCGACGCGATCGCCGAAATAGCCCATGACCGTGCGCCACAGGATGTCGACCCAGCCCTTGTGCGGGATCTGCAACGGCCGCTGGGCCAGGCGGCCGCGCCCGGGCTCTTCGGCGTCATAGTC
>JAANMT010002944.1_pt1 | contig 13049 bp, 12 predicted proteins | sample 7279711 | NCBI WGS metagenome assembly JAANMT01 (sample SAMN14094538, study PRJNA606508) | bioreactor metagenome | isolation source: A lab-scale SPAN reactor treating ammonium-rich wastewater day 1 | place: Ireland: Galway | collected 2017-01-16 | reverse complement strand
GGGGCGGCGCGGGCTGCATACGGTCGAGATCGAGCCACGGGGCAACCTGGTCATCACGCGCTTCGTGGTGCGGGACGATGCGCGCGTCGCGCCAGCGGTGCTCACCGGTGGGGTGGCGGTGCTGGCAGTCGCGTGGATCGCGGCGCGTCGGCGGCAGCGGGCGGACGATGCGTAGCCGCTCCGGTCGGGTGTGGCTGTGGCTTGCCGTGCTGACCCTGGCGCTGGCGGCGGGGCTGCGCTTCACGCGCATCAGCCACCAGTCGTTGTCGCTCGATGAGGGCCTCTCGGCGGCGCGCGCGATAATGCCCGCTACCGAGATCGTGCGAGACTCGGCGCAAGGGGGTGACCTGCCAGGCTATCCCCTGCTGCTGGCGGGCTGGCAGCACCTGGCGGGCAGCAGCGAACTGGCGCTGCGGATGCTCTCCGCGCTGGCCGGGGTGATCAGCGTGGCGCTGGTGTTCGCGCTGGGCGTGCGCCTGTTCGACCGGCCCACCGGGACGCTGGCCGCGCTGTTCGTGGCCGCCAACCCGTTCCAGGTGTGGTACGGGCAGGAAGCGCACCTGCCCGCGCTGCTGGGGATGCTCAGCGCGGCCTCCGTGCTGCTTACCATTGCAGTGCTCGCCATCCCGCGTGACATGCCGCGCGGGCGCTTCGACCCGCGCCGCGCGGCGCTCGTGATCGGCGCTTATGTGCTGGTCAACGCGGGGGGGCTTTACACGCACGCCACCTTCGCGCTCATCATCCTGATCGAAACGCTCGTCTTCCTGCTGTGGCTGGCGAACCGCCCCCGTAAGTTTCACGGGCTGGTCACCTGGGCGCTCATCCAGGTGGGGACGCTGGCGCTGTTCGCGCCCTGGCTGCCGGTGGCCGTCCGGCAGGTGACTGCCTGGCTGCGCGCGCCTGCGGAGGGCGTCACGCTGCCCCAGCTTGGCGGGACGGTAGCCTACGGGCTGACAGTTCCACCGGGTGCGGTGAGCAGCGGGCTGGTGCCGCTGCTGCTGCTGGCGCTCGTCGGGCTGTTCCCGCCGATGGGGGAGGAGCGGCGCAGCCTGCGCTTCGAGGAGCGGATCGCGCTGCTAGCCGCCTGGCTGCTCCTGCCGGTCGCCGTCCCGGTGGCGCTCGGCGCGGTCGCTGAGCCGTATCTGAAGTTCCTGCTGCCATCCGGGTTGGCCCTGCAACTGCTGGTGGCGCGCGGGCTGGCGATGGGCGTGCGGATCAGCGCGCCGGTGCCGGGCGGCGGGCCGCTGGGCGGGCAGTTCACGCGGGTGGTGGTGGCCATCCTGCTGGCCGTCGGGCTGCTGCCGGTCATCGCCGGGCTGCAAAACCTGTACACTGACCCGGAGTACGCGCGCGACGACTACCGGGGCGTCGCAGCGCGCATCATAGCCGAGGCTGGCCCGCAGGCGGCGGTCGTGCTCAACCCGCCGGAGCAGGCCGCGGCGTTCACCTACTACTACCCGGCGGGGCCGGGCGTCGCGTCGCTGCCCGGCGCGCACACCGCGCAGACGCTGGAGCGGCTGCTCGCCTCACATGACCGCGTGTACGCGATCTATAATGGGCGGGAGGGGAGCGCGGGGCAAGAGATCGAGCGGCTGCTGGATGAGCGCGCCTCCGTGGCCGGGTCGGACTGGTATGGGCGGGTCAGGCTGGTGACCTACGACGTTCGGCGCGAGGGGAGTGGCCCTTAGGGCGGGGGTTGTGCCGCCCGCCGCCTTGTTGTACTCTCGCCAGAGGGCCTGAGCCGCCCCTGAACAGCCAGGAGCATACCCATGCCCGATCCCCTGCCTGCCAATTCCGGCGGTTTGCGTCCTCCCCGCAACCTCATGGGCGAAGCCTTTGTGACGCTCGTGCTGTACTATGTGGGGCTGGGCGTCAGCGGCTTCATCGCCAACCTGTACTTTCTGCGGCGCGCGCAGCGCGAGCGCGACGAGGGCCTGCCGCTGAAGAACGCGGGCTGCCTGGTCGCCTTGCTGTGGTTTCACATCGCGCTGTTCAGCGTGATCGGCGTGGGCGTGCTGGTCACCTGGCTGCGGGGCGGCTTCTGAGGCGGCTGGTCTACTCGCGCATCGCATCCAGCTTTGCGCGGAACAATTCGTTGAGCATCCCGGCGTTGGCCTGACCCTTCGTCTCGCGCATCACCTGCCCGACGAACCAGCCCAGCAGCCCTTCTTTGCCGCCCAGGTAGGCGGCCACTTCGTCAGGGCTGCTGGCGATGACGCGCTCGACGAGCGCCTCCAGCGCGCCCGCGTCGCTGATCTGGGCCAGCCCGCGCGCCTCGACGATGGCCTGCGCCGTCTGCCCCGACTCGAACATCCCGGCCAGCACCTCTTTAGCGGTGGTCGTGTTGATCGTCCCTGCATCCACCAGCGCAATCAGCCCGGCCAGCTCCTCCGGCACAACCTTCACCACATCGATGGGCGCGTCCGCCTGGTTCATCAGGCGGAATAACTCGCCCGTCACCCAGTTGGCGACCGCCTTCGCATCCCCCCCGGCGGCGACCGCCGCCTCGTAATAGTCGGCCACCGCCTTGTCATCGACCAGCACCCCGGCGTCCTGGCGCGAGAGGCCGAGCGCGCGCATGAAGCGCTCGCGCCGGGCGTCGGGCAGCTCCGGCAGGCGCGCTGCCACCCCGGCCACCCACTCGCGGCTGATGTGCAGCGGGGGCAGGTCAGGCTCCGGGAAGTAGCGGTAGTCGTGGGCGTGCTCCTTGCTGCGCTGGGCGAGCGTCTCGCCCGTCTCCTCGTTGAAGCCGAGCGTCACCTGCACGACCTCGCCCCCCGCCCGGTGGATGGCGATCTGCCGCTCGATCTCGTAGCGGCTGGCGCGCACCAGCGAGCGGATGCTGTTCAGGTTCTTGATCTCGGTGCGCGTGTACAGCTCGTCCGACCCGGCGGGGCGCACCGAGATGTTCGCCTCGAAGCGCAGCACCCCTTTGCTCATATCGCCGTGGTTGGCTCCCAGGTAAACCAGGATCGAGCGAACCTTGCGGGCGAAGGCCTCGACCTGCTCGACGGAGCGCATATCCGGCTCGGAGACGATCTCCAGCAGCGGCACGCCCGCCCGGTTCAGGTCGACCAGGCTGTAGCTCCCCATGTGGGTCGATTTGCCCGTATCCTCCTCCAGGTGCGCGCGCCGGATGCCGATGCGCCGCGCCTCGCCACCCGTCTCGACCTCCAGCCAGCCGTCGCTGGCGAGCGGGTGCTCGTACTGGCTGATCTGGTAGCCTTTGGGCAGATCGGGGTAGAAGTACGACTTGCGGGCAAACTGGTTGAAGGGGTTGATGGTGCAGTTGAGCGCCAGCCCAACCATGATCGCGTACTCGACTGCCTGCCGGTTGATCACCGGCAGCGTGCCGGGCTGGGCGGTGCACACCGGGCAGATGGCCGTGTTGGGCGGGGCCTCGGTGCTGTCGACCACCGGGCAGGCGCAGAACATCTTGGAGTGGGTGAGCAGCTCGGCGTGGACTTCCAGGCCGATCACCGGCTCGTATTGGGTCATGGGCGGCGCATCCGTTCTGTGTCGATCAGGCTGCTGGCTGCCGGGCGATTATACCACAGCCACCGGGCACAGGTGGTGGGTGGGGAGCGATTGCCCTGAGCACTGACCAAAGTCCCGCTTTTTGTCCCGGCGTATTCGTATATAATCGTAGTAACTGCAACCCAAGCCAGACACGTTGCACTGTCGGACTCATCTGAACGGAGGTCAAACGTGAACCGTGTAACCACTTCAGCCAGGGAGCGTCGCCTGGGCCTGGTGCTGCTGATTGTGCTGCTGGCGTCGCTTTTTGCGCCGCTCGCGCTGGCGTCTGCCCAGGGCGAGCCGGTGGCCGTGGTAACCGCCGCACGGCTCAACATCCGCTCCGGGCCAGGGCCGATCTACAACAGCCTCGGCACGGTAGGCCGGGGTGAGGTCGTGGCGCTGCTGGGCCGTAACAGCAACTCGTCATGGGCCTACGTCCGGGCAGCCAGCGGGCTGACGGGCTGGGCGACCACGTATTATCTGGACACAACGGCGCGTTACTCCTCGCTGCCGGTCATGACGGCGCAAGCCCCAATCATCTCGCCAGCGCAGCCCGCAGCCTCGTCGCCTGCGGTTCCGGCCACTGGCACGGCCACCACGCAGTACCCGCCGGTGCGCGTCAACACGGCGGCGGGCAACGAGCACGGCATCATCGCCTACCTGGATGGCGGTGAGACGGTTCTGTTCCGGGGCCGGAACGCGGAAGGCACCTGGCTATACATCCAGTTCCGTAACAACGGGCTGGGCTGGTCGCAGGCTTCGCGCATCAACACCCTGTTCAACATCAGCACGCTGCCGGTGGTGAACGACATGGAAGCGCCGGTCGGCGAGAACCTGACAGCTAACATCCTGGCCTCGGCCAACCAGTTTGCCCCGCCGCTCCAGGCAACGCAGCCCCCGCCAGGGCAGGGCGGCCTGTTCGTCCCGCAGCCGGTCTCCGGCCCGGCAGCCGCGGTGAACACCCCGGTTCTGAACGTGCGCTCCGGCCCCGGCCCCGGCTACGACGTGATCACGAAGCTCACGCAGGGCCAGTTGGTCAGCGTGGTCGGGCGCGACAGCGCCGGGGCGTGGGTGCAGATCGTGCTGCCCAACGGCCTGCTGGGCTGGGTGAGCAGCTTCTACCTGACCCCGGCAGGCGACCTGAGCACCCTGCCTGTCGAGGCGACCTACGAGGCGGTCGGGCTGGTCGTCACCGGCGCGCTGAACGTGCGCTCCGGCCCCGGCCCGTGGTACCCGCGCGTGACGGTTGCCTACCAGGGGCAGATGCTCACGCTGATTGGGCGCATTCCCAGCAGCACGTGGTACAAGGTAATTGCCGACGGCCGGGAAGGCTGGGTGGACGCGCAGTTCATCCGGACAAACTACCCGGTGCAGAACCTGCCGGTGTTCCGCGCGTCGGCAGGGGACTTCTAAGCGGCACAACGTTGGGGCAGGGAGCAACCCTGCCTGGCAAAAGGGTGTGTGATTACGGGGCGCAGTCAATGCGCCCCTTTTTCTATGCTTTTACCCGGCCCGCGCCATCCAGCCACCCGCTGAACGCCTGATCCTGCGGGCGACCGGCCACAAAGTCCGCCCAGGTGGGCGGGTCTGCCGGGTTGTACAGCTGGGCCGTTTCCGACTCGACCAGCAGGTCGTAAGCCTGCTTGCGCGTTCCCTCGTCGGCCAGCGAAACCGTCTCAACCTGCACATGCACCGCGCCGGGGCCATCGCCGGGCGTGAGGCGGATGGTGCGATAGGCGCACGGGTAGCCGCTCAGGGCAGGCGTGCTGACGTGCAGGCGGCTCCGGCGCTCGCGGAGCTGGCTGGCGTGGTGGTGCCCGGACAGCACCAGCCGGACGTTTGGATGGGCGTCGAGCAGCGCCTCGACCTCCGGGCCGTTGTCGCAGACGAAGTTTGACCACCACGGCTGTTTGTTGCGGGCGCTCAGGTTGTGCAGCGGGTGGTGCGTGGCGACAATCACCAGCTCGTCGCGGCAGGCGTCAAGCTCGGCCTTGAGCCAGGCAAGCTGCTCCGCGCCGATCAGACCATTCCAGGTGCCGGGCAGACGCGAGTCCAGGCCAATAAGGCGCACGCCGCGCGTGATGGCCCGGCTGTAGAAGGCGCGCTGCGGGCCGGGCGCAGGGTCGGCCAGGCGCGGGTCGATGCGCGCAACCGCCTCTTGAGGGGCAAGCGTCTCAGGGGAGTCAGGGTCGTGATAGCCGTCATGGTTGCCGGGGACGTAGTGCCAGGGCTTGCGGAGCCTGCCTATCAGGGCGTTGAAAAGCTCCAATTCGCCCGGCGTGGCCCGGTCGAGCACGTCGCCCGTGATCAGCACAAACGTCACGTCGTCCTGCGCGTTGAAGCGGTCGATGGCTTTCGCCAGCAGGTGTTCGGACAGCGAGCCAAGCGTGCCCCACGAATCGCCGTGCTCGGCCAGGTGAACGTCGGTGATGTGAGCGAAGGTCAGCGGCGAGAGCATGATGAGTCCTGTCGGTTTGTGGCTGCTGGCAGCCGGAGAAATGGCGGGTGGGCAGGCGGGGCTACAGGTGGGCGCGCAGCACGACGACCGAGACGTTGTCGTGAGTGGGCGCGTCGAGCGCATGCTGCACGAGGAGATCGGCGGCCTCCTGCGGCTCGTGCTGCGTGGCGACCTGCCGCAGCAGGTCGTCTTCGAGCACGCCGTACAGGCCGTCGGTGCACAGCAGCAGCACGTCACCGTCCTCCAGCACCTCCTCCGGCCACACGTCCACGTCCACATCCGGACGGGTTCCCAGCGCGCGGTCGAGCACGTGGCGCAGCGAGTGGTTGGCTGCCTGCTCGCGAGTCAGTATGCCTTCGCGCACGCGGGCGTTGACCCAGGTGTGGTCGTCGGTTAGCTGGTAGCTGTCATCGGCGCGCAGCAGGTAGGCGCGGCTGTCGCCCACGCTGGCAACCCAGTAGGCGTCACCCAGCACGAGCGCCATGACCACCGTGCAGCCCATCCCCTCCAACGCCTCCGACGACTGTGCTTTGTGGTAGATGCTGGCGTTGGCCGCCAGGATCGCTTCACGCAGGCGGTCGGCAGCCGTCTCAGCCGAGAGAGGCTCGATCTCCGCGAGCAGTTCGCGCTGGATGACGGCCACCGCTTCCTGGCTGGCCTGCTCGCCCGCCTTTGCGCCGCCCATGCCATCAGCCACGATCAGCAGCGCGGTATCCGCGCGCCCGTCGGGCAGGACAGCCAAAAGAGAATCCTGGTTCTGGCCCTTGCGAGGGCCGGAGTTGGTGGTGCAGCCGACCTCAAACCTCATCGTCAGTCCGGTTCCCGATTCACCTGTTGCTTACGTTAATTGCCAGCCCATCTAAGAATGATACCGATTGGCGCGCGAATTTCAAGCCGCGCGCGCTGGCAGCCTGTGGAGGGTGATGATCACCTCGCAGCCTGCAAGAGCACAACCTCCACCGCCCGGCCACTAGCCGGACGGCGGGAGTCGTCAGCCATTTGGATCGCCTGGCAGCCTTATTCTAGTTGTTGCTCTTGGGCAGCCGGGCGATGATCTTGGCAACCAGATTGTTGAGCGGCATGGTCTGCAACCAGACCCGGCCCGGCCCGGTCAGCGTCGCCAGAAACAGCCCTTCGCCGCCGAACAGGATGTTGGCCGCTCCCTTGACCATCTCGATGCTGTGCGTCACCGTGGCTTCGAACATGGCAATGTGCCCTGGGTCAACGTGGATCACCTCGCCCGGCGCAAGCTCAAGCTCCCGCACCTCACCATCGATCTCGAAGAAGGCTGCGCCCGGCCCGGTGACACGCTGCAAGATGAAGCCCTCCCCTCCGAACAGCCCAACTCCTAGCTTGCGCTTGAAGTGGACGGCAAGCTCGACGCCCTGCTGGGCGCACATGAAGGCGTCGCGCTGGGCGATGACCGACTCGCCCGCCGCCAGCTCCCTGGTCACGATTGAGCCGGGCGCTTCTGGCGTGAAGGTGATCACGGCCCCGTCGGCGAGCGAGGTGTAGGTGGTCAGGAACAGCGACTCGCCTGAAAGCGCCCGCCCCAGGCCGCCAAGAAGCCCGCCAGGCATGTTGGTCTTCATCTCGACACGGCCCCGGTACCAGGACATACCGCCTATCTCCGTGAACACCGCCTCACCCTGGTTGAGAAGAACGTCGAGCGCCTGCATGGTGCTACCTGTTATGCGGTACTTCATGGCATACTCCCTTCTTGCCAGAAAATGGTGTGACCTGTGAGTTGGCCCCCTGCGTGACTCACGCACGGCGCATAGGCTATCACCGTCTGCGAAGCACCGCAACTGCCTCGATGTGGTAGGTCTGGGGGAACATGTCTACAGGCTGAACGTCGACCAGGTGATAGCCCCGCCCGGCAAGCTGGCGGATGTCGCGGGCGAGCGTTGCCGGGTCGCAGCTCACGTAGACGAGGAGCGGGATTGCCAGCCGCCCCAACTCGCGGATCACCGCGTCGCTGAGGCCGGTGCGCGGCGGGTCGAGCACGGCGGCGTCAAACGGCCCGGCCAGGTCTTCAAGCACCGCCTCGACCGGCCCCTCGACCAGCTCGACGTTCTCCAGGTCGGCTAGGTTGGCTTCGGCGTCAGAGACGGCAGGCGGGTAGCTCTCCACGCTCAACACCAGCCCGGCCCGCTCGGCGATGAAGGCGGTAAACAGCCCCACGCCGCTGTACAGGTCAAGCACCGCTTCTTCCCCGCGCAGGTTGAGACGTTCCAATACCTGCTCGACCAGAATCCCGGCAACCGGCAGGTTGACCTGGAAGAACCCGCCTGCCGTGACACGGAAGCTGCGCTCGAAGACCCGGTAAGTCACGTGCGGGCTGCCGACCAGATTGACCGGCTCGTTGTCGCTGAGCAGCAGGTTGATCGAGACGGGTAGATCGACCTCGATAGCCGGGGCCAGGTCATCCGCCGTCTGGAGGACGATCATCTGGTCGGTTGGCTCCGACCCCACCTGGAGCCGGGCACGCTCGATGCCTTCGGCCTCCAGGTCGAGCTGTTCCAGCAGGTCGAGCAGCGCCGGATGCAGGATATGGCACACCTCGATTGGCACGATGCGGCGGTTATCGTCGCTGTAGAAGCCGAGATGGCCCTCATCCGTCAGGGTGAACGTCGCGTGGGAGCGGTAGTGCCAGGGTGACGGGCTGGGGATCGTCGGGTGGACGACCGGCGTTTTGAGCTTGCCGATTCGCTCCAACTGGTCGCGGACGACCTGCCGCTTCAACTCAAGCTGCCGCTCGTAGGCGATGTGCTGAAGCTGGCAGCCGCCGCAGCGGCCCGGCCCAAAGTGCGGGCAGGGCGGCTCGACCCGCACGGGCGAGGGCTGGATGATCTCGATGAGCTCGCCATAGGCGTAGCTCTGCCGGGCTTCGACAATGCGCGCCCGGATGCGCTCACCGGGTATGCTGTAGGGGACAAAGATAACCTGCTTTTTGTGCCTCCCCAGGGCGGCCCCCCCGTGGGCCATCCCGGTCAGCTCAAGCTCAAAAGGTTCGCTCACGGCTGGTGCTCCTCCCGCCCGGTGACGCGGGCTGCTGGTGAACGGCTGCGCTTCTACTATACCCTTGCAGGCCGCCTGTTACGATGCCTGGAACTGACTTGCACACCCCCATGACTTGGTCTATGCTACTTAGGGAGCAGCCCATTTCCCGCAGACGCACGGCCAAGGTTGATTCTACCGGGACTTGGGTGTACGATCCCAGCCCACAGGCTGAGGCGGGCAGCGGGCAAGGGTAAGCCGCGCTGTCTCCCCATCCTGGGAGCCAGAAGCCACATGCCACTAACTTGCCACCGGGGGATGAGATGTCCGAAGACAAGGCCAAAGAGCAGGAAGCCAAGGACACCGCACAAGCACCTGAGCCCCAAGCCGAAGAAGCTAAGCCGCAGGCCACAGTAGCCGAGCCCCAGGCTGAAGAAGCTAAGCCGCAGGCCACAATAGCCGAGCCCCAGGCTGAAGAAGCCAAGCCCCAGGCCACAGTCGCCGAGCCCCAGGCTGAAGAAGCCAAAGCCAGGGTTGAAGTAGCTCAGGCACAAACCGAAGAGATCAAACCCAGGGCGGAAGAAGCGCAGCCCGTCGCTGCTGCTGCGCCCCAACCTGAAGCCAGGGCGCAAGAGGCCAGCGAGGAAGAGCCAGCGTACTTCTACCCCAACAAGTGGGCGCGCATCATCCTCACCTCGGCTGAGGAAGTCATGGGCCGCCAGGGCGTCAGCGCCATGTTGAACATGGCTAAGATGCCTAAGTACATCGACAACTACCCCCCCGACAACATGAAGAAGGAATTCTCGTTTCACGACGTCGGGCATCTCCAGCAGGCAATCTGGGATATGTACGGCAATCGCGGCGCGCGCGTGTTCGCGGTACGCGCCGGTGAGCAGGCCTTCAGCAGCGGGCTGTCCCAGTTCAAGAGCGTGTCCCAGGTGGCGCAGGTCGCCATGCGTGTCAGCACGCTGGAGGGCAAGGTTAAGATGGGGTTGGAGTTCTTCTCCAAATTCTTCAACACTGTCAGCGACCAGGTCGTCGAGATCGATGACGATGGGAAGCACTGGATATGGCGCATCACGCGCTGCCCGGTCTGCTGGGGGCGTAAGTCGAGCGAGCCGGTGTGCCACCTGGCTATCGGTGTCTTGCAGGCCGCCTTAGCCTGGGCGACCGAGGGCAAGAAGTTCCGCCTGATGGAGACGGAATGCATGGCCAAGGGCGACAAACACTGCGTGATCCGCATCGAGAAGGTGCCGGTCGAGTAGCAACGTTCCGCCGGGCGAGCAGCCGGAGCGGCCCGCTGCCGGGCGACCCTGACACCAGACTAGGAGTCTGAGCCTTGACCAAGTCCCGCACTGAACAGATGATCGAGCGGCTGCGCGATCTGCAGGTTAACTCACCCGCGATAGAAGCCGCAGCCGTCGTCAGCGTCGATGGCCTGAGCATCGCGTCATCCATGCCTGCCGAGGTGGAGGAAGACCGCGTGGCGGCCATGTCGGCGGCTATGCTCTCGCTGGGCGAGCGCATCGCGGGCGAGCTGGGTCGTGGCACGCTGGAGCAGGTGTACATCAAGGGCGAAAACGGGTATGTCATCCTGATGGCCATCGGCGAGGAAGCGGTGCTGACCGTCCTGGCTCGCAAAGAGGCCAAGCTGGGCCTGATCTTCCTCGACATGGGGCGCGCCGTCACCGAGCTGGAGAAGCTCATCTAGGTTCTGTCTCTCGTCACCCTCTGCGAGAGCCCTGGGGGACGCTCATGGCCCGCCCGTGCGCGCCTGCGCCCCGGTTCGCAACCTGCAAAACAGCCCGTGTATAATCGGCCCATGCGTGTTTCCCTGATTGCCACCGTCCTCAACGAAGGCGAATCAATCCACGGGCTGATGGAATCCATCACTGCCCAGACGCGCCAGCCAGACGAGATCGTAATCTGCGATGGCGGCTCGACGGACAACACCCCGGCTGTCCTGGCCGGGTACGCCGACCGCCTGCCGCTCTCGGTGGTGGTGCGCCCTGGCGCGAACATCTCCGAGGGGCGCAACGCGGCGATTGCCGCTTCGTCCGGTGAGGTGATCGCCGTCACCGACGCCGGGGTGCGGCTCGACCCGGCCTGGCTTGAGCATCTGCTCGCCCCGCTGGAGGCGGCCGCGGCCTGCCAGGCCGTCGCCGGGTTCTTCCTGCCCGACCCGCGCTCGCCGTTTGAAGTGGCGATGGGCGCAGCCGTGCTGCCTGAGCTGCGCGACATCAACCCGGCGCAGTTCATGCCGTCCAGCCGGTCGGTCGCTTTCCGGCGCGAGGCGGTCGAGCGGGTCGGGGGCTACCCCGAATGGCTGGACTTCTGCGAAGACCTGATCTTCGACTTCCGGCTGGCGGCCTGCTGCGGGCCGTTCGCCTTCGCGCCGGGGGCGGTCGCCTACTTCCGACCCCGCCCGACCCTGCGGGCGTTCTTCAAGCAGTACTACCAGTACGCGCGCGGCGATGGCAAGGCCAACCTGTTCTTCAAGCGCCACCTGATCCGCTACGCGACCTACCTCGTCGCGCTGCCGCTCGCCGTCGCCGCGACGGTGCTCGTCAGCCCCTGGTGGCTGCTGGCGCTGCTGGCCGGAGGCGCGGTGATGGTCAGCGTTCCCTACCGGCGGCTCCTCAGGCAGTGGGGCGGCCTTTCCCCCGCCGAAAAGCTGGCAAGCGCCCTGTGGGTTCCTCTCATCCGCGTCACGGGCGACATCGCCAAGATGGCCGGTTACCCGGTCGGGCTGGTCTGGCGCTGGCGCCACCATCCGCCGGACTGGCGGCCCACCGCGCCCCAAACATGATCGCCAGGCTCAACACCTGGCTGGCAGGGATAGACGGGTTGCTCTCGGCCAGGCTGCGCGTGACGGGCAGGCCGGGCTGGCGGCGGTCGCTGGCCGCTGCGCTGACCCACTCTGGCGACGCGCTGCCCTTCCTGGCCGGGCTGGCGCTGCTGTTCGTGGTCGGCGGGCCTGCCTGGCGCGTGCGGGTGCTGGCGCTGGTGCTGGCCGATACGCTCACCTTCCTGGTGACGCAGACGCTCAAGTTCCTGGTACGGCGGGCGCGCCCCGAAGGCGAATGGGGCAAAATGGTGCGCCGCATCGACCCTTACTCGTTCCCCTCCGGGCACTCGTCACGGGGCGGGGCGATGGCGACGATGGGTCTGCTGATCGGCCCGCTCTGGTTCGGAGTGCTGCTGGCGACCTGGGGGGTGCTGCTTGCGCTCTCGCGGGTGGCGCTGGGCGTGCACTACCTGTCCGACGCGCTCGGCGGCCTGCTGCTCGGCATGATGATGGCGCTGCTGATCGGTCTGCTCGTGTTTGTGTAGAGCAGGGGGGGCGAAGCACGCTTCGGCCCTATACACCCCATTGTGTTACGACAAGCAGGGGCGGAATCGCTTGACTCCACCCCGGACTCGTCTTAGAATAGGGTTAACTGGTAAGTGGTCTGACCAGTTTTTGCGCCAAGAGGCCCGATGACCGATCTACCAGAGTGGACAGCCCCGGCCAAGCCCGCCGAGCTGGCCACCAGCCGCCTGATCGACGCCATCCTCGATGGCACGTTCCCGGCCAACAGCACGCTGCCCGGCGAGCGCCAGCTTGCCGACCGGCTGGGCATTACCCGCCCGACGCTGCGCGAGGCGCTCCAGCGGCTCGCCGCCGACGGTTGGCTCGACATCCAGCAGGGCAAGCGCACGCGCGTGCGCGACATCTGGACGGAAGGCAACCTGAACATCCTGGCGATGCTCGTCGAGCACCAGGCGGTGCTGCCCCGCGCCTTCGTCCCGCAGCTTCTCGAAGTGCGGCGTGCGCTGGCCCCGGCCTACACCGAGGCCGCCATCCAGCGCAACGCCGGGCCGGTCGCCAGCCTGCTTGAAGGGCTGCTCGCCGCGCTGGCCGACACGCCAGACAGCTTCGCCAGCACCGACTGGACGCTGCACCACCAACTCACCGTGCTCTCCACCAACCCGGTCTATACGCTGATACTGAACGGCTTTGTCGGGTTCTACCAGGATATGGCCCGCCTGTACTTCGGCCTGCCGGAGTCGCGGCTCGACGTGCTGGTGC
>JAANMT010002943.1_pt1 | contig 13050 bp, 11 predicted proteins | sample 7279711 | NCBI WGS metagenome assembly JAANMT01 (sample SAMN14094538, study PRJNA606508) | bioreactor metagenome | isolation source: A lab-scale SPAN reactor treating ammonium-rich wastewater day 1 | place: Ireland: Galway | collected 2017-01-16 | reverse complement strand
AGCGGCGCACGAAGTTACTCACAAAGAACCACAGGTTCGCCGGGCGCTCGGCCAGCCGCCGCGTGAAGTACGGGTACCAGTGCGTCCCGTAGGGGACGTAGACCCGCATCCCGTAGCCCTCCCGCACCAGCGCCTCTTGCATGGCAACCCGCACCCCGTACAGCATCTGGAACTCGAAGCGGTCGCGTGGGATGTTCTTCTCCGCCGCGTAGGCCTTGGCCTGCTCGATGATGCGCTCGTCGTGCGTGGCGAGGGCCGGGTAGCCCCGGCCTGCCGCTGCCGCGTCCAGCAGGACTTTCATCTGCCGCACAAAGGCGGCGTCCACGTCCTTCTTGCCGGGGTAGGCGATCTCAGGCGGCTCTTTGTACGCGCCCTTGCACAGCCGCACCGAGAACCCCTCGCCGGACAGCTCCTCGATATCCCGGTCGCTGCGGTACAGGTAGGACTGGATGACGGCCTGCACGTTCTCGAACTGGTGCTCGTAGCGCACGTGACGCACCATGTCGAGCGTGCGCTGCGTGTAGGGGTGATCTTCCATATCGACCGTGACGAGCACACCCAGGTTGCGGGCCGCTTCGAGGATGCGGCACAGGTTGGCGGTGGCCAGCTCTTCACGGATATCCAGCCCCAGCGCGGTCAGCTTGAGCGAGACGCAGGCTTGCAGGCCGAGGTGGCGCAGGCTCTCCAGCAGGTTGAAGTACTGTTCGGTGATGGCGAGCGCTTCGGCTTCCTCGGTCACGCTCTCGCCCAGCACGTCCACCGTCACCGTGATGCCCCTAGCGTGCAGCGCGCGGATGGCCTCGATGCCCTCCTCCTGGGTTTCACCCGCTACAAAGCGCCGGGCGACGCGCCGGGCCAGCGGCCAGTGAGTCATGGCGTTCTGGGCCCACCCGGCACGTGACATATACAGCAGGAATGCGCGCAGCATGGCGTTGTCCTAGAGGCGCTCTGCGAGCTCGCTTTGCACGAGCCACTCGCCTCGATTGGATACAGTATACAAAGCAACCAGCAGCCAATCAACAGCCTGGAAAGGCCGGACGCGCGCTTATCGACAGCGCGGCCTGGCCGGTTTGCATGCTATCCGGTAGCGGGCTATACTCTGAGCGGTGAATGCAGGACGTAAGATTTCAGACGAGATTTGACCCCGGCATCGACACCGGGGTTTTATCTTCAGTAGAACACTTACCCTGCTGAGCATTGATAGGCCAGTTTAAGTAGGGTCAAGGAGACAAGCACCCATGTCAGAACGCATTACCGGCACCGTGAAGTGGTTCAACGGCTCCAAGGGATACGGCTTCATCACTCCCGACAACAGCGAGAATGACGTTTTTGTCCATCACTCAGCCATCCAGGAGCAGAGCGGCTTCCGCGATCTGAATGAGGGGGACCGCGTCGAAATGGCAATCGAGGATACCCCCAAAGGCCCGCAGGCTATCAACGTTGTGCGCCTTTCAGACTGAGCTTTAGGAAAAGGCCAGGCTCCTGGCGGTCAGGGGCCTGGCTGTTGTTCCCATTGACCGCAGCCTAATGTTACCCTCGTAAGTGGTCCGGCGGGCGTCCAGGGCGGTAGGGCCGACGGCCAGCAATTACCGGTACTGCGCCGCCACGCGGAGAGACTGACTGTGACCACACGCTTTGCCTCCAGCGAGCCCCAGCTGATCCCAAAAGGGACCTATACGCGCGACTACGCCGACCTCAAGCACCGTGTCAAAGAGGCCGGGCTGCTGCGCCGTCGCCCGCTCTTTTTCACGGTTGTCTCGGTGGAACCCGTGCTGCTTCTGGCCGCGAGCGTCGCGTTCCTGCTGCTGGTGGACAACTTCCTTCTTCAACTCATCAACGCGCTGGTGATGTCCCTGGCATTTGTGCGAGCCGGGTTCATGATGCATGACTGCGGACACCGGCAGGTTTTCACAAAACCACGCCATAATGACCTGTTGGGGCTGTTCTTCAGCAACCTTGTGCTCGGCTCATCAATAAGCTCGTGGCGCACCCGGCATAACGAACACCACGCGCACACGAATGAGCTGGGCGAGGACCCCACGCTGGAGATTCCGTTGTGGGCGTGGATCGAAGAACAGGTTGAGCAGCAGACCGGTGTCGTGCAGTGGTTCATGAAGCACCAGGCGCTGACCTTCTTCCCTGTGCTCAGCTTATCGGGCTTCTTCCAGGCCTATGCCGCCATTCGCGATGTCTTCTTCGGCCCGCGCGTGCAGGATCGTTTCTTGCAGGGTTCGCTGCTGGTGCTGCACCACGTGCTGTACTTCGGCCTGCTGTTCCTTGCGCTGCCGTGGTGGCAGGCGATTGTCTTCTTCGTGGTTCACTACCTGGCAACCGGGCTGCATCTGGGTTTGAGCTTCGCGCCCAACCACAAAGGGATGCCCATCGTTGAGCCGGATCACGAGCTTGACTTCCTGTATGTGCAGGCCGTCACCACCCGCAATATCATCCCCCACCCGCTGATCGATTACCTGTATGGCGGCCTCAACTACCAGATCGAGCATCACCTTTTCCCTGGCATGCCTCGCATCAACCTGGGCAGGGCGCGGGAGATCACGAAGGCATTTCTACAGGAACGAGACATCCCGTACTACGAAACGGGGCTGTTCAAATCCTACGAGGAGATTCTGCGCTACATGCATGAGGTCGGGGCGGCGCTGCGTTCGAAGAGCCAGCCCCTGGCCGCGCAGGGTTCAGCCGAGTGAGCTAGTAGTGTGGTCTGCCCGTCCTCGCTTTCGATGCTTGCTTTTACCTCGATCTCTGGCTTGATTTCGCACAAGAGCATTTGACCATGCATTGGCGTGATGCCCTGTCGACATCCCTGCCGAAGCTGGCAGGCGAGCCGCGCCTCGGGCTGGTGACCGATGTGGATGGCACGCTCAGCCCCATCGTCCCCGACCCCGATGCAGCCCAGGTGACCCCACGCAACCGCCGTCATCTGGAGACTTTGTGCTCGCTCCTCCCGCTGGTTGCCGTGATCTCCGGACGATCAGTTGCGGACCTCCGCGCGCGGGTTGGGTTGCCTGGCCTGATCTACATCGGCAATCATGGCCTGGAACGTTGGGCTGGTGACCGGGTTGAGATTGCGCCGGAAGCGGTATCATTCCGCCCGGCGCTGGAGGCTGCGCTGCAAGACCTGGCTGCCCACCTGATGCCAGGCGTGCAGGTTGAAGACAAAGGCGCGACGCTCTCAATCCACTACCGCCGGACGGCTGATCCGCCGTCTGCGGCTGCTGACCTGTTCCCGCTGGCCCACGACATCGCTGCACGGCGCGGGCTGAAGCTCTACCAGGGGCGGATGGTGTTTGAGCTGCGCCCGCCGGTCGACGTTAACAAGGGCAGCGCCTTCCGCGGTCTGATCGATGAGCATGGGCTGAAGGCCGCGCTCTACCTTGGCGACGACACGACCGACCTCGACGCCTTTCAGGTTGCGCGCGAACTCAGGCAGCGAGAGGTGTGCTACTCGCTGTCGGTCGGGGTCGAATCAGAAGGAACGCCTGACGCAGTGCTGGAGACTGCCGACTTGCTGGCCTCCGGCGTCTCCGATGTCGAATCCTTGCTGGCCTGGCTGGTGGAAGCGCGCAGCGCGTCCTCTACCTGAGCGTAGAACCAGCGCCTGACACCCGACTGCCGGACAAGCCCCCTGAGCGCCTCCGCCCGCCGCTGGCGTTCGTCGGGAGGCATGGTCAACGCCTGGTGTATAGCCTCAACCGTGCCGTGGATATCAAAGGGAGAGACAGTCAGCGCGTGCTCTCCCAGTTCGTAGAAAGCTCCCGCGTGCTCTGACAGCAGCAGCACGCCGTTCCGGTGGTTGACCAGCGCGCCCTCTTTGGCAACGAGATTCATCCCGTCCGCAATGGGATTCACCAACAGGATGTCGTACAGTTGCATGGCAGCGATAGCGCGGTGGTAATTGTCCCCGACGATGATGCGCACCGGTTCCCAGAACTCGTCGCTGAACTGCGCGTTGATCATGCCCGCTTCCGCCATGATGTCGCGCAGGTAGTCCTGGTATTCGTCAACTCCCATGCGCGATGGCACAAGCAGCGCAAGCATTTGCACTTTGCCACGATGCTCCGGGTAGGTCTCCAGCAGGGCGCGGTAGGCTTCCAGGCCGCGCAGAATGTTCTTGCTCGGTTCGATGCGGTCGACGCGCAGGATGAGGCTGCGCTCGCCTATGGCATTCAGGAGCTGCGAGACGAGCAGCCGGGTCTGCGGCTCCTCTGCGATTTCCTCGACCTTCTTGACGTCAATTGAGATCGGGTACGCGCGCGCCTTTACCTCGCGCCCACGGTAGTAGATCGTGTCCCGGCTGCCGTGCGAGTGGGCATCGGGCAGGTAGAACCGGCAGGTCTGGACGAAGTTGAACGCATCCTTCTTCGTCTGAAAGCCGACGCGGTCAGAGGCAAGCAGGCTGACCAGGATCGCAACCCGCATGGACTCAGGGAGAATGCGCCACGCATCAGGGCCGGGCCAGGGAATGTGGAGGAACGGCTGGATCTGGACGCGCTCGCCCAGGCGTTCGCGCAGGAAGTAAGGCACCAGATAAAGATGATAATCCTGCGGGAAGATGATGATCGGGCGATCCGTCTGGGGGATGCTCTCCGCAATTGCATCGGCGAACTGCTTGTTTGTGACGACATATCCTTCGTGCCAGGCCTGCCATGTCTTGCGGGTGATGCTCGGTGTCCGTGAGGTGTCCCACAGCTGGTGCTGGATGAACCAGAAGAGCGGGTTGGCGATCACGTTGTAGTGTTGCTGAAAGCATGTCCTGGTCGATCTGATCAGGCGCAGATACATGCCCTCGACAGCCTGAACGCGATCCTGGTGCTGCTTGGCCCATTCGTGGTCTCCCCGGCTCAGCGCAGAAGCCACCCACAGCACTTCATGGTGCTCGGCCAGCGCGCCGAGTGCTGTCACCAGGCCCCCGGCCCCCCGCTTGACCGCGAATGATCCATCTGCCTTGGCGCTGAATGTGAACGGCCCCCGGTTGGATGCAATGATGATGAGCGGATTCTTGCTGTACTCTGGCCCATCATCATTGTCAGTCTGCTGCATCATGTTACGTCTCCTGATAAACCCCTGTCCTGAGGGGCGGCCCGGTGGAATCGTCGACCAGCGTGTGGATGACGGGAGCATTCAACAAAAACCGCTTCCCGTGTCCAGTACCCCCTGGCACAAAAAGCGGTGGGCTGCCCTGACAAACTGAAAGGCGCTGCGGTCATCGGTGATTGATTCGAACAGCCTAACCTCTCCGCACTGAACTGCGGATCACACGCCCGGCATCGTGTGCATGTCGAAAGCTAGAAACTGGTTTGCGCGCGCACGAAGTCTGGCACACTTCATTATAGTCGCACCCGGAGTCAGACGCAAAAGGCGATCCGAGGCCAGCTTCAACCAGGCGGCAGTTAACACCACTCTCCCGCGCGCTATTCGCCGGGGAGCTTCGCGAATCGATTAGTCCACAAACCGCGCGAACACGATAGCAAGGTCATACTAATTCGGAGGCCAGGCACTTGATTGCCGATCAGCAACCATTATATGATGTTAAGTGTTTGAACAATTGAGTGAGAGTATGCGCTTGCCTCCTTCAGTTGTCCTGGTTCCCTGCGTCCCCTCGGCTGGACCCGTGATTGAATCACCAGGCCCAGCACCTCGCCCGCACCAGTTCCGTGCTCGCAGGATCGCTTTCCCGGCTGTGTGTGGAGGACTGCCCAGACGATGCAACTGACCACGGTGCAGCGGCAGATACTCGCGGGGCTCCTATCGACTAACAAGCCTGTCGCAATTGCGGAACTGGCCCGCGCGCTCGATCTCAGCCCGAGCACGGTGAACCACCAGTTGCAGATGGTCGAGCTTTGGCTGCAAGAGCAGGGGCGGCGGCTGGAACGGCAAAGGGGAGCGGGTATCTGGGTCAACGTCAGTAACGGCGCCCGGCACGCCCTGCTCGACCGGTTGGCTTCGCAGGACTTCCAACCGGCGGCATTGGGGCCAGAGGAGCGCAGGGATCTGCTCATCTTCGCCATCCACACCAGCCCCCAGCCGCTGATCACGCAGCATTTTCAAAACCTCCTCAACGTGTCTCGCAGCACGGTGCTGAAAGACCTGGCTACCATCGCGGAGTGGTACGAAGCGCGCAACCTGTTCCTCGTGCGGCGGCCCAACTATGGCACGAAGCTGATGGGCAAAGAGGCCGACTGGCGCAAGGTGTTCATTGAGCTGGTGCTTGGCCACTTTGATGAGCCAATGCTCTTCCGGTTCTGCGTCAAGCCCAACGTGCCCACCTGTCCGCTGATGTTGTTCAACCCCCCGCTCGCCGAGATGATGGCTGAATATCTCTCCAACCTGCCGCTGGAGAAAGCCCGCGAGCTGGTTCGCAGCGCGGAGATGAACCTTGGCACGCGCTTCATCGACTCCGATCACCTGATCCTGACGCTCCATATCGCACTGCTGATCCGGCGTGTCAGCGAGCAGTGCCTGATCGAGATCGACGCGGCCCAGCTCAGGACTCTGAACGATCAGCCTGCGTATCGAGTAGCCTACGATATCACGCTCCAGATCCAAAACGCCTTTGGGACGGTGGTTCCCCAGGGCGAGGTGGGGCATCTGACCATCCAGTTGCTGGCTGCCAAACCCGATAGTCGCGTCTTGCGTGACGTTCCGACTGAGGCAGGCACGCTGGCCCATGCCATCCTCAGCCGCGCAGGGCGGATACTGCGCCGCCCCCTGGACAGCGATACCGAGCTGCTAAGCCGGTTGGCCGCCCACCTGGCTCCCACGCTGCGACGGCTCACGCTCAACCTGCCCATCCGCAACCCGCTGCTGGATGACATCCGGACGCGCTACGCTGAGGTCTACGAGGCAGCCGAGGTGGCGAGCGGCGCGCTCGGGGAGTACCTCGGCAAGGAAATCCCGCCAGACGAGGTGGCCTTCATTGCGATGTACCTGGCAGGCGCGATCATGCGCAACGACGAGCTGCTGCCGCCCAATATTCTGATCGTGTGCCCCAGCGGCGCGGCCACCTCGTGGCTGCTGCACTCGCGCTTGAAAAGCGAGATACCCAACGTACCGATCCTTGACATTCTATCAACCCGCGATCTGCAGCGCGGGGTGCCCAAGAATGTCGGCCTGATCGTCAGCACAGTCCCATTGCACGATGTTGAGACTCCAACCGTCGTGGTCAGTGCGCTGCTCTCCTCGGAAGAAGTCGCGGCGATCAGGCGAGCCATCGAAGAACTGACCAACCGTTCACCAGCACGGCCCAAAGAGGAACAGTATGCCTTCACCAAGAGCTGACTCGGCATCTGATAAACCGGTGGGTTTGCCTTCGCTCAGCGACCTCATCCCCCGGCAGCGCCTGGCCCTCAACGCGCAGGCGGCGGACTGGCGCGAGGCGATTCGCCTGGCTGGCAATTTGCTCCTGGACAGCGGGGCGATCACCGAGGGATACATCGACGCGATGATCGCAACGGCGGAAAATCTGGACCAGTACATCGTCATCGCGCCCGGCATCGCCCTGCCGCATGCCCGGCCCGAGGACGGCGCGCTCAAGACCGCGCTGAGCCTGGTGAAGCTGGTGCCGCCGATAGACTTTGGCCATTCCCGGCATGATCCGGTCAAACTCGTGGTCGCTTTGGCGGCGGTCGACAAGAAGGTGCACCTGCGCGCTATGCAGACGCTCGCTGAGATGTTTCTGTCGCAGGAACTGACGCAGCAACTCATGGAAGCTTCGACCCCTGAGGACGTTTACGCGGTGTTTGAGCAGGCCGAGGCGAGCAACGATGGTTGACACGCGAGACGTCCTGTACGAAGCGGACGTTCTGGTCGTCGGTGGCGGGGCGGCTGGCACGCTGGCGGCGATTGCCGCAGCCCGCCAGGGGGCCGACGTACTGTTGGTCGAATCGGCGGCGGCGCTCGGCGGCAGCCGGACGGTGATGGGCGTTGACACGTTCTATGGCTTCTACAGCCCTGGCGAGAACACGCGCCGCCTGATCGGCGGGATTTCCTATGAGGTGGTCGAGCGGCTGATGGCGCTCGGCGCAGCCTTCACGCGGCCAAATACGTTCGGGGCCGGAACGGGCATCACCTACGATATGGAGCAGCTTAAGATCGTCTACGAGGACATGGTCCTGGAAGCAGGCGCGAAGCTGCTCTACCATACATTTGTGCCGGAAGTGATCGTTGAGGATGGCGCGCTGCGGGGCGTGATGGCGGCCAACAAGGCCGGGCTGAAGTCGATCCTGGCGCGGATGGTCATCGACACCACCGGTGACGCCGACATCGCAGCCAGAGCAGGGGCGCCGTTTGAGCTGGCCGGGAGCGAGGACCGGCCTGTGCAGTCGCTCAGCACCATCTTCTACATGGGCAACGTCGATGTTGAGCGGGCGTTTGCGATCAGCCAGGCGGAGCGCACGGAGCTCATGCAGCGCGCGTTCGAGCGCGGCGACTACAGGCTGCACCGGATCGGCGGGTCGATCCATCCCACCCCGCACCCTGGCTTTGTGCACGCCAACCTGACGCGCATCCCCAATATCGACGCAACCGACCCCTTCGCGCTGACGCAGGCTGAGATTGAGGGCCGCCGCCAGACGCAGGAGTACGTCCGCTTCCTGAAGAACGAGCATCCGGGCTTTGAGGAAGCCTACCTGGCAATGACGGCCAACATGATCGGCGTGCGCGAGACACGCCGCCTGATCGGCGCGTATGTGCTGACCGGCGCGGACGTGGTCGCGGGTCGCCAGTTTGAGGATGCGGTTGCCTGCTGCGCGGCGCCCATCGAGGATCACCACGCCGGGCGTGACACGCGCTGGCAGTACGTGCAGGGCGACGGCTTCTACCAGATTCCATACCGTTCGCTGCTGCCGAAAGCGGTGGACAACCTGATAGTGGCCGGGCGCTGCCTGAGCGCAACGCATGAGGCGCAGGCTTCGGCCCGCAACTCGGCACAGTGCATGGCAATGGGCGAGGCGGCAGGCGTGGCGGCCACACTCGCGCTGGAGGCTGCCGCCCAGCCCAAGGATGTTTCAACTGGCACGCTGCGGGCCGCTCTTCTTGAGCAAGGCGTTGTGCTTGATCCAATCCCCGTAGACATAAGCGAGCTGTGAAATGACCGAGATTCGCACGATTCTAGGCCCGATTGCCCCGCAGGAGTTAGGTTTCACCGACTCACACGGCCACCTGATCATGGACCGTGACCTGATCGTCCAGAAGTACCCGGATTTCCGGCTGGACAGCGTGGAAAAGGTCAGCGAGGAAGTCGAGTTGTTCATGCAGGCCGGGGGCCGCGCGATGGTCGAGATGGCTCCGCCCGGCTGCGGTCGCAACCCCCGCGCGATGGTCGAGATCGCCCGCCGCACGGGGCTGCACGTCGTCGCTGCGACTGGCATCCAGAAGGGTGATTATTATCTCGACTCGCACTGGCGCAATACCTACACGCCTGAACAGATGGCGCAGATCTTCGTCGAGGAGATCGAGCAGGGGATGGACGCCAACAGCTACAACGGCCCCTTCCCCGACCGCGTCGAGGCCAGGGCGGGGGTGATCAAGATCGCCTCGTCATACCTGCACATCACCCCGGCTGAGCAGCGCGTGATCGAAGCGGCGGCTATCGCCCACAAACAGACCGGCGCGCCGATTGCGTCGCACACCGACCAGGGCACGATGGGGCTGGAGCAGGTCGAACTGCTTGTGTCCTTCGGGGTCGATCCGCAGCACATCGTAGTTGGGCACATGGACCGCAACCCGGACTTCTACACCCACCGGGAGGTGGCCGAGACAGGCGCTTATCTGCTTTACGATACACCCTCGCGCATCAAGTATTTCCCGGAGTCGACATTCGTTGATCTGGTGCGCAAGATGGTCGAGGCTGGCTATGGCAGGCAACTGCTGTGGGGCGGCGACCTGGCCCGCCGCAGCTACTTCGTCGCGTACGGCGGGGGGCCGGGGTTGGCGTATGTGCCGGGCCGCTTCGTGAACCGCCTGCGCCACGAGGGCTTCGACGAGGCGGTCATCGACGACATTTTCGTGAACAACCCGGCGCGCGCATTCACGTTTGCCGCCAGGCAGTAGCAGCGGCGAAGCGAACGACGCCCTGGCCCCACACTCGGAGGCCGTTACGACGCCACTCGAAAGGAGGAGACCGCCACGAACAGATTCAACCCGGCGCGGCGCACACCAACGCAGAGTTCTCAGGAGGGAAAACATGGCTAAACGACTGAAGATTATCACCGTTTGTGGCTGCGGGCTGGGGAGCAGCCTGCTCGCCAAGGTAGCCATCGAGAAGATCGCCCGCGAGTATGGAATCAAGACCTCAATCGATGCGGCGGATGCCGGAACGGCCAAAGGGCACGCGGCGGACATCATCGTGGCCCAGGAACATCTAGCCCCACGCATCGGGGAGATTCCGGGCACGCCCGTATTGGCCGTCAAGTCCTTCATGGATCAGGATGAGCTGAGGCAAGTGCTTGGGCCGCACTTTGAGAAGCATGCCGCAGGGGAATAGTGAAAAAGGACGGTTGGCCCAACTTGTTGCCAGGCAGGAGCGCGCTTTCCTGCTCCACGGCAGGCCGCCTGGCAACGAGGTAACCGGCCCAGGTTCCTGTTTCTAACCTTCAGCAAAGGGAGCACACACTATGAACGTCATTAACTTTCTCATCTCGGAGGTGTTCATCCAGGCGCCGATCTTCCTCGGGTTGGTCGCGCTGGTTGGCCTCCTCCTCCAGCGGAGAGACGCTGATGAGGTGCTCGAGGGGACGATCAAGACGGTAGTCGGCATCGTCATCCTCAACGCAGGCATTGGCGTGTTCCTGGCTTCGCTGCTGCCGATCACCAGCCTGCTCAACTCGGCGTTCGGCGTCACAGGCGTTCTGCCCGACTGCTTCGGCCCGTTCGGCGTGGCGATGCAGACTTACGCGGTAGAAATCTCGATCGCGTTCGTGGCAGCTTTTGTCCTGCACCTCGTGCTAGTCAGGATTCTGCCCATCCCCACTTTCAAGAACGTTTTCCTGACCGGCCACATCATGCTCTTCAACACCTCGATCATGACCATCGTCGGCCACTCGACGCTGGGCCTGACCGGGGCGGGGCAGATCATCTTCGCAGCGATCATGACTGCCCTGTTCTGGACGATCATGCCCTTCATCGCCCGGCCTTTCTCCGAACCGGTGACGAAGGGTATGTTCACGCTCGGCCACCTGCAGACGATGGACTTGCCGACCGGCGCGCTGGCCGGCGTGTTCGTCAAGTCAAAGCGCAGTGACGAGATCGAGCTGCCCGGCATCCTGTCGATCTTCAGCGACTACACCGTGCTGCTGGCCCTGATCATCCCCATCGTCTACATCTTGATGGGCCTGGTGGCGGGCGTTACGGCGGTGTCAGAGCTCAGCGGTGGCCAGAACTGGATCGTGTGGCTGATCCTGCAAGGCTTCGGCTTCGCGGCTGGCGTGGCAATCGTGCTGTTCGGCGTGCGCATGTTCCTGGCCGCGATGATCCCGGCCTTCGAAGGCATCGCTAAGACGCTGCTGCCCGGCGCGCAGCCCGCGCTTGACTCGCCGCTGTTCTTCCAGTATTCGCCGACCGGCGTCATCCTGGGCTTCCTCTCGTGCTTCGTGACGATGGTGCTCTTCACGCTCGTCCAGCTCGCGCTGGGCATGTCGGTCATCATCTTCCCCGGCCCCATCTTCTTCTTCTTTGACGGGGCGCTGGCGGGCGTGTTCGGTGACCGGCACGGCGGTTGGGTAGGCGCCATCGTGGCAGGCGCTCTTATCGCTATCGTCATCAACGTGACGGCGCTGCTGATCTACCCGCTCCAGGCGACCTTCTTCGAGGGGACCGGCCTGATCTTCGGCGGTGGCGACTACGTGCTGTGGGCGCCCGTCTACTGGATCCTCAACCTGATCGGCGGTTCACCCGTTGAGGGCTTCGGCACCTACGGCGTGGCCTCGATCATCATCGGCGCGGTTGTTGTGGCGACCATCGTCTGGCTGGCTGGCCGTCAGCGCAGGGAGCTGGCCGAGACCCAGGCCGCGGTTGCTGCCGACTAACCTGCTTTAAGCTCACCTACGCGGGGGCAAGCCGGGAGCACAGGTGTCACGCGCCCGGTCTTGCCCCCTCACTGTAACCTCAGCGCAAAGGACAGGCTATGATTCGCACCGTTCTGGGGGATATCGCGCGGGAGGAGGCCGGTTTTACGTACGCGCACGAACACATCCTCACTCGCCCGCCGCTCTCGCGCATCAAGGAAGACCCGGACTATGTGCTCGACAGCATCCCGAAGATCCTCGTTGAGCTTGAACTGTTCTACCAGGCTGGCGGGCGGACGATTGTTGATGCGACCGCCATCGACTACGGGCGCGACGCGCGTGACCTGATCAGGGTAGCCGAACAGACGCGCGTCCACATCATCGGCATCACGGGCTTCAATCGCGGCGACTACGCCGACGACGTTCTGCAGGCCATGAGGGTTGAAGAGATGGCGGAGCGCTGCATCGCCGACATTCAGGAAGGCATGGACGGCACCCAGGCGCGCGCCGGGATGGTCAAGACGGGCACAAGCTACGGCTTCATGCGCCCCATCGAGGAGCGCTACACGCGAGCTGCTGCCCGTACTCAGAAGGCGACCGGCTGCCCGCTCCTCACCCACACCACGCTCGGCACAATGGCCCACGAACAGCTTGACATGCTCGCTGCTGAGGGGGCTGACCTGGACAAAGTTGGCATCGCCCACCTCGACCAGAACCTGGATTTCGGCTACCTGAACTCAATTGCCGACCGGGGCGCAACGGTGATGTTTGATGGCCCGTCCAAGATCAAATACGCGACCGATGAGCAGCGCATCCTGATGCTCAACCGCCTTGTTGAGGCAGGGCACGCCAAGCGGATCATGGTCTCCGGGGATATGGGGCGTCGCTCGTATCTGAAGGGGTACGGGGGCGGGCCTGGCTTCGAATACATCATCAAGACGTTCATCCCACGCCTGCGCCAGAGTGGCTGGGATGATGCACTCGTGAACCAGGTGTTCGTCGTGAACCCTGCTGAGTGGCTGGACTTCTAGGC
>JAANMT010002941.1_pt1 | contig 13059 bp, 11 predicted proteins | sample 7279711 | NCBI WGS metagenome assembly JAANMT01 (sample SAMN14094538, study PRJNA606508) | bioreactor metagenome | isolation source: A lab-scale SPAN reactor treating ammonium-rich wastewater day 1 | place: Ireland: Galway | collected 2017-01-16 | reverse complement strand
GGCGGCCTGGACGGTCGCGCCTTCGGCCGTGCGGCGGCAGATGTCGCGCGCGACGGTGGCGCGGATGAAATACTCGCCCGTGCCGGTGGCCGAGACGGCGCAGCCGTCGGCGTTGGAGGCGTAGGTGCCGGCGCCGATGATCGGCACGTCGCCGACCCGGCCCCAGCGTTTGGCCGTGGTGCCGCCGGTCGAGGTGCCGGCGGCCAGGCGGCCCTGGCTGTCGACAGCCACGGCGCCGACGGTGCCGAACTTGCGCTCGTCCAGCGGGGCTTCATGCAGGTTGAAGGCGAGCGGCGCGGCCGGGCCCAGGCGGGCCGGTTCGGGGGGGGCGCCTTCCGGGCGCGGCGGCAGGGGCTCGCCCCGATCGCGCAGCGCCTTCAGCAGGGCCTGCCAGCGGCTTTCGGTGAAGAAGAAGGACGGCGCCACCTCCTCCAGCCCGGCCGAGCGGGCGAAGGTCTCGGCGCCTTCGCCGATCAGCATGACGTGGGGCGACTTCTCCATCACCGCGCGGGCGGCGGCGATCGGGTGGCGGGTGCGGGTCAGGCCCGCGACGGCCCCGGCGTTCAGGTCCGTCCCGTCCATGACGGCGGCGTCCAGTTCGTTCTTCCCGGCCGAGGTGAAGACGGCGCCGCGCCCGGCGTTGAACAGGGGGTTCTCCTCCATCACCTCGATGGCGGCCTGAACGGCGTCCAGCGACGAGCCGCCGCGCGCCAGCACGGCCGATCCGGCGTCCAGCGCGGCTTGCAAGCCTGCGCGATAGGCGGCGTCGCGTTCGGGGCTCAGCTGGGCGCGCTCGATCACGCCCGCGCCGCCGTGGATGGCGAGCGACCATTGCGGCGCATCCTGAGCGACGGCCGGGCAGGCCAGCAAGGCGGCGGCCGCTGCGGCGGCCAAGGCGATGGATTTCATTTCAAGCTCCCCATTCATTCTTTTCCTCCCTTCGCGAGGGAGGCGGATCGGCCGCGATGGCAGACGAGCCGGAGAGGCGGCGTCAATCGCCCAGGCCCCTCCGCCTTAGTCTAGCGTTTATGATGCAGGCGTCGCCACAGGCGATGGGCCAAGATAGGGGCGAAGCCGCAGACCAGGGCGGCGGCCAGGACCATCCAGAAGCCGCCCCCCAGCCAGTACTCGCCCGCCAGGGCCCCAGCCCCAGCCGCTAGAAGCGGACCGAGCCAGGGCAGCCAGTGCGGAGGCCGAAACCGCATTCAGGCGTCGACCTTGATGACGCCGCGACGGATCTGGTCCAGCTCGATCGAGTCGAACAGGGCCTGGAAGTTGCCGTTGCCGAAGCCTTCATTGCCCTTGCGCTGGATGATCTCGAAGAAGATCGGCCCGAAGGTGTCCTGGGTGAAGATCTGCAGCAGCAGGCCTTCCTCGTCCGAACCGTCGATCAGGATGCGGTTCTTGCGCATCCGCTCCACGTCCTCGCCGTGGCCCGGCAGGCGTTTGTCGATCAGCTCGAAATAGGTCTCGATGGTGTCCTGGAAGTCGACGCCGCGTTCGCGCATGGCCTCGACCGTCTCGAAGATGTTCTCGGTCGTCAGGGCGATGTGCTGGATGCCTTCGCCGTTGTAGCGGCGGATGAATTCCTCGATCTGGGAATTCTCGTCCTGGCTTTCGTTCAGCGGGATGCGGATGGCGCGGTCGGGCGCGATCATGGCCTGGGAGAACAGGCCCGTCGCCTTGCCCTTGATGTCGAAATACTTCTGCTCTTCGAAGTTGAACACCGAGCTGTAGAAACCCGACCAGGTGCGCATCTCGCCGCGACGGACGTTGTGGGTCAGGTGGTCCAGGATCTCCAGACCCATGGAGTTCTTGCGCTCGGCCTCTTCCCAGCCCTCGATCTCGTCCCAGGCGTCATACAGCGAGCCGTTCTCGCCGTACTGGTCGATGACGTACAGCAGGCTGCCGCCGATGCCCTGCAGCACATAGGGGTAGTCGCCGGCCAGGGCGCCGCCGCCCGTGCCTTCGGCCTTGCGGGCGCCGCGCGCCAGCGCGCCCTCATAGGCGGCCTTGGCGTCGGCGACGCGGAAGGCCATGCCGTTGGCCGAGGGGCCGTGGTCCTTGGCGAAGTCCGCCGCCTGCCCGGCGGGCGTGCGGTGGACCAGCATGGTGATGTCGCCCTGCTTCAGGCGCACCACGCCGTTGGCCGGGTTCACATGGGTGGGGGTGAAGCCCATCAGCTCCAGGCGCGAAATCATCGCTTCGGGCTCGGGGCCGGTGAATTCGACGAACTCGAAGCCGTCGACGCCGAGGGGGTTTTCCTGGTCGAGTTTGGCGGCGTCCTGCATGACGCGTCTCCTCTCTCTTATGGTTTGACGCGGCTCAGGCCGACATGGCGCGGCCGCTGATTGGGGCGGAACCTACTGGCGGGGCGGTATCGGGCGCAAGGCGGCTGTGGACTGAAACGGCACACGTTCCGGTGTCGCAGGCGATCGTTCGCCTCTCGCGCCGCTCCGCCTGGCCTGCTATCGGGCGGGGGACGAGAGGCGGGGGCCTCGATCGGGACGCCTGAATGCTTCGCAAGCTCTACGACTGGGTCTTCTCTCTGGCCCGCCACCGTCACGCCACGCGCTCGTTGGCCGTCGTTTCCTTCGCCGAAAGCTCCTTCTTCCCGATTCCGCCGGACGTCATGCTGGCGCCCATGGTGTTGGCCAAGCCGGAACGCGCCTATTTTTACGCCACGGTCTGCACCATCGCCTCGGTGCTGGGCGGAATCCTGGGCTACGCCATCGGCTACTGGCTGGAGCCGGTCGGCATGTGGATGCTGGCCCTGCTGGGCAAGGCGGACACGTTCGAGGCGTCCAAGGCCCTGTTCCAGCAGCACGGCGCCTGGGTGATCCTGATCAAGGGGCTGACGCCCATCCCCTTCAAGCTGATCACCATCGCCTCGGGCATCTTCCAGTTCAATCTGGCGCTGTTCATCGCCCTGTGCGTGCTGACGCGCGGCGCCCGCTTCTTCCTGGTGGCCTTCGTGCTCAAGCGCTGGGGTCCGCCCATGCTGGCGATCGTCGAAAAGCGGCTGGCCCTGTTCACCGTCCTGTTCCTGGTCCTGCTGGTCGGCGCCTTCTTTATGGTCAAGCTGGTCGGTCACTGATCGACGCCGCTCTCCGCTCAGTTTATGAGAGGCGCCTGGTTCCTGTGAGGCGCAGATGAGCGCGATCTACAAATTGCTGACCCGCTGGTGGACCGCCTTCGCTCTTGGGGCGTCGCTGGCCATGCTGGGCGCGGCCCATGCGTTCGAGCGGTTCGGCGGAATGCCGCCGTGCAGCCTGTGCCTGAAGCAGCGCGAGGTCTATTGGGCCGCCGTCGCCATCGCCGGGGCCGCCACCTTCTGGGCTCTGTTCAGCCGGGCCAGCCGGGGCACGCCGCGCATCGCCTCCTTCCTGCTGGCGGCGATCTTCCTGACCGGGGCGATCACGGCGGGCTATCACGCCGGGGGCGAGCTGAAGTGGTGGGCCCTGCCGGCCACCTGCATGGCCGCGCCGAGCACCACCATCGACCTGTCGGCCCTGACGGCCCTGATCGACGGCACGGGCGGAAGCGCGGGCTTCGTTTCCTGCGGCGACATTCCGTGGAGCTTCGCGGGTCTGTCGATGGCGGGCTGGAACTTTGTGATCTCCCTGACGCTGGCTGTCTTCAGCCTGCTGGCGGCGAAACGTCCCAAGGACGCCCGCGCGCCGAGGAGCTAGGATAGAGGCGTCATGACCCAATCAGCCGAAGCCGTCTCCGCCGCCCGTCGCATTCCCCTGGCCCGCCCCGGCGTGGGGCAGGACAAGGCGCGCCTGGCCGAGATGCTGCGCGTCGACCACGCGGGCGAGTTCGCCGCCGTCCACATCTACCGCGCCCAGCGCGCCGTGCTGGAGGGCCGCAAGGGCAAGGACGCTATCGCAGCCGACCTGACCGAGATGGAGGGGCACGAGGCCGTCCACCTGGCCCGGTTCGAGGCTTTGCTGAACGAGAACCGGGTGCGCCCCACGGCCATGATCCCGCTGTGGAAGCTGGCGGCGACGGCCCTGGGCGCCGGGACGGCCCTGATCTCGGAAAAGGCCGCCCACGCCTGCACCGAGGCGGTCGAGAGCGTCATCGAGAAACACTACGCCGACCAGATCGAGGAAATCCGCGACCGCGATCCCGAACTGGCCGCCGAACTGACCAAGTTCCGCGAAGAGGAACTGGCCCACCACGACCACGCCATCGAGCACGGCAGCCGCGAGGCCCCCGCCTACCGCCTGCTCAGCAGCGTCATCAAGGTCGGCTGCAAGGCCGCCATCAAGATCAGCGAACGCATCTGAATCCCTTCTCCCCTTGAGGGAGAAGGGTCACTTGACGTCAAACGCCAGCATCAGGGTCTTCTGCGCCGGATTGGCGTTGTCGTCGGACAGGATGTAGAGGCGCGTTCCTTCCGCACGGCGCTCGGCGGCGATCCCCTCGAAATTATCCGTCAGGCCCGGCAGCTTCAGCTCGACCAGCACCGGCCCCAGCGCGCCGTCGGCGTCCATGCGGCGCACGCGGGCGCGGACGTCGAACGGCGGGCGCCACGACCGCTGCACCGCGAACCAGCCGTCGCCGCGGGGATCGCGCTCCAGACCGGTCAGCCGCCAACTGTCAGTGGGCGCCGTCGGCTCGACCACGGGGCGGCAACCCTCCAGCGAGCAGTCCCAGACCCCGCCGCCTTCGCCGCCGACGCGCCAGCCGCCGGGCGCGGTCGCCAGCGCCTCCAGGCCTTCGTTCAGCGGGAAGTCGACCGCCGGATGCGGCCGCGCCTGCGGCCGGGCGCTGAGCGCGTCCAGCGGGCCGTAGCTCCAGATGCGATGTTCGCGCTCGAAGCTGACCAGAATCTCGCCGTCTTCGCCCAGAGCCAGCCCCTCGGCGTCGCCCGCGGCCTTGTCGGCGATCGGCTCGCCCTCGTCTGTCGTCAGCCGCCGGACTCGCAGATCGTGCAGCCCCGTCAGCTTCCCGTCTGCATCCAGCTCAAGCCGCCCGCGCACCAGATCGCCGGAATCCGACACGGCGACGAAGTCGCCGTCGCCCGTCAGCTTGAGATCGGACAGTCCGTGCAGGCTGGAGACGGGCGCCGCGATCAACTGCACCCCGCCCGCATAGCGCACGCCCTTCGCCAACCGTGCGCCGCCGGGCCAGCCCAGGCCGACCTGTCGCGTCGACCCGCCCGCGGGCGCCCAGCCGTCGGCCGTCGCCTCGGGCGTCCAGGGGCGTGACGTGACCGCCGCCCCGGCGCAGGCGGCCAGGGCGAGGGAGATCAGGGCGGCGACATAGAGGCGGCGATTCACGCCGCGCGCTTGTGCGGAGCCCGCCCGCCCTTGCTGCTGATGGCCTTCGGTTCGGCCTCGAACAGTTCGGCCAGCTTTTCGGTCATGGCGCCCGCCAACTGTTCGACGTCGACGATGGTCAGGGCGCGGCGATACCAGCGGGTCACGTCGTGGCCGATGCCGATGGCTAGCAGCTCGACCGGGCTGCGCGTCTCGATCTTCTCGATCACCTGGCGCAGGTGCTTGTCCAGATACAGGGCCGCGTTGGCCGACTGGGTGGAGTCGTCGACCGGCGATCCGTCCGAGATGACCATCAGAATCTGCCGCGCCTCGGGCCGGGCCAGCAGGCGGTCGTGCGCCCATTCCAGCGCCTCGCCGTCGATGTTCTCCTTCAGCAGGCCCTCGCGCATCATCAGGCCCAGGTTCTTCTTGGCCCGGCGCCAGGGCGCGTCCGCGCCCTTGTAGATGATGTGGCGCAGGTCGTTCAGGCGGCCCGGGTTGGCGGGCTTCCCGGCGCTGATCCACGCCTCGCGCGACTGCCCGCCCTTCCAGGCGCGGGTGGTGAAGCCCAGGATTTCGACCTTGACCCCGCACCGCTCCAGCGTCCGCGCCAGGATGTCGGCGCAGACCGCCGCCACCATGATCGGCCGCCCGCGCATCGAGCCGGAGTTGTCGATCAGCAGGGTCACGACCGTGTCGCGGAACGGGCTTTCGCTCTCCATCTTGAACGACAGGGGGCTGGTCGGGTCGGTGATGACGCGGGTCAGACGCGCCGTGTCCAGCATCCCTTCCTCAAGGTCGAACATCCAGCTGCGGTTCTGCTGAGCCAGCAGACGCCGTTGCAGTTTGTTGGCGAGGCGCGAGACCACGCTGCCCAGCGTCGACAGCTGCGCGTCCAGCAGGGCGCGCAGCCGGTCCAACTCCATCGGGTCGCACAGCTCGGCGGCGTCGATGACCTCGTCATAGGCGGTGGTGAAGGCGCGATAGACCTCGACCGCCCGACCGTCGTCCTGGGTCTGCTGATGGTTGGGGCGGTCGCCTTCGCTCAGTTCGGGGGCGTCTTCCTGGCCCTCGCCGTCGGGCTCGCCCGGCGTGCCGTCAGGACGGGCCTGGCGCTCGTCCTCGGCGGACTGGTCGTCGGCCGTGCCGTCCAAGGAGTCGCCGCCCTCGCCGCCGTCCTGTTCTTCCTGCTCGTCCTGATCCGCCTGGTCCTGATCGGGCTTGTCGGCGTCGTCCTCGCCGTCCTCCTCGGGCGAGTCGCCGCCGTCGGCGTCGCCGGGGTCGAGATCCAGCGCGCGCAGCAGATCCTTCATCCGCGCGCCGAAGGCCGCCTGGTCGTCGCCCAGGGCCGCCAGGGCGTCCAGCTCGGCGCCCGCCTTGGCCTCAAGGTCGGCGCGGACCCGGTCCAGCATGGCCTTGGCGCCGTCCGGCGCCGGTTCGCCCGTCATCCGCTCGCGCAGCAGAAGGGCGGCCGCCTCGGCCACCGGCACCTGGGCCGCCTCGGCGCGCAGGGCGCCCGACTTCTCCAGCCGGGTGATCAGGGCGGACTCTAGGTTGCGCCGCACGCCCTTCAGCTCGCGCGCGCCGACGGCCTCGACGCGGGCCTGTTCGACGGCGTCGAACACCTCGGCGGCGTTCATGTCGACCGGGCGCAGCCGCGCGTCCAGCGCCGGATCATGATTGGCCAGGCGCAGGGCCAGCCGGTCGGCCTGGCCGCGCAGGGCGGCGCTTTCCGGCGCGGCCGGATCGCGCGGCGGGTGGGGCAGGGACAGGACGCCGTTCGACAGACGCGGTCCGTCCGAGCCGAAACGCACCTCCAGCTCGGCCTGCTCGGCCAGCGCCCGCGCGGCGTGCGACAGGGCGCGTTTGAACGTCTCTACGGGGGTCTCTGCGGCGGCCATCCGCCACACATAGACCATACTGCGGCGGGGGAAAGGGGACGAGGCGTCCTAGGTCGGCGATTTGGTCGCGACGGCCCCTAGCGGCGCGCGGCGCGCTCGATCGAGCGCTTCACCGACGCCTGCCGACAGATGTCCTGGCGAATATTGGAGCCGGTCGGTTGGCCGCGACGGCATTCCTCGCGCACCTCTTCTCCAGGGCGCGGCGCCGATCGGTCGCGCACCGGGTAAGCTACGGGCATGGCGCCGGCTGATTGGGCATGAACGGGCGTGGCGGCTGAACTCGACAGGACCAGACTGAACAGAAGGGGCGTCAACATCGGCGTCTCCTTTTCGGCGAAGGTTTCGTGTCAGAACACAGGCCGTCCGCCGGGAGAGCGGGGGACAGGTCGTTCGCCCCAGCGCGAACCCTGCATGTCCCGCATCATTTCGGTCGACATGCGTTCGCGTTGGCTGCTGTTCAGCGGCACCTTGCGACAGACGCGCTGCTGAATGGTGCTGCCCATGGCGCGCTCCCATCCGCACACCGTCCGCGTCGGGCCGTTCGTCACCGTAGGCGGACGCGCCGAGATGGTGCGCGAAGGCGAACTGGAGGCGCTGGGCGCGCGCGGCTCGGCGACAGCGGCGTTGTCATCCTGCATCGCAGCGCCGTTCAGCATGAGAAGAACGAAGGCGGGGATCAGCATGGCGAGAACTCCCATAGGGACGTCAGACGTTCACCATGCGGGCAATCGGCTCATGTTGCAACGTTGTTCGCTCAACGGCTTCGCTTGAGCCTAGCGGGGTTTCAACCGCACCCGCATGACGCCGCCGGGGCCGACCTCGACGTCGAAGCGGCCGGTGGCGCGGACCAGTTCGGACAGTTTGGCGTGGCCGTAGGTGCGCTGGTCGAAGTCGGAATAGGTGTTGCGCAGGCGGTTGGCGACGCCGCCGATATTGACCCAGCCGTCGCCGTCCTCGTCCATGTCGGCGATGGCGGCGGCGATCAGGGGCACGGCCTCGGCGGGGTTGCGCTCGGCCGGGGGCGACGCGTCCGCGCCCGCCTCGGCGGCGGCGCGTCCAGTCAGGTTCTCGGTGTAGATGAAGCGGGTGCAGGCCTGGCGGAAGCTTTCGGGCGTCTTGCGCTCGCCGAAACCGTAGACCGGGACGCCCTGTTCGCGGATGCGCGCCGCTAGCCGGGTGAAATCGCTGTCCGACGACACCAGGCAGAAGCCGTCGAACCGACCCGAATGCAACAGGTCCATGGCGTCGATGACCAGGGCGATGTCGCCTGAATTCTTGCCCTTGGTGTTCTGGAAATTCTGCTGCCACTGGATCGCCCAGCGCGGCAGGACGTCGATCCATCCCCGCAAGGCCGGACTGGCCGCATCGCCGTAGATGCGCCGCGCCGAGGCCTCGCCCAGGGTCGCGATCTCGGTGAACAGCGCCTCGGCGATGCGGGCCGAGGCGTTCTCGCCGTCGATCAGCACGGCCAGGCGCGGGGCGCGGGCTGCGGGGTTGAAGGCGTCGGTCGGCATGTAGGCTCCGGCGAGGGGAGGAGAGGCGGGAAGGCTCGCCCCGGCCGCGCCCGGAATCAACTGCAAAGAAAACGGCCGGCGGGTCGCCCCGCCGGCCGTCGTCGTTTCAGACCGGATCGAAGCGGCTTACTGGGCCGGCTTCGACGCCTCGGCGGCGCGCACCTCGACCGGCAGGCCCAGGGCGTCCAGTTGCGGCTTGACGACCGAGGCGTCGCCGACCACCACCCAGACGAAGCGCGAGGGCTGGATGGCGGCGCGGGCGGCGGCGTCCATCTCCTGCGCCGTCAGGGCGTTGATACGGCCCGCCAGGGTCTCGGGATAGTCGTCCGGGCGGCCGTAGAGGGCGTTGGACTGCAGGGCGCCCAGCACCTGATACGAGGTCTCATAGCTGCCCGACAGGGCGCGGGTGCGGCCCAGGACGGTGCGCTCGCGCTCCTGCGCCGTTACGCCCTCGGTCCCCAGGAAACGGTCGTACTGGCTGACCAGGGCGGCGATCGACTCGCCCGTGCGGTCGGCCTGGACCGGGGCGTTGACGATATAGGGCGCGCGGTTCTCCAACTGGCTGATCGTGCCGCGCACGCCGTAGGACCAGCCCTTGGTCTCGCGCAGATCCGCATTGATGCGCGACAGGAAGTCCGTGCCCAGCACCGTATTGGCCGTGGTCAGGGTCAGGATGTCGTCCGTTCCCGACACCGGCAGCACCTGGCCGCCGTAGATCAGCGACTGCGGCGACTGCGGCCGGTCGATCAGCACCACCCGCGCCGAGGTCTGCGGCAGGGCGGCGTCGAAGGCCTTGGCGCCCTTGGCCGCCGTCGGAGCGCGCCAGTCGCCGAAGGCGGCCTCCAGCTGCGGCTTCAGCTCGGCCAGCGAAAGGTCCGACACCACGAACAACTGGGCGTTGTCCGGACGGATCCAGCGGGCGTGCTCGGCCGCCAGGTCGTCGCGCGACAGGCCGCGGATCACCGCTTCGTCGCCCGTGCCGCCGAACGAACGGCCGTAGGGGTGGCCTTCGCCATAGATCAGCGGCGGCAGGGCGCGGCCGGCGATGGCGGCGGGCTGGGTCTTCTCATTGGCCAGGCCGGCCAGGCGCGTGGCGCGCAGGCGCTCGATCTCGGCCGGAGCGAAGGCCGGGTTGCGCACCACGTCCGACAGCAGGGCCAGCGACGGCTGCAGATTGGTCGTCACCGCCGACAGGCTGGCGATGGTGCGGTCCATCGACGAGCCGACGGAGACGTTGGCGCCCAGGCGCTCCTGCGCCTCGGCCAGGGCCTTGGAGTCGCGCGTCGTCGTGCCTTCCTGCATGACGCTCAGCATCAGGGTGTGGGCGCCCAGCCGGTCGGCGCGGTCGGCCGCGACCCCGGCGTCGAACTCCAGCGCCACGCGCGTCACCGGCACGGTGGTCGAGCGGGCGTAGACGATCTCGATCCCGTTCGAAAGGGCGGCGCGCTCCACCGCCGGGAAGTCGACGTTGGACACCTGGCCGATGGCCGGGGCGGGGTCGCGAGCCACGCGCTGGATCGGCTCGGCCGGCGTCGGGGTCGCGCCCGACGGGGCGGCGGCCGCCTCGGCGTAGGCCTCGCGCTCGCCCGGCATGACGATCTGGCTGTAGACGGGGCGGCTCAGCCATTTCTGCATCGCCGCCTGGACCTGGGCCGGGGTCACGGCGGCGTAGGCCGCCAGCTCCTTCTTGTAGAAGTCCGGATCGTTCGAATACAGCTGCCCTTCGGCCAGGACCGAGGCCTTGCCGTTGGCGGTCTCCAGCCCCTGGATGCGCTGCGAGGCGTAGCGCGTCACCACGCGGTTGATCTCGTCCTGGGTCGGGCCGTTGGCGATCAGGTCGGCCAGGACGGCGTCCATGCGCTGGGCCACGGCGTCCGCATCGGCGCCCGGCTTGACCATGGCGGAGTAGCTGAACATGCCGAGCCGCTGGAAGGTCTGGTTCGAGGCCGAGACGCTGGAGGCCGTCTGCTCGTCGCGCACCAGCACATTGTCCAGGCGCGAGCTGGCCAGGCCGCCCAGCACCGAGGCGCCGACGCTCAGCGGCACGGAGTCCGGATCGCCCAGGCCCGGCACGGCCCAGGTGCGGCTGATGCGGGTCTGGGCCACGCGGTCGTGCAGCACCTGTTCGACCGGCGTCGCCAGGGTCGGCACGGGCGCCGCCGCCGGGGTGTTGACCGGGCCGCGCGCGATGGCGCCGAAATACTTCTCAGTCAGCTCGCGGGCCTTGGCCTCGTCGATGTCGCCCGACAGGACCAGGACGGCGTTGTTCGGGCCGTAGTTCTCACGGAACCAGTCGCGCACCGTCTCCATGCTGGCCGAGTCCAGGTCGGCCATCGAACCGATGGTGGAGTGGCGATAGGGGTGCCCCTCGGGGAATAGGGCTTCCAGCGTGGCGTAATAGGTCATGCCGTAGGGCTGGTTGTCGCCCTGGCGCTTCTCGTTCTGGACGACGCCGCGCTGCAGGTCCAAGACCTCCTGGCTGACCTGGCCCAGCAGATAGCCCATGCGGTCGGATTCCAGATACAGGGTGTAGTCCAGCGCCGGGGTCGGCACCGTCTGGAAATAGTTGGTGCGGTCGAACCAGGTCGTGCCGTTCAGGCTGGTCGCGCCGGCGGCGTTCATCGTCTGGATGTGGCTGGAGGGCGAGTTCTCCGACCCGCCGAACATCAGGTGCTCGAACAGGTGCGCAAAGCCGGTCGAGCCCTTGGGCTCGTCCTTCGATCCTACATTGTACCAGACCGACACCGCCACCACCGGCGCCTTGCGGTCCTCGTGGACCAGCACGGTCAGGCCGTTGTCGAGCTGGAAGCGCTTCCACGGAATGTCGACGCGGGCGATCAACTCCGATACCGGCGCGCCGCGCAGAGGCTCGGCCTGGGTCGTGGTCGCAGCGGAGGCGGCGGCCGCAGGCGCGGCGAGAACGGGCGTGCTCACGGCCAGCAAGGCGGCGAGCGCAACGGAAGAGGCGGCAAGACGCATGGTGTTTTCAGTCCCCAACAGATCATGTTGAGACGGACCTTAACCGCGCGCGCGGCCGCCGCAACGCGACACATCGCTATGTGAACGATTGTTCATGTTTGCGCGCCCGGCCTACGCTTGATCGGAGCGAGGATCCAGGCCCGCCGCCGCCTCCAGTTCGCGCACCCGATCCCGCAGCGTCTTGCGCTCTCGCATCAGGGCCAGCCATTCTTCCTTGCCGGCCTCGCGCTGGGCGGCGTTGACCGCCCAATACTCCTGCTTGGCCGGATGCGGGTCGGCCTCGTCCCAGATCGCCAGACGGCTGGAGGCGCACTGATCCTGGTTCAGCGCCAGCGCCTTGACCAGCTCCAGCGGAATGTCGTCCAGCGTCACCTCGCCGCGTCCCCGCGCCCGCTCGCTCCTTTGCGCCATCCGGCCATAGGCCTCGGCCAGTTGGGCCAGGGCCCTGGCCTCGTCCCACATCCGTCCCCGCATGGCCCGCGCCGAGGCCCGCATCGCCGTCTCGGCCAGAACCTCCGCCGTTTCGTCCGCGTCCTCTTCGGACGGCGCGAACAGGGCTTCGGCGCGAACCGCCTCGGCCGCCGCCCGTTCGGCCTGCATCCGCTCGCGCGCCTCGGCCTGTTCGCGCGCCCGCGCATCGCCCCAGTCGCGCTTGGTCGCGCCGTGGACGGTGATGCGCTTGCGCAGGGCGTGCTGCGACACCCGCCACCGCTCGCTTAGCTCAGGCACGGTCGCCCCGTTGCGATAGGCCTCCAGAATGATCTCCCACGTCGCCCGCGACAGGCGATAGTGCGCGGGCTTGGCGTCCAGGGTCTCCTCCATGCGCGCAAGGATAGGACCGGCGCCGACCCAGGCGGGCTGGGTGCGCCGATCCGCCCCCAAGCCTCTGAAAACCCACACGCCCTTACGCTGACCTTAACGCCTCTCCCTCCCCTTTATGGGGAGGGTGGTCGCGCCAGCGACCGGGTGGGGAGGGCGAGGTGATCGCCTCGGCCCCGCCTGTCCCATGCGTCCTGGCCAAGACTCCACGGCAAAGCTAACCTCCGGTAGGCGGAGGGGCGATGATCGACCAATCTAAGGTAGGAACCGACTGGCAGGCGGACGAACTGGACGCCATCGTCGCGACCTATTTCACCATGCTGGCGGCCGAGCTTGCGGGGCGCCCTTACGTCAAGGCGCATCACGCCCGCGACCTGATGGCGCGCACGGGCCGTTCGCACCGCTCGGTCGAGTTCAAGCACATGAACCTGTCCTCGGTCCTGGCCGATCTCGGCCTGCCGACCATCCGCGGCTACAGGCGCATGGACAACATCCAGAACGCGCTCTTTCCGGCTGTCGAACGCTACCTCGACGCCCATCCCGACGCCTGGAGCCTCGGCCTGTCATTTTCCTCCC
>JAANMT010002938.1_pt1 | contig 13081 bp, 8 predicted proteins | sample 7279711 | NCBI WGS metagenome assembly JAANMT01 (sample SAMN14094538, study PRJNA606508) | bioreactor metagenome | isolation source: A lab-scale SPAN reactor treating ammonium-rich wastewater day 1 | place: Ireland: Galway | collected 2017-01-16 | reverse complement strand
ACATTGGATGTAAAGACCAGGAAAGGATCTTTTGTCACAGCGAAAATGGCTGGAATGGAGTCAATGGCGAAAAGAACATCGGTGCTTTCCACCACAAGAAGGACGAGGAACATCGGGGTCATGGCGCGTTTGCCATTCATTCGGGTAAAAAATTTCTCGCCCTCAAAATCAGGGGAAACCGGGTAAACTTTTCGGGCGAGGCGAACCAGAGGATTTTTTTCCGGATCGACCTGCTCGTCGCTGGCGCGCAGCATTTTGACCGCGGTCAGGATCAGCAGCCCACCAAAGACATAAATGATCCAGTCAAACCGGCGGATGAGGGCTGTGCCGGCGGCAATCATTGCCCCGCGCATGATCATGGCCCCCAAAATACCCCAGAATAAAACGCGATGCTGGTACAGGCGTGGGACACTGAAATAGGAAAAAATCAGGGCGATGACAAAGATGTTATCCAGGCTCAGGGAATATTCGACCAGCCAGCCGGTGAAATACTGGAGGGCTGCCTGCTTTCCACTGAGGATTGTGCCTCTTTCCAGACCTATGCCAAACCAGTGGTGCTCGTATGCAAAGTAAATGAAAACCGAAAACAGCAAAGCAACCGAAACCCAGATCATGGTCCAGCGCAGGGCCTCAGGTGTGTTGATAACATGAGCTTTTCGATTGAAAACACCCAGATCAAGGGCAAGTGCGACCATGATTAACAGGATAAAGCCTATCCAGAGGACCATTAAAATCTGCCTCGCTTTATTTTTAAGATGTTATTCAGCAAAGAAACCTACCTGATCGAGGCAGGAATTACCAACCTTACCGTTGGGCCTTTATGCAAAACGTAAACGAGCCGGAAAAAGAACTCTCTTTCTTCCGGCCCGAAACTTTATGAACAATGCGAGCAACAGAACAGCTCAAGCCTCTTAATTCGAGCGGCGCGCCCGTCGGCGGGCGTTTCTACGAGCCTGTTCCATTTTTCTCTTGGCTTTGACGCTTGGCTTTTCATAATACTCGTGGCGCCGCATTTCGGCTTTTAACCCGGACTGCTCACAGCGGCGTTTGAAGCGGCGCAGGACCTGATCAATGGATTCATCAGCGCCCACCACGACCTCTATTCCGGTCATTCGGACACACCTCCTTCCCTTTTCAACTGTGCACAAACAGATCGGACTGGTTCCTTCCAGAAAGGACAAAACAACCCTACCACAGCACAGGTACAGTGTCAATCAAAATCTCATAACATATTGAATGCGTTGATTTTAGATAAGTTTCCAAGGGGGAATTCTTTGACAGAATCCGAGCTGAAAAGGCCCTTTTCCGGGGTCATTTCGTGTCACAGATTATTCACATTTTGTGAACAGCCACGCTTCTGATCAGCTCATCCCCATCCAGATGGCTGTCGATTCGCAACCACTGCACAGACCGTTTCCTGAAAAGCTCTTCTGCTGCTGGTGAAAGGCGAAAGGTTTCCCTCCGCCAGCCGGTGGCATCCCCTTTTTTGAGCCAGGCTGTCACGGGGACGAACTGTGCGGTCTCCGAAGCAGCTTCGATGCGGAAGGTATCGAGGCTGTCGCCCTCATCGTAAAAGTCCACTGTGATCCCACAGCTGCCGGTCGCCATATCGGGCAGGCCGGCTGTGTTAACCCTATATTCGATTCTGGAGGCACCCGAAAGTCCATCGGTTCTCCACCCCCATGAATCTCCTCTCTGGTCGGCAAAGCAGGAAGATTTTGATGGGCCTTCCGGTTCAGGACAGAAAGTTGCTGTGGCTGGTTCCAGCAGGCCATAAACAGAGCCGCGGGAGGAGGAGCCTTTGAAGGAAATCTGGATTCCTTTCCGGATTCCAAAATCGGATGCAGGGATATTCAGCCGGTTCCAGGAGAGCATCGAGCCGATCCGGGAAGTCATCGCTGCATCCGGCTTGTCGGCCGGGGTGGCCACAAGAGAAACCGGCTCCATGACTCTGATGGCGACATCAAGCCCATCCTCAAACGGGCGGATGGCCTCGATCCGCATAGGATCTCTGGTTTTCAAAGGAACCTGCAGGCTCTTCTGGAACAAAACATCTCCACATGAGAATTCGAGAGAAAAAACCAGATTGGGGAGTGTATTTGCCTTTCCATCGGGCTGAAGGGTCAGATCGATCCAAGTGGTTTCCTCACTGGTCTGAGCCAGGCGGCTGCTTGCTGCCTGAGAGCCACAATCTGCCTTGAGAGTGATGTCCCGGAGAACCATCCTGGCCTGATTGGAGACACCGAGAGGCAGGTGAATCGGCTGACCGGGATCATAACCGAGTGACCAGTCCCGGTATATTTCAAAGGGAGGAACCAACCCAATGCCAGCCATGCGCAGGAAGGTTTCTTTGAGCTGCACGGTAAAATGTTCAGCGACAGGATCCTGAATTGAATTGAACAGGCGGATATACCAGCTGATGTACGCCAGTTTCTGTTCACGAAACCCTTTTTCCGGATCAGCGCCGGGAGGAATCTCCGCCACTGGTGCCCCTTCCTGGAGGGCTTCCTGAATCTTTGTGAGATTTTCGCGTTGGAGTTTTTTCAGTGACAGGATCAAATTGGCGAAGGTTGTCGAGAAATCCTGATCGGCATCTCGAATCGATTCCTCCAGGGTTTTCATGGCCATGCTGGACCGAACCCCTGTCAGGAGATCGTATTGGCGGCCTTGCCCCTGGGGTGTTTCAACGAAAGAACCCTTTTGAAAGGAAAGGGGCCGTGAGATCTGTGTCCCGGTGGCAGCCTGGCCCAGATAGGCGACAGCAAGGCAGGCCGGAATCGGGATATGAGGCCGGACCACTGGGTATGCATGAGCGAGATGCTGCAGAAGATAATCAGTCAGGGAGGTATGCGCCGCTGCCAGCCGCATCCAGCACCCACTGCTCAGAACGGGAACTGTGGCAAGCCGTTCTTCAAGCAGGGTGACAGGAATTGTTGAAGAGAAGACCTGAGACGCAGACTGAACATCCCCGGACAGGGATGAAATTTCATTGCCTTCGAGGTGTGCCTGGGAAATGAAAACTCGTTTGATCCGTGAAGCGAAATCGGAATCTGACTGGATGGCTTTGGCCAGGGAAGTCAAAGGCCCGGTTGCAAGGACAACCAGTTCTTTGGGGTATTTCTTAGAAAGTGAGATCATCAGATCCGCACTGCCGGTCGCAGGATGAATGGGCTGATCCGGAAGAAGGCCCATGTTCATCCAGGGATGATCTCCCGAGGTTAATTCACTCTGCCCGACCAGAATTTCATCCCGCCCGGCCAGATGTGCGAGGGCATGAACCAGCCGGGAGGCCTGCGGCGGGTTTCCAGGTGCTATGGAAATGCCGACAAGATTCATTCCCGGAAGGCGCATGGCCTGTGTCAGAGCCAGCAGATCGGAGGGTTGATTTGCCAGGTCGGTTTCAAAGAGGACCGGAGGCCCCATCAGGGCCGGGGCGGAAAAGCAAGCGGGTGCTGAACTTATCAAGATCAGCACCCCGAGTCCAATTCGAAAGCACAATAATTTGATGGCTGTAACTGAAATAGCGATTTCCTTCAGGTTAAAGCTGGCTGGATTCATTCGTGGTCGATATCGTTGAAGAAGTCCTCGATATTTTCCCGACGGGTATAGTCGGTGTCGATATCGTCGTCATCGAAGTTGGTGAAATCACCATACCCCCGGCCATTGCCTTCGTCTTCTTCCTCCTCGGATTCTTCATCCTCGTCGAAATCATAACCACGGTCTTTGGGAAAGGCATCTTCCTCCTCCCCATCCTCAATAATCAGATCTTCTTCATCGAACTCATCGGTTTCGATATCTTCATCAGGCTCGATTTCGAGATTGACAAGGTCGACTTTTTCGTCATCTACATCCTCATCCTCGTCTTCGTCCTCAGTTTCGTCTTCCTCTTCCTCATCGAGTTCTTCTTCTTCCTCAAATTCTTCTTCATCGTCCTCATAAAAATCGTCGGCATCCTTACGTGGAACCATGATTGTTTACCTCCTTTTCACAGCTGATTTAGCATCTGTCCAGAGCGCATCCATTTCAGCCAGACTGGCTTTTTCGACCGAGGACCCCTGCGAGCGCAGGCGCTCTTCGATATGCTGGAAACGCTGGATAAACTTGCCATTGCATTCCTGAAGCGCATTCTCCGGATCCATCTTGAGGAAGCGTGCAAGGTTGACCACTGTAAACAGCAGGTCCCCTAATTCCTCCTCGATCCTGTCCTGCCCCTGGCTGAGGGATTCCTTCAATTCGCTGAGTTCTTCCTCGATTTTCTCGATGATCTGTTGGGGATGGTCCCAATCGAATCCAACTTTGGCGGCTCGACTCTGCAAGCGTTCCGCCCGCAGCAATGCCGGAAGGGTCTTTGGAATCCCTTCGAGGATGGAAGAATCCTCTCCACGTTCCTTTTTTTTGATCTGCTCCCACTGTTTGAGCACTGCATCGCTGTCTTCAACACGGGCATCACCGAAGACATGCGGATGCCTTTCAATCATCTTGTGGCAGATCGCCTGAAGGACATCCTCAACTGTAAAACGCCCTTCCTGCGAGGCGATTTCGGAATGGAACACAACCTGTAAAAGAACATCCCCCAGTTCTCGAACCAGCTCAGGATCATCTCCCTCCTGGATGGCTTCCGCAACCTCATAAGATTCTTCAATCAGGTATTTGATCAAGGAGGAATGGGTTTGTTCACGATCCCATGGGCAACCCCCGGGAGACCGCAAGCGGTGCATGATTTCACACAGTTTTTCGAAGCACTGCCCCTTGCCAGTCATTCGAATATCGATTCCGCCTGTTTCCAGGACAGATTCGTTCCCTCCCCCAAAGGACTTTTTTTTAAATGGGTCCCCAGGGATTCGAACCCTGGACCAATCGATTATGAGTCGATTGCTCTAACCGCTGAGCTAGGGACCCGACGGGCGTTAGATAACAAAGGTCGATACCCTCTGTCAACCCTTTTACTGCCCTTCAGGGATTCAAGCGGTTTTCACTCTCGGATTCAACCGGCAAACACCCCGAAAACACCCCAACCCTCGTGATACGATATTCGCACCTGAAGTGCAAGGGATCGGTCCTTGAAAACTCCTTAAAATTTCCTATAGTGAACCGCGGAACGGCAGGAAAGGTTCATCCATCGGTTGCTTTTGGACGGGAGAAAAAAAATGACCCTGGACAGTGAATATCCGATTACCCGTGAGCAGGTCGACCAATACCAGCAGAATGGTTTTATTCAGCTCCCGGATGTGCTTTCGCAGGATGAGGTTCGCGATCTGAGAAAGATACTGAGCCAGGCGGTCCGTGACAGAAAGAAGCGTTACCTTCGCGGCCAGGTCCAGGTGAATCCCCGTTATGAGCAAGTGTTTGTCCAGATGGTGAACCTGTGGGAAGACTATGAGGATATCCGGCCTTATGTCTTCAGCCGACGTCTGGCGGAAATTGCCCGGCGGCTCACAAAAAGCCGTTCTGTGCGTCTCTGGCATGACCATGCCCTGATCAAGCCTGCATTGGATGGGAAAGAAACCCAGTGGCACCAGGATTTTCCTTACTGGCCGATGAAGGAACCCGGGGCTTTATCGATCTGGCTGGCACTGGATTCGGTCAATGAAAAAAATGGGTGCCTGTGCTTTGTCCCGGAGACCCATAAGTATGGGGCCTTGAAACCAGTCAGCCTGACCCAGAAGGACAGTGTCTTCAAACAGGTCGGTCTGCGCCCCAGGAATGTGAAGCCGGAAGTGATGTGCATGAAAGCCGGCTCATGCACCTTCCACGATGGCAATACCTTTCACTATGCCTTTGGAAATACATCCGCAAAGCCCCGCAGGGCATTGGCCATCATCTATATGCCGAATGGCGCCACCTACAATGGCGCTTCACACTGTGTGACCGATGGACTGGGGCTTGCAGCCGGCCAGCCGATCAAGGGAGCGAAGTTCCCGATTCTGGCCAGGCGCTGATCCCGCACCACCCATTCGCTCAAGGCCTCTCCCCTTCCCTTTAATTCGAAGTGGGTTAGGGTGCTGCTGTCCAACAGTACAAGGAACCCTTCATCATGAAGAAAGACCAATTCACCCGGCAGACAGTCGATCTCCTGAGCCGCCTGGTGGCTTGCCCGAGTGTCAACCCGAATCGGAGAATGCCGGAGTCAGAGCCTTATGGTGAGGCTCGCATGGCCGATCTCCTTGCACAGGAGCTGCAGTCCATGGGTGCGGAAGTTCAGCTCCAGGAAGTTTTGCCCGGCAGGCCGAATGTCATAGGATTCTTTCGCGGCAGTGGGAATGCCCCCAGCCTGATGCTGGAAGCACACAGCGATACAGTATCCATTGAAGGGATGACCATCCCTCCTTTCGAGCCGGGATTCGATGGACAGCGAATCTGGGGACGAGGGTCATGCGATACGAAAGGCCCGATGGCCTCCATGCTGATGGGCATCCGGCTGGTTCTGGAGCAGGCAGGACAGCCCCCTGGAGACATTTATTTCGTTTCGACTGTTGATGAAGAAATGGGTGCGGAAGGCGCTCAGGCGCTGGTGAATGGTGGATTTCGGGCCGATCGGGCCATCATTGGCGAACCGACCCGGCTGGCTTTTGTCCATGCCCATAAAGGAGCGCTCCGCTGGAAAATCCGGACTTCAGGGAAGGCAGGCCACAGCTCACAACCCAGCCAGGGGATCAATGCAATTTACAAAATGGCTCCGATCATCCATCTGATTGAGGGAAGCCTGGTTCCCCAGCTGGCCGAGAATGTGCATCCACAGCTTGGTCCAGCCACGATCAGCATTGGAACAATATCAGGTGGAAATGCTGTCAATATCATTCCAGATGCCTGTGAAATCGAAGTTGACCGAAGAGTTCTCCCGGGTGAGGATCGTGAAAGCCTGACTCAACAGATTCGATCCGCAATTAACGATCTTCACCTCAGGGGAAAAGTCGACAAATTTGAAATAGAGGAAACCAACTGGTTCCCTCCTTTCGAGATTGGGCTGGATTCTCCACTATTGAAAGAACTGGCGATCGCCTCAGCGGCATGTGGGCTTCCACCTGAATTGGAAACCGCCCCCTGGGCATCCAATGCCGGAGTTTTTCAATCCGCTGGAATTCCGTGTGTTGTTTTTGGGCCGGGGTCGATCGAACAGGCTCATAAAGAGGTCGAATACATTGAAATAATTCAGGTTTTCCGGGCCGCAAAGATTCTTGCCACACTGATCCTTGGAGACCAGGTGGTGGAAATCGACTTTCCATGAGCCACCTGCTGGATTCGATCAGGCAGTACCTGGTTCGGCTTCCAGAAACTGCTCCAGCGAAAAAATCGCCCGGATGATCTCTGTCTTGCAGGTGACAATACTCTCAACTGCATTGGCGGCTTTAAGCGCATTGAGGACTTCCCGTGAAGGATGGCGGCTCAGTATTTCTGCGCTCGATCGCCTGATCTCGGGATTTGAATGATGCAGACCTGAGAGGGCACGGCACACTTCAACAGAATGTTTCGAGTTATCTTGAGCAGGTCCTTGAGACCTTTTCTTTCCAATTGTGGGCGGCATCCCTGTAATCCCCTTATCCCCTGAAATTTGAGTTCTGAACTGCTGAATAATCATCTGGAACATTTCAGTACTCCCCTGAGAAAATAGCATACCACAAAAACGGCACTGGAAGGGAAGCGGTAACGATGCGAAAGTAGTTAAGGATATGTCAAAAAAAATTTCTGGAAAAAGTTGAAATTTCCTGACAGGGCATTCAGACCGGAATATAATGGCGATTGGGGCAGTTTCTGGCTCGATGGGTTAAATCAAGCATTTTTACAGAGCCATGACATGTCAGATTCGATGATATTCGTGAATTCTTCGCCTGCGAATCATCCTGGAGGAGGAAATCATGCCATCCATCCCACGCACACTGGTATTCTTGTTCATTTGCTCTCTCGTCATCCCATTTTCAGTGAGCCAGGCCGAAGACTGGCTGGTCCCTGGCGACCTGAACAATGACCAGGTCACCAATCATCTGGATTTCTTTCAGCTGCTGAGAGATTACGATCCTTCGGGACATCGCCTGGCTCCAGAGGCCGATCTGAACAGTGACCTCCGGGTGAATCACCAGGATATCCACTGGGCATTGATTGGCAGGCATCTTGGAAGAAACAGCATCACACCGCCTGACCCGAACCACACCGGGTCAGTGACCGGAGTGGTTCGCGAAGATGTGGGGATGCTCACAGTCCATATCCCGATCGAGGGTGCGCTAATCTACCTGAGCTCGGCCAATGGAATCCGCATGATGACCAGGAGCGGACCAGATGGCACCTTCCATTTTGCGAATGTTCCCGCAGGTGAGGCACAGATTGCTTCAAAGCATCCGGACTATCACCAGAAACGCATTTCAGTTCTGGTCAAAGCCGGTGAGGAGGCATCATGCATCATCGAAATGCCCCCCCGGAAGCCGGATCTGGCGGATCTGAGTGGCTATGTTCGCGGATCAGCTGGGGATGCCACCATCCCGCCTGTGCCACTGGAGGGAGCGGTTGTCCGGATTGTGCCACTGATCGATGAAATTCCGGCAGGGGATTTTGATAACAGGCACCAGCCCGGAGTTGAGGATGCTCATCAGGCAGCCACCACCGACAAGGATGGACACTATGCCTTTCATGATCTTCCCAATGGGCGATACCGGCTGATCGCCACCGCCAGAGGGTACCAATCGCAGGAACGGGAGATCGAAATCAAAGATCCCTCTGTGGATTTGTATGAAGATTTCCTTTTGCAGCCGGTTGAGCACCTTTTCGGGAGGCTGGCCGGAATCATCTATTCTCACGACCCGCGTTCGATGCGGCCGATGGACATGCCTCTAGCCGGTGCGAAGATCCTCCTCGAATCGATCTGGAGCCAGCCACAACCCTTTGAATCAAAGGACAATCGGGATCTGCCTCATCCCCACAACCGCATCTACCAGACAGTCTCAGATGCTTCCGGGCATTATTCACTCGAAAGAGTTCTTCCAGGTGATTATGTCGCCCATGTCTGGGCAAGGGGTCACGAACCAGCAACCGCTGAAATCAAGATAGATGCCCATCAGACCACCACGCAGGATTTCCATCTGGAATTTATCATCCTTTCCAGGGGGGCAGTCGCAGGCCAGGTCACAGGAGGGACTCCGGGAGAGCCGCCTGTTCCGGTTGAAAATGCGGTTGTGGCGCTATTGAAGCAACCAGCAGACCCGGATCCCGCACGCATTCCCATAGCTGATCTGATCACTGCTTCCCGTGTCAGGAGCACGACAACCGATGCAGATGGATACTATGCATTTCGTGAAATCCCGGAAGGAAATTATCTGGTTATCGCCTGGGCCAGAGGCTGGGGGCAGGTAACCGGTGCGGCACATGTCATTGGTGGAATTACAGCTGAAGTCAATCTACACTTTATTAAAACACCCCCACCCTCTCTGGCAACATTAAGGGCGATTGTTTATGGCGGGGGCAATCCGGCAGATCCCTCCGACCTCCCGGTTCCGATTTCAGGGGCGCTGGTCATCGCATTTCCAGCACAGCCGGAGCCAGTCATTGATCCACCCCGACTGAACTCCACTCTGGAGGACAGAAATCAACCGGTATTCAGGAGATTTTCCGGCATTACCAATGAATCCGGTGAGTGTGTCATCGGCGATCTTCCTCCTGGCAGGTATCGTGTGATGGCGATGGCCCGGGGATACCAGCCCCGGGAAAAAGGGGTCAGCCTGCCCCCGGGAGTTACCACCACAGTGGACTTTGTTCTTCCTCCCAGACCCTCGGGGCCGGGCATGGTGCTGGGAATGGTGTTCAGCCGTGGAGTGGCGACCGGAAGAATCAATCCGATCAGTGGCGCGGCTGTGCGTCTTGCCGGCCGGGGGCTTCCGGGCGCACCCGATCTTCTGGAAAACCTCACCATTTCACTCCCGCCAGTTGATATTCCATTGTTTCAAACCACCACCAACGAAGAGGGTTATTTCGAATTTGCACCGGTTCCGGTGGGCCAATACCTTCTGACAGTTTCGGCTGATGGATACAAACCGGAAATGCGCGAGATCGAAGTCCACCCTGGAGGAACTGTCAAGCTGTCTATCGAGCTCTCTCCGGTTCCGCCACATCAGGTTGGCTCATTGTTCGGACATGTGTGGGAAGACCAGGATCCGAATATCGATGCAATTCCCCGTTCGATTTCGGGGGCGCTGGTGATTGCTGTTCCTTTCTCTTTCGATATCGGACTCCCGGAGATACCTTCGAAATTCCTTCCGGATCCGGGTCATTTCCCTGGAGGCCATCTGCCTTTTGTAACCCGGACCGATGAAAGCGGCGCCTATAAATTCGATCAGCTCCCGGCCGGGAAGCTGGTGGTTCTGGTTCTTGCAAAAGATTTTCTGCCAAACCTGAAGCAGACCGAGATTCTCCCGGATCGAACCAATATCCTCGATTTCTACATGCGGCCGATCCACCAGCCCCCCACGAAAGCACGGCTGTATGGAGTCCTGACTGAAAACTCCCCATATCCCACATTCGCACCGGTCTATGTGCAGGGCGCTGAAGTCAGCCTCTTCCCGATTCGTCCAGGCGGGGGGGCCACGGATGATAAGGACACCGGAGAGCCACGGAAGCTGACCACCTACTCCGATGATCGGGGGCGTTATGATTTCAAAGAAATTCCCGCTGGATCCTATCGAATTGTCATCAAGGCCGAGAAATATCATCCACTCGAGGAGAGTGTCCGGCTTCCATCGGGAGCCGAGGTGCAGCGGGATTTCAGCCTGCAGCCGATCCTCCCCATCGATAAAGGGAACCTGTTTGGCCATGTGTATGAAACCGGCCATGTAGGAATCCAGGCCCCGTTGGAAAATGCGATTGTCCGCCTGGTCCCGGATGACATGATCGTCATTGAGGTTTTCCCTCCGCCAAATGTCGGCTTCGACCGTGTCACAGATGAAAATGGAGCCTACCGCTTTGAGGGCATCCCTGCTCAGAAATACAGAGTGGTCGTGATCAAGGAAGGATTTGAAATTCTTTCGGATTATCTTGTCGTCCCAGCCTCACAATCCATTGAGAGGGACTGGTACCTTGTGCGCACTCCAAATCCTGAAACAGCTGGATTGTCCGGACTGGTCCGAGAGGGGAATACAGATACCAGCCGAGTCTGGAAGCCGATCGCCAATGCCCGGCTGATGCTGGAACTGCTGCTGCCACCGGCCCACGACACCGAAAAGGACCTGCCGGTTTTCTGGGAAACCACTTCGAATGAGGAAGGAAGATACCGATTCGAGAACCTTCCTTCAGGTGCTTTCAGAATTCGTGTTTCCAAAGAAGGGTATCAGGTTGCCGAGAAGATTTTCGAGCTCGCCCCGGGAGAGAACCGTCAAGAGGATTTCGCACTCAATCCTTCCCCGGAACAGGGAACCCGAATGCATGGATATGTGAGCGAGGATGTCGGATTGCTGGATATTTGGGTCCCTGTCGGCGGTGCGATCCTCACACTTGACGATCCATCCAACGAACATCCGGCCCGGTCAACGACAACCGAACCGGATGGCTCCTATTCATTTGAGGGGATTCAGCCGGGTCACTATGACATCCATATCGAAGCACGAGGGTATGAGGCTCACCGAGAAAGAATCCAGATCCCATCCGAGCCTGAATTTTTACAGAGCTTCCGCCTCAAGAAGGTTTCTTCAGTTGAAAAAGCGCGCATCGAGGGAACCATCCTGTTCGTGCAACCGGATGGAGATACCCACCCAGCCCCTGGGATTCCGGTCTTTCTGGAGCAGCCCGAATTGATGATCAATAACGCAAATCCCCGCATGACTCTGACGAACCTGGAGGGCCATTATAAATTCAAAGAGCTGGTGCCGGGGGCCTATCAGTTGAAAGTCCAGATACCCGGGCGCGAGGCATTACGGGAAACAGTCGAAGTCCTGCCTGGAGAAGCAAAGACAGTGGATTTCAACATTCCCCTGCTGCCCACCCAGCTGCAGGGAGTGCAGGCAAAGTAAACATAGGCTGAGGTTTCAGCGAATCCGAATCGAGCTGTTCCGCACCGGCAGGAAACCTGTGAAGTGCGAGAAAGGATCGTGGTGAATCCTCCATGGCTGCTTCGCCACAGGATTCAGTGTGCCTTCCTGCCTTTTGGCCGTGAAGGCTTTGTGGCTGAAACACGGAATACGGGACGGACAGTGACCGAGGGGTCTGCCAGTTTACGGAAGTGAATGCCCGATTCTTTGAACAGTTTTTCGGTGACTGCATCCATCGCATAAGACCCACCATAAACAACTTCTGTGATTCCGGCATTGATAATCGATTTGGCGCAGTAGGAGCAGGGGCAGAGAGTGCAGTACAGCGCAGCGCCTCGAATCGAGACACCATGCGCGGCAGCCTGTACAATGGCGTTTTCTTCCGCATGAACACACAGGCATTCCCCCAGCCCTGATCCCGAATCCCCCGCAGAGGCACAGCGCGGACATCCGCCCTCTGAGCAGTTGGTAATCCCTTTTGGGGTTCCATTGTAGCCCGATGAGACCACCTGCTTATTTGCGACAACAACAGCACCGACACGCCTTTTGATGCAGTTGCTGCGTGTTGCGGCAACTTCAGCCATCATCATGAAATATTCATCCCAGCTGGGGCGCGGGAGAAAATGTTCAAACAGGTGCCTGCTGACCAGTTGGGTGATTTTCCTGTGGAAATTTTCGAGGGAAGAAGAATTGGTGATTCTGGCATCCGCGAGGGTGCGGCAGGCAGCCAATGCCTGAGCTGCAGGGTCGCCATCTTTGGGGTTCATCTGGCGTTTCTCTTCTGCCGCGAACTGCTCAAAGGTCAATGGGTCGCCTTTGCGCGCACGCAGAAGAGAGCGTTCAAAGCGGATTTTCTGCGGAGCATCGACAAAAACCATGACGAAATCAGGGCGGGTGCGCAGCACCTCGACCTCGGAGGGGTGGCGAATCGAAGTCACCACCCAGTTGCGTGAGAAATCGATCACTTCCAGGGCACGTTCAGCCAGAATGCCCGGGCCTCGCTCTTTGCGAAGCTCATTTCCCACCCGTGTCAGGTTCGGGATGGTGATATCCATTTTTCTGCGGTCCAGTTCCTGGCG